>WNFY01000238.1_pt1 | contig 45412 bp, 51 predicted proteins | sample 5400091 | NCBI WGS metagenome assembly WNFY01 (sample SAMN13153364, study PRJNA577476) | soil metagenome | isolation source: 60 cm soil or saprolite under grassland replicate 1 | place: USA:California | collected 2016-06-15 | reverse complement strand
TGTGTCGTGATCGAGCGGCCGAGCAGCTCGAGATAATCCTTCTTTTCGATCAGCCCGCAGCGGACAAGGGCAAGATCGTCGTAGTAGGAGGTGATGCCCTCGAACGCCCAGAGGAGCGTCGTGTAATTCTCGCGGTCGAGATCGTAAGGGACGAACGCGGCGGGCTTGATGCGCTTCACGTTCCAGGTGTGAAAATACTCGTGGCTGGCGAGACCGAGGAAAGTGCGGTAACGCTCGCTCACCTCGATCTCGCCCTCGCGCGGCAAATCCTCGCGCGAGCACAGCAGCGCCGTCGAGGCGCGATGTTCGAGTCCTCCGTAGCCTTCGCCGAGCGCTGTCACGAGAAACACGTAACGCTTCATCGGCGCAGGCCCGCCGAAGAAGCGCATGTGATGCTCGCATAATCGCTTGAGGTCGCGCTGCAGCCTGCGCGTGTCGGCAGCGTGGCGGCCGGTGATCACGATATCGTGGGGCACGCCGCCGGCGCGGAAGCTCGCGAGCGTGAAATCGCCCATCTCCACGGGGTGATCGATGAGCTCGTCGTAGTCCGGTGCGACATAGGCGCCGAAGCCGTAGGGTTTCGCGCCTTTTCTCGGCATCGCGGTTGCGACTCGCCATTTGCGGTAGCGCGCGCCCATGGGCCGCAGGATCTCGAGCTCGCAAGCTGCGCCTTCCTGTCCGAGAACGCGCAGGAACACGCAGGCTCCGTTGAAAAATCCGTGGCTGGTGTCGAGATGCGCGCCGCGCACCGACAGGTCCCACGCGTACACGTCGAAGCTCACCGTCACGGTCCCGTCGACGGGCTGCGCGCGCCAGGTGTGCTTGTCGAGTTTCTCGAGGGCGACCGCCCGGCTGCGGCTCGCCGCCCTGATGGAAACGACGTGACGCGCGAAATCCCGGATCATGTAGCTGCCGGGGACCCACGCCGGCAGGGCGAACCGCTGTCCCGAAGGATCGGGATCGTCGACCGTACAGGTGACGCGATAGAGGTGCGCTTCCGGCCGCACCGGAATGATCGTGTAGTGGATTGGGGTCATATCCTCATCTCCGGCCGTGCGCGCTCCGAGCCTGCCCGCGACGTCGCGCAGCGCGAATTCGCCTCCGCTAGCGCTCGAGGTCCGAAGGCTTGTCGATGTCGCGCACGACCGCGGGATCATCGACCTCCAAAATGTTCACCCATTCGGGGTGCTGCTTGAGGAATTGGCGCGCGCCGTCGTCCCCGCGCAGCGAAGACAGCTCTTCAAGGAACCGCCGCGCGAATCCGACCGGATGTCCGCGCTCGCCGTGGAACGAAGGGGCGGCGATCGCTGCGCCTTCCTGCAGGGCTTTCGCGACGATCCGGATGGTTTCAGGACGGATGAACGGCATGTCGGCAAGGGCGACCACCCAGCCATCAGCTTCCGAAGCAGCGCGCACGCCCGCCGCGAGGCTCGTTCCCATGCCCTCGCTCGCGTTCTTGCACACGACGGTGTTGCAACCGGCATCGCGCAGTATTTTTCCGAGCTTTTGTGCCCGCGGCCTGACTACGGCGATGGACTCGGGCAAGGCCTCCAGCAGGTGTCTGGCCGCGGCGAGCCCGATCGGCGTCCCGGCCTCGGGCGCGCCCGCAGGCAGGGCCTGGAGCAGCTTGTTCGAGCCGAAGCGCTTCGAATACCCGGCTGCAAGAAGAATGCCGCGGATACCGGCGGCCATGAACTCCCCCTTGAAGGGGAGGGAGAATAACTAGTTTTGCGGAACCGCGCAGCCGGCCGAGACGTTCACCTTCGGCTGCTCGATCGTTTGGGGAATCTGCACGCCGCGGCGCACCGCGGTCATCTCGGCGAGGATGGCCACAGCGATCTCGGGCGGGGTCTTCGAGCCGATCTTCAGACCCACCGGCCCGCGCAGGCGCTCGATCTCGGAAGCGGCGAGGTCGAACTCGGCCAGGCGCTTCCTGCGCGCGTCGTTGTTCTTCTGCGAGCCGAGCGCGCCGACGTAAAACGCCGGCGACTTGAGCGCTTCCAAGAGCGCCGCGTCGTCGAGCTTGGGATCGTGAGTGACGGCGACCACCGCGCTGTGCGCGTCGAGGTTCATCTGCACGACGACATCGTCAGGATAGCCGCGATGGATGGGGACCTCCGCGAAATCCCAGCCGTCGGCGTATTCGCCGCGCGGATCGCACACGGTCACATGATAGTCGAGCGCCTGCGCAATCTGCGCGAGGTAGCGGCTCACCTGGCCCGCGCCGATCACGAGCAGCCGCCAGCGCGGCCCGTGCACCGTCTTCAGCACCTTGCCGTCGAACTCGAGCAGGTCCGACCATTTTCCCGGCTCCATGCGCACTTTGCCGGTTTCCATGTCGAGGAAGCGCGCCGCGAGCTCGTGCCGCTCGATCACGCTCAACAGATCCTTCAGCTTCGATTCCTTGCCGAGCGGCTCGAGCACGATCTGCAGTGTCCCGCCGCAGGGAAGCCCGAAGCGCGTCGCCTGCTCCTGGGTCACCCCGTAAGTCGTCACCTCGGGCTTCTCGGCCGCGATCGCCTTGCCTTTCACTTTGTCGATGAGATCGTCCTCCACGCACCCGCCGGAGACCGAGCCCATGACTTGGCCGTCGTCCCGGATGGCGAGCATGGCGCCCACCGGACGCGGCGCCGAACCCCAGGTGTGGACGACCGTGCCCAGGGTGGTGCGGTGGCCCGACTCGGTCCATTTCAGTGCGCTGCGTACCACTTCGAGATCGACGCTGTCCACGGAGAATCCTTATAGAGAAAAACGCATGCGGGAAGATTGCTGAATGCTGTCAAACGATTATACGCGATAGCGTAGACCTCGCTTAAGGTTGGGTCAAGCCGGCGCAGCTTCAAGCTGCGGTTGATAGCCGCGCGAGCATGGTCTAGCATTTCTCCCGTCGGTCCAGGAGGCTTTTTCCCTGAAGAATTCTGTTTGAACACCGCGCAACAAGAAGTTCAACCTACGCCAAAGGAGTGGAAATCATGACCGTCAAGGTCTCCCTGACCGTCAACGGCAAGCCGGCGAGCGCGGAAGTCGAAGAGCGCACGCTGCTGGTCAACTTCATCCGCGACAACCTGCGCCTGACCGGTACCCACGTCGGCTGCGACACCGCGCAGTGCGGCGCCTGCACCATCCACATGAACGGCCGCGCCGTGAAGTCCTGCAACATGCTGGCGATGCAGGCCGAAGGCGCCGACCTCGTCACGATCGAAGGCATCGCCAAGGCGGACGGCACGCTGCACCCGATGCAGGAAGCCTTCCGCCAGCACCACGGCCTGCAGTGCGGTTTCTGCACCCCCGGCATGGTGATGAGCGCGATCGATCTGGTGAAGAACTTCCCCGACCCCAGCGAGGAACTGATCCGCGAGCAGCTCGACGGGAACCTGTGCCGCTGCACCGGCTATCACAACATCGTCAAGGCGATCAAAGCCGCTTCACAGTCGATGAGAAGCTAGACATGGCGACCCCCTACATAGGCGCTTCGATCAAGCGCAAAGAGGACTACCGCTTTCTCACCGGCGCCGGCAGCTACACCGACGACGTTGCACTGCCGAGGCAGACTTATGCGCATTTCGTGCGCTCGCCGCACGCACACGCGAAGATCAAATCGATCAACAAGGACAGGGCGCTGAAGGCGCCCGGGGTCGTCGCCATCTTCACCGGCGACGATCTCGCCGCCGCCAAGGTCAACGGCCTTCCCTGCGGATGGCTCATCACGGACGTCAACGGACAGCCGATGAAGGAGCCGCCGCACCCCTGCCTCGCGCAGGGCAAGGCGCGCTACGTCGGCGATCATGTCGCCATCGCCATCGCGGAGACGCACGAGCAGGCGCGCGACGCCGCGGAGCTCGTGAAAGTGGACTACGAGGAACTGCCCGCCGTGGTACGCGCCGGCGAAGCTCGCAAAAAAGGCGCGCCGGTCGTGCACGAGCTCGCGCCGGACAACACCTGTTACGTCTGGGGCCTCGGCGACAAGGCGGCGGTGGACAAAGCCTTCTCAGATGCCGCGCACGTCACCACGCTCGAATTCCTCAACAACCGGCTCATCCCCAACGCAATCGAGCCGCGCGCCGCGAACGCGACCTACTCGCGCGCCGACGACAGCTATACGCTCTATGTCGCCAGCCAGAACCCGCACGTCGAGCGGCTGCTCATGACCGCGTTCGTGCTCGGGCTGCCCGAGCACAAGGTGCGAGTGGTCGCGCCCGATGTCGGCGGCGGTTTCGGCTCGAAGATCTATCTCTACGCGGAGGACGTGGTGTGCACCTGGGCGTCGAAGAGAATCAACCGTCCGGTGAAATGGACCGCGGATCGCAGCGAATCCTTCGTCTCTGACGCGCACGGCCGCGATCACGTGACCAAAGCGGAGCTGGCGCTCGACAAGGACGGGAAGTTCCTCGCCATGCGGGTCACAACCACGGCCAACATGGGCGCCTATCTTTCCACGTTCGCCTCGTGCATACCGACCATTCTTTACGCGACGCTGCTCGCCGGGCAGTACACGACGCCGGCGATCTACGCCGAGGTCACGGCGGTATTCACCAACACCGCGCCGGTGGACGCCTATCGCGGCGCGGGACGGCCCGAGGCGACTTACGTCGTCGAACGGCTGGTCGAGACCGCTGCGCGCGAAATGAAGATGAACCCCGCCGAGATCCGCCGGCGCAACTTCATCAAGAGCTTCCCGTACCAGACGCCGGTCGCGCTCCTGTACGACACCGGCAACTACGAAGCGACTCTGGCCGAAGCGCTGAGAGTCGCCGACGTCGCCGGATTCCAGGGACGGAAGGCCGATGCGGCGAGACGCGGCAAGCTGCGCGGCCTGGGCTATTGCTGTTACATCGAGGCCTGCGGCATCGCGCCTTCGAACGTCGCCGGAGCGCTCGGCGCGCGCGCCGGCCTCTTCGAGGCCGGAGAAGTCCGCGTACATCCGACCGGCAAGGTGACGGTGTTTACCGGTTCACACTCCCACGGCCAGGGACACGAGACCACTTTTGGGCAGGTGGTGGCCGACCGCCTCGGCATCCCGATGGAGGACATCGACATCGTCCACGGCGACACGGGAAAAATCCTCTTCGGCATGGGCACCTACGGCTCGCGTTCGATCGCGGTCGGGGGAACCGCCATCGTGAAGGCCGTGGACAAGATCGTCGCCAAGGGCAAGAAGATCGCCGCGCACCTGATGGAGGCCGCGGAAGCCGACATCGAGTTCAAGGACGGCGCGTTCGTCGTGAAAGGTACGGACCGGAAGAAGGCTTTCGCCGAGGTGTCGCTCGCGGCTTACGTGCCGCACAACTATCCTCTCGACAAGCTCGAGCCCGGCCTGAACGAGAACGCTTTCTACGACCCGGCCAACTTCACTTTCCCGGCCGGGAGCCACATCTGCGAGGTCGAGGTGGATCCCGGTACCGGCACCGTGAAGATCGTGAATTTTACCGCGGTGGACGACTTCGGCAAGATCATCAACCCGATGATCGTCGAGGGACAGGTTCACGGCGGATTGACCCAGGGCATCGGGCAGGCGCTCACCGAAGGCTGCCATTACGACAAGGACTCCGGCCAGCTCGTCACCGGTTCGTATCTCGACTACTGCATGCCGCGCGCCGACGATGTGCCCGCGTTCCGGGTCGGCACCAAGGAAACGCCCTGCACGCACAATCCGCTCGGGGTGAAGGGCTGCGGCGAGGCGGGTGCGATCGGTGCGCCGGCCGCGGTGATGAACGCGCTCACCGACGCGCTCGGGGTTCGCGACATCGAGATGCCAGCGACGCCGCAACGGATCTGGCGCGCGTGCCAGGAAACCAGGATGAAGATAGCTGCCTAGGAGACGCGCATGTATTCATTCAACTACCAAAAAGCAAAATCCGTCGACGACGCGGCCAAGGTGATCGCGAAGAACGCCGAGGCCAAGCTGCTCGCCGGCGGGCAGAGCCTGATCGCGGCGATGAAGCTGCGGCTCGCAAAGCCCTCCGACCTCGTCGATCTAGGAACGGTCAAGGGTCTGTCCGGAATCAAGGCCGACAGCAAGGCCGTGACGGTCGGCGCGATGACCCGTCACGCCGAAGTCGCCGCCTCGGCCGCGGTGAAGAAGGCGATTCCCGCGCTGGCGAGCCTCGCCGGAGGCATCGGCGATCGCATGGTGCGCAACATGGGAACCATCGGCGGCTCGCTCGCCAACAACGATCCGGCCGCAGACTACCCGGCAGGCGTATTGGGCCTGGGTGCAACCATCCTCACCAACAAGCGCAAGATTGCGGCCGACGAATTCTTCAAGGGAATGTATGAGACCGCGCTCGGAAAAGGCGAGATCATCACGCAGGTTTCGTTTCCGATCCCGAAACGCGCCGCCTACATGAAATTCAAGAACCCGGCCTCACGCTACGCCATCGTCGGTGTGTTCGTAGCCGACTTCGGCGCGGGCGTGCGTGTCGCCGTGACGGGCGCAGGTCCCAGCGTATTCCGTGTGGCCGCGATGGAGAAGGCGCTCGCGGCGAAGTTCGCTCCCGAGTCGGTGGCGGACATCAAGATGCCCGAAAAGGGACTGAACTCGGACCTGCATGCAAAAGCCGACTATCGCGCGCACTTGATCACCGTGATGGCAAAGCGCGCAGTTGAAGCCGCGATGAAATAGAACATTCGGGAGTCCCCGGTTCCCGGGGCCCGCATGCCGTCCTCGCGGCGGCGTGAACGGTCGGGGATCAAATCTCCCGGACCCGATCTCGAGGGTTGATCGCCTCGAGGGGATCCCCGCCGGCCCTCCCCCAAAACCCTTGGGGGAGGGTTTTTTATTTGCGGGGCTGGCATAATTCGCGGATGAGCACGCTTCCGAAGTCGATCGACGACACCCTCGCCCTGCTCGCGCGCGCCGACTACGTGGCCGAGCGCAGCCTCGCAACGGCGGTATTCCTCGCTCTCAAGATGAGCCGGCCGCTGTTTCTCGAAGGCGAGGCCGGGGTCGGCAAGACCGAAATTGCCAAAGTCCTGGCCGACAGTCTCGGGCGTCCGCTCGTACGCCTGCAGTGCTACGAAGGTCTCGACATCGCCTCAGCCGTATACGAGTGGAATTATTCGCGCCAGATGATCGAGATAAGGCTGGCCGAGACTCAAGGGACGTCGCGCGACGCGGTCGCCAAGGACATTTTCTCCGAGCGCTTCCTCATCAAGCGGCCGCTGATGCAGGCGCTCGAAGGCGGGAAAGGCGCGGCGCCCGTGCTGCTGATCGACGAATTGGACCGCACCGACGAGCCGTTCGAGGCGTATCTTCTGGAAGTGCTGTCGGACTTCCAGATCACGATCCCGGAGATCGGCACGGTGAGAGCCACGGAGCCGCCGATCGTCGTGCTCACCTCCAACCGCACGCGCGAGATCCACGACGCCATCAAGCGGCGCTGCTTCTACCACTGGGTGGATTATCCGGACGCGGCGCGGGAGCTCGAAATCCTCAAGCGAAAAGCCCCGGAGGCCTCCGAGAACCTGTCGCGCGAGGTCGTGGCCTTCGTGCAGCGCCTGCGCAAGATGGATTTGTTCAAGCTGCCCGGCGTCGCCGAGACGATCGACTGGTCGAAGGCGCTGGTTGCGCTCGACAAGATGACGCTCGACCCCCAGACCATCAACGACACGCTCGGTACCCTGCTCAAGTACCAGGACGACATCACTCGCGTGCGCGGCAGCGATGCCGAGCGCCTGCTCGCCGAGGTCAGGGCGGAGCTCGCCGCCGCCTAGATCGCCGCGGTGGAAAAAAACCCGGGAGCCCCCTCGCTCGAGGCGGTCGATCTCCGCTGCGTGCGCGGCGAGCGCACATTGTTCGATGGTCTCCGCTTCAGGCTGCGCGGCGGCGAGCTGTTGCGCATCGGCGGGGCCAACGGCTCCGGCAAAACGAGCCTCCTGCGCATCGCGTGCGGCTTGCTCGAGCCGACGAGCGGCGAGGTACATTGGGGCGGTGAAAATATCCGGCGGCTGCAGGAGGAATTCTGGCGGCGGCTCGTCTACGTCGGACACGCCGATGCGATCAAGGATGACCTGACCGCCGCCGAGAATCTGAATGTGGCGTGCACGCTCGCCGGCGTTCGTACGCAGCCCGCACGGATCGCCGAGGCGCTGCGCCGGCTCGGCCTCAGCGGTTGCGAGAATCTGCCCGCGCGGGTGCTGTCGCAGGGGCAGCGCCGCCGAACGGCGCTGGCGCGGCTCGCCTTGAGCGACGCCATGCCGCTATGGATCCTGGATGAGCCGTTTGCCGCGTTCGATGCCGCCGCGATCGACTGCGTGCAGCGCCTGATCACCGAGCACGTTTCGCGTGGCGCAGCGGTGATTCTCACGACGCACCTCGAGGCGAGAATAACGGCCGCCGCGACGCTGCGCATCGATCTCGAGGCGAGCTGATGGTGGGGGCGCTGCGCTGCGTGATTCGCCGCGATCTTCTGCTCGCGGTGCGACGCAGTTCCGACGTGCTGATCGTGCTGCTGTTCTTCGTCATCGTCGTGAGCCTCTTCCCTCTCGGAATCGGACCGGATCCGGGGCTCCTCCGCACGATCGCCCCCGGCGTCATCTGGGTGGCGGCGCTGCTCGCTTCGATGCTCGCGCTGCAGCGGATGTTCGCCTCCGACCACGCCGACGGGACTCTGGAGCAGATGCTGCTCGGCGCCACGCCTCTGGGAATGACCGTCGCGGCAAAAGTGTTCGCCCATTGGGTCATATCCGGCCTGCCGCTCGTCCTGATCTCGCCCGTTTTGGCGCTACAATTTGATTTTCCTCAAGAGCTGCTTGGCGTGTTGGCCTTATCTTTGGCCCTTGGCACGCCGGTCCTGAGCCTGATCGGGGCGATCGGCGCGGCGCTGACCCTGGGGCTTCGCGGTGGGGGAGCGTTGCTTTCGCTGCTGGTGCTGCCCTTGTACGTACCCGTGCTGATCATCGGAGCGGGCGCCGCCGAGGCGGCGGCCTCGGGCTTGGGCGGACACGCCCAGCTTCTCCTCCTCGGCGCCCTGCTGATATTCGCCGGGGCGTTCGCTCCTTGGGCCGCGGCGCTGGCATTGCGTATTTCGGTTGAATAGCGATTCGACATGAGCATCAACTGGTTCAAGTACTCCTCGCCTCAGACGTTCTTCCCTCTGGCGGGAAAGCTCGCGCTCGGGTTCGGCGCTCTGGCGGCCATCGCATGCGCCGCGGGCCTGTACATCGGTTTTTTCCGCGCCCCCACCGACGCCCAGCAGGGCGAGGCTTATCGCATCATCTTCATCCACGTCCCGGCGGCCTGGATGTCGATGTTCCTTTATCTGGTGATGGCGTTCTGGGCGGGACTGGGGCTCGCGTTCAACACCCGGCTCTCGGGCATGATGGCGAGCGCGATCGCGCCCACCGGCGCGTTGTTTACGTTTCTCGCGCTCTGGACCGGCTCTCTCTGGGGAAAGCCCACCTGGGGCACCTGGTGGGTGTGGGACGCGCGGCTGACTTCGGAGCTGATCCTGCTGTTCCTGTATTTCGGCTTCATGGCGCTCCAAGCGGCGATCGACGATCCCCGCCGCGCCGACAAGGCCGGAGCGGTGCTGGCCCTGGTCGGCGTGGTGAACATCCCGATCATCTACTTCTCGGTCAAGTGGTGGAACACGCTGCACCAGGGCGCGTCGGTGAGTCTCACCCAGGCCCCGACCATGGCGGCAACGATGCTGACCGGCATGGTCGTCATGGCTTTCGGCTTCTGGTTCTACAGCATCGCAGCCGCACTGATGCGCTCGCGCTGCATCATGCTCGAGCGCGAACGCGCGAGCGAGTGGGTGGCGGACTACGCGAGGCGATCCGCGTGACCTGGGGCAGCTGGGATAATTTTCTTGCAATGGGCGGCTATGCGTTCTATGTTTGGGGCTCCTACCTCGTGACGCTCGGTCTCGTGCTCGCGGAAATCGTGCTGCTCGCGTTGCGCAAGCGCAGCGCTCTCGCACGGCTTCGCCTCCACGGCACCGCTGCACAAGGCGACCGATGAAGCCCCGGCAGAAACGGCTGGCGATGATCGCGGGCGGCCTCGTTGCTCTCGGCGTGGCGGCCGCCTTCGTGCTCGCCGCGTTCCAGGAGAATCTCGTGTTCTTTTTCACCCCGAGCCAGGTGGTGGCGAAAGAGGTGCCGCAAGGACGCTCGTTCCGCGTCGGCGGGATGGTCACGCCGGGCAGCGTGAAGCGCCAGGCCGACGGGGTCACCGTGCAATTCATCGTCACCGACACGGCGAAGAACGTCCCGGTCGTCTACCGCGGCTTGCTCCCGGATCTGTTCCGTGAGGGCAAAGGTGTAGTGACACAGGGGAAGCTGGGTCCCGACGGCGTCTTCTATGCGAGCGAAGTGCTCGCCAAGCACGACGAGAATTACATGCCCCCGGCGGCCGCGGACGCGATCAAGCAAGCTCAGTCCATCAACGAAAAGGCGGCGCACAGCCTCGTGCAGGGCCGCGCCGGACGCCAATGATCCCTGAAATCGGCCAACTCGCGCTCGCGCTCGCGCTGTGCCTCGCGCTCGCCCAGTCGTCGCTCGGGCTCGCCGGAGCCGCGAGCGGCAACGCTGCATGGATGGGTGCGACCCGGCCCGCGGCCCGCGGGCAGTTTGCGTTCGTCGCCATCGCCTTCGGCTGCCTCACTTACGCCTTCGTCACCAACGATTTCAGCGTCGCGTACGTCGCTTCCAATTCCAACTCGGCGCTGCCGCTCGCCTACCGCATCTCGGGGGTGTGGGGCGGGCACGAGGGCTCGCTCCTATTGTGGGTTCTGATGCTCTGCGTCTGGACGGTAGTGGTCACTTTCTTCACCCACCATCTTCCCGACGATATGGTGGCGCGGGTGCTGGGCGTGATGGGAATCGTGAGCACCGGGTTTCTCCTCTTCACGTTGTTTACTTCGAATCCTTTTCTGCGGCTCTTTCCGGCGCCCGCCGACGGGCGCGATCTGAACCCGCTGCTCCAGGACCCGGGCATGGTTATTCATCCGCCGATGCTCTACATGGGCTACGTCGGTTTCTCGATTGCGTTCGCGTTTGCCGTCGCCGCCCTCCTCTCCGGCCGGCTCGACGCGACGTGGGCACGCTGGTCGCGCCCCTGGACCACCGCCGCGTGGTGCTTTCTCACCCTCGGCATCGCGCTGGGCAGCGGCTGGGCGTACTACGAGCTCGGCTGGGGCGGGTGGTGGTTCTGGGATCCAGTGGAGAACGCTTCCTTCATGCCTTGGCTCGTGGGGACCGCGCTGATCCATTCACTCGCCGTCACCGAGAAGCGCGGGGCTTTCCGCAGCTGGACCGTGCTGCTCGCGATCGTCGCCTTTGCGCTCAGCCTGCTCGGCACCTTTCTCGTGCGGTCCGGGGTGCTCACTTCCGTGCACGCTTTCGCGGTCGATCCCACGCGCGGCATTTTCATCCTGGGGTTGTTCGCGCTTTTCATCGGCGGCGCACTCGTGCTGTTCGCCTGGCGCACCTCGCGCATCGGCTTGGGCGGGGACTTCGGCCTCGTATCGCGCGAGTCGATGCTGCTCGCGAACAACGTCTTCTTTGCTGCGGCTGCGGGAACGGTTCTTCTCGGAACTATTTTTCCCTTGGCGGCGGACGCGCTGAGCCTCGGCAAATACTCGGTGGGACCTCCGTATTTCGAGATCGTGTTCGTTCCCCTGATGGCCCCTGCGCTCTTTCTCATGGGTATCGGCCCGCTTGCCCGCTGGAAAAAGGCGAACCTTTCCGATATGGCCGCGCGTCTGCGCTGGGCCTTTGCCGCAAGCCTGGTCGCAGCGGTCGCGGTTCCGTTCGCGATGGGGCGCTGGGGCGCGATGGTCGCCTTCGGCCTGCTGCTCGCGGCCTGGGTCGCGGCGAGTTGCGTCGTTCAGGTGTACGAAAAGATCAGGAACGCGGCGAACGGCGCGAGCGCGTGGGCGCGACTGCGGAACACGCCGCGCGCGACCTATGGCATGCTGCTCGCGCACTTCGGCGTGGCCGTGTTCGTCACCGGAGTGACGCTGGTGAAAGGCTACGACAGCGAGCGCGACGTGCGCATGGAGCCGGGAGACACCACTGAGCTGGGCGGCTACACGTTCCGCCTGGACAGCGTAAGGGATGTGCAAGGGCCGAACTACGTCGCCGCTCGCGCGCAAATTCAAGTCAACAAGAACGGACGCCCGGTCACGACGCTTTATCCCGAGAAACGCATCTACAGGGTACAGAACATGCCGATGACCGAAGCCGCGATCGATCCCGGCGTCACGCGCGACCTGTACGTATCGCTCGGGGATTCCGTGAGCGCGACGGCCTGGACCGTTCGCGTGCAGCACAAACCCTTCGTCGATTGGATCTGGGGCGGATGTCTCTTGATGGCGCTGGGGGGCGCGCTCGCCGCAAGCGATCGCCGCTACCGCGTGGCGAGGCAGCAGGAGCCGTACGCCGTGGCACGGGCCACGCCGTAGTCCCGTCGGCGCAATAGCGGCCATGAATCGCTTCGTTCTCCCCCTGGGAATCTTCGCTGCGCTCGTCGCTTTGCTCGGGGTCGGTCTCACGCTCAATCCGCGCGAAGTGCCCTCGCCGCTCATCGGCAAGCCCGCGCCCCACTTCGAGTTGCTCCAATTGCGCGAATCCGCAAAGACATTCACTGAAAAGGACATGCTCGGGAAAGTCTGGGTCCTCAACGTGTGGGCATCGTGGTGCGTGACCTGCCGCGAGGAGCACCCGGTCCTGCTCGATCTCGCCAAAAGCGGCTCGGTGCCGCTCTACGGCCTCAACTACAAGGACAAGCGCGAAGACGGCCTGGCGTGGCTGAAGAGCATGGGCGATCCCTATCAGCTTTCGATCCACGACCTCGAAGGCAAGGTCGGCATCGACTACGGCGTCTACGGCGTTCCCGAGACCTACGTGATCGACAAGCTCGGCGTCATCCGCTACAAACGCATCGGCCCGCTCACGCCGGAGATCGTCAGGGAAAAGCTGCTGCCGCTGGTGCAAGAGCTCGGCCGTGCTTAGGGTCCTTGCGTTCCTGCTTCTTGCCGCGACGGTTCCGTGGGTGTGCGCGAAGGAAGCTGGCCCTGCAGCGGCGGATCCGGCGCTCGAGCAGAGGGTTATGACGCTCGCTGCTGAACTGCGCTGCCTCGTGTGCCAGAACCAGACCATCGCCGACTCGAACGCACCGCTCGCCGAGGACCTGAGGAATCAGGTTCGGGAGAAGATGCGGGCGGGCGCGAGCGACTCGGAAATCGTCGACTACATGGTCGCCCGTTACGGTGACTTCGTCCTGTATCGCCCGCCGTTCAATACAACCACGCTGCTGCTGTGGATCGGGCCCCTACTCCTGCTTGCCGCCGGATTCCTTGTTCTCCTTCGCCGAGTCCTTCGCCGGCGACCGGCGCAGGACCTTGAAATGACGGCCTCTGAGCACAAGCGCGCGGAAGAGCTCCTCGCTGGAAACGAGTCGGAGCGCCGGTGATCGCGTTCATCGTACTCGGCGTTGTGCTCATCGCCGGCGCGCTGCTGTTCGTCGTGCCGCCGCTGCTGCGCCGCGGCTTGCGCTCGGGCGCAACGCGCGATACGGTCAATGTCGCGGTATACCGCGACCAGCTGCGCGAGCTCGAAGCCGACCTGCGCGCCGGAACGCTGGCCGCGGACCAGCATGAAAAGGCGCGCAGCGAGATCGAAGCCCGGCTGCTCGCCGACGTGGGCGGGCGCGAGGCCCCGGCGCAAGCTCCGCGACGCACGCGCGCCGCCGCGCTCGCTCTGGGTCTGGCCGTGCCGATCTGCGCTCTCGCCGTCTACGTGGCGGTCGGCAATCCCCGGGCCCTGTTGCCGCAGACCGCCGAAGGCGCAAATCAGCACGGATTGAGCGCGCAGCAATTCGAAGCGCTGGTCTCGCGGCTGGCGGCGCGCCTGAAAGACAACCCCGAGGATGCCGAGGGCTGGATGATGCTGGGGCGCTCGTACGCGGTGCTGGGGCGCTTCGGCGAATCGAGCGAAGCCTACGCCAAGGCCGCCGCGCGCATGCCGCGCGATGCGCAGCTCCTCGCGGATTACGCCGACGCGCTCGCGATGGCGCAAGGCAGGACGCTGCAAGGGGAGCCGGAAAAAATCCTGCTGCGCGCGCTCACCATCGACCCCGACAATGTGAAAGCGCTGCTCCTCGCAGGCACCGCCGCCTTTAGCCGGAACGACCCCGGCGCTGCGATACGCCATTGGGAACGCGCCCTGGGGCTGCTCCCGGCGGAGTCCGACATGGTTCAAAGGCTGCGGGTGAGCATCGCGGAGGCGCGCTCCCTGGCCGGCTCTCCGGGCGGAAAGACGCGGGTCGCGAAACCCGCGCAAGCCCAGGGCGGCAGCCGGGTGAGCGGCGTGGTCAGGCTCGCGCCGCAGCTCGCCGGGAAAGTCGCCCCCGGCGACACCGTTTTCATTTTCGCCCGGGCGGCCGAAGGCCCGCGCATGCCGCTCGCGATCCTGCGCAAGCGCGGAAACGATCTTCCCGCCGAGTTCACGCTCGACGATTCGATGGCGATGGCGCCGCAGATGAAGCTCTCCGCCTTCCCGCGCGTGGTCATCGGCGCGCGCGTCTCGAAATCCGCCAACGCGAGCCCGCAGCCCGGCGACCTGCAAGGCTTGAGCGCGCCCGTGGAGGTGGGCACCAAGAGCGTGAGCGTCGTGATCGACACCGAGCTGCGCGAGCCTGCAGGAAAATGACGCGGAAGATGATCACCGGGATGATGTCGCCGTGGCACGCGGAAAACCGTTGAACCTCGGTGAATCGACTGCGGACGGCCGTCTCGCGGAAAACGTCATGCACTTCGCCCGCGTGCTGCGCGCTGCGGGCCTGCCGATCGGGCCGGATCGCGTGCTCGACGCGGTGCGCGCGGTGGAAGTCGCGGGGGTCGAGCGGCGCGACGATTTCTACTGGACGCTCGCCAGCGTGTTTCTCGACCGGCGCGAGCAGTTCGAGATCTACGACCAGGCGTTCCATATCTTCTGGCGCGACCCGCAGCTCCTCGAGCGCGTCATGGCGATGTTCCTGCCGCAGGTCTACGGGCGGCAGGCTCGCGACGAGCAGCGCCCGGCTTCGAGCCGCGTCGCCGATGCGCTTAATCCGAAGCCGAAAAAATCCAGGGAGGATCCCGCCGAGCTCCCGCAGGAAACGGAGATCGACGCGACCCTGAGCTTTTCATCGCGAGAAGTGCTGCAGCACGCCGACTTCGAGAGCATGACGAGCGAAGAGATCGCGCAGGCGAAAAAAATGCTCGCGGACCTGCGCCTGCCGATCCCGGAAATCCGCACCCGGCGGTTCGAGTCCGACCCCCGCGGCGCGCGGGTCGACCTGCGCGCGAGTTTGCGCGCAAGCTTGAGGAACGGTGCGAAGATCATCCCGCTCAGGCGGCGCTCGCCTCAGCGGCGCCATCCGCCGCTCGTGGTCCTGTGCGACGTGTCGGGCTCGATGAACCGCTACTCGAGGATGTTTCTCCACTTCCTTCACGCGATCACCAACGACCGCGACCGCGTGACGAGCTTCGTCTTCGGCACCCGGCTCACCAACATCAGCCGGTACCTGCGACATCGCGACGTGGACGTCGCGATGGGCGGGGTGTCGGATGCGATCGCCGACTGGTCGGGCGGCACGCGCATCGGCAATTGCCTGCGGGAATTCAACCTGCGCTGGTCGCGCAGGGTGCTCGGACAAAATGCGGTCGTGCTGATGATCTCCGACGGCCTGGACGGCGACATCGGCGAAGGACTCGCGAAGGAGATGGAGCGCCTGCACAAGTCGTGCAGGAAGCTCATCTGGCTGAATCCGCTCCTGCGTTACCCGGGATTCGAGGCGCGGCCGGCGGGCGTGCGCGCGATGCTGCCGCACGTGGACGAGTTTCTGCCCGTGCACAACGTGGCGAGCCTGATCGATCTCACCCGCGCACTGGAAGGCTCGCACGAATACCGCCGCGCGGCGTGAGCGAGGGCCGCAGGGTTTCGCCAAGAAATTTCCATGACGATCGGGGCCCCGGACCCGCCACGGAACCTCTACGCCTTCAGCGTCGGCAGCAGCTTCAGGGCGTTGTCGCGCTCGATGGCGCGCAGATCCTTCGGCGCGAAGCGATAGGCCGCGAGACCTCCGATCTCCTCGGCCCCGTCGCGGAACGGAAAGTCGGTGCCGAAGAGCACTTGCGAAGGTCTGACGATCTTCATCAGCGCCGCAAGCGCGCCCGCGTGGTTGCCCTGGGCCGTGTCGTAGTAGAACTTCTTCAGCTCGTACATGACACCCTTGGGCATGCGCTGCGCGGCCTTTTCCTTCATTTCGGCTTCCAGGCGCGTGAAGCGGCTGATGAGGAACGGCGCGGTGCCGCCGCTGTGGGAAAAGATCCAGCGGATGTCCGGATAGCGCGCCGCAGTGCCGCTGAACGCGAGGCTCGCGATGGTCCGGGTCGTATCGGTCGCGTACTCGATCGCCGAGGGCGGCACCTCGCTCTTGATGTTCCTGCAGCAATCGGGCGAGAGCGGATGGGTGTAGACCACCGCCTTGCGGCGATTGAGCTCTTCCCACACCGGCGCGAAGGCGGCGTCGCCGAGGTATTTGTCCTGGTAGCTCGTCATGAGGCCCAAGCCCTCGGCCTTGAGCGTATCGAGCGCGTACTCGATTTCCTTCAGGCTCCCCTCGGCATCGGGCAGGGGCAGCGTGGCGAAGTTGCCGAATCGGCCCGGGTGGTCGCGCACGAGCTGCGCCGTGTAGTCGTTGCTCTGGCGCGCGATCTTGCGGCGCTTTTCCAGGTCACCGGTGGAGGCCCCCGGCTGCACGAGCGACATCATCGACAGGGCGATCCCGCTCTTGTCCATCTCCTCGATCGACATGGCCGGCGACCACTTCACCGGCGAGCCCGCGCGGCTGCCGGCGATTTCCTCGAGATAGCCGGGATAAACGAGATGGTGGTGAACGTCGATGCGGTACGGCTTGCCGCGCGCGGCCGCAGGCGTCTTCTTCGCGCCCTGCGCCAGGAGCTCGCCGGGAAGAACGGCGGCGGCACCCAACGCCGCGAGCCTGCTCAAGAATCCGCGCCGCGGCGGGCAGCAGGTGCAGGGCAGGCCGGGGACGCTGTTGTTTTCTGAAGCGGACATCGTGCACCCTCCTCCTGTGAGATCTTCGCGGAAAGTATCCTATCATGGCGATCGGGGCGATTTGGCGGCGCTCGCCGCTCTTGTTTCCGGACGCGGATCGAGGACGGCGCGCACCGCCTCGTCGACGTCCTGCAGGAACACGAACTCCATCTTTTCCTTCGCTTCGGCCGGCACTTCCTCGAGGTCCTTGCGGTTGCGCGCAGGCAGCATCACGCGTCGAATCCCGGCGCGCATGGCCCCGAGCGCCTTTTCCTTGATGCCCCCCACGGGAAGCACCAGGCCGCGCAGGCTGATTTCTCCGGTCATCGCCGTGTCGGCGCGAACGGCGCGCTCGGTAAAGAGCGACGCGAGCGCGGTGAACATCGCGACTCCTGCGCTCGGGCCATCCTCGGAATCGCGCCCGCCGGCACGTGGACGTGCACGTCGGTCTTCTCCAACGCGGCCGCGTCGATGCCGAGCGACGCCGCACGCGATTTCACGAGGGTCAACGCCGCCTGCGCGGATTCCTTCATCACGTCGCCCAACTGTCCGGTGAGAATCAGTTTCCCGCCCCCCGGCGTGCGGCTCGCCTCGATGAAGAGGATGTCCCCGCCGACCGGCGTCCACGCGAGGCCCGTGGCGACGCCCGGCATCCCCGTGCGCAGCGCCACCTCGTTCTCGAACTTCGTCGGTCCGAGAATCTCCGCGAGGTCGCCCTCGTCGATCTTCACGGTCTGGACCACGCCCTCGGCGATCCGCACCGCGGCGCGCCGGCACACCGCGCCGATCAGGCGCTCGAGCGAGCGCACGCCCGCCTCGCGCGTGTAGTCGCGGATGATCGCGGTCAGCGCCGCGTCGGTGACCTCGAACTGCTCGGGCTTGAGTCCGTTTTCCTTGAGCTGGCGCGCGACGAGGTAGCGGCGCGCGATTTCGAGCTTTTCCTCCTGCGTGTAGCCCGGCAGTTGGATGATCTCCATGCGGTCGCGCAGAGGCCCCGGGATGGTGTCGAGCACGTTCGCCGTGGTGATGAAGAGCACGCGCGAAAGGTCGTAGGGCACGCTGAGATAGTTGTCGCGGAAGGTGTTGTTCTGCGCCGGGTCGAGCACCTCGAGCAGCGCCGAGGACGGATCCCCGTGGAAGCCCACTCCGAGCTTGTCGATCTCGTCGAGCATCATCACGCAGCCGCGTGTTCCGGCTTTCTTGAGCGCCTGGATGATGTTTCCGGGCAGCGCCCCGATGTAGGTGCGCCGGTGTCCGCGTATCTCGGCCTCGTCGTGCACGCCGCCGAGCGAGACGCGCACGAACTTGCGCCCGAGCGCCTTGGCGACGCTCTGGCCGAGCGAAGTCTTGCCGACCCCGGGCGGGCCGACGAAGCACAGGATCGGCCCATGGCCTTCCGGGTTGAGCTTGCGCACCGCGAGGAATTCGACGATGCGCTTTTTCACCTGATCGAGGCCGAAGTGGTCCGCGTCGAGAATGCGTCTCGCCTCCGCCATGTCGATCGCGTCGGGCTCCGGGCTCTTCCATGGGAGCTCGATCAGCCAGTCGAGATAGGTGCGCACCATCGAGTACTCGCCCGAGGCGTCGGACATGCGCTCCAGGCGCTTCAGCTCCTTCATCGCCTGCTTCTCGACTTCCTCGGGCATACCGGCTTCGGTGATGGCTTTCCGCAACTCGTCGATCTCCGCGGCCTGGCCCTCCTCGCCTTCGCCCAATTCCTTCTGGATCGATTTCATCTGCTCGCGCAGCAAGTACTTGCGCTGGGTCTCGTCCAGGCTCGTCTTGGTGCGCTCGTCGATCTCGCGCGAGAGCCTGAGCACCTGCAGCCGGTGCGCGAGCAGATCGAGCACGCCGTCCAGGCGCTTTTGCAGGTCGACCGTTTCGAGCAGCGCCTGCTTCTCGGCGACCTCGATGTCCATGACGCCGGCAACGAGGTCGGCGAGCGACCCGGCGGACGACATGCCCTGGATTGCGGCGATCAACTCCTGCGGCGCCTGGGGCAGGAGCTCGAGGACCTGGAGCGCGCGCTCCTTCAACTGCACGAAGCGCGCCTCGATTTCATTGCCTGCGGCTTCGGGTTCTTCGATCCGTCCCACCCGGGCGACCAGAAAGGGGTAGCCCTCGAGATACTCGACCACTCTGAAGCGCTGCTGCCCCTGGCAGACGACGTGGTGCGTGCCGTCGGGCGTGGTGACATAGCGCACGATGTTGGCGACCGTGCCGACGAAACACAGCTCCTCAGGCCCCGGCTTTTCCGTCTCCCCGTTTCGCTGCAGGAGAACACCGATCGGGCGCTTTGCCCTCACGGCTGCTTGAGCGGCGGCGATCGAGGCTTCGCGCCCGAGCGCGACCGGCAGGATCATGCTGGGGAAGAGCACCATCCTGCGCACGGGCAGGATGATGAGCGCGTCGTCGGGAAGCGCGTACGTCCCTTCGGGTGACGACCGTGGCGCGGCGGCGCTCGCTTTTTCGCCCGCCGGCGTCCGATTGCTGTCGAGTTCCAGGTTCATGTCGTTACCCCAGCCTGCGCAAGCCGAGAGTCAAGCAGCCGTTCTCCAGGCGCCGGTCGACGAGCTGGTACTGGCCGGCGGGCAGCGCGATGCGGCGCTCGAAGCGGCCATAGGGAATCTCCAGTCGATAAATGATGGCGCGCTGATACGCCACGGGAAACGCGCGAGCGCCGCGAACGACGACGGTCCCGGATTCGAGGAAGACCTCGAGTTCATCCGCCGCGACGCCGGGAAGCGCGACGCAGAGCGTGAGCCCGTCGCCCGTTTCGTAGAGGTCGACGGGCGGTTCCCAGCCCGGCGCTTCAGCCGCACCGAGCTGAAAAACCCGGCGCTGCAGCTTCTCCGTTCCCCGGAGCAGCTCCAGCGCTTCGGCCCACACCCATGACCGTGGATCGCGATACGTCATGCAAAGTCCTTGGACCCAGTTTGCCCGGAGACAGTCCCCGCGGCTTGATCCCTAGCAAATGGGGGCTCGGCAGGAGAAGAGCAACCCCGTGTCCCTGGGCAAAGCTCCGCTACTTATAGAAGACATGCCCGCCGATGCGGGCAAGCGGCTTCTTGCCTTTAGCCCAGTCGGGCATGATGTGCGTGGCATGAAAGAACATGGCGCCTTCCAGCACCGGCTCCTCCCGCCCATAGTAAACCGCTTCGGCCACTCCCCAGGCGAGCATCCATTCCTCGCCCGTCGGTGTCGGCACTGAATCGAACTCCGTCCAAGAAAAGGCGCCCACATAGCGCTTGCGGAGCGGATCCCAGTTTTTCTGATAGACGACGCCGCAGACCGTACCGGAGTAGCGGCCCGAGGCCTTGCGGTTCATCGTGACTTCCGCCACCGCGTATTGACCGGCCGCGGGTTCGCCGCGCGCTTCGAAGTACACGTTGCGCGCAAGGCACGCCAGATTGCGCCTGTCGTCCCGATGCCCGTAGGCCGCCTGCAGCGCAAACACGAAGATCGTGGCGATCAGGCCGAGGATCAAGGCGAACACCCAGGGCTCCTTGTCCCAGGCGTGCCAAGACACGCGCATGCCGTACCACCAGCGCGACACCGCCCAACTGAGGCGGGAAGGAAGATCCGCGTAAAAAAGTCTCAAGAACATGTCCTCGGGGCCGACCGGCCGAAGCGGATTGCCTCAAAAGGTCGCCGCCAGCCCGGTTAACGCGCGAATGGTCGTCAGAGTGCACCTCCATGTCAAGGTCGCAAGCCCGCGAACCCGACGGGCAAGGGAGTTTGCGCCTCTTTCGTTCCTCTCCTGTGAATTAGTTAATAAGCAGGAGTATGATTTTGGCATAGTCTTTAGCGTGCAGTCCGTGGGTGCGCGAAAAGGGGAGAAGGTCATGAGAATGAACACCACGCTGGTAATCAATTCGAAGGGCGGATCCGGAAAGACCACCATTACGACCAACCTCGCCAGTTACTTCGCGAACCAGGACATCCCGACTACCGTCATGGATTACGACCCGCAGGGGTCGAGCCTGCACTGGCTGCGGGCCCGCACCCGGCCCGGGGGTAGAATTTACGGCGCCAACGCCGCACCTCAGAAGGGCGGCCGCATACGCAGCGTCGAGATGCACGTGCCGGCGGACACGCAGCAGCTCATAATCGATGCACCGGCCGGCACCTCGGGTCTGCTCCTGCAGGAAATGCTGGGCAAGGCCGACTGCATCATTATCCCGGTTGCGCCATCGTCGATCGACATCCACGCGACGGCAAATTTCGTCAGGGACCTCCTCCTCGTGGGCAGGATCCGCACACGCAACATCCAGCTGGCGGTGGTGGCGAACCGGGTCCGCAGCTCGATGCCGGTGTATCAGCCCCTCGAGCGGTTTCTCAATTCGCTCGGTTTGCCGTTCCTGACGCGGATCAGCGATTCGGACGCGTACGTCAAAGCTGCAGAGGCGGGAATCGGAATTTTCGAAATGACCTCCTCGGTCGCGGAATGCGCGGAATTCATGCCGATCGTCGAATGGGTGGGCAAGCAGCGGGATTCAGCGGCGTCCGGGGACCGAAAGGTCATCGATCTCTCGCTCAGGCGCCGGATGGAGTGGAACCAAGGCCTCTCGTCGATCGGCTCCAGGTCCTGAAGTCGCAGCCCGCTAAAGCGGGATTGCAAGCAGCGTATCCACGCTGCGACTGTCGATGACGACGGTCTTTTCCTCGAACCGCGGATCCTTGCCGTCAAGACGGATCCTGTCCAGGTAGCGGCCGCCTGCAAAGAGTATCGACTCGCCGGTGTGCATGATGCGCACGACCTGAAAGTTCGAGGTCGCGCGCGCGGTGCTCGCATCCACACGCTCGATGAGCGTGGAAGACACGATATGGCGGTAGCGCTGCGCCTCGTAGATATTGGCATGGCGCAGCGCCGAGACGCGGTCGGCGAGCATCGCGCGCGAATCGGCGTAGATGATGCACAGCGGCAGGCCGCGCTCGTAGTTCTCCGCGGTCGTAATGCGGTAGCAGCCCTGCTCCACGAAGAATCCCGGCCAGTCTTCCAGACGGTCGTCGTCGAGAGCGTGAACGTAGCGCGTGAGAAGGTTCTCGACGGTGAGTTGGAGCTCAACGTCCACGGCCTTACAAGCCCATATGCCTGCGGTACTGTTGCCACAGCCCGCGCACCGAGGTCTCGGTGACGCGGGATTCATTCGACTCGACGCCGCGCCCACCCATTTCCACCACCGACGCGCGCGCCGACGCCCCCGCCGCGCCGCGCTGCACGAACCCGGTCGCCGCGCCGTCCTCAAGCGAGATGTAGCCCGCCGGGCCGACGAGATTAGCCTGCTTCAAGCGCAGCTCGCTCATCTTCGCGTCGTCCGATGCATAGCCGAAGCAGGTCCACACGAGCTCGGTGCGGCCCACGCCCTTCGGCAGCACCTGGCGCACAGCGAGGCTGTTCATGATCTGCTGTAGTACGAACCCGGGGAACACAGTGAGGATCTGCAGTGTGACGCCGTCGCCGATCTCGTCCACGGAGTCCAGCATCTGCGGCGCCTGCAGCGCGTAGCCGCCGCTCGCCGAGCGCATGCCGGCGCGCTCGTACTCATCGCCGGACAGGTCCGACTTCATCATGGTGAAGCTGGCGTGACTGCCACCCTCGCCGCCGACGACGACCCCACCCTTCTGCTCGAGGCGGTTCAGACGGAAGGTCGAGAAAAAGAGATGCAGCAGGCTCGCGTGGTAGGTGTCCTTCACGTTCTCGAAGTAGAGCTTCCAGTTGCTCTGCAACACCTGGGTGTAGCCGCCGAGGATCTTTATCGGTTCCTTCATCACGCGGCGAATCCTCGCCGCGACCTCGGAGCCGATGTAGCGCTCGATCGGCGGCGTCTTTTCGGAGAGCGTCGCGAACATCAGTCCGCAGAAAATCTCGACGCGGAATTTCCGCGGCGCCTGGCTCTCCGGTTCGGCGTCGGCGGGCATGCCGCCCTTGCCCTGCACGCCGCGGCGAAACGCCACCGCGGTGAGGTCGCCGCGCAGGTCGTAAGTCCAGTTGTGATAGACGCAGGCGATCTCCTTCGCGTTGCCGCGGTCCGCAAGGCAAAGGAGCGCGCCGCGGTGTGCGCAGCGGTTCTCGAAGCAGCGGATCGCGCCGGTCTCGTCGCGCGTCACCACTACCGGCATCTCGCCGGCGAAAGTGGTCTTGAAGTCGCCCTTCTCCGGCAGCTCGGCCTCGAGTCCGAGGAAATTCCAGGTATCGCCACGGTAGATGCGCTCCTGCTCCCGGGCGTAGACGTCCTCGTCCTGGTATATCCAGTAGGGAACGCGGGTCAGGCCTTCGGCCGGCCAGGCGCGGGATTCAGGGACCACGGACAAGGGAGTATCTTTATCGGGAAATTCGTCCGGGGCAATTCTAGCACCGGTAAAATGGCGCGAGACCGAGAAGGACACCGATGAGGCTCATGATCGCCCGGCTGCTTGCCGCCGCATCCTTGTGCGGATTTCCGCTCGCGCATGCGCATGCGCAGGACTACCCGAACAAGCCGATCCGGATCGTCGCGCCCTTCCCTGCGGGGGGCAGCGCCGACCTCATCCCGCGCATCGTCGGCGAGAAGCTCTCGGCGAAATGGGGCCAGCCCGTAATCGTGGAGAACCGCGTGGGCGCGGCGGGCAACATCGGCGCGGAGTACGTCTTCAAGGCCGGACCCGACGGCTACACGCTGCTCTCCTCGCCGCCGCCGCCTCTCATCATCAATCCGAACCTGTATCGGAATCTTCCCTTCGACCCGACTCAGTTCGTGCCCGTAGGCATCATGGTCGCGATCCCCAACGTGGTGCTCGTGAATCCCAAGGCGCCGGTGAACAGCATCCGAGAGCTGATCGCCTACGCCAAGGCGAACCCGGACAAGCTCAACTACGCCTCGCAGGGCAGCGGCACGACATCGCACCTCACTGGTGAGATGTTCAAATCGATGGCGGGCGTGCGCCTTACGCACATTCCTTATAAAGGCAGCGCGCCTGCGCTCACCGACCTGCTCGCCGGGCAGGTGGAGATGATGTTCGACAATCTCGGCGTGTCGCGACAGCACGTGGTGAGCGGCAAGCTGAAGCTCCTCGCGGTGTGCAGCGAAAGGCGCGTCGCATCGCTTCCAGACGTGCCGGCGCTTGCGGAGATCCTCCCGGGATTCGAGGCGGTCGCATGGTTCGGCATCGTCGCGCCGCCGAAGACGCCGATGCCGATAGCCGAGAAGATCTCCGCCGCCGTCGCCGAGGTGCTCAAGCTGCCCGAGGTGCGCAAGCGCCTCGCCGATCTCTCCGCCGAGCCGATCGGCAACACGCCGGCGCAGATGGCGGCGTTCATGAGGAAAGACGCCGAGCGCTGGCGCGAAGTGATCCGTTCGGCCGGGGTCAAAGCAGATTAGATGAGCCTGCCGCGCATCGCCATCGCTACCGGCGATCCCGCCGGCATCGGCCCCGAGATCACGCTCAGGGCGGCGCTGGCCCCGCAGGTAAAAAAAATCTGCCGGCCGCTGCTCTTCGGCGATCGGAGCGCGCTCGAGGCGCATGCCGACGCCTGCGGCCTCAAACCGGATCTCCACTGCGTGACGCGCGCCGCCGATGCCACCTGGAACGACGGCGCGCTGACCCTGGTGGAGCGCAGGCAGTTCAAGCCAGGCGAGCTGCACATCGGCGCAATCGCCGCACCGCACGGCGAAGCCGCGCTCGATTCTGCGAAGACCGCGATCGACGCGGCGCTCGCCGGCGAAGTGGACGCGGTGGTCGCTGCGCCGCATACGGAAAGCTCGATCAAGCTCGCCGGAATCGAGTTCGACGGCTATCCCACGTTCGTCGCGCGCTGCGCCGGCGTTTCGCCCGAGGACGCGTTCCTCATGCTCTGCTTCGACTCGGGCGGGACCGAAATGCGCATCGCGCACGCGACGCTGCACGCGAGCCTGCGCCGCGCGATCAAGCTCGTCACGCGCGACCGCGTCCTGCACGCGATCCGCTCGGCGGATTCGGCGCTGCGCCGCATGGGCATCGCCCGCCCGCGCATCGCCGTGTCGGGACTCAACCCCCACGCCGGCGAGGGCGGTCTTTTCGGCGACGAGGAGCAGAAGATCATCGGCCCGGCGATCGCCGACGCGAACAAGAACGACGTCGCGGCCGAAGGCCCGTTCGGCGCCGATACCATGTTCCTGAAGAAGGGCTACGACGCCTTCGTCGTCATGATCCACGACCAGGGGCACATCTTGGCGAAAACCCAGGCTTTTTCCGACACCGCGGCCCTCACCATCGGCACACCGGTGCTATTCTCCTCGGTCGCGCACGGCAGCGCGCTCGACATCGCCGGGAAGAACCGCGCCGATCCGGGTGCGCTCATCTCGGCGATCAGGCGGCTCGCCGGCGCTCCGCGGAAATAAATGGAAACCAAGGTAACGATTCCCGCGCTCCAGAAAATGAAGCGCGAAGGGCGCAAGATCGTCGGGGTGGTCGCCTGGGACTACCAGATCGCGCAGATCGCGGACCGCGCCGGGGTGGATCTCATATCGGTGGGCGACTCCGTCGGCGTGAATCTCTGGGGGCACGCGACGGACACGGAAGTGACCGTCGACGAAATGCTGATCTGCTGCAAGGCAGTGCGCCGCGGCGCGAAGCGCGCGCTCGTCAGCTGCGATATTCCCAATGGCACGACGCAAGAAGGAACCGGGGCCGCAGTCAGTGCCGCCGTCCGCCTCGCAAAGGAGGGAGGGGCGGACATGGTGAAGGTCCTGGGCGATCCCGGCGTAGTGAAAGCAATCGTTCGCGCGGGCGTCCCGGTCTTTGCCGAGTTCCATGGCGAGAAACTTCCTGCCGATAAGCTGATGGAGGAAGCAAAGCGGTTGGAAGAGGCCGGCGCCTCGGTTCTGGACTTCAGGCACTCGGGTCCCGTAGCCGGTCCTGCCGTCGTACGCGCGGTTTCCATTCCGGTGATCGGGGGCTTGGGCGGAGGGCCGTGGCTCGACGGACGCGTGCGCTTGGCGCATACCGCCATCGGCTACGCGGCGAAGTGGATCGACGCCAAAACCGGGACCTACGGCAACGCCGCGAAGCTCTCCCTAGCTGCCTTTCGCGCCCTGATCGATGACGTGCGCTCGGGCCGGCAGATCAAGGGCGGCTGACATGCCTGCGGCCACGATCGACGGCATCAAGACGAACTACGAAGTCATCGGCAACGGCCCGCCTTTGCTCATGTACGCGCCCGCAGGCTTCGATGCGACGCTGGACAAATGGAAGACGCAGGGCGTGTATGCCCGCATCAAGCTGCTCGATCATCTTCCCCAAAAATATACCTGCATCGTCTTCGACCGGCGCGAGACCGGGCAATCGGGCGGCCGCGTCGAGCGCATCACCTGGGCGCACTACGTCGCGCAAGGCAAAGGCCTGCTCGAGCACTTGAAGTTCAAGCGCGCGCATCTCATGGGCGGCTGCATGGGCTGCTGCCCGGTCGTCGCTTTCGGCGTCGCCCATCCCGAGATGGTGATGAGCATGGTCCTCTACTGGCCGGTCGGCGGCGCGAAATACCGAATCAGCACCCACAAACGCTTCGCCGATCATCTCGCGTACGTCGATCAGCACGGCCTCGCCGGCGTGGTTTCGCTGGTGATGCAGGAAGGAAAGGCGTTCAACGCCGAGCCCAGAGGCGGGCCGTGGGCCTCGGTGATCAGGAACGACCGCACCTTCGCCGATGTCTACGCGAAGCTGGACGTCGGCAAGTACAAGCAGCTCGTCACCGACATGTGCCACACGCTCTTCGACCGCGATACCTCGCCGGGTGCGGAGCCCGAGGACATGCTGCGCTCGGAGATCCTGGCGCTCGTCATTCCTGGACGCGACGCCTCGCACGCGACCTCGGCGGCGAGGTATCTCGAAGAATGTCTGCCGCGCTCGGAATACTGGGACGTTCTCCCCGAGGAACAAACAGAGCAAACCGCTCCAGCGCGGCTGCTGGAGTTCCTGCAGAAAGTAACGCGGTAGATCAGCCTACAGCGGCTTGATCTGCACCTTGCGCCACTTGATGGCGCCGCCGGGGGCGTCCTTGGGGCCGTTGCCGAACTGCAGGGCGAACGGTCCCTCCGCGTGCTTGCCGTCCCGAACGTCGACGGTCTGGACTCCGTTCAGCACGACGGTCAGTTGCGAGCCCTTGGCGGTGATCTCGTAGGTGTTCCACTTGCCGCCGGCTTTCGGCATGGGCGAGACCTTGGCCACGTTGACGATCGCTCCGGTGCCATACTCCGGCTCCGGACGCTGGTCGTAGATGTTCACTTCATAGCAGGCGACCGCACCGACCTTGGCGCGATCGGCGCAGCGCAGGAAAATGCCGCTGTTCGTCGTGTGATCCGCCCAGAACTCCGCCTTGATTTGAAAGTCCTTGTAGGATTTATTCGTGAGGAGATATCCGCCCTTGCCCTTGTCGGCGACGATGGCACCGTCTTGCGCTCTCCAGTTGGCGTCGCCGATGGGGCTGAAGTTGCCCATGCCGGCGGTGCCGTCGATGAGCGTGGTCCAGCCCGAGTCGGACCACGGCATGTACGAGCAGCCGAAAACGCCGAACGCGATGACCAGCAGCCCCATGGTGATGACAGACAGGCGTTTCATTGTGATCTCCCCGTTGAGTTGATGACGATTGTTCCCGCTACTGCCAGGCGCGATTGTCGACGGTGTTCTCGTAGGTCGCGCCGGGAACGGTCATGTTCCACTTCACGGTCCAGTTGTAAGTGTCGTCGAAGCGCTCGCGCGTGTAGGGCTGCGGCGCGGCATGAAGCAGACGCCAGGTCTGGAACTCGTCGGGCTCGAGAAGCCCGCCGGTCTCGCGGATGAAATAATGGATGAAAGGCGTCGGGTCCTTTTCGATGAGCTCGACCGCCCTCGCCTGCGCCCGGAACATCTTCCTGAGCGTCGGACCGTCGAGGTCGTCGCCGGCCGCCTCGCTCCGGGTCGAATGCGACTCGATCAGGATGCGCAGGCCCCACTTCTGCGCCACGCTGATCCAGGGTTCCATGACGCTCGCCGCGGCGACCTTGCCGTTGCGCACCGCCTCGAGGCGTTTCAGCATCGATCCCGCGTGAGTCCTCTTGATGTGTTCCTGCGCGAGAAAGCCTTCCATCATCTTCAGCGTGGTGAAGTCCGAACCGTTGTTCGGGGTCACCGCGATCGGCTTGTCCTTCAGCATCTCGGGCTCGTAGTATTTCGAGTCGCTGGCGACGACGATGGCGAACTTCGACATGGAGGCGCCCAGGGCCACGATCTTGCGCCCGCGCAGCCCTTGGGTGTTGGCTTCGACCGCGCGCTTCATGATTCCCCATTCGCACATGCGGTACTGGTCGATGCCGCCTTCGTTGTAGACCGAGTCGAGCGGGCGGTCGAAGACGGAATCGAACTTGACGAAGTGGGAGGTCGTGACCTGCGCCATGCCCGGCGTGGTCACGAACTCGAGGTCCAGGCCCTCGTCCTTGAAGAAGCCCTTGTCGCGGGCGACGAGCACGGGCAGGTCGTGCACCGCGTTCATGGTCGCTACCTGAGGTTTCGTCCTTTCCTTGACAGTCATGATGCGTTCTCCTATATGGACCGTGAGACTCCCTCGGTCTTACGGCGCGATGGGTCGTTGCCGATGATCCCTCTACATCCGCTCGGCTGTCAACGGCGGAGGGACTTCAGCAGCAATCCCAACCGACCCCCTCCTGCACCGCGAGCGCATCCTGCAGCCAGGCGTAAGGAAGATCGTCGGCGACCACCTCCGCCGCCGGCTTGAACAGCTTGAACTGGTAGCGCTGTTCCGCGACCCAGAACATGACCACAGTCTCCAGAGGTGCACAGCCGGGGAGCGTACAGGCGACCTCCGCAACGGAGATCGCCGCCTCTTTCGGAAGGCCGAAGCGCGCACGCGTCCACTCCGTCACCCGCTCGATGGCGTGGAGGCGTTCAGGGTTTTTCCTGGCTGGTCCGAGCATCGCGTGAGCGTATCAGATGCATGAGAAAATACGCCGATGGCGCATCCCGATCGTTTCCTGCTCGCCGGTGTCATGGGCTGGCCCGTCATGCATTCCCGCTCGCCGATGCTGCACAACTACTGGTTCAAGAAGCACGATCTGGCCGGGACCTACGTGCCGCTCGCGATCAGGCCCGAGGGCCTCGCGGCGGCCTTGCGCGCGCTTCACCCGTTGGGATTCGCCGGCTGCAACCTGACGATCCCGCACAAGCAGCAGGCGATGACCATTGTCGACGAGGTCGACGCGCTGGCGAGGAGCATCGGCGCGATCAGCTGCGTGGTGGTCAGGCCCGACGGGTCGCTCTCGGGCACCAACAACGATTGCTACGGCTTCATCCAGAACGTACGGCAGGAGCAGCCTGGCTGGCGGGCGGACGCCGGACCCATCGTGGTGATCGGCGCAGGCGGCGGTTCGCGCGCGGTGTGCTACGGCCTCGCGCGGGAGGGCGCGAAGGAGATCCGGCTCCTCAACCGCACGTTCGCGCGCGCAAAAGAAATTGCCGACGAGTTCGGCGGCCCGATCAAGGCCCTGCCCTGGGAACAACGCCACGAGGTTCTAGAAGGCGCGGCGATGGTCGTCAACACCACCAGCTGCGGCATGGTCGGCCAGCCCTTGCTCGACATCGGGCTGGACAAGCTGCCGGAGAGCGCGCTCGCCGCCGACATCATCTACATCCCGCTCGAGACGCCGTTTCTCGCCGCGGCACGGAGCCGCGGCAACCGGACCGTCAACGGCCTGGGCATGCTGCTGAATCAGGGCCGGCCTGCCTGGAAGGCGTGGTTCGGCATCGAGCCCGAGGTGACGGCGGAGCTGAGAGCGATGGTCGAGCGGACGATATAAGAGCGCAAAGGCGCTCGCCTAGGCCCCGACCGCCTGCTCCAACAGCCATTTGCGGAACGCGGCGACGGCCGGACGCTCGGCAATGACCTCCGGACACACGAGGTAATACGCCGACTGCGGTCTCAGCTCCACCTTGAACGGCGCGTACAGCCTTCCCGACTTGATGTCGTCGTCGACCAGAGGTCTCAGGGCGAGCGCAATGCCCAGCTTCTGCGACGCCGCCTCGAGCGACAGGATATTCGAGGAAAAATGCGGCCCGCGGCTGCCGTCGACGCGGTCGTCGACGCCCGCGGCCTCGAGCCATTTCTGCCAGGCGTTGCCGTGGGCGACGAGGTCCATCGCGTCGTCGTGCAGGAGCACGTGGCGCGCCAGGTCGGCAGGCTGCTCGAGCGGCGGATCACCGCGCGTGAGCTCGGGGCTCGCCACCGCTACGGTCGCGACGTCGAACAGGTGATCGGCGCGATAGCCGGGATAGGTTCCGCCGCCCAGATGGATCTCGACGCCGGACACGTCGTCCCTCAAGTCGAGATTTCCGACGAGAGCAGCGGAGTCGAGGGCACCGGCGTCGACCATTTTGCTCGAGCCGAAGACGCGCAATTCGATGCGCGGCTCGCGCTTCGCGAAATCGGCCAGGCGCGGCATCAGCCAGCGCGCGGTGAACACCGGCGGCGCCGTGATCAGCAGCTCGGTCTCTTGCGCGCGCTCGCGGATCGTCTCCACCGCGGCGGCGAGCGCCTCGAAGCCCTCGCGCAGTTTCGGCAGGCAGGCGCGCGCCGCTTCCGTGAGTTGCACGCCGCGCCCTGAGCGGCGGAACAGCTCGACGCCGAGATACTCCTCAAGGCTCTTGATCTGGTGGCTGACGGCTGCCTGCGTGATCGACAGCTCGTTCGCCGCCTCCTTGAACGAGAGGTGGCGCGCGGCGGTCTCGAATACCCGCAGCGCGTTCAGCGGGGGCAGGCGGTAAATCATGCGGGGCAATCGGTCATGGATGGGATGAGTTTTTCTTACGCGACAGATGAGAATTCATCGTTTGTTCTTGGGCTTACCCGGGACTATCTTCTAGTGCGTTATAGGAGCAAACATGGAATCCAGAACCGAATTGAGCGTGGACGAATTGTACGCGCTGGAGCGCGCCGCACGTTTGGCCCGAGCGCGGGAAATGAGGCGCCTGCTTCGCGCCGCTGTGGACGCACTGGTCCGGTTTGCCAGGCACGCCGTATCGGTGCCGGACAACAGAAAGGAAATCAGTCATGCGTAACACCTTGCACACACCGTTCTGGCGAGCGGCCTACCAATCGCTGCCGGAAACCGCGCGTCAGCGCTACCTCGCGTACATCGAGCGCGCGGAACGCTGGGAACTCGCACTCGATGCGGCCGGCGATGCCCTGTCGCGAGCGAAGGGCGCTCTGGCGAGGCTGTTCAATACGCCCACCAAGCCGCGCTCGGCGCACTGACGGATTGCCTCCCCCGCTGAACGAATAGGGCTTGCCGGTTCTCAGCGCCATGTGCGCCGCCGCACATACGACGGGCCACGGTTGCGATAAGCTTTGCCACCGTCGAGCGGGGTTTGCGTTTCACCTTACCAGGCAAGGGAAGTTTGAGGTTGCAATGACTGCGCACGCCATAGCGGCACCTCCTTCACCCAGGCAAAACCATCTTCTCGCCGCCCTGCACGCGGCCGAATACGATCGCCTGCTTCCCGATCTGGAAGGCGTGCCGATGCCACTCGGTGAAGTCCTGTACGAGTCCGGCGGCCAGTTGCAGCACATTTACTTTCCCACCACCTCGGTCGTTTCCCTGCTTTGCGTCATGAAGGACGGCGAGTCAGCCGAAATCGCCATCGCAGGCAACGAAGGCCTGGTCGGGATTGCATTGATCATGGGCGGCCAGACGACGCCCAGCCGGGCGGTGGTGCAGTGCGCCGGCCGGGCCTACCGGATGCTGCCGGCCGCGTTGACGAAAGAATTCGACCGCGGCGGGGCGATGCAGCGTTTGATGCTGCGCTACATGCAGGCGCTGATTACGCAGATGGTCCAGACCGCGGCGTGCAACCGGCATCATTCGGTGGAGCAGCAATTCTGCCGCTGGCTGCTATTGAGCATCGATCGCTTGCCATCGAACGAGTTGACCATGACGGAGGGCTTGATCGCCAACATGCTCGGGGTGCGTCAGGAGGGCGTCACGGGTGTCGCCCAGCGCCTGCAAAACGCCGGCTTGATTCGCTACGTTGGCGGCCGCATCACGGTGCTCGACCGGCCGGGGGTGGAGGCGCGCGCTTGCGAGTGCTACGCGGTGGTCAAAAAGGAATTCGACCGCCTGCTCCCCGACGAGATGAAGAGCTGAGGGCCAGTTCCGAGCGGCCGGGCGGCGCTCACCCGAGCTTCGCCCGGAAATGGTCCCAGGTGCGCTTGAAGAGATTCGCGTTCCACAGCTTCTCGCGGCACAGCGCTCGCTCCTCCTCGCTGAACGAATAGGGCATGCCGATCTGCAGCGCCATGTACTGGCGATACGCGTTCTCCTCCATGTAGTTCGCGAGCACGAACGCCTCGACGATGTCCTTGCCGACCGTCACCGCGCCGTGCGACTTCATCAGCGCCGCCGGCCGGTCGCCGAGCGTCGCCGCCAGCCGGTCCGCCATCGCCCGGTTGTTGATCGAGTTCGGCGAGTCGAGCACCGGCACCGGATAGACGAGCGAGCCCTGCGCGTACACCGGCTGATAGCTCTCGCCGACCATGGTGAGGAACGTCGACCACTTGGGATGCGCGTGCACGATCGCCTTGACGTCGGACCGCACCCGGTAGATGCCGCAATGCAGGTGACGCTCGAGCGGCGCATTGCCCTTGCCCTCGACCTGGTTCGCTTCGAGGTCGATCGTGCAGATGTCATCCACGGTGAGCCGGCTGCGCTGGCACGACCCGATGTTGATGAGGACGCGGTCGTCGTCGAGGCGGATGCTGCAGTGGCCGTTGTAGTCGATGATGTCGGACTGCTCCAGCATGCGGATGCAGTCGACCAGTTGCTGCTTCAATTCGGCCTGCGACGCAACGTCCCCCCGGTGCTTCAATTCGGCTGCTGACATGACGCTTGTCCCCTTCGAACCCGTTACCAATTGACCTGGCTTCGAACCTGGCTGCGCCACAGATCCCAGGCGCGCATGCCCGCGGTCTGGTTGACTGCGTCCGCGAGCCGCCCTTCCTGGTCGTCCAGCGCCGCAATAGGTGCACCGCCCTTGAGCGCCGTGGTCCAGTGCTGGATGCGGGCATTGACCTCGGTGTACACGGCGCGGAATACCGCTGTCTGTAGCGTCGCCCCGCACGCCACGCTGCCGTGCGCGCGCATGAGCACGATGTCCCTCTTGCCCATGACCGCGGCGAGCGCCACGCCCTTGGGCGCGTTGCTGACCAGCAGGTCGGTGGCGCCGAACTTCCTGTGGATGTCGAACACGGGGACGCCGCCCGCTATGAACGCCGCGTTGTGAAACATCGCCTGCATCGGCACGCCGACCAGCCCGAACGGGATCACGGAGGGCGAATGGCTGTGCACGATGGATTGGATATCGGGCCGCACCCTGTAGATCTCGCCGTGGATGAAGCGCTCGAGGAAACTGGAGCGGCCCCCGGCATTGCAGGGATTGCTGTCCAGATCGTATTCGAGAATGTCATCGGGCGTCACCAATGCCGGCGCCATCGAGCGAGCCAACAGATAGCGCTCGGGCGCCTGGGGATGGCGCATCGAAACGTGACCGAAAGCGTCGACGACACCCTGGGCGACGAGGATGCGGCTGGCGGCGGCCAGGTCCGCGATCAGCGCGGCTGCGACCGGACCGCCCGATGCGGGCGCGTCGCCGGGATTCGGGTTCGGCATGTGGTTTTTCGAGGTTTCGGTTTGCACGGCATTGATGATAGCGGAATTGCCGTCCCGCGCGGCGGAACCGGCCAGGCGGATTGGAGGGTGCAGGCAGCGCGTGAGAAAATGCGAAGTGACGGTCAATTCTGGAGGTACGCAGGTGGAAAAAGTGCTGGCTGCGGTGAGAACCGCCCCGAGCCGGACCGAGATCCGGGAATTCCCCATGCCGGATATCCCGGAGGACAGCGCGCTATTGAAGATGGAGGTCGCCGGGATCTGCGGGACCGACGTCAAGTTGTACAAGACGCCGCCGTCGAACACTCCCGTGATCATGGGCCACGAGAACATCGGCACTGTCGCCCGCGCGGGCCGTGAGTTCACCCGGCGCAAGGGCTTCAAGGAGGGCGACCTGGTGTTCCTCGAGCACTACGTCATGTGCGGCAAGTGCGAGTGGTGCCACCTGGGCCAGTACCGCCACTGCGAGAACACCGACTGGCGCACCAACCCCGACGGCATCCGCTACGGCTACACCTCGGCCGAAAAGGCCCCTCATCTGTGGGGCGGATTTGCGCAATACGTATACCTCCCGTGGAACGCCGTCGTGCACCGGGTGCCGAAGGGCGTCACGCCGGAATTGGCGGGGCTGGTCACCCCCATGGCGAACGGCGTCGAGTGGTCGCTCTTCGACGGCGGCGTGGGCTACGACTCCACCGTGCTCATCCAGGGACCGGGCCAGCAGGGCCTCTCACAGACCGTGATCTGCAAACAGGCGGGCGCCTCGCTCATCATCGTCACGGGCATCTCCAAGGACGCCGCGCGGATGAAAGTCGCCAAGGAACTCGGCGCCGACTACGTGATCGACGTGCAGAAAGAAGACCCGCTCGCGCGCATCAAGGAGATCACCGCAGGCAAAGGCGTTGACGTTGCGCTCGACTGCACCGCGGGCGCCGGGACACTCCCGATCCTCCTCGGCGTGGAGGCCTTGAAGCGCAAGGGCGGGACGATCGTGGTCCAGGGCGAGATGAAGGAGTTCCCGAATTTCCCGCTCGAGCGGGTCACGGTGAAATTCATCACCATCAAGAGCGCGCGCGGCCACAGCTACAAGGCCTGCGAGCTCGCCCTCGCGCAGCTCGCCTCGAAGCGCTTCCCGCTGGAGAAGGTCACCACCCACAGCTTCGGGCTGAAGGACGTGGACCTCGCCATCCGTTCGGTCGGCGGCCAGGGCGTGCCGGACGTGATCCACGCCTCGCTCATGCCCTGGAAGTGAGCCGCACGGCACAAGTGCGCCCCGGCGTTCACGAAGTGTTGCGGCAGTGAAGAACGCCTTCAGCGGCACCCGACCGCCCGGAGCGGGCACCGGTCCGGGTAGGTCGTGGTGTACTTCGTTCGCCCCTGCATGTTGAAGTGCACCTCGGCGACGTAGGTTTGCACGCCGAACATGTAGCGGTAGTCCCACACCTCCTCCTCGAGCCTGGGAAAAACCGTGGTCACGAACGCCTTGCCGACCAGGCGCTCGACGTCTTCCTTGGTGGCGTGGGGCGTGATCCGGGCGAAGTCGCTCTCCTGCAGAGTCCACTTCGGGCGAACACCCCCCTGGACGGCGCACGCCGCGAGAACGGCCGCGGCCGCGATGCAAAGAGCGGATCTTTTCATGTGCGTCGGGGTGCCGCAGCGGCGCGAAGCGTTACCGCGGGCGAGAGGAAAAGACGCTCAGCGGCACCCGATCGGTCCCAGTGCGCAGCGGTCCGGATAGCTCGTGTAGTACTTGGTGCGCCCCTGCATGTCGAAGTGCACCTCGGCGACGTAGGTTTTCACGCCGAACATATAACGGTAATCCCACACCTCTTCCCCGAGGTTCGGGAACACCATGGTCATCATCGGCTTGCCGACGAGGCGCTCGACATCCTGCTTGCTGGTCTTCTGGGGCGTGATCGAGGTGAAATCGCCTTCGTGCAGCGTCCACTTCGGGCGAACGCCCTCCTGGGTGGCGCACCCGGCAAGAATGGCTGCGGCCACGGTGAAAAGCAGAGTGGATCGGTTCATTTGCGTCCCTCCTTTTGGTCCGGACCGGCGATCGACGGATCCCCGGTCGCCTGACCGGCAAACACTTCTCGGGGCGGTTACATTCCCGTCGCTCGCGTCATTTCCGCCGAGGGATTTTCCTGCCGAATCGGGAGGGAATCAAGCGCCGCCGGCCCCACTGAAGTGACCCTGTCTGCCAGTGCCGGCGCCTTCGCTACCTGTCGAGACCGCCGTGGTAGGCCGGGTCCAGCCTCTGCTCGGCGTATTTGAAAACGCCGCTCGGATCAAAATGCAGGTACGCGAGCATCACGATCGTCGTGCCATCGATGTAGCGGTATTCCAAAACCTCGTCGTTCTGCCGCCTAAAAGTCATGTCTGTCAAGGGAACGCCGACCCGTTTCAGCACCTCCGCCTTGGTCGTGACGCCGGGCTTCAGGTTGGCGAACGCCGGCGTGTGGATTGTCCAATAGGGCGTCGGGGAATAGCCGGATGTCGGAGCAAAGCCGGCACATGCCGTGAGGGCGAGAAGGACTGCGCTCGCCGAACAGCTACGCTTCCACGGCTTCATCGTTGCCTCCTGTCAAGGTTGCGGGACGCCCCCCATTGTAAACAGGATCGCCCTCTTGCTTATTGCCTTTACATGCGCAACAGCCTTCTCTTACGTCGCGGACCCCTCGAATTTCAGCGGTCTTCCGCATCTCGCATGTCCTGTTCCAACAACGCCCCGCGTCCTTGATCCGTTATCGTAAAATCGCCGAGATCGTTCGATTTTACGAAGCCGAACGCAGCCAGCTTGCTCGCAATGCTCCTTGGAACCGGCAGCGGATCGCGTTTTGCATCGGTCGCCGCCCGGATCTGGCGTAGCCAGTCGAAGTCATCCGGCGTCAGGTCCGGATCCATGACGACCATCTATCGCAGTGCAAGAAGCATCGCCTGTCGCTAGGCGCGCCGCGCAGAAGCGCCGTCGCCGTGCACGGACGGGAATCTCGCCGATCCGAACCGGACCGCGAGAGTCGCGAGCGCGAGCACGAGAATGGCCCCCGCAATCAGCAGGATTCCCTGGTCCGGACGGTGATTGCCCTGAATGTCGGCGATCAGCATCCTCGTCAGGGCGGTCATCGCCACGTAAATCAGGAAGCGCACCGGCATGTGGTTGGTCTTGAAATAGATTCCAACCATCGCTCCCAGCTCCAGGTAGATGAACAGCAGCAGGATGTCCTCGATCGAGGCGCGGCCCCTCGCTGCCATGTCGAAAAACGCGTGCACCGCCGACCATACCGTCGCACCGCCGATCGCGAACAGCGCCAGGTAGTGAAAGGCGTCGACCAGGAGACTGCCGACGGCTTCCGAGAAACGGTTGGCTCCGTTGCGGAGCGTGTCGAGCCGTTGAAGTTTCATGTTCGCTTCCTCCGTGGAATCGGACCTCCGGACACCCAGGCTACAGTCTAATGCAGGGATGGGAACATTTCGAACCGGTCGCTGGATCCAGGCGGTGGAGGACGCCGTGCACGCTCCCCGGGGGAAAGCGGCGCTTCGACGGACGCCCGCCTGACCGAGTGCCGGAAGGACTACTGCAGCCCTGTTGCCATCAGATTGGCCGTGAGCGTGTGAGTGGCATCGACGTAGGTTCCGCCGGAAGCGACGAAGCTCCGCGCCTTGCGTCCCGCCGCGAGGTCCGCCTGCAGCGCCGCCTGGTAGTTGCCGAGCTGGGTATAGACCTGCACCGTCCCGTTGGTCCCGATGACGAACAGGCCGCGGGCTGGATTGATCGCCTGCACGGTCGGCGCGTCAGCCGCAGCCGTCGACAATTGGGTGTCGACACCGCCACGGAAAATGTCGTGCAGCAGACCGGCGTTGGTGAGATTGACGACCATGCCGCTTGTCGTGAAGCTGTTGAACGGCATCGCCTCGAGCAGCGGCCAGCCCACCACCATGATCGCCGGCGCGTTGGTCACGTCGATCAGCGTGATCGCATGAAAATCATCGGTCGCGGTGGCCTGGCCGAAGGGCTGAACGAATCCGCGCACCTTGAGCGGCGTGGTGGCCACGATGCCGGTCAGATCGAGCGCACCCGTCGCTACCTGATACGAAGTCGGATCGGCGTCGTTGCCCGTTGTTCCCGTGCCAGAGAAGTTGAACAGGCTGATCGGCCGGCCGTCGATCCTGGCGAGCGTCATGGCGACGACCCCGGAGCCCTTGCTGGTGACGGTGCCGTTGAGCTGGGTGATTAGCAGGCGCACCAGGCCCGTGCTCGCGTTCATGCTGGTGCCCAATGCGTTGAGAATCCCGAAGACGGTAACGCGCTGCCCGACCGAGATGCTGCCGATATCGAAAGTTCCGACCGCGGCCTGCTTCACGACCTTGGTGCCGGTCGCGACGGTCACCGAAACCGTGTTCCGGAAACTCAGCGTGCCGTCGCTGCGCACTATCTCCGCGCCCTGCACGGTCAGGAGGTTGTTGCTGCTGCGGGCGATCACGTTGCCGGTCAGGACGTCGCTCGTGCCGAAAGACACGCTCGATCCGGCGAGGACTTCGGTCGCGATGAATCGGCGAGTGGTGAGATCGAGCGTGCCGACCGCCACCGTCGCGGTGAGTTGCGGTTTCGCGGCGAGCGCGGCCAGGCCGGCGCTGCCCTGGAAGCTCGTTTGGTCGACTTCGTAGATCGTGTTGCCGTCGGTAACGAAGGTCAGGCGCCCGTGGTTGCCCTGGAGCAGATTGAACGGACGCAGAATGAGCGTGAAGCTGCCCGCCTGCGTGTTGACCGCGTCGAGCGCTCCCCGGATCCTGTGCGGCTTGGGCGCGTCCGGATTGACGTCGGCCACGAGCAGCGGGTTGACCGTCACCACCGGGTTCGCCGGATCGCTCATGTCCACCAGATTCGACGCGGCGAGATTGAAATCCAGATCGAGGAGCGAGGACACCAGCGGCGCGATCACCAGCTGCCGCGCATTGTCGAGGGTCACGCTCATCGACAGAGTCGTGACCGGGTTGTTCAGTCTGTCGCGGATGTTGGCGGACGGCACCGCGACCGGGGTCCCGGTGCCGTCATCGACCCGGATGTCGGCGTTGGTGTAATCGACGTTGAGCGTAGCGCTGACGTAGGTGCCCGCGGGAATCGTGGCCGCGGTCATGAACTCGGTCAGGTCGACGATTTGCGCAAAGTCGATGCGTGTCCTCTGCGGCAAGGTCTGCACGAACGTGCCGTCGGCTTTGGCCAGGGTCAGCGAGGTGACGTCGACCGTGTAAGTGAGGAAGTCGCCCCGCGCATCGGTCAGGCCGATGGCGACGACGCCCTCATCCGTTGGACTCTTGCAGGCGTACAGGCCAAAGGCCACTGCCGCACCCAGGGTGAAGGCCGTGAGCAGCCGAAGGAGAGAGCGTCCTTTCCCGAAACTCCGTAGCCAGGTCATGTGCGTATCTCCTCTATGGACGGGAGGTGTGGAGCGCTCGGCCCATTGAAACGGTTTCGGGCGCGGTTTCCGATCGAGAACGCGTGAAATTGCGCACGGTTGACCGAAGGCACGGCTCATCCGCGACGCAATCGCAACGTTAGCCGTGCGTCAGCTGCCGGCACTCGCGGGCAGGAGTACAAAAGGGGAAAGGGAAAAAGAAAAACCCCATGGCGAGGCCCATGGGGTTTGCGGACCGCCCTGGCGGTTACTTGAACGTGTAGACGATGCCGGCGCTGATCGCGCTGTTGGTCACGTCAATCCCCGCACCACCAAAGTCGCTTTTCTTGAGGTACCGCACGTAGTCGATCAAGCCCGCGAGGTTTTTGGTGAAGGGGTATTGGACGCCCGCACCGTACGCCACGCCCGATTCGGTTTCACTGCCGAGGAGCACGCCGCTGAATTCCATCTTCGATTGGGCAAACCCGACCAGGCCGTAGAGATTCACGGGACCGACGTTGATGTTGGGCTTGGCGAACGCGCCGAAGATGCTGGACTTTACCTTGTTTTCCACACCGAGTGTAACGCTGTACCTCGTGTCTCGCGGCATCACAAAATGCAACTCCGCATCAAGCCAGTCCAGAATATGGGCGCCGCCTCTCAGGCGAAGGGTCGCCGCATGTGCGTGTCCGGATACACTCGGCGGAATGCCGCTCTTATCGTCGATTTTCGACGTGAGCCCCGCGATATCGCCGCCGACATAGAACGTCGGCGGGGCCGCGTGCGCCACCCCGATCGTCGCAGCCGTTCCCAGGGCAATTGCCAATAGCTTCTTACTCATTTTTCCCCCTTTTATGAGAAATGCAGCCGATTCCCCAAATCATCGGTCGTTCGCACCCGGCCCGCGAGCTATCGATCTTGGGACGGGCAGATTCTAGCCCAAAGCGCCGCATCCGCAAAGGCACGGGACATTCTCTCTGCTCTTCGCCGACCGGCCCGGGAAGTCTGATTCAGGCAGGCGCGAGCTTCCTCTGCCCGGGCGAGCTCGTACATCTTCATGACGCCGCGACCACCGACATTGATCCCGCGCAGAAAAGCCACGTGCCATCGAGCCGGTGGAACAAGACAGCATTTGGTACCCTCGGACAGGCCGTCCCTGCCAAAGCACGGGCATCAGGTCCGCCGCAGCCCCACCATCACACGCGGAATGACTCGAGCGTCTCCGGGGCGAACAGTTCTTCCGCTTTGAGCCTGCGCTTGGAGAGCCCCTGCTCGTGGTGATAGCGCAGGAACGTTTCCAGGACATGGCGGTTGGGCTCGAAGCCGTAGGGCCACCAGTCTTCGCCCAGCTCCCTGCGGGCCTCTTCGACGTGCGCGACCTGCCAGGGCAGCATCGTGGCGAGCGCCATGGTGGTCGCGAGTGTTTCGTAGGTCCTTCGCTGCGCCTGCGCGAAAGCCTTGTGGAGCGACTGCGCGATCCAGCGGTTCGCCCGGTACAGCTCGCGACGGATCACCACCGTGTGCATGATGGGGAAGATCCTGGTCTTGCGATAGTACGCCTTTTCGATTTCGACGTAGTTCTCGAATAGGCGCTTTACCGCGTCGGGCCGCGTCGCGAAGGTCGAGGGCGCGCGCGCGGTATGCAGGGCGTCGATCTCGCCCTCCGCGATCATCTGCGCGAGCGTCTGCTTCGGCCCGATGGGCTTCAGTCTGAATTTCGCGGGCAGGTCGAGCTCGAGCTTCTCGTCGCGGCCTGGCTCTTCCTCGCCTCCGGTCCGGTACTCGCATCCCGCGGGTTCGACGCCGTACTCGTCCTGCAGGATGCCGCGGATCCACACCGGCGCGGTCATCTGGAACTCCGGCACCCCGATTCTCTTGCCGGCGAGCTCCTTCGGCCCACCGATGCTGCTCTTCGTGGAAACGAAAATGCACGAGTGCCGGAAGAAGCGTGAGGGGAACACCGGGATCGCGATGAACGCCGGATCATCCCGCATGAGCGACACGCAATACGAGGACAGCGACATCTCCGCCGCGTCGAACTCGCGGTTGCGCAGCATCCTGAAAAAAGTCTCCTCGACGAGGAGATTGTGGTAGATGAGATCGATGCCCTCGGGGCGCACGCTGCCTTCGGCGAGCGCGCGGGTTCTGTCATAGTCCCAGCAGGCAAGGGAGAGCTGGAGTCTCGGCATGGGATCGTCCCTCCTTGCTGGGGAGGGATGACGCAGAGCGCCGGGGAATTTTCCTTCTTTACACCGTCACCGGATCGGTGTCGAGCGCCGGGAAGAGACCGTGCTTCGCGCCTTCCTTGTAGTGCTGGCCGACCGGCAGCTCGATCGCGCAGGAGCGCACTCGCTGCGACGACGCGTCGAGTCCCGGAACGCTCTTGCCTTCGCGCGCGGCTTTGGCCGCCCGGAGCAGGCGGCTTCGCGTCCCGACGATCCCCTTGTCGGTCATGCACAGATGCTCCTTGGTGCGGTCCTGGATCGGGCCCATGGATTCCTGCAGCGACGCGTCCTGCATCGCGATGCCCTCCACGCCGCTGTAGGAGCGGCCGTGTCTCTGCGTCATGCGGTCGATCAGATAGTCGTTCGATTTGTTCGCGAGCGGAACGAAGCTGCCGGGAACGTACTTCACGTGGATCCCCGCGCCTTCTCTCATCGCCTTCAATTCCGCGGCGCTCAAGGCCCGGCCCGGGTGATAGTTGATGCTCCAGGCCCAGCAGTGCTCGTCGTCGATCGGCACCCAGGCGTGCGCTCCAAGAGGATGCCCCGCCCGCGGCGGAATGATCGTGTGCCAGGGCATGATCCAGGGCGTGATGCGCCAATAGTATTTGCCGTGTTCCGCCTTGCGCCGCGCGCCGATGAGGAGGCCGCCCTCGAAGTCCACGACTTCGAAGACCGGCATGCGGTCTTCCAGGTTGTACTGGTTGCCCTTGCTGCCCTTGAAAAGGGGATCGGTCTCGAGCTCGCCCGAGTGCAGGAAGGACACGTGGCTGGAATCGATGCCGCCCTCGATCGCCTGCAGGTAATTCGACTCCTGCAGGCGCTTGGAAACGAAGCGCCGCTCGGCAGACACCCTCACCCATTCGAGCTCGGGCGGCGCGGGCTTCAGCTCAGGCGGGCCCATGTAGATCCACACCACGTCGCCCCGCTCGATCGCCGGGTAGGACTTCAGCTTGATCCCCTGGCGCATGCCCGACTCCTCCGGCTCCGAGGGCAGGTCCACGCACTGGCCGTTCACGTCGTATTTCCAGCCGTGGTAGGGACAGCGAAGGCCGCACTCCTCGTTCCTGCCGAACCAAAGGGACACGCTGCGATGCGCGCAGAATTCGTCAATCACGCCGATGCGCCCCTCGCTGTCGCGGAAGGCAACCAGCTTCTCGCCCATGATCTGCACGCGCACCGGCGCGCAGTCCGGTTCCGCGATCTCCCAGCCGTGCAGCGCGGGGATCCAGTAGCGCCGGAAAAGGTCTCCCATCAGGGTGCCGCGATCGGTGCGCGTCAACTGGTCGTTCTGTTCCCGGGTCAGCATGGTTCGGTCCTCAAGTCGAATGCATGAATCAATCCGCGGTGGCGCCCGAGGCGCGCACGATCGGCCCCCAGCGCTTGAGCTCCGAGGCCACGAACGCTGCGAACTGCCGCGGGTCGAGATCGCCGGGCTCGATGCCTTCGGGACGCAGCCGCTCGCGCACGTCGGGGGCCCGCAGCGCGCGCCGCACCTCGGCGTTGAGCCGGCTCACGATCTCGGGCGCGATGCCCGCCGGGCCCGAGAGCGAAAACCAGATCGAAGCGGTCAGCTCCGGATAGCCAAGCTCCGCGAAGGTCGGGACCTCCGGAAAGTCCGGAACGCGTTTCGCCGAGCTCACCGCGAGCGCGCGCGCGCGGCCCGCCTTGATCTGCGTCGCGGCGGTCGTCAGCGTCGTGGAGGTCACCGGCACATGGCCCGCGATCAGGTCGGCGACCGCGAGGCTCGCGCCCTTGTAGGGGACGTGGGTGATCTCGATTCCGGCGACCTGTTTAAACTGCTCGGCGATCAGGTGTCCCTGCGTGCCGTTGCCCGGGGAACCGTAAGCGAGCTTGCCGGGTTCTTTTTTCGCATAAGTGATGAATTGCTTCAGGTCCCGCGCCGGCAGCGCCGGGTTCACGACCAGCACGCCGGGCGGGCCGCCGAAGAGAGCGATGTGGGTGAAATCGCGCAGCGGATCGAACGGGAAGCTCTTCGAAAGCGCGGGCGCAATGCAATGCGAAGCGACCCCCGAGACGAGGAGCGTGTACCCGTCGGGCGCGGCCTTCGCGACGAGGTCCGAGCCGATCACGCCGCCCGCGCCGCCGCGGTTCTCGATAATGAAATTCTCCTTCAAGATCTCGCTCAGCCTTTGCGATACCAGGCGACCCAGGGTATCGGCGGTTCCGCCCGGTGCGAACGGAACGATGATGCGCACGGTCTTGGCGGGCCAGCCCTGCCCTGAGCCTGCCGAATGGGTTTGCGCAAGCGCCTGCGGGCCCCCGAGCAGCAGGCCCACGGCGATCAGCAGCGCGGCTCTCGGACCGGAGCGCCGTGCGATTTGCGAAAGGGATGCGGCCACAGGCGGTTATTTTACCCCGAGCATCGCGCTAAAATAGCCCCGCGTCCGCTCGAGGCTCACTGTGCCGCATATAGGAACGGAAATCCCATGGAAATGACCGGCGAACAACTGATCCCCGTACCGCAAGCCGAAGTCTGGCGCGCCTTGAACGACCCTGAAGTCCTGAAGGCGTGCATCGCGGGCTGCGAATCGATCGAGAGAGTCTCGGACACCGAGTACCGCGTTGCGATGGTCGCGGCGGTGGGACCGGTGAAGGCCAAGTTCAACGGCAAGCTCGTGCTCTCCGATCTCAACCCGCCGAATTCCTATTCGCTGTCCTTCGAGGGATCGGGCGGCGCGGCGGGATTCGGCAAGGGCGGCGCGCAGGTGTCGCTCAGGACCGAAGGCACGGGCACGCGCCTGACCTACTCCGCCAAAGCGAGCGTCGGCGGCAAGCTCGCACAGGTCGGCTCGCGGCTGATCGACGGCGTCGCGAGGAAAATGGCGGACGACTTCTTCACCGCGTTCAACGAGAAGCTCGCAGGGCCTGCGGCCAAGCCCGCGGAAGCGGCACCCGCGTCTTCAGGGACGCGGATCCACCCCGCCTGGTGGGTGGCAGGCGCGCTCCTCGCAGCGCTTCTGATTTACCTCGCGCTGCAGCCGGCGCACTGAGAGAACTGGGGACAGACCACGGTTTGCTGCACGGTTCGTCCCCGCAAACCGTCACTGAGAGAACCGGGGACAGACCACGGTTTGCTGCACGGTTCGTCCCCGCAAACCGTCGTCCCGCAAACCGTGGTCTGTCCCCGGTTTTATCCGTTCACCGTCACTCGGGCACTCACGGTTCCCGACTTGTTTTCCTGATCGACCCAGCGGCACTCGATGTCGCCCGACTCGTCGGCACGCGTGAAGAACCGCAAGTAGGGGTTGGCGGCGATGCCCGCGCCCATCGCGGCGCGGAAGACTTCGACCCCGCCGTAGCGGCATTCGAAGCGGTGGATGACGTTGCGCGGCGTTTGACGGCCCAGCGAATCGTAGCGAAATCCGGTTTCCATCGGGTGCTGGATCACGATGCGCACTTCGATGACCTCGCCGCGCCGGGCTTCCCGCTGAACCTGGATTCGCGCCGTCATCGCGCTCAGCCCCCGTCCAGGCAGGCCGATTCGTTGACCGCGATGTCCGCGGCGTCGAACCAGAAGCTGCCGTCGGAGAGCTGGGCGACCGCCGTCACGCGCTGGGTGCCGTTCAGGCGGACGCGCGACTCGATCTCGGCGCGACCCATGTGCGGACCGAGAAAAAAGGTCGCCATGAGGGGAACCGGATTTTTCTCCGAAACGAGATCGATGCGGCGCACGTGATCCGCGTCGCTCATGGGGCTGTCGACGCGCACGGTCATCGGAACCGAATGCCCGTTGTCGGCAACCGGCGGCAGATCGAGCAGCACGCGACCCCGGCGCATCTGCGCGCCCTTGAGGATAGCTTGCAGCGCACCTTGCGGAGTGTTGATCGTTCGCGCATCGATCCCCGGCGCCGGATTCATGATCGGCTGCGCCAGCGAGCGCCGCGGCAGCGCAAGCGCGGCAGCGAGCGCCGCGAGCGAACGCCGGCGCATGCCGTGCTCGGTCAACCGCGCCATGTGCGCACGCGGGCTGAGGGAATCCGCGACGCGCGCCTAACCCAGCAGCGGCAGCTTGCGGATGCGCTTGCCGGTCGCCGCGAAGATCGCGTTCGCCACGGCG
>WNFY01001087.1_pt1 | contig 45571 bp, 41 predicted proteins | sample 5400091 | NCBI WGS metagenome assembly WNFY01 (sample SAMN13153364, study PRJNA577476) | soil metagenome | isolation source: 60 cm soil or saprolite under grassland replicate 1 | place: USA:California | collected 2016-06-15 | reverse complement strand
CCGGTGCCTGCGTTACGAATCCCGCTAGTCTCGCCAGGGTGAGCGGGGAACATGAGCGCGGCCCGGTGCCCGCCGCGGAGGCTGTTGTCACGTCCCTGGGCAGCGAGCTGGCCAGCCCGGCCGGCGGCGCGGTGGCGGGAGGCGCGAAGGTACGGGGGGCCGGCGTACCGGATGCGAACCTAGCGGATGCGAGCGGAGGCTGACGTGCAGGATGCTGATGCGGCGAACGCGCAGGCGCCGGACGTGACGCCGGAGGATCCGGTGGCTGCCCCGGCGCACGTCACGGCGCCGGATGGCCCGGCAGCAAGGGAGCGGAACGTGGGCAAGGCCGCAGCACGCCGGGCCCGGAATGCCGCCGGCGGCCGCCCGCGGCGCCCGTCGCTCGGCGGCGGCATTCCCGCCCAGGAGCGCGAGCTCGGCGCGCAGGGCCGCCAGACCGTGCGCAGGTTGCTGGAAGCCGGGCTAGCCGAATTCGACGAGCGCGGATTCCAGGCAGTCCGGGTTGACGACGTCGTGCGCAGGGCGAAGACCTCGCATGGCACGTTCTACCTGTACTTCGCCAACAAGGAAGACCTGTTCAAGACGCTGCTGCGGGACGCGCTGCACGATATGGGGATCATCACCGGCGAGTTCCCCGTGGTGACGAGGAACGATGCCGGCCGGGCGGCGCTGCGCGAGTGGATCCGCCGGTTCTGCGACACCTACGCGGCGCATGCGACGGTAATCAGGATTCTCAGCCAGGCAGAGCTGGTCGGCGAGGAAGTCTGGGGTGACGGCCTCCAGCTGCTGTTCCGCCTGGCCGAGGCCATTACCCAGGGAATGACCGCGAGCAACCGCGCGGTCAGCGGAGCCGGGGCGGGCAGCGGCGAGCCTCCCGAGCATGCCGAGCTCACCGCCGTGGCCTGCCTGATGATGCTCGAGCGCGTCAACTACCTGCTCAGCGTCGAGGTGCGGCTGCCCAGGGAGGAAATGGTCGACAGGCTCAGCGCGATCATCTTCGCGGCCTTCCACACGGCCTAGCCGCCGCTGGGGCCGGAACGACCGGCGCCGCCTCGCCGGGGCTGGCACCGGATCCGCTTCCAGCTCCAGGGGGAACCCTGACGGGATCGGTCAGCCCGGGCGCGCGTCCTGCCGGGCCAGATCCGCCAGTCAGCCCTGGCGCAGATCAGCCACCGCGGCCAGCGCTCCCCGCGCCGCCGCGACGTCATGCACGCGGAATACCCGCGCTCCCAGCCAGGCGGAGATCGCCAGCGCCGCGATCGTCCCCTCCGCCCGCTCGGTGACGCCAAGCCCCAGCGTCTCGCCGATGAAGTCCTTGTTCGAGACCGCGACAAGAACCGGCCAGCCGGTACGCGTGAGCTCGCCGAGCCGCCGCGTCAGCTCCAGCGAGTGCCACGTGTTCTTGCCGAAATCGTGCGCGGGGTCGACCAGGATCCTGTCCGGCCGCACCCCGGCGGCCACCGCCCGGTCGGCCTCGGCGGCCACGTACCCGGCAACAGCCTCCGTGACGTCAGCATAGGCGGGGCGGTGCGGGCCGGCTCGCGGCGCAAGCCCGCCGGCGTGCGAGCAGACCAGCCCGATCCCGTGCGCGGCCGCGACCTCGGCAAGCCGCGGGTCAGCGCCGCCCCAGGCATCGTTGAGCAGGTCAGCGCCGGCCGCGGCGACAGCCTCGGCTACCTCGGCCCGCCAGGTATCGACGCTGATCACAACGCCGGGATGCCGGTCGCGGACCGCAGCGACGAGGCCGGTCACCCGCCGGATCTCCTCGGCTGCGCTGACCTCGTCGCCGGGGCCGGCCTTCACGCCGCCGATGTCCACGATGTCGGCGCCCGCGGCGACGGCCCGGCCCGCCGCCTCGAGCGCGGCGCCGAACTCCCGTGTCGCGCCCTGGTCGAAGAAGGAGTCAGGCGTCCGGTTGATCACTGCCATCACGGCGAACGAGCCGGGCGCCCACTCCCGCCGCCCGAGCCGCAGCGTCCGTGCTGTGGTCACCGCAGCAGGATAGGCGGCGCCAGCGCGCCGCGCCGGGCGGGCCAGCACGCGGCCAGGGCCAAGCGCCCCTGCTCACCGGGAGCCGGCCCGGGCGACGGCCGCGCGGGCTGGCGCATGGGCGTTCTGCGCGGCCGGCCCTGCGGGGCCAGCCGGTAACCGTGATGCGTACCAGCTGAGTGGCCCGTGCGATCGCGCCAGGCTGATGCGAGGATGGCCCGATGGCCGGATGCACGCACGTGAAGAGCCTCGGCCCGGTCGAGGCACAGACCCCCGGCGGCTGCGCGGAATGCCTCGCGAACGGCACCTCCTGGGTTCACCTCAGGCTCTGCCTGAGCTGCGGTCATGTGGGCTGCTGTGACTCATCGCGGCACAAGCACGCCACGGCTCATCACCGGCAGACGTGGCACCCGGTGGTCCGCTCGTTCGAGCCAGGCGAGGACTGGCGATGGTGCTACGTCGACGAGGCGATCGTCTGACCAGCCGGGGATAGCCGATTCGGGCCCGGAGTCCGGGGCAGAATCGGTTCGTGCGATTCCTCACCGAGCAGATGCCGACGTATGACCTGGCCTACAGCGACGTCTTCCTGGTTCCGAGCAGGTCGTCGGTAGCTTCCAGGCTCGATGTCACCCTGCACTCCAGCGATGGCAGCGGTACCACGATCCCGCTGATCTCAGCCAACATGACCGCGGTGTCCGGGCGCCGGATGGCCGAGACAATCGCCCGCAGGGGCGGTCTCGCCGTGCTTCCGCAGGACATCCCGGCTGACGTCGTCGCCGACGTAGTGAGCTGGGTGAAGAGCCGCGACCTGATCTACGACACCCCGCTGACGCTCGGCCCGGATGCGACCACCGGGCACGCGCTCAGCCTGCTGCCCAAGCGCGCACACGGCGCGGTGATCGTGGTCTCGGGCGGGCGCCCGGTCGGCGTGGTGACCGATGCGGACTGCCGCGGCGTCGACCGCTTTACCCAGCTCAGCCAGGTCATGTCCACCGACCTGTTCACGCTGCCGGCCGGCACCGACCCGGAGCAGGCGTTCAGCCTGCTGCACAGCGGCAGGCACCGGCTGGCGCCGGTTGTTGACGAGGCCGGCCGGTGCGTGGGCATCCTCACCCGCACCGGGGCCCTGCGCGCCACCATGTACCAGCCGGCCACGGATGTCCGGGGCCGCCTGCGGGTCGCCGCCGCGCTGGGAATTAACGGCGATGCCGGCGCCAAGGCCAAGCTGCTTGCCGATGCCGGCGCGGACCTGCTGGTCGTCGACACCGCGCACGGCCATCAGGACAAGATGCTGGACGCACTCCGGGCGGTGCGCGGCGCGGTCCCGTCGATCCCGCTCGCGGCCGGCAATGTGGTGACGGCGGCCGGCGTCGCGGACCTCGTGGCGGCAGGCGCCGGAATCGTGAAGGTGGGCGTCGGCCCCGGCGCCATGTGCACCACCCGGATGATGACGGGAGTAGGGCGGCCGCAGTTCAGCGCGATCCTTGACTGCGCCGCCGAGGCACGGCGGCTCGGCGCGCACGTGTGGGCCGACGGCGGCGTCCGCCATCCGCGGGATGTCGCTCTCGCGATCGCCGCCGGCGCGTCGAACGTCATGATCGGATCGTGGTTCGCCGGCACCTGCGAGTCGCCAGGTGACGTGTTCCGCGACGCGGACGGCCGCCGGTACAAGGACAGCTTCGGGATGGCGTCCGCCCGGGCGGTGCGGCTGCGCACGGCGGCCGACTCGCCGTTCGACCGCGCCCGCAAGGAACTGTTCGAGGAGGGCATCTCCACTTCCCGGATGTACCTGGACGAGCACCGTCCCGGGGTGGAGGACCTGATCGACACGATCACCGCCGGGCTGCGCAGCGCATGCGCCTATGCCGGGGCGACCAGCCTGGACGAGTTGCACGAGCGGGCGGTCGTCGGGGTACAGGGCGCGGCGGGTTATAGCGAGGGCATGCCGATGCCCACGGGCTGGTAATCTGCTGGACCATGCTGAAGCTGGTACGCCAGGCTGCCGTAGTTTTGCTCGCCGCCGGCTTCCTCGCCGCCAGCCTTGCCGCCACCGGATCCCCCGCCCGCGCGCTGGCCAGCGCCCGCCCCTCCGGCACCAGCCCGGCCAGCACCAGCCCGGCCGGTGCCGTCGCCGGCCTCTCGGTAGCCGACCAGCTCGTCGCCTCGGCCAGCGGGCCGACCAGGATCAAGGCCTGGGGCGCCGAACTGCTCAACGCGAGCACCGGCAAGCGGCTCTGGAGCCGCAACCGGAACCGGCCCCGGCCGATGGGCAGCATCACGAAGGTCATGACGGCGCTGGTGGTCATCAGGGCCGGCCGCCTGAGCCGGCATATCAAGATCACCAGGGCGGTCCGCCGCTACATCCGGAGGCACCCCGACGCCAGCAGTGCTGGCCTGCGGGTCGGAGACGTGCTCACCGCCCGGCAGGTGCTTGAGGCCATGCTGCTGCCATCCGGCTGCGACGCCGCGCTGGCCCTGGCCAAGGCGTACGGCCCCGGCCGAGCTGCCTTCGTGCGGAAGATGAACGCCACCGCGCGGCGGCTTGGCATGCTGCACACGCACTTCTCGAACTTCGACGGACTGCCGCTGCCGACGGAGCACTCGACCTACTCCACCCCGGGTGACCTCGTCATCCTGGGTCAGGCAGCGATGGACCGGACCGTATTCCGCCGCATCGTGCACCAGCGGTCGCATGGCATCGCGCCCACCTCCGCTCACCATGGCTACCGGTGGAAGACCACCAACCTGCTGCTCGCCTCTTACCCCGGCGCCATCGGGATCAAGACGGGATCGACAGACGCGGCCGGGTACTGCCTGCTCTTCGAGGCGGTGGGCAGCAGCGGCACCGTGCTCATCGGGGTCGTGCTGCACAGCTCCGGCACCAACCCGATGGCCAGGTTCACCGCCGCCACCCGGCTGCTGAACTGGGGATTCGGCATCTCGGTGGCGCCGCCGCTGCGGCCTGCCGGGCCAGTAAGCGACTAGCAGGCGCGGCCACGTCAGCTGTCACCTACGGTGGTGGCCATGAGTGCGAGTGCGGACGTGCCCGGTCCCGCCCGGCAGCCAGCTGCCGCCGGGCTGCCCGGGCCCGCGGTGCCGCCCGGCTCGGGTGGCCCGAGCGTCCTGCTGGTGGAGGACGACCAGGGCATCGCCACCCAGCTGGTCCGCGGCCTGAGCAGGGGCGGCTACCGGGTCGCCCACGTGATGACCGGAGGTGAGGCGCTGCGCTGGGGCGAGCCCGACGTGGTGCTGCTCGACCTGGAGCTCCCCGACGCCGACGGCGTGCACGTGTGCCGGCGACTCCGGGAACGATCGAGCAAGGCGATCATCGTAGTGACGGCCCGCGGGGAGGAGGCCGAACGCGTGCTGGCACTGGATGCCGGCGCCGACGACTACCTGGTCAAGCCGTTCGGGCTGGCCGAGCTCCAGGCCCGGATCCGGGCCGTCCTGCGCCGTATCAGGCCCGAGGGCGAAGTGGTCAGGCACGGGCCGCTGACCGTCGACATGCGCCGCAGGAAGGTCGCCGTTTCCGGCGCGGACATCGCGCTGACGCCGAAGGAATTCGACATCCTGGAGTGCCTCGCGATCGATCCCGGCCGGGTGGTCAGTCGCCAGGAAATCCTGGAGAGCGCCTGGGACTCGCACTGGTACGGCCCCACCAAGGTGCTCGATGTCCACGTGGCGGCGCTGCGCAGGAAGCTCGGCGAGCCAGGGCTGATCGAGACCGTCTACGGGCGCGGCTTCCGGCTCAGCGACACCTGATGACCCGCCGGATCGTGCTGGCGATCCTGGCGCTGATCTGCGCCCTGCTGGCAACGGTGGCCGTTCCGCTCGGCCTGATCACCGCGGCGCATGATCGCCAGGACTACCTGGACCAGGCGGCTGCCACGGCCAGGTCGCTGGCGGGCGTAGCCGAGGAGAAGCTTGCGGATCACGAGCGCGGTGCGGCCCTCGCCAGGACGATCACGCAGATCCGCGGCAGCGGCGACCAGGTCGGCATCTATGATCACGCGGGCCACAGGATCGCCGGCGCTGGTCCGCCCGCCGCCGCCGAGGTGCGGCGGGTGCTATCGGGCCGGCCGGGCCAGGCCCGCACGTCGGGCGGCGCGCTGCTTATCGTCTCGCCGATACGCAGCGACGAAGCACGCCGTACCGTCGGCGCGGTAGCGCTGTCCCGCCCGGTCGGCCCGCTCGGCCACCGGCTCGCCATGCTCTGGGCGTGGCTCGGAGCCGTCTCGCTGGCCGGGCTGGCGGCGGGCGCCGTGGTCGCGATCGCGCTGGCCCGCTGGGTCAGCGGCCCGCTCAGCGCCCTGGCGGCCACCGCCCGCCAGCTCGGCGACGGCGTGCTCGGCACCAGGTCGGATCTGCGCAGCGGACCGGACGAGATCCGCAGGCTAGCCGCCAATTTCAACACGATGGCAGGACGCCTGGAGACGCTCGTGCACGGCCATCGCGCGATGATGGCCGACGTATCGCATCAGCTTCGCACTCCGCTTGCCGCGCTGCGGCTCCGCCTTGACCTGCTCGCGCAGGATGTCGACCCGGCAGCGGAGGACGAGATCGCCGGCGCGCAGGAGGAGATCACCCGGTTGTCCAGGCTGGTCGACGGCCTGCTTGCGGTCGCCAGAGCCGAGAACGTCGTCACCAGGCCGGTGTCCGTCTCCGTGGCCGGGGTGATCAGCGACCGGACCGCCGCATGGCGGCCGGCCGCGCAGGAAAACGGCATCGAGGTCACCGGCATCTGCGCGGGCCTGGTGCGCGCCCGCCTCGGCGACGGGCACCTGGAGCAGATCCTGGACAACCTGCTGGCCAACGCCATCGATGCCGTCCCGGCTGGCGGGCATGTCCGGGTCAGGGGCACTGCCGCCGGGCCGCACACCTTGATCGTGGTGGAAGATGACGGGCCAGGGATGAGCGAGTCACAGCGGAAGGCTGCGTTTCGCAGGTTCTTCAGCGCTACCCCGGGGGGCTCCGGGCTGGGCCTCGCGATCGTGCACCGGCTGGTGACATCGAATGGCGGCCGCGCGGAGCTTTCGGACACGCCGGGCGGCGGACTGACCGTCACCCTCGAGGTCCCGGCTGGCCGGCCGGGCCGTGGGACTCGCGGGGAGGCCACCACGTCGTCCTGAGCGCGCGGCGGCGGCGGGCGCTGCCATCGTGCTGAGCGTGGCCGGCATTTACCGCTTCTGAACGTTTCCTGAACCAGATCCGGGCCAGGGACGCCTGCCCGACCCTCGCGCTGCGGCTGCTCAAGGCCCGGGCACGGTGAGCAGGCGGCAGCCCGCCAAGGCGGCGGCCAGGCACAGGCATCACCGCTGCATTTCTTTGCCGGCATGCTGCTGGCCGGGCAGGTGCTGCTGAAAATCGGCTCGACTGGCTACCGGTTCGCGCGCTACTACACGGGCGCCGTCCCCTATGTCCGCAAGGGGCCGCCCGCACCGCTGCTGCGGCTGCTCGGGCCGGTGGTAGTGCTGACGTCCTGCGGCGTGAACCTGTCGCCGATGTGGAAGACCCATGGGGTCGTCACGAGATCGGCGAGCACGAGCGCGATCAGCACCACGAGCACGGCTTTCAGCAGCGTGATCCGCCCCCGCCGCTGCCGCGGACTGCCCGCCCGCAATGGCCCGGTCGCGAGACCCCGGCCCGGCCCCGATCCTGTGGCCACCAGGTACCTCCTACCGGACGGGTCTGGCGAATCTGGCCGAATCCGGCCTGCCGGTCCAGGCGCTCTTTGCTCCGGGGATTGCTGGCCTGGAACCGGGCCGTGCCTGGTGCGCTACGCGATGGACGTGGGGCTGACCGCCGCGACGACAGCCTCGGTCACCCAGTTGCCGATGCGGTCGAGCAGCTCGGCGCCGGCGGCGGACTCCGCATGCCCGAATCCCGGCACGATCCACAGCTCCTTCGGCTCGTTCGCAGCCTCGTAAAGCTGCATCGCGTGCTCGATGGGGAAATAACCGTCCTGGTCGCCGTGCACGATCAGCAACGGGACCGGGGCGATCTGCGCGGCCGCATCGGCGGGCGGCACGGGCACCGGATCCCACCGGCCCGAGCTGATCCGGGTGTTGAGTAGCTTCCTGGTGAGTATCCGGCCAACCCTGCGCTCCACCGCCCAGTGCACCCGCCGCATCGACTTCGTACCTCGGTAATACCACCGGCCCGGACCGCTGACGGATACCACCGCGTCAATCCCGCCGATCAGGCCGGCGTAACGCAGCACGATCGACGCGCCCATCGAGAATCCGACGACCGCGATCCGCTGGTACCCCAGCTCGCGCGCGTAGGCCACCGCCACGCCGACGTCCCAGATCTCCCTGTCACCGAGCGTTGACAGCCCGCCGGACCGGCCGTGACCACGGAAATCGAAGGTCACAACGCCGCCGTGTTTGCTCAGCTGCCTCGCTACCCGCCAGACCGACGGACGCTGCCAGTTCAGCGTGAACCCATGGGCGAGAACTATCGCCAGGCGCTGGTCACCGGGCAAGTGCGCGGCGTCGATCGGGACGCCGTCCTCGGTCACCAGAGTATGCGCCTTCGGAACGGGTAGGGTCATGCCTCCATTCTGCGGGAGAGTGGGCAGTGCCCAAGCGACCTGGACCCGTTGGTACGGGTCCAGGGAGTATCCGGCGGGTATCCCCCGTTATCCCCGTCGCAGGTACCACCAGGAAGGCGGCGAGCGATGCGCGCGATACGAGTTGACCACTTCGGTGGCCCTGAGGTCCTGCGGCCAGTGGAGACCGACATCCCTGAGCCGGCTCCCGGCGAGGTGCTGGTCCGGGTCACCGCGGCGGGCGTCAACCCGGTGGACTGGGCTGTCAGGTCCGGCGCGGCCGGCGACAGGTTCGGCAGCCCCCCGTACATTCCCGGCTGGGATATCTCCGGCGTGATCGAGTCGGCCGGGCCTGGCACCGGCTCCTTCGCGCCCGGCGACCGGGTTTATGGCATGCCGCGGTTTCCGGCCATGGCCAGCGCCTATGCCGAGCACGTCGCCGCACCGGCCGCGCACCTCGCGGCCGCGCCTGACCGGATCGGCGACATGGAGGCAGCGGGGCTGCCGCTGGCCGGGCTGACCGCGCTGCAGGTGCTTGACCTTGCCGGGGTCGTATCCGGCCAGCGGGTCCTCGTGCATGCCGCCGCCGGCGGCGTCGGTCACCTGGCTGTTCAGCTGGCGAAGGCCCGCGGCGCGCACGTGCTGGGCACCGCTCGCGCGAACAAGCACGAGTTCCTGCGCGATCTGGGCATCGACGAGCCGATCGACTACGCCGAGGTGGCCTTCGAGGAGGCGGCCAAAGACGTCGACCTGGTCATCGACTCCATTGGCGGCGACTACGGCCTTCGCTCGCTGAGCGCTATCCGGCCGGGCGGGACCCTCATCGTGATCCGCGGCGGGGTCAGCGCCGAGCTTGCCGCCGCGGCCACCGCGGCCGGCATCCGGGCCGAGACTCACCTGGTACGGCCCGACGGGCCCGGGCTTGCCCGGCTTGCCGAGTTCGTCGACGGCGGGCAGCTCACCATCGCGATCGATCAGCTGTTCCCGCTCTCGCGGGCAGCGGACGCGCACCGCCGCGGCGAAACCCGCCGCACTAGGGGCAAGCTCGTCCTGTCGGTCGCCAGATAGCCCGGGCGGGCCCGCACAGCCGGCCTGGCGAACGCGCACCGCAGCGGCGAGACCCGTCAGACCAGCGGCAACCTCATCCGGCTGGCCTCAGATAGCCCGGGTGGGCCTTCACAGCCGAGCCTGGCTGCGGCAGTCTGTTGGGGTCCATAACCGAGCCCAAACCTTGCTCCTGGAGGCATGACATGCCCGTGCTCGACGCACTGATCGCCGCGATGCGCGCCGCGACGGTGGAGGTCGTTGACCTGACCGCGCGGCTGGAGGCCAGTACGCCGCTGATCAGGCTGCCAGCGCCGTTCGGGAATACCTCGCCATTCGCCCTGCACGAGATCAGCAGGTACGACGAGCGCGGCCCGGCCTGGTACTGGAACGACATCAGCACGGGCGAGCATTCGGGCACTCATTTCGACGCCCCGGTGCACTGGATTACCGGACGCGACGGCGAGGATGTCGCGCAGGTGCCGGTCGACAGGCTCATCGCGCCTGCCGCGGTGCTGGACTTCACCGCACAAGCCGCCGCGGACGCGGACTTCCTCCTTGAGATCGACCACGTCAAGGAGTGGGAGCAGCAGCATGGCCCGCTCCCGGCCGGCGGGTGGCTGCTGTACCGCACCGGCTGGGATGCCCGGTCACATGACCAGGATCTCTTCCTCAACGCCAACGAGACAGGGCCGCATACGCCAGGCGTCTCTGTCGAGTGCGCCCGGTGGCTTGCCGAGGAGTCGCCGGTCATCGGGTTCGGGGTGGAAACGGTCGGCACGGATGCGGGGGCGGCGCACTCGTTCGAGCCGCCCTTCCCGTGCCACTCCGCGCTTCTGGGGGCCGGCAAGTACGGCCTGACGCAGCTGCAGAACCTGGCCAGGCTGCCCGCGCACGGCGCCGTGATCATCGCCGGGCCGCTGCCGATCACCGGCGGCTCCGGTAGCCCGTGCCGGGCGCTTGCCCTGGTAGAGCGCACCTGATGCTGGTCAGCGAGGCGGTTGGGGCAACGCTCGCTGGACTTGGCGCGGACACAGTCTTCGGCGTGGTGGGCAGCGGCAACTTCCACGTCACGAACGCCCTGGTCGCACGCGGCGCGCGGTTCGTCGCCGCGCGGCACGAGTGCGGCGCGGCCTGCATGGCGGATGGCTGGGCGCGCATGACGGGCCGGCCGGGCATCGTGTCCGTTCATCAGGGGCCCGGGCTGACCAATGCGGTCACCGGCATCACCGAGGCAGCCAAGAGCCGCACGCCGATGCTGGTGCTCGCCGCCGACGTGGCCGCCGCCGCCGTGCGGTCCAACTTCCGCATCGATGTCGCGTCGATCGCCACCGCGGTCGGCGCGACGCCGGAGCGGCTGCACTCCGCCGAATCAGCGGTCGCCGACGTGACTCGCGCCTATCGGACGGCCGAGCGTGAACGGCGGACCGTGGTGCTTGCTCTGCCGCTCGACGTGCAGGGCGCCGAGTGCCCGCAGCCTGCCTTGGCCGGCCAGGAGTCGGGGCGGATCGTGGCGAGCGTGGTGGGCGCTACGGCGATCGCGGGCGGCGCGCCGCCCACAGATGTGATCAGCGCGCTGGCTGCCGCGATCGCCAGCGCCCGGCGGCCCGTCTTCATCGCCGGCCGGGGTGCCCGGATCTGCGGAGCCCGTGCCGACCTGGAACGGCTCGCTGCTGCCTGCGGTGCTCTGCTGGCGACATCCGCCGCGGCCAAGGGGCTGTTCCGCGGCAGCCCCTGGGATCTCGACGTGAGCGGCGGCTTCGCCTCGCCGCTGGCAGCCGAGCTGATCCACGGCGCGGACCTGGTTGTCGGCTGGGGATGCGCGCTGAACATGTGGACCCTCCGGCATGGCCACCTGATCGGCCCGGACGCAAAGGTCATTCAGGTGGATCATGAGCAGTCCGCGCTGGGCGCGCACCGGCCAGTGGACCTCGGCGTGCTCGGCGACGTCGCCGCCACGGCGCGGGCCACGGCCAGCGCGCTGGCGGCCGGGGCGGCACACCGGCCGCGCGCGGCCGGCCGCGCGGGTCCGCTGGACGGTGACGAGGCAGCTACCGGCTACCGGTCCGCCGCGCTGCGTGCCCGGCTTGCCAGCGAGATCCGCTGGCGGGACGTGCCATACGCGGACGACAGCGACGGGAGCCGGATCGACCCGCGGACTCTCACCATCGCGCTCGACGACCTGCTGCCGGCCGAGCGTATCGTGGCGGTGGACTCAGGCAACTTCATGGGCTACCCGAGCATGTACCTGTCCGTGCCGGATGCCGACGGCTTCTGCTTCACCCAGGCGTATCAGTCGGTCGGCCTCGGGCTGGCATCCGCGATCGGCTCGGCGATCGCACGCCCGGACCGGCTGACCCTCGCCGCGCTCGGCGACGGCGGCGCGCTGATGGGCATCAGCGAGCTTGAGACCGTCGTCAGGCTTGGCCTGCCGATGGTCATCCTGATCTACGACGACGAGGCGTACGGCGCCGAGGTCCATCACTTCGGTCCGGGCGGGCATCCGCTCGACGTGGTCCGTTTCCCCCCTGCGGATATCGCGGCGATCGGCCGGGGGTTCGGCTGCGAGGCCATAACGGTGCGCGAGCCCGGTGATCTCGGCCCGGTCCGCGGCTGGCTCGACGGATCGCGTGGCCGGCCGCTCGTCATCGACGCCAAGGTGACGTCCGAGCGTGGCTCGTGGTGGCTGGAAGAGGCATTTCGCGGCCACTGACACCGGCGGCCTAGCTGATCAGCCCGGGATGGCGGCCGCTCTGAACTTCGCTGATGCTAGGAGCAAGCATGGAACCGCGAGAGCTCGCCGAGCTGCCGTACGCAGCCGCCCTCCGGCCGCACCGGGGTGACCTGGAGCCGGGCGAAGACTACGACTCCGTCCATTTCGACCAGCTCGCGTTCGATGATGCCGCCGCAGCGAACGCGCGGTTCATCGAATGCGCCTTCACGCAGGTGTCGTTCCAGGCGGGACAGTTCCGCCGGGCGCGCTTCACCCACGTCTGGCTGCATGACGTCCGCATGATGATCACCAGCCTGGGCGAAACGGCCTGGCAGGATGCGACGTTCGCCGGCGGCATGATGGCCGGGGCCGAGGCGTTCGGCGCTCAGCTGCGCGCAGTCACGTTCCGCGAGTGCAAGCTCGACTCGGTGAACTTCCGTGACGCCGTGCTCATGGACGTGACGTTCGACGGCTGCCTGCTCCGCCAGGTGGACTTCGGCGGCGCAACGCTGACCAGGGTCACCTTCACGAACACGCGGCTGGACAAGACCGACTTCAGCCGGGTCACCCTGGAGGACGTCGATCTGCGCGGCGCGGAGCTGGATATCATGATCACGCCCGACTCACTGCGCGGGGCCGTCATTACCAGCGCGCAGCTGATGGCCGCAGCTCCGTTGCTGGCCGAGACCCTGGGCATCGTGATCAAGAACGGGGGCTAACCTCACCGGCCCCTGACAGCCCAGCCGCACCCTGGCCATCGATCGGCCTGCGCGACACCCCGGCCCGCAGGAGAGCATTGCGGTGGCCGCCCGGGGCGCTGCCAAGGGACCTGCCGTGAACATGCACAACGGCCCTGACTACGCCCAGGCCGCCGCCTCACGATGCGGCGCCTGGTGCTGATGGTGCACACGATGGGCATTCCGCCTGATGGATGAGGGATCGGTATGCGCCGGCGAATACCCAGCTCACATCCATCAGGCGGAACGCCGTTCCGGCCCGGGCTCCGGGATCACGAAAGCTCGCTGGCACACATGGACAGTGCCGCTGTTACCGCGGCGATGTCCCGTCGACGCTGCTGAGATCCGCCGCGGGACCGGCCACGGCACAGCCGAGGACCGAGGCTGGGCTGCCTGCCTGGCCGGGATTCCAGGCAGGCAGCCCGGCGTGCCACAGCAGCTAGTCGCTTGGCGGCTTGCTCAGTCGGGTGGCCAGCTCAGCGGGCTCCTCGAAGGGACCGCCGTGCTCCAGACCCTTGCTCAGGCCGACGCTGACCAGGTCTTCCTCGGGAGCGTAGGCCAGCTCGCCATGGACGGCGAGGTCACCGAGTTCAAGGTCGGCGTCGGATGCGCGCAGGCTCATGAACAGGCTGAGCCCCTTGAGGATGAGGTAGGTGATGATGCCGTCCCAGACGATGACCGTCGCGGCGGCACCCGCCTGGATCAGCAACTGCTTCGGGTGCCCGTAGAGCAGCCCGGCCGTGGTGATGTCCGGGGAATTCCCCAGCCCTAGGTAAATGATCATGTTCGGGTCGGCGAACAGGCCGACGAGCAGGCCCCCGAGCAGGCCGGCGAAGCCATGCGTGTAGACCACGCCAAGAGCGTCATCGACCTTGTTGAATGGCCACACGAATCGCGGTAGGTAGGTCATCGCCACCCAGACGAGCCCGGAGGCAACCAGCCCGATAACCAGCGCGCCAAGGCCGTTCACGTAGCCGGCCGCCGGGGTGATGGCGACCAGGCCGCAGATCATGCCGTTGACGCCGCCGACGAAGCTTGGCTTGCGGTCCCTGCCGCCGAGCATGTCCAGTATGATCCAGGTCATCATCGCGGCCGCGGTGGACAGGTTGGTGTTGATCACGGCTGCCGCGGCGTCGGCGCCGGCGAAATACGGGTCGCCGCCGTTGAAGCCGTTCCAGCCGAGCCAGAGCAGGCCGGCCCCTACTGCCACGAACGGGATGTTGCTCGGCGCGCCGGTCTCGCGGTCACGCCGCAGCCTCGGCCCGACCATCGCGGCGGCCACGAAGCCGGATACGCCGGCCGCCAGGTGAATCACGTATCCGCCGCTGAAGTCGAGCGCGCCGTGTGCGCCCCACCAGCCGCCGCCCCAGAGCAGGAAGGCGTTCACGGAATACGCGAAGGTGATCCAGAGCGGCACGAACAGCAGCCACACCTTGAAGTTGATCCGCCCGATCACGGCGCCGAGCAGCAGGATCGGCGTGATCCCGGCGAACACGAACTGGAAGTAGACCAGCGATGATTCCGGGAAGCGGAACTTCGGTATCAGGCCGTCGAGCAGCGGGATGCTGGCCCGCGCCTGCTCGCCGGCGTGGCCGATCACGGCGGCTGGCTTCCCGATGAAGGTCGATATCCACGGATCGCCGAACCCCATCTTGAATGCCCAGAGCACCCAGACGATGAGGGTCAGGCAGAACGCGCTGAATACCATCATGATCGCGTTAACGGCCCACTTGCGCTGCACGAGTCCTGCGTAGAGTACTGCGAGGGCCGGGATGCTCATCAGGCCGACGAGCGTCGCCGCCGTGAGCTGCCAGGCATTGTCGCCGGCGTTCAGCCAGCTCGGATAGGGAACCACTCGGTGCCTCCAAGGGGCTATGGCGAACGGCTTGGCCCGGCATGGCCCACGCTGGCCATGGCGCCGGCCATGGAGCCGTTCCGGTGTCCGCCAGGAACGCTTCTTGTTTTTCATGGCGGGGTTTCGGGCGCATTTCCCGGCTGTTACGCCACCGGCAACAGAACGCGCCCGATTCGGCCCTTTGTTAACTGCCTGTTTCGCGCGTTCGGGCAGCGCCCGACGGCGGCCGAGACCCGGCAGCCAGGACCGGCGGCCCCATCGCCACCGACCCGGCCGGGACGATGGCCTGCCGGGCGGGACGACAGCTCAACCGACCGCAGGGACGTCGGGGCAGGTGGCGGCGCGGCCCGGCGGCCCGGTAAGGCGGGCGGGCCCGGCAGCCCGCAGCTGCCCCATAGCCCTCGCTACCGCCGGGCTGGCCTGGCACGCCACCGGGCCAGGCGGAACACGCCACCGGGCCAGGCGGAACACGCCACCGGGCCAGGCGGAAACAACACCACCGGGCCGACCTGGGCACATCATCGGGACGCGGCCGGAAGCATGCCACCGGGGCGTGGCCGAATCACGGTGACGGCGCCCGGTTCTACCCGAACGTCACGTTCCGGTAACAGTGTGGACTCCCGTGCTTGAGTCGGCCGCACGGAAGACTTACGCTCCTCACAGTCCGCTTGGTAAGCGCTTACCGCCTTGGCTGGCAGCCCATTCAGAGAACAGCCGCCAGTCCAGCCGGCCGCTGCGGTAAGCGCTTACCAAGCTGACCAGGACGAACGTCCGACGTGGTACCCAGCCGGAGGAGAACGATGGCGGAGATTCGCGACACGGCGAACTCGCCGCCGACGATCTACGACGTCGCGCGGGTGGCCGGCGTCTCTATCGCCTCGGTCTCCCGGGTGCTGAACGGGCAGCGCAACCCGCGCGAGGAGACCAGGGAGCGCGTCCTGCACGCGGTAGCCGAACTCGGCTTCGCGCCAGACGGCGCGGCCAGGGCCCTGAGTGCCCGGCTCAAGGAGGTCGTCGGCGTGGTCGTCCGGCGGGTGCCCTGGGTCGAGACCAGCGAGGGGGTCTTCGCCGACGAGGACGAGAGCCTGCAGTTCCCCGACATGATCAACCGCGGCATCGAGGTCGTGGCGCAGCGCCGCGGCTTCGACCTGCTGGTCAGGTCGGTAGACGTCGGCGACCATGACACCGGCAAGCGGATTCTCTCGCTGGCCCGCAAGAGCGACGGGCTGATCCTGCATGACCGGGTGCTGGAGCCGGACCAGCTCGCCCGGCTCTCCCGGCAGATCCCGATCGTCACGCTGGCCGGCGTCCCCACCGAGACCACCGCGAACGTGCGGGGCGACAACCAGGCCGGAATGCGCGACCTCGCCAGGCACCTGACCGGCGATCACGGCTACCGCGCGATCGCCTACCTCGGCGGGCACACCGACAGCCCGGACAACCTGGCCCGGCAGGAGACGATCGCGGCCGAGGTGACGAGCGCCGGTGCCACGTTCGTGGACGGCCCGCAGTGGCGCGGCAACTACCTGGCCGTCGGCGGCGCCAAGGTCATCGACCGGCTGATCGACGAGCGCGTCACGCTGCCGCGGGCGATCGCCTGCGCTAACGACCAGACGGCGCTCGGCGTGATGTACGCGCTCGCGGCGCACGGAATCCAGGTGCCCGGCGACGTCGCGGTGACCGGGTTCGACGACATCCCGGTGGCACGCCACCTGCGTCCCCAGCTCACCACCGTGCGCCAGCCCATCCAGGATCTCGGCGCGACCGCCTTCGAGATCCTGCACTCGATGATCAGCAATGGCCAGCCCGGCCAGCGTGACGTCGTGCTGCCCACCCGGCTGATCCGGCGGGAGAGCTGCGGCTGCCCGGCCGACCTTGCCATGCCCGCGTGGCGGACCAGCGAGGGGAGACCGCGGCCATGAGGATGCTGGCGCGCAGGATCCTCTTCTACGCGATCACCGCGCTCGCGGCGGTGACGGTGGATTTCATGATTCCCCGGGTGATGCCGGGCAACCCGGTCGAGGCCTTGCTCTCGCACATGCAGGGCCAGGTCACCGTGCAGAACATCCACGCGCTCGAGGCGCAGTACGGGCTCAACTCCTCGGCCGGGCTCTGGGGCCAGTACACGCATTACCTGGCGAACGTGGCGCACGGCAACCTGGGCCTTTCGACGAGCAGCTACCCGGCCACGGTGACCAGCGTGATCAGGGGCGCGCTGCCCTGGACGATCGGCCTGATCGGCATGGCGACCGTGATCAGCTTCGTGCTCGGCACGCTGCTCGGCGTCCTGGTGGCCTGGCGGCGCGGCAGCTGGCTGGACAGCCTGCTGCCGGCCACCACCTTCTTCCAGGCGGCGCCCTACTTTTTCGTTGCCTTCCTGGCGCTGGACCTGTTCTCCACCAGGCTCGGCTGGTTCCCGTCCGGCCGCGCCTACGGGCAACTGGACTTCCCCGGCTTCAACGCGGCCTACATGGCCGACGTGCTCGACCACGCGGTACTGCCCGCGCTGACGATCGTGCTCTGCTCGGCGGCGGGCTGGATCGTCGGCATGCGGAACGTGATGGTCACCACGATGGACGAGGATTACGTGCTGATGGCGCAGGCCAAGGGCCTGCCGAAGGGCCGGGTGATCTGGTACGCGGCGCGGAACGCCATCCTGCCCAGCGTCTCCGGTTTCTCGCTGGCGATCGGCTTTGTGGTCTCCGGCGCGCTGCTGACCGAGATCGTGTTCAGCTACCCCGGGCTCGGCTTCATCCTGCTGCAGGCGGTGGGCGCGCGCGACTACCCGCTGCTACAAGGCATCTTCCTGATCATCACGTTCGCCGTGCTTGCCGCGAACCTGGCAGCGGACTTTGTCTACCTGTTCCTCGATCCGCGAACCCGGCAGGAGGCCTGAGCGATGGCCGTCGACACCGGCGCGGGCGCACCCGGCCCAGACCTCCCCGGCACTGGCCGCCCAGGGGTCGGCATTCCCGGCGCGGGCATCCCCGGCGCCGGCCTGGCCGGCTCCCCCGGCACCCCGGCCGTTCTCCTTCCGGGTCGTGACCGCAAGTTCCGGCTGCCAAGATCACCGAAGATCATCGTCGGCCTGGCCTTGCTGGCCGCCTTCCTGATCCTCGCCATCGTCGGCCCGCTGATCACCCCGTTCGACCCCACGGTTAGCCTGTCGACCGTCAACGGGGTGCCGCAGCCCCCGTCGCACGCCCACCTGCTCGGCACCACCCAGCTTCAGCAGGACGTGTTCTCCCAGCTGCTGGCCGGCGGGCGCAGCACCTTCCTGGTAGCCTTCATCGCCGGCGCGGTCGCGACCGTCCTGTCGGTCATTATGGGCGTCACCGCCGGTTACGTCGGCGGGCTAGGCGACGACACGCTCTCCATGCTGGCCAACTTCTTCCTGGTGATGCCCGCGCTGCCGCTGCTGATCGTCATCTTCGGTTTCCTGCCGAGGTCCAGCGGCAGCAACGACGTCCTGATCGGCCTGATCATCGCCATCACCGGCTGGGCCTGGGGCGCGCGGGTACTGCGATCCCAGACGCTGTCCCTGCGCAACCGGGACTACGTGGAGTCGGCCCGGATCATCGGCGAGCGCAGGTGGCGGATCATCACCCATGAGATCCTGCCCAACCTGACGCCGGTCGTCGCCTCCTCCTTCCTGTTCACCGTGCTCTACGGTGTCGGCACCTACACGGCGCTGGCCTTCCTCGCCCTGGTCAACCCGGACCACTGGAGCTGGGGCTCGATGCTCTTCTGGGCGCAGAGCGGCTCGGCGGAGATCAGCGGCTACTGGTGGTGGTACGTGCCGCCCGGGCTGGCCGTCGCCCTGCTCGGCACCTCGCTGGCGCTGCTCAACTTCGGGATCGACGAGTTCATCAACCCGCGGCTGCGCGCGGCCGGGCTGTCCAGGCGCCGGGCTCGCCGCGCCGGGATGGCCCTGCCGCCGAAGCGCTCCGTGCTCGGCCTCACCCCGGTGATGCTGCCCGCCAGCGGCGGAGAGGACCAGCGGTGAGCGCCGTGGCCGAGGCTGCCGTCGTCGGCCGGCCGCTGATCGAGGTTCGCGGGCTCCGGGTGGACTACGGCATCGGCCCTGATGCGGTGCATGCCGTCGTGGATGCTGACCTCACCCTGCTTTCCGGGCAGGTGCTCGGACTGGCCGGCGAGAGCGGCAGCGGCAAGTCCACGCTGGCCCACGCGATGACCAGGCTGCTCAGGCCGCCCGGCATCATCACCGGCGGCGAGGTCCGCTACCACCCGCCCAGGGGCCAGCCCGTCGACCTGCTGGCCGCGGGCGAGGAGGACATGCGCGCGGTCCGCTGGTCGCAGATCTCGGTCGTGCTGCAGAGCGCCATGCATGCGCTCAACCCGGTGCTGCCGGTCGGCGTCCAGCTCACCGACGTGCTGCGGGCGCACGTGCCGGGGATGGACCGGGCCGCGCGGCGGGCCAGGGCCGCCAGCCTGCTCGACATGGTCGGGATCCCGGCCGGGCGCCTGGACAGCTACCCGCACCAGCTCTCCGGGGGGATGCGCCAGCGGGTAATGATCGCCATGGCGCTCGCGCTGGAGCCGCAGATCGTGATCATGGACGAGCCGACCACCGCACTGGACGTGGTGACCCAGCGGGAGATCCTCGAGGAGCTGATGGAGCTGCGGGAGCGGCTCGGCTTCGCTGTCTTGTTCATCACCCACGACCTCTCGCTGCTGGTGGAGATCGCCGACTCGATCGCCGTGATGTACGCCGGCCGGCTGGTCGAGCAGGCTACCGCCGAGGCGCTTTACCAGGCTCCGCGCCATCCGTACACGCTCGGACTGCTGCATTCCTTCCCGGCGCTGCACGGACCGAGAAAGCAGATGACCGGCATTCCCGGGTCACCACCGGACCTGCGGGCACTGCCGGACGGCTGCGTATTCCATCCCCGCTGCCCGTATGTCATGGACAGATGTGTGACGCAGTCTCCGCCGCTGCTGGTAGGAGCCGGGCGGCGGGTGGCCGCGTGCTGGCTGCACGACGGGACCGGGCCGGTCCCCGCCGAGCTGGCCAAGGCCGAGCCGGGCGGCAGCCAGGCTGGTGCCCCGGCAGCAGCCGGGGCCGGGAGGAAGCAGTCATGACCGAGCTGGAGGTCGCTACCCGGCCGCCGCAGGGCGGCCCCGTCGTGCTCGAAGCGCGGGGCCTGACCAAGCATTTCGCCGTGCGCCGGTCCGCGCGATCCAGCGCGCGGACGAGGCTTCGCCGCGGCACCGCCGACCAGCAGCGCAAGGCCCCCGTGGTGCTCGCGGTTGAAGACGTGTCGCTCGCGCTGCCGGAGGCCGGCATCACCGCGATCGTCGGGGAGAGCGGCTCGGGCAAGTCCACCCTGGCCCGCCTGCTGGCCCGGCTGATCAAGCAGACCTCGGGCCAGCTGCTGCTCGACGGCCGGCCGGTGCCCGCAGGCCGGGCCGGGCGGAAGTTCACCCGCGAGGTTCAGCTCGTGCTGCAGGATCCGTTCTCCTCCCTCAACCCGGTGCATGACGTGCGGTACCACCTTGCGCGGCCGCTGCAGGTGCACGGGCTTGTCCCGGCCGGCGGCAGCCTGGACGAGACGATCATGAGCCTGCTGGAGCGGGTAGCGCTCACCCCGGCCGCCCAGATCATCCGCAAGTACCCGCACGAGCTGTCCGGCGGCCAGCGGCAGCGCGTGGCGATCGCCAGGGCGCTCGCCGTGCAGCCGCGGGTGCTGCTGGCCGACGAGCCGGTGTCGATGCTCGACGTATCGATCAGGCTCGGCCTGCTGAACCTGCTCGGCGGCCTGCGGGACACCGACGGCCTGACGATCCTCCATATCACCCACGACATCGCCTCGGCCAGGTACCTGGCCGATGTGATCGCCGTGATGTACGCCGGGCAGCTGGTGGAATCCGGCCCGGCGGGCTCGGTAACGAACGAGCCCGCCCACCCGTACACCCAGCTGCTGCTCAGCGCCGCGCCCGATCCCGGCCGGGCCGGGCGGCCGGACCTGCGAGGCAGCGGCAGCGTGCCCAGCCTGCTCGCGCCGCCGAGCGGCTGCCGCTTCCACCCGCGCTGCCCGCACGCGATGAAGGTCTGCGCGGAAAGCGCGCCGCCAGCCACTGAGGTAGCACCGGGGCATCTCACTGCCTGCTGGCTGCACGCGCCCGAGCACGAGAACCGGGAAGGAGACGCGATGAGCCGGCCGAGCGGTTAGCGGATAGCGGATCTCGCTCCCGGACAGGCAGGGACGGCACCCGGCCGACTCTGCACCGAATCACCAGTGACAGACCCCGACATGGTCATTCACGACAAGCCGGCGACGAGCCGGCCGGGCACAACGGAGTTTAAGCAATGAATCACAGGATCATGAAGAGCCTGGCCGTGGCTGCCATCCTCAGCATGGGGATAGCGGCCTGCGGCAGCTCAGGCAGCGGCAGCAACAGCAGCACGCCGACGGTGAAGCAGGGCAAGACGCTCGTGATCGAGAGCACCCCGCTGTCGCCGATGACCGACACCTTCAACCCGTTCTCGCTGACCTCGACCGGCTACCTGACCAACTCGGTCAGCCTCTACAACGAGCCGCTGTACATCTGGAACACGCTGAACCCCACCCAGGCGCCGATCCCGTTCCTCGCCTCTGGCCCGCCCAGCTGGTCGAACGGCGGCAAGACGCTCACCCTCCCGATCCGGTCGGGCGTGAAGTGGAACGACGGGAAGGCATTCAGCGCCAGCGATGTCGCCTTCACCTTCACCATGCTCAGCAAGAATCCCAAGCTGAACACCTCGGGCGCTCCTGTCGTGACCAGCGCCACCGCAACCAGCCCGACGTCGGCGACACTCAACTTCGCCGCGCCGCAGTACGCCAACATGTTCTCCATCGGGCAGGTCTACATCGTGCCGCAGCATGTTTGGCAATCGGTGTCGGACCCGGCCACGTTCGCCGACCCGAACCCGGTCGGCACCGGCCCGTACATGCTGGACAAGTTCTCCCCGCAGGGCTACACGCTCAAGGCCAACCCGAATTACTGGCAGAAGAGCAAGGTGCACGTCCCGGAGATCGACTTCCCCTCCTACAACACCAACGCCAACCTCGTCCCGCCGATCGCGAACGGCCAGATCGACTGGGCCGGCAACTACGTGGCCGGGATCCAGACCAACTACCTGTCGAAGAGCCCCGACAACCACACGTGGCTCAGCAAAGAGCCGTTCTTCAGCGACAACAACGTGGTCGGGCTCTGGCTGAACGTTCATAAGGCACCGCTGAACGACGTGGCGGTCCGGCGGGCGATCAGCATGGCGATCAACCGGCAGCAGCTGTCCAGCCAGGCTGAGACAGGCTACGAGCCGGTGGCGACATCATCGAGCGGACTGATGCTCCCGGCCCACAACAGCTTCCTCGATCCGTCGCTGGCGAACGACCTGCCGCCGACGGGTGACGCCGCCAGGGCCGCCTCGATACTCAAGGCCGACGGGTGGGTCAAGACCGGCGGCAAGTGGACCAAGAACGGCAAGAAGCTCAGCTTCTCCATCGAGGACCCGGTCCCCTACACCGACTACTACACCGGTGCCCAGCTCATCGTCCGCCAGCTCAACGCGATGGGCTTCGACGCCAGCGTCGACGGCATCGGGAACCCGACGGTATGGGCGGGTGACGTTGCCAACGGCACCTTCGACGCGACCATCCACTGGAGCAATCAGGGCCCGAACCCGTACTTCTTCTACTCCAACTGGCTGGACAAGTCGCTCAGCGCGCCCATCGGCAAGCCGGCCGCCGGGGACTTCGGGCGGTTCAGCAACGCGCAGGCGCAGGCCGCGCTCGCCCAGTTCGCCAGCACCGGTGACAGCACCACCCAGGCGCAGGCGATCACCAAGCTGGAGAACGTCATGTCCAGTCAGGTGCCCGTCGTCCCGCTCATGTACGGCGGCGCCTGGAGTGAGTACTCGACCAGGAACTACACCGGGTGGCCGTCGGCCAGTAACCCGTACATGGTTCCGGTGCCCAACATTCCCTACCTGGAGTACACGGTTCTCCAGCTCAAGCCGGTCGGGTAGCCCGGCGGGCCGGCGGAGCTGAAGGACGACTACTGCCGACATGACCACACATCATGACGGGCGGACCCCGCCCGGCCGGACTCCCGGCCGGGCGGGTGCCCCGACAGCCAGGAATGCGCAGGGCACGCAATGACTACGGGCTCACTGAACACCGAGGCGGGCACCGATCCGGCCGAGGAACGCGGCCTGGTGGCCGCGCTCACGGTAGCGGAGAAGGTGCTCCTGCTCACCGGCGCCGACAGCTGGCGCACCCAGGGCGCCAAGGCGCTCGGCCTCCGGCCGATGACCACGTCGGACGGGCCGGCCGGGGTCCGGGGCGTGATCAAGGACGAGCGCAGCCCGTCCTCCAGCCTGCCCTGCCCGTCCGCGCTCGGCGCCACCTGGGACATCGGGCTGGTGCACGAGCTTGCGGCCGCGCTGGGCGCGGAGGCCAGGAGCAAGGGCGTCGACATCCTGCTCGGACCCACCATCAACCTGATGCGCACGCCGCTCGGCGGCCGCGGGTTCGAGTGCTTCGCCGAGGACCCGGTGCTGACCGCGGAGATCGCGGTGGCGTACGTCACCGGGGTGCAGGAGGCCGGCGTCGCGACGACGGTCAAGCACTACGTCGGCAACGACTCGGAAACCAACCGGTGGAACTACGACGCGCGGATCGCCGAGCGGGTGCTGCGCGAGCTCTACCTCATCCCGTTCGAGGCCAGCGTGCGCGACGCCGGGACGCTGCTGGTCATGGCCGCATACAACAAGGTGAACGGCCTGCCGATGACCGAGCACGAGTCCCTGCTCAAGGACGTGCTCAAGGGCGAATGGGGCTTCGACGGCGTCGTCACGTCCGACTGGCACGCGGCGCGCAGCACGGCGGCAACCGCGCTGGCCGCGCTCGACCTGGCCATGCCAGGGCCGGACGGGCCGTGGGGCGAGTCGCTCGCCCGGGCGGTGGCGGACGGCGCGGTCCGGCCGGAGGTACTGGACGACAAGATCCTTCGCCTGCTGCGCGTCGCCCGCAAGGTCGGCGCGATGGGCGGGAACGCCGATGCCCCGGCCGGTCCGGCCAGGCCCGAGCTGATCGATCCCCGGCTGCTGCGCAGGGCGACGGCGGCCTCGTTCGTGCTGCTCCGCAACGAGCAGGAGGCGCTGCCGATCCGCCCAGACGGGGTCAGCAGCCTCGCCCTGCTCGGCCCGAACGCCTTCCAGCCGACCATCCAGGGCGGCGGCAGCGCGGGCGTGGTGCCGGTCAGCGTTTCCACGCCGGAGCAGGCGCTCCGCGATGCGCTGGGCGGCCAGGCGGTGATCACCACGGCGGCTGGCTGCCAGACCTGGATGATGGTGCCGGAGCCTCCGCCCGGATCGCTCCGCGACCCGGACACGGCCGAGCCCGGCCTGCGGCTTGAGTTCCGTGCCGCGGACGGGACCCTGCTCGCCAGCGAGCACCGCACTTCTACATCGCTGGCCTGGTGGGACGGCGTCCCGCCGGGCATCGGCTGGGGCGAGAGCGGGCGGATCGTGCTGCTCGCCTCGTTCCGTGCTGACAGCAGCGGGCCTTACCTGATCGGCGCGGCCGGCGTCGGGCGGCTGACGCTCGCCGTCGACGGCAGCACCGTCGCCGACGAGCTGACCAGCGTCCCCGCCGACCCGGTGGAGGCCATGACCCGGCCGGGCGAGGTGCGGGCCGCCGTCACGCTCGAGGCGGGCCGCGCTACCCAGATCCGGCTGGAGTTCCGGCCCGCCACCGACGGCGAGGGCCCGCTCGCCGTCCGCCTCGGCATCGCGCCCGACGTGGACGAGGACAGCATGCTCGCTGAGGCCGTGCAGGCGGCCGGCCAGGCCGATGCCGCCATCGTTGTCGTCGGCTCCGCGGCGATGACCGAGAGCGAGGGCTTCGATCGCAGCACCCTGACGCTGCCTGGGCGGCAGGACGAGCTGGTCAGCCGGGTCGCCGCCGTGAACAGCCGGACCGTGGTCGTGGTCAACGCCGGGATGCCGGTGCTGATGCCGTGGGCAGGCGACGTAGCCGCGGTGCTCTACGCCTGGCTGCCCGGCCAGGCGATGGGCGAGGCGCTGGCCGACGTCCTTCTCGGCCATGCCGAGCCGGGCGGCCGACTGCCCGTCAGCATGCCGGCCAGGGAGGCGGACTGCCCGGTGCTGTACGCGGTGCCGCGCGGCGGCCAGCTCTGCTACGACGAGGGGCTGCTCATCGGCTACCGCGGCTATGATGCGGCGGGAGTTGCCCCGCACTACCCGTTCGGCCACGGTCTCGGCTACACGAGCTGGGCCTATGAGTCGCTGCATGCGCCGCAAGGCAACCTGGCGCGCGGCCTACGTGGCCGGGCCGCCAGGCGATGACACCAGGCCGGTCCGCGCCCTCGCCGCGTTCGGGATCGCTGCCGCGGAGCCGGGCGAGCGCGCCGAGGTGCCGCTGCGCGTGCCCGCGCGGGCGTTTGCCCGCTGGGACACCGAGGCGGGCGGCTGGGCCTGGCCGCGGGAGCTGTGCACCGTGCAGGTGGGGAGGTCATCGCGCGATCTGCGGCTGTCAGCGCCCGTCGTGTCAGCCTGAGCCGTGCCTGGCCCGTCACTGACGGGCCAGGCGCTAGCGGGCCCGGTCCTCTCCTCCCCCCGTCGGGGCCGGGCCCGCCATCCCGAGACGATGTAGGTGCCCCCGGACCGCCAGCTCCGGCCGTCTGGCCAGTCCTGGAAGGGCTGGTAGCCGAGTTCCGTCAGCAGCCAGCCCCAGCTGGCCGCCGCCCGGCCGAGGTCGGGCACCCAGAGCTCGACATGATGCAGCGTCCCTTCCTGAATGTGATCCACCGCTCCAGCATGCCCGGCCAGCTAGGCTGCCGGGGCGACACGGTAGTGATAGCCGTGATGGTCGGTGAAGCCGGCCTGCCGGTACAGCGCGCGGGCTGGCGCGTTGCCGTCTTCGACTTGCAGGTAGATGCCCGTCACGCCGCGTGCCGAGGCCGCGGCGGCCAGCGCCGCGGTGATGGCCGTCGCCAGCCCGCGGCGCCGGTGCGCCGGGTGCACCTCGACGGCGGTCAGGCCGGCCCACTCCCCCGCCACCGCGACCCGGCCGACGGCCAGCGTATGGCCGGCCGCCCGGACGGAGGCGAACGCCTGCCATGGCGCGGACATCAGCAGCAGGCGGGCAACCGGCGGCGGCCGCTGGCCGCGATAGTGATACCGCGCCAGCCAGCCGTCATCCGGCTTGTCGTCCACGTCGACCTGCACGGTCCCGGCCGGGCGGGCGATGGCGGCGGGCGCGGCGGTCATCACCGTCGCCGAGCCGGAGCGGACGGACCAGCCGCGCTCTTCGAGGAACGCATCGGTCGCGCTTTCCCGCGGCCGGCCCCGCGGGAACGCGGTCGCGATCATCGCGGGCAGGCCGCGGGCCCGGTACCAGTCGCGGACCTCCGCTGTCGCCGCGGCCAGCGGCAGGCCGGGATCACCGACGGCGAGCGCGCTGTTCGCCCGGCCGGTGAAGCCCTCGGCCGCGCGCAGCAGCCAGCCGCCGAGTGCGGCCTCCTCGGCCGGGCGCCAGCCGCCCGCAGCCGCCGCCTCCAGCGCGGGAATCGAGATCGCCACCATGACCGGCAAGCCTCCCAGATCCCGGCGCGGCTCAGCTACTCTCGTCAGCTCGTCGCCGGAAACGGCCTGCCGGTGCCGGTCACGCACAGCAGCCGGAGGCTCTCGAGGTAGTAGCCCCAGTTGAAGTTGTAGACGCCGTAATAGTCGTCGGCGAGTCGGGGTGCCGGTGCAGGCCCTGGTCTGCCCGCGACCGGGCTGGATCGCGCGCGCCGGTGAGCACGAGGCCGAGGTCGTGGCCGAACTTGTCGCCCCAACCGCTGTCGAAGCTGGTGCGCTGGCTCGCGGTGAGGCCGGCGTGCTCCAGCCGCAGCACGGTGCCGCCGCCGTCACTGGTCCGCAGCCGGATGGTCACGGTCGTCGGCACGCCCTGGACCGTCCAGCGGCAGCGCAGCAGGTGCGGCGGATCGACGTCGACGACCTCGCCGTCGATGATGCCGAACCCGGGCCGGGCGTCGAGCCGGAAGCGGCGCTCTGGCTCCGGCGCGAAGTCGTGGGCATCAGCCACGCGGCCAGTTCCGCCGGGTCCGTCAGCGCGCGCCACACCGCCTGCACCGGGTGGCTGTAACGCACTTCGTGCACGACCCGGTCACCGTGTCAACCGCCCGGCCGTGCTGCGAGAATGCGATCATGCGAACCAGGCGTGATGCACCGCTGGCCGGATCACCGGGCTCGATCCTGTCCATCAGGTCGAGCGGGTCCATCCTCTCCATCGGCTCCACCGGCTCGATCCTGTCGATCGGCTCCGCCGGGTCGATCCTGTCGATCGGCTCGGTCGCCTCGGCCTGCTCGGTCAGCTCGGCCGGAAGCTTCGGCTGTGTTTTGTCCGGCTTGTCGTTCTTGTCCATCATGGGGTGGCGGTCCAGGCGCGCGATTGCGCCCCGCCGCGGCCGCCCGGCCTGAGGCCGGGCGCCGCCTACTGGATCGCGTCCTCGATCTTCCGCTGGATCTTGTTCATGCCGCGCAGCCAGCGGTCCGTTTCGGCGGCCCGCCCTGCGTACATCGCCGCGACTTCGGGATGCGGCAGGATGAGGAACCGGCCGTCGGCGATCCCCTTGAGCACCGCATCGGCGACCGCCTCCGGCGTGATCACCGAGTCGCCGAGCACGAGCTCGGCACCGGGATCGCTGCCGTCCAGCATCCCGGTCCGCACTCCCTGCGGGCAGATCGCCTGCACGGTCAGGCCGCGGTGCGCGTAGGTGAGCGACATCCACTCGGCGAAGGCCAGCGCCGCGTGCTTGGTCACCGAGTACGACGCCGTGCCGGGCATCGCCAGCAGCCCGGCCGCCGACACCGTGCAGATCAGGTGCCCGTTCCCCCTGGCCAGCCACGGATCGATCAGCAGCCGCGCGGCCCGGACGTGCGCCATGACGTTGACCTGCCACGAGGCGTCCCAGTCCGCATCGGCCGCCTCGGGGCCGCCGCTCCGCACGATCCCGGCGTTCGCGCAGTAGATGTCGATCTCGCCGAGCGCCGCCCTGGCGCTGGCGATCAGCGCGGCGACGCCGTCCTGCGACGCCGCGTCGCCCGGCACCGCCGTCGCCCCGCACGAGGCGGCGACCGCCGACGCCGCCTCGCCGTTGATGTCGTTCACCACGACCCTGGCGCCCTCGCCGGCGAACCTGCGGGCCAGCGCCGCGCCGATGCCGCTGCCGCCGCCGGTGACCACGATCCCCGCGTTCTGCACGGAGTTCACCGGGCGCCTCCCCGCGAGCCGGGCGCCGGGAGATCGGCGAGCGAGGCCAGGGAGGCACGGTGCCGGTCCGGGGTGCCGAACCCGATCGAGGCGCTCTTCGCCCGCTTCAGGTACAGGTGCGCGGGGTGCTCCCAGGTGAAGCCGATGCCGCCGTGCAGCTGGATGGACTCCTGGCTGGCCTTGACCGCGATGTCGCTGCACGCCGCCTTGGCCAGCGCGATCGCGACCGCCGTGTCCGGGTCGGCCGCCGCCAGGCAGGCGGCCGCGTACCTGGCCGCCCCCCGCGCCTGGGTCACGCCCACCCACAGGTCGGCGAGCCGGTGCTTGAGCGCCTGGAACGAGCCGACCGGGCGGGCGAACTGCCGCCGCTCCTTGACGTAGGCGACGGTCATCTCCAGGCACTTGTCGGCCAGGCCGAGCTGCTCGGACGCGAGCATTGCCGCGCCCGCGGCCAGCGCGGCCGCCATGGCCCGCTCGGCTTCCTGGCCGGCCGCGATCCGCCGGCCCGCGGCGCCGTCCAGCGTCAGGTCGCATAGCTGCCTGGTCATGTCCAGCGACACGACCGGAGCCCGGGTAACGCCCTCATCGCCGGCCGAGACCGCGTACAGCCCGGACGGCACCCCGTCGGCCGGGACGAGCAGCACGTCCGCCGGCAGCGCGTCGATCAGGCCGGTCACGGTCCCGCTGAGCCGGTACGTGCCCGCCGGGTCGCCGTCGCGCAGCGCGCCGACCCTGACGGTAGCGGCTGGCACGGCCCCCGGTGCGGCCGGGAACGGCACGGCCAGCGCGGCCGTCGTGGTCCCGGCGGCCAGGCCAGCCAGCAGCTCGTCGTCACCGGCAGCGACGGCGGCGGCGGTGGCAACGATGGCACTGCCCAGATAGGGAACGGAGGCGACGGACCGCCCGATTTCCTCGGCCACGACCGCCGCCTCGCGGTATGTCGCGCCCGCCCCCCCGTGGGACTCGGGGATGAGCAGCCCGGCGCAGCCGAGGTCAGCCGCGAGCGCGTGCCAGAGCGCGGTGTCGTAGGTCTGCGCGGTCTCGGTCCTGGCCAGGACGGCGGCTGGCCCGGCCTGGTCGTCCAGCAGGTCCCGGACGGCTGCCCGCAGCTCGTTCTCGGTTTCGCCGTAGAGGAGATCCGGCATCCCGGCGGCGGCTGGCCCGGCCGGCTGCTCCCCCCGTGCCTGCTCGGCCGCTGCCTGCTCGGCCGCTGCCTGCCGGGCCTGTGCCTGCCGGGCCTGTGCTTGCTGTGTCTGGGTCACCGCGGCAGGTCCTTCCATGGCACGTCCTTGTCCAGCCGGATCTCCGGCGGGAGGCCCAGGACGCGTTCGGCGACGATGTTGCGCAGGATCTCCGAGGTACCGCCCTCGATGGAGTTCCCGCGGGCGCGCAGGTACCGGTATCCGGGGTCGCGGCCGTAGAAGCTCGCTCCCTCGGGCCTGCGCAAGGTCCAGTCGTCGTACCGCAGCCCGTCCTCGCCGGCCAGCTCCACCTCCAGCTCGGAGATCTCCTGGTTGAGCCGGGCGAAGACCAGCTTGGCGGCGGAGCCCTCCGGGCCGGGCTGGCCCGCGGCGAGCTGCTGGCGGAGCCGCTCGCCGGCCAGCCGGGCGACCTCGGCGTCCGCCCACAGCCGCAGCAGCCGGTCATGCATCCCCGGCGTGCGCAGCTCCGGCTGCTTGCGCCAGGTCCGCACGGCGGAGCCGATCATGCCGCCCTCGCGCGGGATCGCCGCGCCGCCGATCGCGACCCGCTCGTTCATCAGGGTCGCGGTGGATACCTGCCAGCCCGCGCCAATGTCCCCGATCCTGTCCGCGTCGGGGATCGGCACGTCGGACAGGAAGACCTCGTTGAACTCGGCCTCGCCGGTGATCTGCCGCAGCGGCCTGACCTCCACGCCGGGCGCGGTCATTCCGACGGCGAAGTAGGTCATCCCCTTGTGCTTGGGGACGTCCGGGTCCGTGCGGGTGACCAGCAACCCCCAGCGGGCCATGTGCGCCGAGGACGTCCAGACCTTCTGGCCGGTGGCGGTCCAGCCGCCGCCCTGGGGATCGCGGACCGCGCGGGTGGCCAGGCCGGCCAGGTCGGATCCGGCTCCCGGCTCGCTGAACAGCTGGCACCAGATCTCCTCGCCGGTCCACAGTGGGCGGAGCCAGCGCCGCTTCTGCTCTTCCGTGCCGTACGCGAGGATCGTGGGGGCTGCCATCCCCAGGCCGATGCCGATCCGCTCGGGGTTGTTGCCGGGGGCGCCGGCGGCGGCGAACGCGGCGTCCACGGCCGGCTGCAGCGCCCGCGGCAGCCCCTGGCCGCCGAGGCCGGGCGGGTAGTGCACCCAGGCGAGGCCGGCGTCGAACCTGGCGCGCAGGAAGTCAGGCCGGGGCGTGGCGGCCGGGTCGTGCGCCGCCAGGAAGTCACGGACCTGGCCGCGCAGGTCGTCCGCGGTCAGCGCCGGGCCGGTGCCGCCGGCCATGTGGGAAGTCCCGTCTAGCACAGCGGCCCGCCCGCCACGTAGATCACCTGGCCGGAGACGAACCCGGCACCGTCGCTGGCCAGGAACGACACGGCGTGCGCGACGTCGTCCGGCTGGCCGACCCGGCCGACCGGGATCCTGGACGCCGCGGCCTGCTGGAAGTCGCCGAAGTCCATGCCGACCCTGGCCGCGGTCGCCGCGGTCATGTCGGTGACGATGAACCCGGGCGCGATCGAGTTGGCGGTGACGCTGAACTTGCCGAGCTCGATCGCCAGCGTCTTGGTGAAGCCCTGCATCCCGGCCTTGGCCGCGGAGTAGTTCACCTGGCCGCGGTTGCCGAGAGCGGAACTCGACGACAGGTTGATGATCCGGCCGAACTTGGCCTCGACCATGTATTTCTGGCACGCACGGCTCATCAGGAACGCGCCCCGCAGGTGCACCCTGAGCACCGTGTCCCAGTCGTCCTCGGTCATCTTGAACAGCAGGTTGTCGCGGATCACCCCGGCGTTGTTGACCAGCACGACGGGCGGGCCGAGCTCGGCGGCTACCCTCGTGACGGCGGCCTCGACCTGGTCGGCCAGGCTGACGTCGGCGCCGACGGCCAGCGCCCGGCCGCCTGCCGAGGTGATCGCCTCGACGGTGGCGCCGCAGTCGCCCTCCTTCAGGTCGAGCACTGCGACAGCCATCCCGTCGGCGGCGAGGCGGCGGGATGCGGCCGCGCCGATCCCTCGCGCTCCCCCGGTGACAATGGCGACCCGCTGTGCTTCGTCTGGCATCTGATCCTCCTGCTGGCTGTGTGACGGCGGCTGCATGCCGGGGTGTGTGCCGGGCGTGTCCCGGGCAGGCTGGCTGCCGGGGCTGCCTGGGGACGTACCCAGGCGGCCGGCCGGGTCAGCTATGTGACTTCAGCTCGCGCCAGGCGAGCGAGCGCTTGTGCACCTCGTCCGGCCCGTCGGCGAACCTGAGCGTGCGGGCACTCGCCCACAGGTTGGCGAGCGGGAAATCCTGGCTGATCCCGGCCGCGCCGTGGGCCTGGATCGCCTTGTCGATCACCCACTGGGACATCGCCGGCGTGACGATCTTGATGGCCTGAATTTCGCGGTGCGCGCCCTTGTTGCCGACGGTGTCCATCAGCCAGGCGGTCTTCAGTACCAGCAGCCTGGCCTGCTCGATCCGGACCCTGGACTCGGCGATCCAGTCCTGGATCACGCCCTGTGCGGCGAGCGGCTTGCCGAAGGCGGTCCGCGCGCTGACCCGCCGGCACATCAGCTCCAGCGCGCGCTCGGCCGCGCCGATCTGCCGCATGCAATGGTGGATCCGGCCCGGCCCGAGCCTGGCCTGGGCAATCGCGAAGCCGTCGCCCTCGCCCGCGATCAGGTTGGCGGCCGGCACCCGGACGTCGCTGAACTCCACCTCGGCGTGCCCGCCATGGGTTCCGTCGGTGTAGCCGAAGACCCGCATGCCGCGCTTGACGGTCACGCCTGGCGTGTCGGCCGGCACCAGGATCATGGACTGCTGCCGGTGCCGGTCCCCGGCCGGGTCGGTCTTGCCCATCACGATGAGGATCTCGCAGCGGGGATCCATCGCGCCCGATGCCCACCACTTGAGGCCGTTGATGACGTAGTCGCCGCCCCGGCGCTCGATCCTGGTGGCGATGTTGCTGGCGTCGGAGGAGGCGACATCCGGCTCGGTCATGCAGAACGCGGACCTGATCGCGCCGTCAAGCAGCGGCTTGAGCCAGCGGTCCTGCTGCTCGGCGGTGCCGAACTCGGCGAGTACCTCCATGTTGCCGGTGTCCGGCGCGGAGCAGTTGATGGCCTCGGGCGCGATGCCCGGGCTGTGGCCGGTGATCTCCGCGAGCGGCGCGTACTGCAGGTTGGTCAGCCCGCCGCCGCCCGGGTGCTTCGGCAGGAACAGGTTCCACAGGCCGCGGCTGCGCGCCTCGGCCTTGAGCTCGTCGATCACCGGCGGCCGCTGCCAGATCCGGCCTGCCGCCGCTGCCTCGGCGACCTGATCGGCGAACACCTTCTCCGCCGGGTAGACGTGGGAATCCATGAACTCGAGCAGCTGGCCGCTGAGCTGCTCGGTGCGTGCGTCGTATGCGAAATCCATGCCGCCTCCCGACGAGTCCGGACCAGACTACCTACTGGCCGGTACGGCTCAACGCTACGGCCAGGCCTGCCATCGGTCGAGACGATCCGGCCACGCGCGGTCAATTGAAGCGGCAATGCGGTTGCTAACGGCGCCGGGCTCAGTAGCGTGTCCGGTGTGAGCCGCATTGATGAAATCGCCGACCGTTACGTCGACCAGGCCGCCGAGCTCGACCCAGTCGCCGCGACGGCATCAGGGATCGCCGGCTACGACGACCGGATGACCGACCTGACGCCGGACGGCTTCGCTGCCCGCGCCGAGCTTGACCGCGCCACGATCGCGGCGCTGGCTGATACCCCGGCCGAGGGCGAGCGCAAGCGGGTCGCGAAGGAGGCGATGCTCGAGCGGCTCGGCCTGGCCGTCGAGCAGTACGACGCCGGTGACGTCACCAGCCAGCTGAATGTCATCGCCAGCTGGGTGCAGGACGTGCGGCAGGTCTTCGACCTCATGCCCGCCGACGGCCAGGAGGCCGTGCACAACGTCGTGGCGCGGATGGCGGCCGTGCCCGCGGCGTACGAAGGCCTGCGCACGACGTACGCACAGGCGGCGGCGCAAGGCCGGGTGTCCGCGGCCCGCCAGGTCGCGGCCTGCGCGCGGCAGTGCGCGGAGTGGTCAGCGCCCGGCAAGGACTTCTATAGCGGCCTGGCCGGCCGTATCCAGGCCGCCGGGCCGCTGCGCGCGGAGCTTGACCGGGCCGCCGAGGCGGCCCGGGCGGCCACGGCCGGGCTCGGCATCTTCCTGGAAACCGAGTTGCTGCCGCTGGCGCCGGAGCGCGACGCGGCCGGCCGGGAGCGCTACGCCCGTGCCTCGCGCGACTTCCTCGGCGCGGCGATCGACCTGGACGAGGCCTACGCCTGGGGCTGGACGGAAGTCCAGCGGATCGAGGCCGAGATGAGCCGGGCGGCCGCCCTGATCGTTCCCGGCGGCAGCGTCGCGGACGCCGTCGCCGCGCTGGACGCCGATCCGGCCCGGCGGATCACCGGCCGGCCGAATCTGCTGGCCTGGATGCAGGACGTCGCCGACACCGCGCTCGCCGAGCTGAACGGCACCCATTTCGACATCCCCGAGCCAGCCCGCCGGATCGAGTGCATGATCGCGCCGACCAGCGACGGCGGGATCTACTACACCAACCCGAGCGAGGACTGGAGCAGGCCGGGCCGGATGTGGTGGGCAGTACCTGACGGCGTCGATGAGTTCGCCACCTGGAAAGAAGTCACCACGATCTATCACGAGGGCGTGCCCGGCCATCACCTCCAGTGCGCGCAGGCCATCTTCGAGAAGGAGCGGCTGAACCGCTGGCAGCGGCTGATGTGCTGGGTCTCCGGGCATGGCGAAGGCTGGGCGCTGTACTCGGAGCGGCTGATGGAGGAACTCGGGTACCTCGCCGACCCCGGCAACCTGCTCGGGATGCTGGACGGGCAGCTGCTCCGGGCCGCCCGGGTGGTGGTGGACCTGGGCGTGCACCTGCAGCTGCCCATCCCCGCGGACTCGCCCTGGCGCCCGGGCGAGACCTGGAATGCCGTGCTGGCCTGGGAGTTCCTGCATTCCCGCGTGCACACCGACGACGGCATGCTGCGCTTCGAGCTGGACCGCTACCTGGGCTGGCCCGGGCAGGCGCCGTCGTACAAGCTGGGCGAGCGGATCTGGCTGCAGGCGCGCGAGGAAGCGCGCCAGCGCCAGGGCGCGGACTTCGACCTCCGCGTGTTTCACAGCCAGGCACTCGCCCTGGGCTCGCTGGGCCTGGACCCGCTGCGCGAGGCGCTAACCCGCTTGTAGCCGGCCGCTGGCCGGCTGGCCGGCCCGCCTACTCGCCGGGCCAGCCGGGGCGCGCGAGTTACTTCAGCAGCAGGCGGCCGATCCGGTGGCCAGCCAGGGAGAGCCCGGCCACGCCCATGATCGCCAGGTAGGCCGCCGACCAGAGCAGGGCGGGCCCCACCACGCCGAGCGTGAGCCCGCGGAGCAGGACCACCCCCTGGTACAGCGGGGTGCACTCGACGAAGATCTGGATACCGCGGGGGTAGACGCTCAGCGGGTAGAACGTCGTGGAGAACAGGAACATTGGCAGCGTCGCCAGCGTCACGAACTCGAAATGCTGCCAGCTGCGCATGTAGGTGGTGGCGGCCATCCCGGCCGCCGCGAAGGCGAAGCCGATCAGCAGCGCGGTCGGCAGCGCCAGCACCGCCCACCAGGAATGCACCAGGCCGAGGGCCAGCATGACGATCATGAACGCGGCGCCGTACAGCCCGCCGCGCAGCAGTGCCCAGGTGATCTCGCCCAGCGCGATGTCGCCCGAGCGCATCGGGGTGGCGAGCGCGGCGTCGTAGAACTTGTTGTACTTCAGCCGGAAGAAGACGTTGAAGGTCGAGTCGAAGACCGCGCCGTTCATCGAGGATGTCGCGAGCAGCGCGGGCGCGACGAAGCTGGCGTAGCCGATCGGGCTGCCATCCGGGCCTGGCACGTTACCGACCAGATGGCCGAGCCCGACGCCGATCGACAGCAGGTAGAACAGCGGCTCGAAGAACCCGGACAGCAGGACAAGCCAGGCATGGCGGTAGACGCGGGCGTGGCGCTCGACGATGTAGCGGCTGCCGCGCCCGCCCAGCGACCCGCGCGCCAGCCAGGCGACAGGGAGCACCCGTAGCGGCAGGTCGCGGACGGCCGGCAGCTGCGCGCTAGACATAGAGCCGCCGCCGGTAGGTCCGGTGGCCGGCCACGATCCCGGCGCCGGCCAGCGCCGCCAGGTAGCCGACGTGCAGGAGTGTCCAGCCGGGAGTGGCCGTGCCCAGGCTCAGCGACCGGCACAGCGCGACCCCGTGCCACAGCGGCGTCGCGTAGGCGATCGGCTGCGCCCAGGCGGGTAGCTGGGAGACCGGGAAGAACGTGCCGGAGAACAGGAACAGCGGGATCATGCCGAACCGGAAGATCATCGCGAACGATGTGTCCTTCAGCACCGTGATTGCCCAGGCCTCGATCGGAGTGGCGAACGCCAGGCCGGTGAGCACCGCCACCGGTAGCGCGGCGAGCGCCCAGGCTGACTTGGCCGCGCCGAAGGCTGTCATCACGGCCAGGAACAGCGCGCAGTTCATTGCTATCCGCAGCGTCGTGAACAGCAGGTGCCCGTGGAACAGGTCCGATGGCCGCAGCGGCGTGGACACCGCGGCGTAGTAGGTGCGCCGCCATTTCACCGACCCGAGCACGGGATAGGTGGACTCCCCGATCCCGGTCTCCATCGCGGCGGCTGCCAGCAGCCCCGGCGCCAGGAAGGCGAGGTAGCTGATCCCGCCGAGCTTGGCCGACCCGTGCTTGTTCACGAGCGTGCCGAGCCCGATCCCGATCGCGCCCAGGTACAGCAGCGGGTTCAGCACGCTGGAGTAGACGCTGCCGCGCCAGGTGCGGCGGTAGTTCGTCATCCAGTACCGGAACTCGCGCACGGCGAACGACCAGCTGGGGGCGCGCCAGGCCGCTGGCAGGCCGGCCCGCGCGGGCGGGGCGGCCGGCGCGTGCGGCGCCATCAGTCCTCCAGCCGCCGGCCGGTCAGCCGCAGGAAGACGTCCTCCAGCGTGCTGCGGCGTACCAGGGATGTCAGCGGTTCAAGTCCCAGGTTGCGGACGGCAGTGAGCGCGACGTCTCCGTTTGGTATGTACAGCAGTATGCGGTCCGCGAGCACCTCAGTGCGCTCAGCCCGCACGTCAGCCACCTTCTCGGCCGCCTGCTCGTGCTCGCCGGGATCGAACCGTAGCTCGAGCACTTCGGCGGTCGAGTACCGCTCGATCAGCTCGCGGGGCGAGCCGCTGGCCGCGATCTTGCCGTTATCCATCACTACCAGCCGGTCGCAGAGCTGCTCGGCCTCGTCCATATAGTGCGTGGTCAGCACGAGCGTCACGCCGCGTTGCTTGAGCCGGAACAGCCGGTCCCAGACCACGTGCCTGGCCTGCGGGTCCAGGCCGGTAGTCGGCTCGTCGAGCAGCAGGATCTCCGGCTCGTTGATCAGCGAGCGGGCGATCGTGAGCCGCCGCTTCAGGCCGCCGGACAGCGGCTCGACCTCGTCCTCTGCGCGCTCGCTGAGCTGCACGAAGTCGAGCAGCTGCGCGGTGCGCTCGCTGATCACGTCCCGCGAGAGCCCGAAATAGCGGCCGTAGATGAGCAGGTTCTCCCGCACGGTCAGCTCGACGTCGAGCGTGTCCTCCTGCGGCACCACGCCGAGCCTGGCCCGGATCCGCGGCCCGTCCGCGACCGGGTCGAGCCCCAGGATGGTCAGCTCTCCCCCGGTCGGCGGCGAGACGCAGCCGATCATCCGCATCGTGGACGACTTGCCGGCACCGTTCGGCCCGAGGAAGCCGAACGCCTCGCCGCGGCGCAGGTCGAAGTCGATCCCGTCGACTGCGGTGAACTCCCCGAACTTCTTCGTCAGGCCTCGCGCGCGAATGAGATCTTCGGGACCAGGCACGCTGGCGAGGCTACCCGGCGGGGATGACTTTCCCGAACGGTTTTCCTCCGGCCTGAGCAGTGCTCCCCACCAGCGTGCCCGGCACAGGGTAGCCTCGCATTCATCGCTCCGGCAGAGCGCGGCAGGGAACTCAGGACAAGGAAGGCGGCCAGGTGCGCTTCACTCGCGAGCTCTACGCGCGGTTCCGGCACCTGATCCACGAGCTTGCGAAGTTCGGCGTGGTCGGCGGCATCGCGTTCGTGATCACCGACGGCGGCACGAACCTGCTGCATGTGCAGGCACAGCTCGGCCCGCTCACCTCCAACGCGCTGGCGACGATCGCCGCGACCGCCTTCTCCTTCGTCGGCAACCGGTGGTGGACGTTCCGGCACCGGGAGCGGACCGGAGTGCCGCGCGAGACCGTCATGTTCTTCGTGATGAACGGGGTGGGCCTGGCGATCCAGCTGGCCTGCATCGGCTTCACCTACTACGTGCTCGGCTTCACCGACCACCTGAGCTACAACGTGACGCTGATCTTCGGGATCGGCCTCGGCACCCTGTTCAGGTTCTGGTCGTACCGGAAGTGGGTGTGGGCAGCCTCGCAAGCCGCCGCGCCGCTGCCGCGGCGGGTACTGGTGAAGGGCCCGGCCGGGCCTGAGTGACCCCGGCAGCACCCGGGACAACCCCGCCCGCCGCCGGCTCGGCTGGCTGAGCTGAGCCAGGCCGCGGGGTGCCGGCTGCTACGCCACGCAGTGGCCTCCCGCGCTGCCCGCGTTCTCGATCAGGCGGGCAAGCGGCTGGGCGAGCGCAGCGCTGGCCTGCTGCCGGGTGATCTCGCCGGTCGCGGCCAGCCGGCCGATCACGTGCACCTCGCGTTGCCTCGCCCGGACCGGATGGTGCAGCGGATTGTCCGCCGAAGGCGCCTGCACCAGGCCGGCTAGCAGCGCCGCCTGCGGCCAGGACATCGCGCGCGGCGGTATCCCGAAGTAGCCGCAGCTGGCCGCCGCGAGGCCGTAGTCGCCGTTGCCGAAGTACGCGACCTCCGAGTACATCTGCAGAATCTGCTGCGAGCTGTAGGTCATGAACAGCTTGACAGCCAGGCTGACCTGCTCCAGCTCGACGCCTGCACCGGACCGGCCTGGAGTGTACAGCAGCTTGGCGAGCTGCTGGTAGATGGTCGCGCCGCCTTGGTCGCCGGCGCCGCCGCCGGTCAGCCAGCTGGCGCTGACCCGGGCAATGGCGAACGGGTCGATGCCCGGTTCGTAGCCGAACCGGTGATCCTCGGTGGCCTCGATCGCGGCCGCGAACCGCGGCGGGACCGGCGGCCCGGGAAATGTGGCGTGATGGGCCAGGTCCTGCGCGCGGGCTAGGGCCTCCGCGTTGCCGACAGAGGGAGTGACGAGCAGCAGCCCGGCGAACGCCAGGATCCCGATGATGATCAGGGCGCCGACGACGATCACGGACCGGCGCGGGATCCGCCGCCGAGGCGGCCGTCCGCGCTGGCCCGGATCAGCCGGCTGGCCCAGCTCGCCCGGGCGGCCGCGGTGGTCCGGCACCGTGCTGCTATCGGCCGCCCGCACGCGATGTCGCACCGGCATTCAGCCCGCTCCTCCTGATCGCCAGCCGTGCTGGCCCTGGCCAGGCAACGAATGGCACGGCCGTCGAGTTGCCCGGCTCATCCGTACCTGATGAGCTTCCTGGCCCGGCGTACCCGGCAGCCTGGAGTCGACGTACCCGCCAGCCGCCGGGTAATTCCGTGATCAGCGAGCGACCGGTCATCCGGAGTCAGGGCGCCGGGCGATGTCAGCCAGGTGGGCGGTGACATCCGCGATCCGGTAACCGGGCCGGTGCCGGCGGGGTCCCGCGCCGCCCTCCTGCCACCGGCGGGGGCCGTCCAGCGGCCGGTACTCGACGCCGGCCGCGTCCAAGCGGCCCAGGTGCGCGGCGAGCCGCGCATGCCAGCCGCCGGCGCCCCGGGACGGCGCCGGGCCACCGGACCAGGCCACGTCGGCCAGCGCGCAGGCGCGCGGGAAGGCCATGTACTCCAGGGCGCGGCTGTCCGGGATGTACTCGGTCCAGAGCTGGAACTGGGTGCCGAGCAGCCGCCGCGCGGCGTGCTCCGGCCAGGACGCGGCCAGCGCGCCCGGGGCGAACGCCGCGACGTCCCGCAGCATGACCGGCCCGCCGATCGCCAGCGGCTCCCTGCCGTCATCGGCCTGGCTGTAGTCAAAGTAGGTGGGCACGACCGGGACGGCGATGACGTCGTGGCCGGCTTCCGCGGCGCGCCGGGCGATGCCGGCGCCGCGCCAGGCCATCACGATCGTGTCCGGCCGCAGCGCCCCGCCCGGCGTCCCGGCGCCGCTGGCGAATCCCTCGTCCCAGACCACTGCCCTGGCCCCGAACCGGCCGGCCAGCGTGTCAGCGACCCGCCGGAGAAACCAGGCGTGCAACTCCCCGGCGCTGGCCAGGCCCAGGCTGCGCCGGTACTCCTCGATCACAGGGTTTTCCCGCCAGGCATCGAGAACGCACTCGTCCCCGCCGATGTGCACGAACGGAGCGGAGACGGCACCGAGCAGCTCGCCGAAGATGTCGCCGAGGAAGCCGGCCGTGTCCGGCAGCGGCGACATGATCTGCGGGAAGATGCCCCAGTCGGCCGATGCCCGGTCACCGCCGCCCGGCCCGGAGCCGAACTGAGGCAGCGCCGCCAGCAGGGCGGAGGCATGGCCGGGGATCTCTATCTCAGGGACGACGGTCACCATGCGCGCGGCGGCGTAGGCGCTGATCTCGGCCAGGTCGGCAAGCGTGTAGTACCCGCCGTGCGGGGTCTCGTCGTAGCTGGCAGGGCGGTCCGAGCTATGACCGGTTCTCGTCCGCGGCCGGTGCGAGCCGATCTCCTGCAGTGCGGGGTAGCGCAGGCTCTCGATCCGCCAGCCCTGGTCGTCGGTGAGGTGCAGGTGAAAGCGGTTCAGCTTGTGCGCGGCCAGCAGGTCGATGAAGCGCAGCAGCACGCTCTTCGGGAAGAAGTGCCTGGCCACGTCCAGGTGCCCGCCGCGCCAGGCCAGCGCGGGCGCATCGTCGATCTCCGCGCAGGGCAGATCCCATGGCGGGCCGGGCACCGGAGCCGCCCGCCAGGCCCGGTCGGGCAGCAGCTGCCGTATGGTCTGCGCTGCGTAAAACGCGCCTGCCTCATCCCGGGCGACGATGCGCACGCGGTCCGGGCCGATGCGCAGCCGGTAGCCCTCGGCCGGCAGGCTGCGGTCTACGTCCACGGTGAGCTCGCCGGCCGCCGCGCCCGGATCCCGCCGGGGAGCGGACCGGGGACGTGGGCGGGCCCTGGCCCCGGTTCCCGGGTCGGCTCCGGTCACGGTCGCGCCAGGCCAGGGCAGCGCGTGCAGCACCCGCCGGACGATCGCCGCGGCAAGCCCGGCGCCTGGGCTGGCTGTCACCGGGCTGTCTTCGCTCAGCCGGTGGCTCGCGTCCCGTCCTGCGCTAAGGTATGAACGCCTGCCCGGTGGCGGTGGGTGCGGTTCAGCACGGGACGTGGCCCAGCTTGGTAGGGCACTTGACTGGGGGTCAAGGGGTCGCGGGTTCAAATCCCGCCGTCCCGACGGGTTTTTAGAACAGCTGTACGACAAGTACAGCAGCGAAGTACAGCAGCGCCACCGGTAGCATTCTGCTCCCTGGCTGAGCCCGGATCCACCGGCTCAATTCTGGTGATCCATTTTCCTCGTTTTGTTGATCTTCGTCGGCTGTGACCGGTGGGTGGGCGTGAGTGTTCTACCGGTCTGTCCGGCCTTTCCACGGTGCAGGTCTCCGGGTTGTGCCCTGCAGGCAGGCGAATGGGACGTCAGACGGTTCGTGGTGGCCAGTGCTGCAACGCGGTGTGCAGGTTGGCGAAGGCGTTCTGCCATGGCCAGTGCTGGGGCAGGTGGAGGGTGAGACGTCGGGCGCTGCGGGCCAGGCGAGTGGGGATGTTGATCAGGTGGGTGCGGATCGTGGCGCTCGTGGCTCTGGCGTGGAAGGCGTCGGCCAGGACGCCGGCGGTGCGGGTCAGGTTGTGCCCAATCGCCCAGAGGGTGGCCCAGGCGGCGTTGGCCTGGAACGACGCGCGCGTGGCAGGTGGGCCAGGGCGGAGGCTTTCGCGTCGGCGATGACCTGTTCGATGATTGCGTGGGCGCGGTGCTGGGATTCGGCTTGCAGGAGGGTTATCTGGAGCCGTCCCTGTCTATGCCGCGCCTGACCAGGACGTCTGCGGCGTTGACATGTAGCTGAACAGTAAAACAGCAGCGACAAGGGGATTAGTGCTAGGTCTGCGGCGGAGACACTGTCCAGGTAACGCGTCCGCCACGCAGGAAAATGCACACAAAACACCTGCGGCGCTTACAGCGAAGACACCCAGATTCGGACTCCAGATAAGCATCAGATACGGGCTGGTGGTGAACACGGCGTGATGGCGGTGGACGTCGAAGAGTTCGCCCCGCCCGCCGGTTCTGGGACTCAGTCGTTTGACCCGGCGCACGATGAGGCGCCCGGGCGCCTGCAAGTGTTTCGGCTTGGCGGCGAACGCCGTGTAGGGGATTTCGGCGACTTCGGCGTCGGAGATCAGTTCGCCGGTGTCCTCGTCCACGAACGCGTGCCGGTAGTGGATCGGCGTCCACGCCTCCTCCGCGATGGCCGCGATCGCGGCGTTCACCGACGGGTTCGACCCGGTCGTCAGCGACACGAACGCCCCAACTCGTCTGGCGGCGGCCACGATGTCGGCGGTGTAGAACTTCGCGTCCGCGCGCAACACGATCGCCCCGCTGCACCCGGCGCCCTTCGCGGTGTTCAACGCCTCAGCGGCGAACCCGGCGGCCCCGCGCACGTCCGCGGCTCTGCCCCCTGCGCATCCAGATCCCGCCGATCACCGGCGCCGCGAGCGGGGTACTGATCGCCGCGATCAGCGGATGCAGGGTCTTCATCCCTTTCAGACGCCCGTTCTCGCCGCCCTGTTTCGTGTATCCGTAGACCTGTCGGTGGGCCGAATCGACGTCCACGAACGCCAGGGTGTCCGCACCGGGCAGCGGATCCGTCGAGGCGGCCAGGTCGGCCAGGACCTGCCTGTGGACCGAGTGCAACTGCTTCACGTGCCCGTGGGTGAACGAGCGCGGGAACGTGCCGAGAGTCGACGGCGCCCGCACCCCATCGAACGCCAGGCCCATCCCACCCAGCCGCAGCCGGTCGACGTCCTCGATGCTGTCCGCGCCCGCGACCATCCCGGCCAGCAACGTCATCACCTTCGCCCCGGCGTTCGCGCCGCCACTGTTCGCCGCACCGGTGATCCTCACCCGGTCGGTGACCAGCCCACACCCCGATGCTCTCCGCCAGCGCCACGACCGCACCGAGCCCGCCGTCACCGATCAGATTCGGATCATCAAACGCGATATCGACCGCCGCAACGGCATGAGAAGCTTGCATCTCGCGGGTGCTCCCAGAACTGGTCCCGATGATTCCCTCGCAAGAACATCGTCCCAGGTCAAGGCGCACCCGCGACCCATTTTCCGAACCTATTCAACTAACCCGACCGGTGCATCCGGGCTCAGATCCGAAGACCCGCTATGGCGGGCGTGTCCGCCAGCCACTAGCCTATGAAGTTGGGCGTTCTCTGGGACAGACGAAGGAAGGTCTCGGAAAATGACGGACTCGCAAAGGATCATTCCTGACGGTCTCTTGTGTCCGAGTGCCCCAGCTGCCGAGGGTGCAGTCGTGATTGGAGTTGTGGCCTCGGATGGGTCGGTCGGCTACATCCGCGATCGCATTACCGCGACGTCGGCGTTCCTCGAAGTTGCCCGTGCGGAGGGCGAGCCGGAACAGCGCTTCCGATTCGGTTCGCCATGCCAACAATGCGCTTGCGCACAGTGGGCGGGTGGCCAATGCAGTTTGCCGGATCGCCTCGCGGCAGTTGTTCCAACGTCGACGGAAGCGTCGCAACGATTGCCGAGATGCTCGATTCGTCCGCAGTGTCGATGGTTCCGCCAGTCGGGCGCTGAGGCGTGCCGCCTATGCCCGCTCGTGGTCACACGGGGTGGGACCCCTCACCAAGACTTCGACAAGAACAGGGAGGAAACCTGATGTCCGCGCAGCAAGAAGAAGGCAGTCGATTCACGGTTGATCTCGGCAGCGTAAAACTGCCCGCGATCCTTGAGAAGCAAGTAGAGACCGAAATTCGCGACGTCGTGCTTCGGGCGTTGGGTGAGACGGAAGTCGCAACTCGCATGAGTCTTCCGCGCTCCATTTTCGACATGTTCCCTGGCCGAACGTTGGGACTGTGGCTCGATCCGGAAGTGGAATGGCCGGGTCAGCCCGGGGGGCCCCTCGTCCCGGCCGACCACACGATCATCATGCGCGAGATTATGAAGCACCCCCTCCAAGTACTGAAGGCTCTAGGACTGAGCAAGGGCGACCAACCGCCGTCCGGGCAGGAGGTGTTGGAAGCGGCCTTGGACGTCGAGGAGATCGACCCTTACACCAAGCACCGCATCGAGGCTGTGCTGGAGATCCTGCCAAAGCTCGATGAAGCTAGGGCAAAAGCCCCAAGGTCTACGCAGAAGGCCTTCAAGCAGGTAGAGAACGAGATTTCTAGGAAATCTCTGCCAGACATGATCCAAGTGTTGCGCAGTCCCGATCTCCGCGGAATCGTGAACGAAGATGGAGGAATGGCTGCAGGCATGGAGATAGCTGCCGAGATCCTCCAAGACGGTGCATCTTCAATCTACTCCCCGGATAACAGCTTCCACCGCCTGCTGCGATCGGGCCGGACCGCAACGATAGCCGGCGACACCTTTGACGGTATCGCAACTTCTGACACCATTGGCGCTACTGCGGGCGGTGCCGCTGGTGCCCTCATTGCGGGTGTTGGTGCGGCGCCCGGCGCAGTGGCAGGTGGTGCAGGAGCGTCAGCGGGTTACGCCATCGCGGCACTGGTCGACTGGTTGTGGGACTAGCCCGGGCCCCGGACCCACCGAACGCGATCCCCATCCCGGCGTGGCGTAGCCGGTCGGTGTCGGTGATGGAATCCGCGCCGGCGACCATCCCCGCCAGCACAGACATCACCTTGGCGGCCGGGTCGGCCCCGCCAGAGGTCCGTGCGCCCACGATCTTGACGCGGTCGCTGACCAGGTCCGGCAGGCCGATCCTCTCGGCCAACGCGACGATGGGGACCAGACCGGCGTCGGCGATCAGGTTCGGGTCGTCAAAGGCCACAACGACGGCGGCGGCAGCATGGAAGGATTGCATCTCGCGGGTGCACTCCGATCAGGTTCGATAGTCCCTTAGCAAGACTCATCGTCCCAGGTCAGAGGGCACCCGCGTCCTCATTCCAGGGATTCATCGGCTATTCGACGGTGGATCCGGGCTGAGGAAGACCGTCGGGTACGTGCTTCTCCGGGCTGACCGGGGACGCGACTGGCTCCCCCTGGCCAGGCCGGTTCGACATCACTCTCCGAGGATAGATCATGAGCGGCAATCTGAGCGGCGTTGGCGCCAAGCTCGACCGGGCACAATTTCACTGTGATGCTATCAACACCGACGCGCAGGAATACACCGAAGTCTATTTGCCTGACACCATCCGAGAACGGTTGACACGGTTCCCATTGTATTCTCTCAATGATGACTGGCAGCCAATCCTCTGGGATCATGTTACCCTGCCGCCGCTCCAATGGGGAGTCGTGCTGGGAGAATTCGCCCATGACACTCGTTCCGCCCTGGACCAACTCATCTGGTCGCTCGTACTCGCTCATGGGGGCAGCCCTGGAACACATACACAGTTCCCTGCTGCGAATTCGGAGAAAAAGTGGCGGGATGACATCAAAGAACGTGACATCGCCAATCGCGCACTGCCGCCCACTTACGGACTGTCCGATGCCGCCCTCACACTTGTATACGATTTCCAGCCCTTCAACCGAAAGCCGCGAGGGAAGGCCGACACGGCTCCGTTCTACAAGCTGCTCAGGTTGTCGAACGAAGACAAGCACCGGACGCTCCACGTGGCTGCGGCATACGCCACCGGCGTTCCCGTCAGTCTCCAAATCACGCCACGCGGTTACGTCAGTTTCATCAAAGTACGCAAACCAAATCCTGGCGTCATCATAGAGAACGGCGCAGAGATCGCAGCCGTAAAGATCGCCATCACTCAGCGCCCGCCACCAGACGTGCAAATGAAAGTGAGTTTCACCCTCAATGCAGAGGTCGGTTTCTTCGCTGGCGCGAATCTCATAGCCGACCTGAGTGACCTCGCTCCGATGGTCGCCGATGCTCGCGAACTTCTCCGGTGCGCGTTGCGCCTGCCCGAGAT
>WNFY01001166.1_pt1 | contig 45580 bp, 42 predicted proteins | sample 5400091 | NCBI WGS metagenome assembly WNFY01 (sample SAMN13153364, study PRJNA577476) | soil metagenome | isolation source: 60 cm soil or saprolite under grassland replicate 1 | place: USA:California | collected 2016-06-15 | reverse complement strand
GAGAAATTCTCTGCCAAAATCTTCTTTATCTGCTTTTTTCAAATAAGGATAATCTTTTAGTAAACGATGCGCTTTAGGTTCAGCAAAAATTTCTACTTTATATTTATTAAACAACGGCTGCAGTTGTTGAAGAAAATTTGGTGCAATATTCTCATCTATTAAAATAGTATCTATTGCATTACAAACTGAAGGGCGTGATACTTTTGCATTCACCACAATGTTCAATGCTTTATCAATAGCTGCATCTTTCTCCACATAAATATGACAAACACCGGCGCCTGTTTCAATAACAGGAACAAGACTATTCTTTCTTATAAATTGTATAAGGCTGTCAGAGCCACGCGGAATCAGGACATCTACATATTTTGTTGCAGTAAATAATTGCTGCACCGTTTCTCTCTCAGAAGGTAATAATGTTACACAACCAGGATCAATATTATTTTCCTTCAATACTTTTTTGATAATGTTAATTGCCGCCCTGTTGCTATTTTCTGCTTCACTACTCCCCTTCAGTAAACATGCATTCTGACTGCGTAAACACAGGGCTGCAATATCAAATGTTACATTAGGTCTTGATTCATAAATAGCACCTACTACACCCAACGGAACAGTAACTTTCTCAAGCAGTAAACCATTATCAAGTGTACGCTTATTCAATATTTTTCCTGAAGGATTAGGAAGTTTGCTGATTATACGAATACTGTTTGCAATGTTTTTGATTCTTTCATCATTAAGCATCAGCCTGTCGTTGCGCGGATTATCTGATTCCTGCCTTGCTAAATCTTTTGCATTGGCTTTTAAAAGAGAGTTACTATTTTCTTCAAGTGCATCAGCAAGTTTTACCAACGCAGCTTTTATTTGTTTATCATTTGCACGACGAAGTTGCACTGCTGCTTTATGAGTCTTTATTATAAGTGGTTCGATACCTGGCATTAATTCTTGTTTTAAAAAATTACAATATCATCTGCATGTGCGGCAAGGACATTCTTTACAGAAATATTTTCATTGATCGCTTTTGCATCAAGCTTTACTTTGGCAACACCAATTATATTTTCCTCTTCATCCATCAATTGCACTACTTCTCCTGCTGCAAATTTTCCATCTACATTAGTTATACCAACAGTGAGCAAACTTCTGCGCTGATGCAAAGCCTTTACAGCGCCTTTATCCACTGAAATACTTCCTAATGTAATAGAGCCGCTTGCCAGCCATTTTTGTCTTGCTTTTAAATTGGATTGCTGCGATATAAAAATAGTTCCGTTGCTGCCTGCCAATGCTGATGCAAAAGGTGTTTTACCAGACAGTCCGCAAATGATTACTTGTATTCCCAGTGAATTAGCAAGTCTTGTAAAAGTAAGTTTTGAAATCATACCTCCCAATCCAAGATTACTTTTATCCGTTTTCACATAGCCCATGATTGTATTGTCAATTTTATGCACAACAGGAATAATTTTATTTTCACCATTCATAAAACCTCCTGCAGATGTACAAATAATGAGTATATCGGCATCAAATCCTACTGCTATCAAAGTAGCGAGTTCATCATTGTCAGAAAATTTTAGTTCAACATTGCTTACAAGATCATTTTCATTCACGATTGGCAGAATACCATTTTGCCAGAATGCCGAAAATGTTTCTTTCAGTTGCAAAAACTGTAAACGGTTAGAAAAATGATGTCGTTCGCAAAGAGCTTGTGCAACAGGAATATTATAGGCAGAAAAATATTTTTGATACAATTGTATAAGTATCGGGTTACCTATAGCCGCGGCGGCCTTACGTTCTGTGAGGCTGCCTGTGTAATTCTGAATAAATGCTTTGCCACTTCCTACTGCACCACTTGATACTAATACGACTCTGTAATTGACAGAGAGTGCTGCAATTTCTGTTGCTACTTTTTTAACAACAGAACGACTGATAATGTCATTATTATTTGTAATCACTGCTGTACCCAACTTGATAACCAATACCGGTTTCTGCATTCGCAAAAATATTGATTCGGTTACAATTCAGTTGCTGCAATAAAATCCATGCAATAAAGCCTCTTGCAATCTCCGGTCTGCGTTTCATACCGCGCCAGAAAAAGTTTTTACAATAGAAGCTCAACAAGTTTCAGAAGCTCCCCTTATTCCTTGCTGCATTAATTTTTTATTCAGCCCGCAAAGCACTGCATGGCCATTTCAATCCTGCATTCACTTATCAGGATTTATTGATTCGGTCATTACATCCCAATGAGCCAGTAACAACTCAAAACGGTGTTGCTCATCTTTTGCCAATTGTGCAGTATCTGAGTAGAGTTGTGTTTTATATGGTGTTGTGAGATTTTCGTCAAATGCAAGTGCCGCATTCTTAAAAACTATGGTTACTTTAAAATCCCAGCGGGTATCTTCGCCGCTATGATATCTTGGCTTCTCTGGTTGCACACTTATGATGTCTCCTTTTTCCTGTGCTTTCCTTAGTAAAGGATAATGGTTTTTTTTCCAGAGATTAATAAATTCATCTGCATAACCCCATTTTACTTTGTAATAATTTTCAACAGTAAAATAATCTGTGGATGCGGAATTATTTTGAGCTGAAGATTTGTTGAGGAAGTTTGTGACTGCAAAATATAGTACTGCTATCACCAAAACTTTAAAGATTATCGTTTTCATAAGAAAAGCTTTATTGCAATTTACATTATGTGGAACTGCAGACGCAAAATCAAAAAAATAAAAAATCAGAAAATATGGCTCCTGCTCTATAACTTATTTATTCTTCAATAAGCGTTCATCTATTGGAATATTTCTTTTGTATTCAACTTTTACTTTTTTAAAATCAGTATGATTTGGATTTAAAAGAAGATTACTTTCTTCAGACATTATTGCAGAGGGAAGCTTTAATGCAAAAAATTTATTTTCCCTGATAAAGATGTCACCGTAGGATTTTAGAATATCGGGGGAGGGATTTACATACCAATTATCAGGGAGATCAGCTAATTTAATTTCATGAATTTTATCTTCAGGAACATTAAGACAAATCATACAATAACCTGGCGTAGGAATATTTGATATGTGCACCACACTTTCCAGTAATGCTAATGAAGGAGTTGAAGCTGTGTATAAAATATGAGTTCCCTTGCTATGCCATCTGCCTGAATAAGTTGCTGCCCCAGCGCCACTCAGGTCATCTATATATTGACATTTACTTATTCTGTACACTTTCATCAGGCAAAGATTCCCTGTTCTATACGCCCTAATTCATTCATCAGCATTTCAATTCCTAAAGATGTATCTAAAAATTCTTTTGGTTTTTTATTGCCCAATGCCATTATCCTATTGTCCATCCATTCTTTAAATGCATCAAGGCTGTCAAAAACTTCTTCACCTCTGCTGTAAAGCTTTGCAAGCTCGATTACTCTTTCTGATTGTTCCGCATTTAATTTTTGCTTCGGAGTATATCGCCGCAAAGTTCTGTCTGAAGTTCTGATAATGCCAGATATTTCATTGGTAGTAATTCCTGTTATATTAATTAAATTATCCAATGCTTGCTTGGGTACGCCCTCGCGAATACAGCTAATAAAATCTGAAACATTTTCTACTTCACTAAATGGTTTTACGGCCTCCATCCCCATTAAAGCGAGGGAACGTTTTATATAACTTTCCTGGTTTGATTCCTTATTGGCTCCCGCATAAGCAACCCACAGTTTATTTTTTGGGGTAGTGTAATATACGGCTTCAGGTTCCTCTACCATTAGTTTTTGCGTAGATGTTTTTTCTTTTCCATTTTTTTTCTTTATAGTTCTCATCTTTTTATATTGAAATATGTCCCAAATTTACGGTCATTTGTCCGAAATTAAAAATTTTTGTTTAATATTCCTTAAATATTTTTTTAAAATTCTCGAAAGTCGCCAATTATCCCGCACTCCTTGAAAATTTTTCTGCCACCGGATTTTGATCCTTCATAAAACAAATCGGGATTGAGGCCGTACAAAGGAATTCCAGCTGAACAGCTAACGTTTTTTCAAGACTGATCACATTATAACGGGTAAGATGTGCAGCAGCGGCATTACTAATGTTCTGCTCTATCCATTCAATCAGTCTTGGCCGTTCCAATATTTTTGAGTGAGCGGTTTGGATGATGCATCATAACAGCTAAGTGGTTTGTCTTTGCCTCGCATGATGATCAGTGATGCCGGGTAAAAGATGCAGGTGATAATCGATAATAACATCTGCAACAGGAACATTGGTTACATAAATAATTTTTGTAAGTGGCATACCCAACAACATCAGCAGACAAAGCATTTTTTCTTCATAATGAATAAACCCATTTACTTTTGAAAAAAAAATAATTAAGCAATACATTACTTACATAAACGATAAGCAAATGAACAAAAATATTTTATTATGCACTTTAACAAGCCTTCTAACTATTTTTTATGCAGAAGCGCAATCAAAAAATAATATTCCTGTTCGTGTAGCCGTGGCTGGCATTACACATGGACATGTGCCTTGGATATTAAGCAGAAAAGATAAAACTGATATTACCCTTGTAGGTGTTTATGAACCGGACAGCGAACTGGCACAGCGCTATGCCAAATGCTTTGGTTTTAGTACAGCTTTAATTTATAATGATCTCAATAAAATGCTTGATGCAGTAAAACCTGAAGCTGTAGTAGCCTTTGGATCTATCTATGAACATATGGCAGTGGTTGAGGCTTGTGCCCCACGAGGTATTCATGTTATGGTAGAAAAGCCACTGGCGGCTACCATGCAACATGCTTTAAGAATGGACACTCTTGCAAAAAAATACCACATTCAACTGCTCACTAATTTTGAAACATCATGGTATCCAACAACTGTGAAAACTTATGAATTGGCAAATGACAGTAACTACATCGGCAACATAAAAAAAGTGGTGATTCATGACGGGCATCAGGGACCAAAGGAGATTGGCGTGAACAAAGAATTTTTTGCATGGCTTACCGATCCTGTACAAAACGGCGGAGGTGCTTTAATGGATTTTGGTTGCTATGGTGCTAACCTGATGACATATTTAATGCGCGGACGGCAACCCATTTCTGTTACGGCTGTTACGCAACATTTCAAACCGGATATTTATCCAAAAGTTGAAGATGAAGCCACTATTATTGTTACTTATCCTTCAGCACAATGTATTATTCAGGCTTCATGGAACTGGCCTTTTGGAAGAAAAGATATGGAAGTATATGGCGAAACGGGTTACGTAATTTCTCTTAATAATACTGCCATGCGTTTAAGAGCGCAAAAAGATACCGCTGAACACACACTGCAAGTCACTGCAAATGATGTTGCAGTATACGTCGATCCATTTGCTTATCTGGCAGATGTTATACGCAACAAAATTAAAGTACCGGAGAATGGATTATATTCTTTATCAACCAATCTAACTGTTATGCGTATACTGGAGGCTGCTAAAGAATCTGCCAAAACAGGGCAAACTATATTCCTGAAAAATGAATTGAAGTAAAAATTTGTAATGAATATTTTTGAACCAGGTTATAACACTTTTGGCATCATCTGTTCCCGTACATACGAAACTCTTGTACTGCCGATAAAGTTTCAGCAGTTTACTTGTTCACAAGTTGCTTAAATCATGACTGATAAGCTTTAGAACTTGTGGACTATTGGGACTTTGCTCAATACTTTATTGAATAAAGAAACAATAGAATTTTAGTCGTCATTTACCTAATGCTATTGGATTCCATGCCAGTGGAAAAGCTAATGCCATGAAGATTTTAGAAGACAAATGAGAGAAGAAAGCAATATCACCAACGTTTGCGATCTTTGTTATTGCCGGGTCTATTAAATCCGCCGCCCTTATTACCTCCCCTGTATCCGCCACCTGAGCCCCCTTGTGTGCTACGATCTTCAGCAGCTTTTACAACAAGAGGTTTTTTGCCAAGTGAAATATCATTCAGGTGTTCAATCGCTTCTTTCGCTTCACTCTCAACAGGCATGTCCACAAATCCAAATCCCCTGCTTTTACCGGTTTCTCTATCCAGGGATACTTTGGCAGATTTAACGGTACCAAATTTTTCAAATATTTCCATTAATTCCGCATCATCTAAATCATACGGAAGACCGGCGACAAAAAGGTTCATAGTGATGGTTTTTTGTAAAAGTACACAAGTTATCATTCATCACACAAATCAATATTTCATTTCGCTTTTCCTTAAGTAGTACAAATAATTTATTGCTGGTATTCTATATCAATTGTGCTGCTGACAGTTAAATCTGAGGAAACTGTAAGCTCTTCTTTTTTATTACCATATAGAATTTCAAGCTTTGCAGTGTTGGGAGGAAATTCACCAAGATTGTGTGCATGAAAAACCAATGTATTTATTCCGGATTTATTTACAGGAATCGTTATAACCAAAGCGCGTGAGGTTAAAGAAAGTTTATCAACAACTACACGATCATTGTACACTACTGATACTATATCACCGTCAACAACACCATTATCATACACTCTCAAAACAATTGAATCTGTATTTACAATTAAAGTTCTTACTACATTCTTTTTTCTTTCAGCATAGCCTGCAGGTAAAAATGAAACAGTATCGCGAATTAATGCAGGACTTGATTTTTTTAATGCAGGATTTGATTTTTTTGCTACAGAAGAATCTTTACCACCTGATACAGCTATTGTGTCTAGAGATGAGGGAATTTTATGTTGAGGAATATTTACGTTTATCGTCATCACAGGCGTTTTATCCAACGAAGCCGGTGGTGTTTGTGTTATTAGCGGAGCGCTATTATGTTCTGAAGAAACAATAGTACCAGCGGGCAAAACAGCAATTCTCTGAGGCTCCTGTATATTCTCCTGCATTTTTAGTGAAGGGTTTTTATTTAGCGAAGCTGACAGTTTTTGTAACACTGATAAAGCATTATTGCGTTCTGATAAAACAATAGTACCAGCAGGCAAAACAGCGACTCTTTGTGGTGCCGGTTCATTTTGCGGTATTATCATTGAAAGAGTTTTATGTAATAACACTGGCGGATTTTGTAATAATGGTAAAGCATTATTCTGATTTAATGAAACAATATTGCCAGCAGGTAAAACAGGAATTCTCTCTGTTGTTAAACTTTTTTCTTGCTGTGGTGTGGCAATTGTATCTGGTAATGGTTTGGTATTCTGTGCCACTGTTGCAGTATCAGGCTCGGGAGTTTCCACTTTATCAATCGAAGCATATAAAGATTGCTGCAGGGACAAATCAAACTCATCCATGTCGATTGAAAATACAGTAATCCATGTACATTCCTGTGAGCAGCCCTTTGCTTCCCCCTTGAGAAAAAGTTTTTTACCCTCAATAGAAAATGCAAGGCTTTGTGGTTTGCAGGTAGCACATTTTACTTTCCATGTGCCAATATTTATAAGTAGATATTTATCATAAACAATACCTGATACTTTTGTATCAAAATGAACAGAAGGATCAGCTGGTTGAAAAGTTTGCATCACACCCTCAAAATCTTTTCCCTTTACTTTATTAATCATGAGTAAAATGTCATAATTCTGAGGATTATTGCCCAGTATATATGCTCTTCCCCTCCAGCTTCTTTGCAACCATGCACTTTGTGCATTTGAGGCTACCGTAAGCATTAAAAAAATCGTTAATAGATAAAGTATCTTTCTTCCCACAAACATTTTTTTCAACTTTACTTTTCAACTTGCAAACTAACATTATTTACAATTCAAAAAACGGAAACACTTCGTGCAGAAGTATTTTGATGATTGAATTTTTTTATTAGCGGGCTTATAAATATCTATTGTGCATCCGTTGTAGCCCTGTCTCGTCTGCAATGATTAGTCATTCCCTGACTGTGCATAATATAATTTTAATTGTAATTGGGCAGAACTGTGCACGAACGTTCTATTATGAGAAGCTATTTAAATTTAGTTTTGCAACTTTGATTTTGAAACCTGAAGATGCCATTTTTGCTACGTATAAAGTGATTGCGACGCAACGAAGATGCTATAAAATGCAAAAAGCTGAATCATAAAAACTAAACAAAATTATCCTTCGTTGCATCAACAGGAAAAGTTTAAACTTAATCCTCAAAAAAGGTATAACACAAAAAACATTTACCTGAGGGAAAGCTGAATTGATAAAAAAAGAATAAAAATTGAGTTCCAAAACCGACTGCATAACTTACATAAATTATTTTCAATTTTTTATGCATACAGTTAATTTATTGATCAAAGGAAAAGTGCAGGGTGTTTATTACCGCACGGCTGCCAAAGAAGAGGCCGACAAATTAGGTGTTACCGGATGGGTAAAATATATCAATGAAGGAAGAGTGGAAGCAATGGCGACCGGCAATGAAGAACAATTACAACAATTCATAGAATGGTGCCGCCGTGGCCCGGGAAAAGCAGTTGTTACAGACGTTATTGTTACCCCGTTGATAGAAGAGCCTTTTGATGAGTTTGAGATAGTTTATGAAAACTATCCTAAGGACATATAGGATAATACTTGCATTATTTTTCCTGTTATGTGCTGCGTTTTTCAAGCAAATGTTTTTACATTTTCTTGGGTGAAAAATTTGAATTCAAGTTTCGGTTGGTAAAAATGCCAACCGAAACAGAAAATAATGTATCTATATTGTTACATAAAAAATTGTTCTGAAATAATCTTCCCATCTTTCAGCTGGTAAACACAAAGTTCAACCCATGTGGCATGCGGCTGTCCTTTCATTGTAATATCCATCGTTAAAGTGCAGGCAAATGCATTACCTGCAACCAAGGGATCAGATACCGTAAGTCCATGTAGTTTCTCCACCATAGATTGAAACTTATCACCTTTCTCAATAATTGCCTTCAAGCCCTTTGTTTCCTTCTCAAACTCTGGTGTAGCATAAGGTTCAGTACTCATTGCATCATCAGCATATAATTCTTTTGTGCTGTTTCCCATGCTCCCTTGCGGCAAAGTTCAATAAGACGATCAGCGATTTGTTGTGTTGTCATAGTTATAGATTTTTTGTTTAAATATAAAATCTTAAATAAAAATAAAAGTCATTCTGTTATTGCTTCTTTAGCTTGTAAATGTCTTTTGAACTGTTATCATAATCACGCCATATTTCAAGTTCACTATTATTCATTTTTATTTTATAATCCCTTGATAAGATCAGTGTCCAGTCGAAGTTGGCAGTATAAACCATACTGTCGCGGAATGAAATGTTATCACTAAATATTTTAAAAGTTCCTTTTCCGATGACAGGATAATAATTCATTTCACTTTGCCCACTGTAATTGCCTGATGAAAATATTATGCTTACATGTGATATCGCCCCTGTATCGTGAACGACTCTTTGAAAGGTGCCCGAATAAGTGCCATCCGGTTTAGTATCGTTGGCTTTATTTATATTGCCCGAAGACAGGCTACTATGTTTGGAGCAGGCTATTAGCGTAATCACAGCAAGCAAAATCATTAGAATGTTTCTCATAATTACAGCTTTGATACAGAATAAAATTATACAATTAATCTATCATGAGTCTGATGAATACATTGTTAGTTAACACGGGAGAGCAGTTTAAATATTCATCAAACCTAATAGAAAAAGTATGAGTGATACTATATCGCATCTATTAAACTTTTGCTCTCCTCAGACTCACTCTTGTACAGTTTGATACTTTATTAAGCAATTCAATTACACAATTTTATTCATTGTTGATTGATGGAAAAAACATTGACAGCAAGAATATGATATGACAAAATAATTAGCGTCTTCATTGTTAATGTTTGAAGATTTTATGAGCCGGAAGCCAGTACAGCTATTGAGCTTTTGTTGCGTCGCACTCGTACTAATTGATACTTTATGAGCATTCAAAGGCAACTTCATTCAATCTTCTTCATTTTACTTTCAATTTGTGAAAAGTTTATTTGAGTTGTCATGTTTTGAAATTCAGCTTGTTGCTCCAAACGATTTTTATCTGCGAAACCATATTCAACGGCTTTCGATAGATCGTTTTCTGTTGCTTTGGCATTGTTGTTTCTTGCATCGAGTATAGCAGAGAAATACCAGGCTTCGCTGTTTGTAGGATCAGCCATTTTATAAAGTTCAACAAAGTGTTGCGCTTCATTATTTTGATTGCTGTTAATAAGCTGGTTACTGAATGAATAAAATGCAAGTGATAAATACGCGAGCAAACGCTGGTACATTGCAGCTTCTGTAGTTTGTGCATTGGCTTTTGTTCGAAGATCACTGATTGTTTTGGTCCAATAATTTATATCGTCATTTTGAAACTGCTGCATATACACCGCTTTCATATTTTGCTCGGTGTTGAACAAATTTTGTTGTGCCTGCCATTGCTTTTGATATGCAGTATTGTTTGTAAGCGAAGCATCTTTTTGTTTAAACCAATTCACTTCATTGGATAATCCGTCAAGCATGCTGATGGAAAGTTTACATTCCTGTTCAGCTTTTATCAACTTGTTTGTTGTATAATATTCATTAAATCTTTTTTTACTTTTTGTAATGTAGTCATTGATAAATTCATCGTCTTTGGAAATGAGTTTTTCGTGCATGCCATCAAGCTGTAAGCCCGCAAACGCAATGTTCATGGTACTTTCAGGAGCCCACTCATGTTTGCCCTCAAAAAAGCTGAAATTAAAATTGCCTGCGGGAGTTCCATCAGGCAAACCTGCACCACCTGCAATAACACTTTTTATGTTGTTGTTATGCAAAGCCACATAACTTGCAACCTTTGCACCACCGGAAAAGCCACAAGTGTAAATACGGTTACTGTTTATTTTTAAACGCTTTTTGTGTATCATCAAATAAAGTATGCCAAATGTTTTCAGTGATTGACCAATCGTTTCCGTTCTTTGAATTATTGCTGCCTATTAAAATAAAATCATGCGCATCAGCCAATGCTTTGTATTTGTTTAACGGAAGTGAACCATCAGCATGCGGATCAAAAAAATAAATGATTGGCAAAGCTTCCTTATTGCCTTTTACAGGAATATATAAAGCATAAGATTGAGCAGCATCAGTTTTGCAAATAACATGATCAATAACTTTTCCAACATCAAATGAATCTTGCGTTTCGGCACTGCTTACAACTGTAGTGTCTTTTGTATTATCACCTGATGTTTCAGCAGGATTTTTATTTGTACAGGCAATGGTGTAAAAAATAAGAATGATAAGCTTGATGAATTGAGTTGCTTTCATAAATTATATCAGCTAAAGCAAAAGTGATTTTATTTTGATAGAACATTATTAACATAAATTGAACTGCTGTTGCGCCGCACACTTCAACTGTTGAATCTTTAACGGTAGTCCCAGACTGGTCTTTTCATTTGCTTCCATAGTGATAGATATACGGATAGCGATAAATGCATCTTAAAGAACTAGGTGCAGAGCTGTTGAGAAAAAGTAAAAACTAAGATAACTTAATCAACCTTTTCAAGATTCCAATCGATAGAGCCGTCTTTATTCTTAGGAAAATTTGGACTCGTATCCCTGAAAAGTATTGTACCCTTTTCATTTGTCACTTCCACTGCAATCTTTCGGCTAGGCTGGTTAACATTTATACATTTAAAATTTTCGTAGAAATGCCTCTTTCTTGCATCAATAAAAATTGACAATGCAATTTCATTTTGATTTTGCTCTAATTCATAATCGCAAACATGGACAGAACCTTTTTGAAATATATCTCCCATATAATAGTCTTTTATAAAAGGATGAAAATTGTCAGATAAAAAATCTTTAAGGTGTTGAATATTTTTCCATCTATCCTCAATTGAAATATTTATGCCATATAAAGGATCATTACCTCTTTTTTCTGCGGAAATGTCCACTCTGTATGGAATTGATGAATTGGGCGTTTGATAAAAACCTACTTCAATAAATAGATAACTATCAACTCCAATTGTATATTTAAATAATTCATTCTGCAAAGAGCTAATTCTTCTTTGCGTTGATAAACCTTGTTCCTCCATTTTAATTATTTCCATACTTTTCGATAAACTATTTTTAATAGAATCAAGTTGTATTTTTTGCAAGGAATCAATTTGACCTAATAAAATTTTATTCTCTATATTGCCTGCTTTAGCAACGCTATCGCTAATATTTTTATCTCGAACTGCATTCTTACCATAACTGCATGACTTAATTCCTCCAAAAATTACAAGCATAAAACTTATAAATGCTATTCCATTATCTCTTACGTATCTTTTTTCATCTTTATCTTTCCAATCTTTCAAAATCGCAATTAAGCCACCTATAATTGTAAGCCATAACCCCCAATATAATTCTTCCATAGTTAGATAAAATGTTATTCAAAATACAGAAAATGGAATAGAAAAATAAAAACGATTAACTTTTAAAATTCAAAAAGAACTTATTGAACATGATGGAATGCCGATTTTTGTAGTTCAAAACTGGCAACTGCATAAGAGCCTGGAGCAACCATAACATCATAGAACGTTCCAGCCCGCTCACAAAAAATCACACATCATCAAATCAGAAATCAGACATTTCAAATCGCGAATCTCAAAAATCGTAAATCACAGTTGAAAACTCTCGTCTTCAACGCTTCAGTAGCCGGATTAAAATCATTAGAAACTTTAAAATTGTTGATAACTAATTACTGAGAGACTATGCTGCACTTTTAATAAAAATGTTTCAACAGGTTCTGTTGGTGTTTGATTTAATTTATCTCCGGCCGCCAGCAACATATACTTACCCATATTGCCATAGAAAGTTAATATACCTGTTATATAAGTGATAGCAACTTTATGTGCTGAAGGATTTGTTATGTCTGAATCAATTACCTCAAATGAGTGCATTTCGAAATCCAGGTTTTTGCCCAAAGTATCCTGCAGTTCCGGAATTTTTTTATTTAGCTGTTCTATTAAGTTGCCAATGGCAAAACCTGATTTATAATGAAGTGAATTTGCCTTTGGGTCATTAGCAACCATTTCTTTGAATGTTTTAAATTTTTGCTCTTTATCATATGCCTGCGATTTCATAAAAAATTCTTCGTAGGAGATGCTTAAGACACTTTTTTCAAAATTGCCTTTATTGTCTGCGTCTATTACTTGCCTGTATGCAAGTTTGACCAATCCTTTTTGCATATTAATTATTGATATTAATAAAACAAAAACAACAAAGGCGGTTATAGTGGGATGCCTATTGTATAATTCCCATGCAAAATATTGTTCACCGTGCTTATTACAACAGTTTCATTTGCCAGGTCTGCAGCAGAGTTTCCAAATACGTGATCATCTATATTTTTTCTTGGATTAGGACCATGTGCCTTGTACAATGAAGTTGCGTACACCTGATTATTCACAGTCTCCGGAAATGCTATTTGCCCGGTTTTTTTAAGCACTTTGTTTATGAAAACTTCGAAATGTATATGAGTGGCCCTGCCGGGGTACCAACCAGGATATATAGTAGTAAAACGCACCACTCCGTTACTATTTGTTAACTGAAAACCACGCAGCCATGTTTTGCCTGTTAAATTTTTTATGCCGAGATAACCTTTATTAGTATAACCTGAATAATATCCATCTTTATTACACTGCCAAATATCCACTCTTGCGCCAGGAACCACTGCACAGGCATTATTTGTGTTTACAACCTTAAAGACTAAAATAAAGAGTACCCCTCCTTGATTTTCTCTTACATCACTTCTGTTGAGAGGATTTTTTATTTCGCCGCCAGGATATGCAAAAGGTCCTTCAGTTTCTGTTGGTGTTACTATACAACCGGTTGCATCTGTATGGCTGACAAAATTACTTGCTGCATTTTCTACAGATTCTTTTTTGCAAGCATCTATTACAGTGCTAATGCCGATAAATCCAAGACCGCCTTTTAATAAAAAGTCTTTTCTTTTCATAATGTAGTTTTAAATAGTTATTTTAAAATTGGAAGAATTATCTCAATTAGTTTTGAGCGTTTCGTTTAATTAAAATCTAAAATTTATCTGTAAGACAAGCAAGCGTTTTGCAGAGCGAATTAAGAACAATAGCAAGAAGATAAAAATAATAAACGTTGCATAAATAACAAACTTTAATTTCACGTTCATAAGGTAAGACGAATTTGCAGAGCAAATATAAAAGTGGTAGAGAAAGAATACCTATACTATTTGATGAAATACTACAGCCCGCTCATAAAAAATCACACATCATCAAATTAGACATCAAACATATCAAATCGTAAATCGTACATCATACCTGCCACACTCCCGTCTTCAACTCTTCAATATGCGGATTATGATTGGCTGCGGCAATGGCTTCGGAAATTAGTTGTCGCGTGGCAACTGGATCAATTATATCATCCACCCATAAACGTGCAGCGGCATAATAAGGCGTGGTTTGTTTTTCGTACCGTGATTTTATTTTTTCAAGTAACTGCTGTTCATCTCCTGCTTCCTTACTTCTGTCTCCTGTCTCCTGCCTCCTATCTTCTGCCTCCTGCCTCCTGTCTCCTGCATTCTGTATCTGCAACAAAGTTTTTGCAGCCTGCTCTCCACCCATCACAGCGATCTTTGCAGAAGGCCATGCATAAATAAAACGCGGATCATAAGCTTTGCCACACATGGCATAATTGCCCGCACCATAACTGTTGCCCACAATGATCGTTATTTTTGGCACAACAGAATTTGCAACAGCATTCACCATCTTGGCGCCATCTTTTATAATGCCTGCATGCTCACTGCGACTGCCTACCATAAAACCAGTAACATCCTGCAGGAACATGAGTGGTATTTTCTTTTGATTGCAGTTGAGAATAAATCGTGCAGCTTTATCTGAGCTGTCATTATACAACACGCCACCCAACTGCATCTCCCCTTTTTTAGTTTTTACAATCAAGCGTTGATTCGCAACAATACCCACTGCCCATCCGTCAATGCGTGCATAACCACAGAGAATTGTTTTACCATACTCTTTTTTGAATTGATCGAAATCAGATGCGTCAACAATGCGATCAATTATCTCAAGCATATCATAAGGCTTTGCATTATTTTCATGCATGATGCCATACAACTCATTCGGATCTTTTGCAGGAGCAACAGGTGCAATGCGATCAAAACCTGCTTTGGGTTGTTCACCTAATTTGCTCATGATCTTTTTTATCTCATCAAGACATTCATGTTCTGTTTCAAATTTATAATCTGCAATGCCGCTGATGGCATTATGTGTTTCAGCACCACCTAAAGTTTCAGTATCCACATCTTCACCAATCGCAGCTTTAACAAGATAAGGTCCGGCTAAATAAATACTTCCATTGCCTTCTACCATCAATGTTTCATCACTCATGATTGGAAGATAAGCACCGCCTGCAACGCAGGCACCCATCACTGCGGCGATTTGTGTAATGCCCATCGCACTCATGCGTGCATTGTTGCGAAAAATGCGGCCGAAATGTTCTTTGTCGGGAAAAATTTCATCCTGCATAGGAAGAAAAACACCTGCGCTATCAACAAGATAAATAATGGGTAAGCGATTCTCCATCGCAATTTCCTGCATACGCAAATTTTTTTTTCCTGTTATCGGGAACCATGCGCCAGCCTTCACCGTTTGATCATTCGCAATAACAACACATTGTCTTCCGCTCACATAGCCAAGTCCAGCAACAGTGCCGCCTGCGGGACATCCGCCCTGCGCCTCGTACATATCGAAACCAGCAAATGCACCAATCTCAATAAATAGTTTATCCTTGTCGCAGAGCCATTCAATTCTTTCACGTGCAGTGAGTTTATTTTTCTCTCTTTGTTTATCAATCGCCTTTTTGCCGCCGCCCAATTTTATTTTTTCAAAGCGTTGTTTCATTTCGCTCAATTGCAGTTTCATCCAGTCTTCGTTGCGGTTAAATGTGATGTTCATGAAACAAAGTAATTTGAAAATTTGTGAATTTGAAAATTTCCTGCCCGACTGAAGCCGTTCAGGCGGGGGAAATGAAGAGGTAATGTGAGAAATGTGAAAATGTGATGAATGTGGAAAATATGAGAAACGTGAAAATAAAGATTTTCGGATTTCGGATTTCAGATTTTTTTGGTTCAATCGGAAACTGCGAACTGGAAAACTTTCCCCAGTCTGTTTATATCTTTTCATCGCTCGTTTTCGCTGCGTTCTTCAATTTTTATATCATTGTTCTTTGTTTGATTTTGAAGTGAAAAATATGAGCAAGCCAAAGAAAAAAATCATAATGTCGGTGCTGGAAAAGCAGAAGGGAAAAACAAAACAAAAAACCTCCTTTGCTTTACTGATAGATGTTCGCAAAATAGATGACGCGCCATTTAAAATAAAAGGATTGATTGTTCAAGAGAGCAATGGTGAAAGAAGTTTAAAACCTGTGCCTTTAAACAGCCCGCATTCATTGTATCAACTTAGCGATATGCCTCATACGCTTGGTTGGATCTTGCATTCATTTACACAGGAAAAACTGGACAATGAAAAAAATAATTTACAACTTGATGCTGACATAAAAAATATTCGTGGCGTTGATAAAGAAAATTTTGTTAAGAAAGGTTTACTGAAAAATCAGCATGAAGCTTTTCAAAAATTAAAACCGCTTGCATCATTGGTAAAATGGTATTATCAATTTGTGGATGAACAATTGCTTACTACTGCTGTAATAAAGCCTGCTGCCATCAGCGATTATTTACCAAAGCTTTCCTTTGAATTAGTAAAAACAAAAAGCGGCATATTACGATTGATTGCATGGATAAACATCAACAATCAATCATTTAAGCTTACAGGATTTAAAAGACATGGTTTTTTACTTCAAAGCAAAAATGAATTCTTTTTGCTTGATCCGAAAGATGCTGAAACACTCGAAAATTTTCCTGATGGTTTTAGTGACGCACCCGATAACAACATGCAGTTGTTCATGCAGCAAACGGTTATTCCATTAGCAGAAAATTATGAAGTAAGGAAGGATGCCGTTTTAAAAAAAGAAACAATTGCAACACCTCCGAAATGCAGGGTTTATCTGAACGAACTGAACAACAGCTTTTTAATGATTACTGCCAAATGGCAGTATGCAGATATTGAATTAGAAGATGATGTAATAGGTGAAATAATTAGCATTACAACAGAAGATACTATTTACGAAATACAGCGCGATGTTGATGCGGAAAAAGAAATAAAGTCTTTTCTCCGCTCAATGCATAATCGTTTTGTTCAACAAAACAATGGCTATTTTTATTTGCCTTTTGCAGAAGCAGAGAAGAGTCAATGGTTTGTAAAATTTTACCATAAACTGGCTGATAACAATGTTCCTGTTTACGGAATGGAACATTTAAAACATTTTCGTTACAACATAAATATTCCGGAGGTTAAAATTGAACATGATGGCAATGGTATTGACTGGTTTGATCTGCATATAAAAATATCCTGGGGTGATCAACAGGTTTCAATTGCTGATTTGCAAAAAGCATTGTTCAACCGGCAACCATTTTTATTGCTGAAAGATGGAACCATAGGCGCTATTCCTGATGAATGGATAAATAAATATTCTTTGCTGCTGAAATTAGGAGATATTGATAGCGACAAACTGCGTTTATCAAAACTGCACTGGACGTTAACACAGGAATTAAGTGAAGGCGAAGACATCACAAATCGCATCATCACAGAGGATTATAAAACAAAATGGAAACGGTTACAGGAGCAGAGTGATTCATTATATAAAATCCCAAAAACAATAAACGCTCAATTAAGAGATTACCAGAAAGCAGGCTTTGAATGGATGTGCCTGCTTGATGAAATGCAATGGGGCGGCTGTTTGGCAGATGATATGGGTCTTGGCAAAACTTTACAGGCAATAACATTTTTGCAGTATGTTACAGGGAAAAATAAAAAAGAAACACATCTTGTTGTATGTCCCACATCATTGTTGTACAATTGGGAAAATGAATTAAAAAAATTTGCACCAAAACTTAGCTATCATATTCATCACGGAATGTCAAGAGCAGTTGATGTAAAAGAATGGAAAAAGAAAAATATCATCATCACCAGCTATGGCAGTGTGCGCAGCGATATCGAAGAACTGCAGCAAATAAAATTCGGTTATGTTATATGTGATGAAAGTCATGTGATAAAAAATCCATCTTCACAAACTGCAAGAGCAGTAATGCAACTTCAAACAAGAAATCGTTTCATATTAAGCGGCACACCTATTCAAAACAACACCACTGATCTTTATTCACAAATGCAGTTTATCAATCCCGGTTTACTCGGCCAAAAAGAATTTTTCAAAACAGAATTTGCTATACCGATTGATAAGTTTGGCAATAAAGAAAAATCTGCACAACTGCGTAAGCTCATTTATCCTTTCCTGATGCGAAGAAAAAAAGAGCAGGTGGCAAAAGACCTTCCGTCGAAAACAGAAATCACACTTTGGTGCGAAATGGGCGAAGAGCAACGCAAAGTCTACAATGATCTCAAAACTTATTACCGTGAAAATCTTTTGCAGCGTGTAGAAAAAGAGGGTATCGGCTCAAATGCAATTTATATTCTTGAAGGTTTAACAAGACTACGACAGGCATGCAATGCGCCGCAGTTAATCAAAAACAGAAATTTTTCCACAACAGAATCTGTAAAGATTGAAGAGTTGCTCAATGAGATTGAAGACAACACAGGTGGCCATAAAGTATTGGTATTTTCTCAATTCACCGGGATGTTAGGATTGATTGCAGAAGAGATGCAACAACGCAATATTTCTTACTTGTATCTTGATGGAAGCACCAAAGCAGAAGAGCGATCAAGACTTGTTGAGCAATTTCAATCAACGCATGATGAAAAAATTTTTCTCATCAGTTTAAAAGCAGGAGGTTTAGGTCTCAACTTAACAGCAGCGGATTATGTTTATCTTGTTGATCCCTGGTGGAATCCCGCAGCGGAACAGCAAGCCATTGACCGGACACATCGCATAGGTCAGCAAAATAAAGTGTTTGCATATAAAATGATCTGTCGTGATAGCGTAGAAGAAAAAATTCTTTCATTGCAGCAACGCAAAAAATCTTTGGCAGATGACCTTATCAGTGAAGATGCAGGCTTTGTTAAAAAACTTACTGCAGAAGATGTGGAATATTTATTTAGCTGAGAAAATTATATTCACAATTAACGATTAAATATTGTTGTTTCTTGTTTTGAGTCTTGGCTCTTGTTCCTCGTTCTTTCATTTTACATTCTGTATTTTACATTTTATATTCTCATCCTAATTCCAAATTCCTCCTTTCTCACATTTTATATTTTACATTTTTAACCTTCAACCCATTCAAAAATTTCAGCCTTCGGAATTGCCTCAAACACTTGCTGTATAAGGGTCGGAGGTACGGCAAGTTTTCTGAGTTTTGTATCAATCCATGCACCATCAATATTAATTACTGCACTCAATATATCGTTGTTTTTCCATATTTCGTGCAACATGCTCCAGCGGCTCATATCCTTTCTGCTTTTCACAATCTGCATGTTTATTTCAATAACATCGCCAAACAATATTTCTCTTTTAAATACGCATTCTTCACGAAAAAGAATAGGACCAAAATGATATTGATTCATTACAGAAGGTGTAAGCCCATGTTCATTTAAAAAAGTTATGCGCAGGTAAGCGCTCCAATCATAGTAAATGGAATGGCGAAGATGATAATTAGGATCAAGATCACTCCATCTTACTTCTACTCTCCTGCTGTAAGCATCCATGTTAATTTTTTTTGGAAGATACAATTTATTGATATCCGGCTTTAAGAAACAGCGGAAAGTAAATTGTTTGTATTGCATTATCAGCCCAAACATTATTGAGTTGCTGCAGCAATTCTTCTGTTAATGGGTTATAACCCAGTTGCTTTATAAAATGCTGCAGTGCAGACCATGTATTCAAATAACCAATAAACTGATCTTTGTTCCATTCATATTCCATATAAAATGCGGGTGCAGTTATTTGTTTAAATGGAAATGGAATGGTTCTGTATTCATCATCAATATATTTTCTTTCTTTATCCCAGTAAGGCCCGACGATATTCCAATAATAATGATCTATCCATGCGTCTATTGTTTTATTCACTCTTATCAATCCATAACCAATCACAGCAATAATTCCATCAGGCTTAAGTATACATTTTACTTCTGTATAAAACTTATCAAAATTAAACCAGTGAATGGCCTGTGCTACCGTAACAAGATCAAAATAATTATCTGCAAATGAAGTTTGTTCAGCAGCTTCCTGTTTGTAAATAATATTGGGCCATTGTGTTGCATGTGCCAGTTGCTTTTCGCTGATGTCAGTTGCATACACTTCTTTAAATTTTGCAGCCAGTGCAACGGCAACTTGCCCATTACCAGTTGCGCAATCCAAAGCGCTGTGAAAATTTTTTACGCAGCTAAATAAAAAATCATACAATGAAGCAGGATAGTGCGGCCGGAAATTTGCATAAAGTTTTGCCTGGGCAGAAAAATTATCTTTCATGATGTAAAGATAGGAGTTGGAATCAGAAATTGGGAATTTGGAATTGGCATAAACGTGTCAGTAAGACACAAAGAATTTTCATTAATTTAAATTATTGTACTACTTTGCTTTTGGTTGCTCATTATTTCAAATGCAAGTACAAAACGGAGACGTCGCAAGCAAAATTAAAAGAGGAACCATAAACGAAATGCGACGCAACAGATGAAGCCTAAAGATGTACTGCTTGTACCAAAAACAATAAAAATAATTTCCCTCAATAACTTATTTTTAAATAGAATTCACACAAAATAATCACCCATGAAAAATTTACGATTGCTGTTTAACCTTGTAGCGACTGCACTGCTGCTGCATTTGAACGTTTCCGCACAACTAGACCAATCTACTGAAGTAAAGATCAATGACCTGATAAAAAAGATGACGCTTGAAGAAAAAGTTTCGATGATACATGCCAATTCTGGTTTTACTTCTGCAGACGTGCAACGTCTTGGTATTCCTGAAATTGAATGGAAGAAATTTTGAGTATGAGAGTGAAGACCCTTATCTCATTTCAAAAATGGTGGTTGGCTATATAAAAGGTGTACAGGATCAGGGCATATCTGCATGCGTAAAACATTATATGGCCAACAACCAGGAGACGGCGCGCAACTGGATTGATGTGCAAATGAGTGAACGTGCTTTGCGTGAAATTTATTTGCCTGGTTTTAAAGCAGCAGTTACAGAAGCACGTGTAAATACACTAATGGGCTCATACAATAAATTTCGCGGACAATGGTGTACGCACAATGATTACCTGATAAACAAAATTGTAAAAGGTGAATGGCATTTTGATGGCATTGTAATGAGCGACTGGGGCTCTGTGCATAATACAATGGAAGCATTAAAGAATGGAACAGACCTTGAAATGGGAAGTGATTTGCGCATGTTGCCCAATCCTGATTATCATAAGTTTTATATGGGTGATACAGTGATTGCCGTTATAAAAAGTGGTGCAGTACAGGAGAGTGTTATAGATGAAAAAGTAAGAAGAATATTGCGTGTGATGTTTAAAACACATATGATGGATGGCCAAAGAAAAAAAGGCGAATACAATACACCGGAACATCAGCAAACTGCGTTGAAGGTGGCTGAAGAGGGAATTGTATTGCTGAAGAATGATGATCATATTCTTCCGTTAAATGCATCTTCAATTAAATCAATTGCGGTGATTGGTTATAATGCAGAAAGAAAACAATCAATGGGCGGAGGCAGTTCACAGGTAAAAGCATTTTATGAAATAACGCCCTTGGATGGTTTGAAAAAATTGGTGGGCGATAAAATAAATATCACTTATGCACAAGGATATAAAATTGAAAGAAATGCAACCGCCGATGATGCCTTGATAAAAGAAGCAGCCGATGCAGCCGCAAAAGCAGATGTTGCAATAATCGTAGCCGGCTGGACGCATGGTTTCAATTATAGTGTATGGAGTGATAATGCTTATGATGCGGAAGATGTTGACAAGCCTGATATGCAAATGCCTTTCGGACAAAATGAATTGATAAAAGCAGTTTTGAAAGCAAATCCAAAAACAATTGTTGTGCTGATTGGCGGTGGCCCGATTGATATGACGCAGTGGATTGATCAAACAAAAGGTTTGATACAAGCATGGTATCCCGGAATGGAAGGTGGTAATGCATTGGCAAAAATTATTTTTGGACAAGTAAATCCTTCAGGAAAGTTGCCTATGTCATGGCCGAAAAAACTTGAAGATTGCCCTGCACATAAACTTGGTGAATACCCCGGTAATAATGTTACAGAAAAATACAATGATGATATTTATGTTGGATATCGTTATTATGATACTTACAAAGTAGAGCCGCAGTTTGCATTTGGATATGGATTGTCTTACACAGATTTTGAATATAGCAACAGTAAAGCAAAAGCAAATAATCAAAATGCAACAGTAACATTTACTATAAAAAATACCGGTCAAATGGCTGGTGCAGAAGTTGCACAAGTTTATGTTCGCCAGGAAAAAAGTACTTTGCCAAGACCGGAAAAAGAACTGAAAGCATTTCAAAAAATATTTTTAAAACCCGGTGAGAAAAAAGAGATAACGATTAGTTTAAATGAAGATGCTTTTAAATATTATGATGATAAACAAAACAAATGGGTATTAGAGCCCGGTGTGTTTGATATAATGGTTGGAAGTTCTTCACGGCTTATTCGTGCAACGGAGAAGATTAGTCTTTAGAAACTCTTTTCTAACATTTAAAAAGCACCAGCAACAAACTGGTGCTTTTTATTTTTGATGATTTTTATTCATCTGCTGCTTTCGATGCATTAACTCTTCCATGACCAAAAAAATCATCACGACCCGGTTTTCCTAAATCATCGGATGATACTCTTAAAGCAGCTTCTATCTGAGAAGGAGAATAACCCGGATGTTTGCCCGCTATTAAAGCCGCTACTCCGGCCACATGCGGGGATGCCATGCTTGTGCCGCCTGCCCAGTACCAATATTCAACTCCATTTTTTATCTACTGCGCCGGGGCTGATAACCAAATCATACACATCACATGGAATACCGCTTATAGGTGGAACATCGCAATTGCCGGAAACTTCAGGATATAAATCTCCACCGGGAGCCGCAAAATCAATATCTGATGTACCATAATTAGTGTAGGTTGTGGGTATATCAAGATTGGTGCTCATATCAATTGCCCAGCCCTTTGGTGAAGTAGCCGAAACTCCTGTAACATTCACACAACCACAAGGATAAAAGTCATAATCTGCAATGTGCGCAAGGTCAATATGCTCATTGCCTGCTGCCGAAACTATCACCGCTCCTTTCTGATGTGCATAAGAAGTGGAGCGATTCATTGCAACCAATAATTCCTGGTATTCATTTGTTAAGTTTAAGTGTGTACCATCTGAAAGAATTATTTGTACATGATGTGGAATGTAGGCGCCTAAACTCATATTTATGACGTCTGCACCATGAGTGGCTGCCCAATAAATGCCGGTAATAAGATCTCCAAAACTTCCATTACCACTATCTGTAAGTACTCTTACCAACATTAACTTAGCTTCGGGAGCTACCCCAACTGTTCCATAATCATTTTCAGCCGCAGCTACAATTCCGGCAACATGAGTGCCATGACTAAATTCTCCGGGAATTTGAAATTGCAAAGGCCATCCTGCTACAACGCTTGTACTTACATTCAGGTCAATATTTGATGCGATATCATGATGGTTCAAATAAAAACCTTCGTCTAATACTGCTACCGTTGCTCCCTTACCTCTATAGCCTTTACCCCAGGCATCATTGGCATGTATGGCAAGCATGTTCCATTGAAGTGGATAGAAAAAATCAGTGGGTGTATGTGAAACTAAAGCAGCAGTTTTTGATTTGTTTTTATCAGGTGGCAACCAGTTCATACTCAAATCATGAATAACAGATCTTATGCCACTGATTTTTGAGGCCTTTGAAATAAAGTCCGTCTTATCAGAATGCGCAAATGCAAGACCTATCGCGTTTAATTTTCTCTTGATGATACCGCCTGATTTAGCAATCTCTGTTTCCAGATTTTTAGGCAAGCTTTTTTCAGAAGCGGATATTACAATATAATCACCTGTTGCGTGAATATCACTGCTTAATTTATTCGCGACAGAATTTTGTGAATTTTCATTGGATAAACTTTCGTTTTGAGGTACAATTTTTTCTTGTTTGCAAGAGATAACCATCATGACAAGTAATGCAGGTAACAGCATAAACCGCAGAGAAGTGAGACGTTTCATGGGATAATTTTTTAGGTTAACAAATAGAGAAGGAGCTTGTGCAGCAGGTTGATTAAAACTAATAACTGTTAATCAAACCTTCAAATATTTTTGTTGCCGCCCGCTAATAATTTGGTATGTCAACCTTTTCATTTGAATGTTTTTTACGCTTAAAAAAAGCTGCTATATTTACCCCCGTATCATTGATTCTGTTTGAAAGCACCTTAATTCAAACGAGCTAACATAGAATTATTCATTCGGGAAAATCAATAATTAACGATGCTGCTTTTAGGAATAGATGTTGGAACCTCCTCTATAAAAGTTTCTGTTGCAGATGCGCAAACACAACGGTGTGTTGCATCAGCACAATATCCTGAAACAGAGGCTGAGATTATTTCTCATCAGATTGGCTGGGCCGAACAAACATCTGAAACGTGGTGGGAATATACACAGGAAGCAATTCGCCGCGTCCATGCAACCGGTACTTATAATTCAAAAGACATTGCGGCAATAGGTATTGCTTATCAAATGCACGGATTGGTAGTGGTAGATAAAAATCAAATTGCTTTAAGAGATGCTATCATCTGGTGCGATAGTCGTGCTGTACCTTACGGAGAGAAAGCATTCAATGCAATTGGTGCGGATAATTGTTTGTCTTGTTTGTTGAATTCTCCGGGCAATTTTACTGCAGCTAAACTTGCATGGGTAAAAGAAAATGAGCCGGAGCTTTTTAATAAAATTGATAAGATCATGTTGCCCGGTGATTTTATTGCCATGAAGTTAACGGGCAATATTACTACGAGTGCCTCTGCGTTATCAGAAGGAATTTTTTGGGACTTTAAAAAAGATGGTCTTTCAAAAGAGGTAATGCAATTTTTTGGATATGATGAACAAATTATTCCTCCCGTTCAAAATGTTTTTTCAGTTCATGGAGAATTGAAAGAAAATATTGCCGACTCATTATCATTGAAAAAAGGAATTCCTGTAACATACAAAGCAGGTGATCAGCCAAATAATGCCTTATCATTAAATGTATTGGAGCCTGGCGAAGTAGCTGCTACTGCAGGAACGTCGGGTGTAATTTATGGAGTTAGTGATCAGCTTGCTTATGATAGGCAATCTCGTGTAAATAGCTTTGCTCACGTAAATTATACAAGCCAACAAAAAAGAATTGGCGTGTTATTATGTATTAATGGAACGGGCATTTTCAATAAGTGGATAAAAAATTTGATGGGCAACATTTTGAGTTATGCCGCACTGAATGAATCTGCTTCTTATATCAATGTAGGCAGTGATGGTTTGGTCATCCTTCCCTTTGGTAATGGTGCAGAAAGAATGTTGAACAACAAAATTGTTGGTTCGCATATTCACAACATTGATCTCAACAAACACAAAGCAGCGCACGTGTACCGCGCAGGACAGGAAGGCATTGCATTTGCGTTTCGTTATGGTTTGGATATTATGCGTGAGAATGGTATGAATCCATCTGTGATTCGTGCCGGCAAGTCAAATATGTTTTTGAGCAATGTTTTTACTGAAGCATTTGTAAATGCAACGAATGTTCCTGTTGAATTGTATGAAAGTGATGGCAGCGTTGGTGCAGCATTAGGTGCAGGGATTGGGGCAAAAATTTTCAGCAATCCAAAAGAAGCATTTACAAAAATGAAACCTTTGCAATTGGTTAAACCAGTAAAAGCAGGTGAGTATGATGAGTTATATAAGAAGTGGAAAGAGTATTTGAGGAAAGAATTGGAATAAAAGATTTACCACATAGGCATATAGAAACATAGGCTGACATAGAATTTTGTTCAAAATTTAATCGAAATCAGAGTGATTACTCAAAAATATCTTGTACCAATATTGTAAAAGAGGCACAAAAAACATTAGTAAATGAATATTATGGAGCTTTACCAAAACATAAACTATGTGTTCCGATGTGCCTGTGTTCTTATGTGGTGAAAAAAGTTCAATAAAGTTCAGAACCTTGAAGTGAGTGACACAACGAAGCTCAATAGTAGCAATGCAGCCAAGTACAAAATAAAAAACTATAAACTACAAACTATGTCAGTATTAACCGGTGACAAAGAATTTTTCAAAGGCATTGGCCAGATAAAATACGAAGGCTCTGAAAGCGATAACCCACTTGCATTTCGCTGGTATGATGAAAACAAAAAAGTGGCAGGTAAAACCATGAAAGAGTATTTACGTTTTGCCTGTGCTTACTGGCATTCGTTCTGCAATGCAGGCACTGATCCTTTTGGCGAAGGAACACATTTGTTTCCCTGGAATGTTGATAACGACCCGATAAAAAGAGCAAAGGGTAAGATGGATGCAGCATTTGAATTCATTACAAAAATGAGTTTGCCTTATTACTGTTTTCATGACACAGATGTAGTGGATTATAGCAACGATGTTTTGGATAACGAAAAACGTTTGCAAACACTCGTTGATCACGCCAAACAAAAACAGCAGGCAAGTGGTGTAAAATTATTGTGGGGCACGGCCAATTTATTTTCAAACAGGAGATACATGAATGGCGCTGCTACCAATCCTGATTTTCATGTGCTTACACATGCTGCTGCCCAGGTGAAAGCAGCACTTGATGCTACAATTGCACTGAACGGTGAGAATTATGTTTTTTGGGGAGGACGTGAAGGTTACATGAGTTTATTGAATACCAATATGAAACGTGAACAGGAGCATTTTGCCCTGTTCTTGCATGAGGCAAAAGATTATGCACGCAGGCAGGGTTTTAAAGGAACATTTTTTATTGAGCCAAAACCAATGGAGCCAACAAAACATCAGTATGATTATGATGCAGCAACAGTAATCGGTTTCTTAAGACAATTTGATTTGCTGAATGATTTTAAATTAAATGTTGAAGTAAATCATGCAACACTCGCCGGCCATACATTCACACATGAGCTGCAGGTGGCTACTGATGCGGGTTTGCTCGGCAGCATTGATGCCAATCGCGGTGATTATCAGAATGGTTGGGATACAGATCAATTTCCCAATAACATTAATGAATTAACAGAAGCAATGCTCATCATTCTTGAAGCAGGTGGCTTTGCAGGTGGCGGCATTAACTTTGACGCGAAGATTAGGAGAAACTCAACTGACATGGAAGACCTGTTCTATGCACATATTGGCGGCATGGATACATTTGCGAGAGCATTAATTATCGCAGATAAGATTTTGCAGGATGGTGAATACACCAAATTCAGAAAAGAACGTTATGCTTCTTTTGACAGTGATAAAGGAAAAGAATTTGAAGCAGGAAAATTATCACTTGAAGATCTGCAGCAATATGCAATTGATAATGGTGAGCCCGAAACAAGAAGCGGCAGACAGGAATATTTGGAAAACCTGATCAACAGGTTTATATAGAAGCCCCACCAAACCTCTCTGTTTAAATGCAGAGAGGTTTCTTATTTATGTCCTTTCAGGGCTAAGACAAATCCTTTTATTAAAAAATAAGTTTCCCCTGGTAAAAGTCAAGAATTTTTGTGCGCAGAATGTAGTCGTATTTTGCAGCAATGAGATTTATGTTTGCCCGGTCTACATTATTTTTTGCAATAAGATAATCAACAGAGGTCATTGCACCCGCATTAAATTTTACTTCTGCTGCACGAAATGATTCAGTATAATCTTTCACCTGCTGTTCTAAAGTTTGATAACGCTCAAAAGCTGAATTCATATTTACGTATGCCTGCTCAACTGCCTGCTGTAACACAGTTTTAGTCGTTTTTGCTTCAAGGTCAGTTCTTTTTACACCAATCTTTGCACGGTTCAGGCTGCTCCTTGTGCTTAAACCATTTAATATAGGTATTCGCAATCCTATGCCAAAAGATGAATTGAAATTATTTTTCCATTGACTGCCATAAGAGATCTTTTGTGAAGTGTAACTGCTTTGCGGAGCGTATACGGGAAGCTTATCATTATTCAATAGCACATAACTATCGGTAGGAACGTCTGTTGTGCTGACAAAATTTTGAACAGTTGCAGCATTTGAATAATTCGTGCCGAGATTGCCATTGAGCACAAGTGATGGGAACAACTGACCTCTTGCAGATTTTACTGCTTTTAATGAAGCCTCTTTCCGCAGGTCAACTGCTTTTATCATTGCTAAATTTTGCATCGCCTGCTGATAAATATCCAGCGATGTTCCATTATATAAGGATAGTTCAGCCTCTGTATTTATCTTCTCCAGTTGAAGGTCAGATGAATAAGGAATATTCATTAACTGCGCCAGGTTTACTTTTGAAGTTTCCAATGTATTTTTTATCGTCACAACATTCAATTGATTGTCGCCAAACTGACCCTTTAAATTATATAAATCGGAAGGCGCAATTGCTCCATTCTTATTTAATATCTCTAATCGCTCAACCTGTTTACGGCTCACTTCCAACTGTTGCTGTGCTGCATTTAATTGTTCCCCATTATTCAGCACCTGTAAATAGGCGAGTATTACATTAATAGTTATATTGTCTTTTTGCTGTTGCAAATCCATTTTACTTGCCTGGTAGTTTAATGAATTTGCCCGAATATTGTTTCGTATACTTCCTGCATTCCATAAATAAAGACTTGCATCAACTCCGTAATTAGCGTAAGATAAATTTTGATCCACATAACTATTGGTAAAGGGATCAATCGTCTTTCCCTGGCTTATGCCATGATTAACATTACCCGATATAAAAGGCAGCAGATTGCCCTTTGCAAGTGTAAGATTTACTTTATTGTCTTCCATCAGCAATTCACTGCGATTCACATCTGCATTGTTTTTCCATGCGATATCAATGCACTGTTTTAAAGTAAGTTTCTCTCCAGTGAAACTCGTATCCTGAGCAAAATTTTTTTGCAGCATCACAAAACATATCAATACCAAAAACAAATTTTTCATTTTCATAATCTCTTTATTTCTAACAATTGCTTTTTTATTTTTTTGAGCCAGGCTTTTGAATTACTATTAAACATTGTTGCGTCGCACACTTGTACTGAAGGATCGGGAATCATCAATTGTGAATAGCGAATCGTTAATCGTAAATCGATAGTGTTATCCTTTCAGCTTATCAACCTATCAACTTATCAAGCTACCAACTTTTAGCATTCAACCTCTCAACCTCAACATCCAACAATCAAACATTGAAACTCTCAAACATTCAAACAATTAAACTAAACGTAAGAAGCAGCTACTTCTTCTTTTTCAATTCTTCCATCAAGCAAATGAATAATGCGCGAGCCATATGATGCATTTTTTTCTGAGTGTGTTACCTGCACAATCGTTACACCATCTTCTGCATTTAATTGCCTGAACAAATCCATAATTTCTTCACCCTGTTTAGAGTTAAGGTTTCCTGTTGGTTCATCGGCAAGAATTAATTTTGGCTTTGCCACCAATGCTCTTGCAATACCAACCAATTGCTGCTGACCACCTGAAAGCTGTGTAGGAAACAGATCCTTTTTGCCTACGATTTGAAATCTGTCCAATATATCAGCAACAATTGCTTTGCGTTCAGAAGTTTTCATGTTTTGATAAATCAGCGGAGTTTCAATATTCTCATACACCGTTAATTCATCAATAAGATGATAGGCCTGAAACACAAAGCCGATATACTGTTTGTACAATTGTGAACGATGTTTCTCTTTCAATTTATGCACTGCTTCATCCAGAAAATTATATTCGCCTTCATCAAATTCATCGAGCATTCCTATTACATTTAGCAGGGTTGATTTACCTGAACCCGAAGGGCCCATCACCGAAATAAATTCACGCTCTTTAATCTTCAGATTAACATCCTTTAAAATAAAGGTTCTTATTCCGCCAATAGTTACCCATTTGGATAAGTGTTTTAATTCAATCATGTTGTGTTTTATTTATTGCTTCAAAGTTATAACCCGCACTCTTGTTGACAAATACATGCCAATATAATTTTCAATTGAAAAGCAACAAGTTGTAATTGAATCTTTAATTAAGGTGTTCGGTTTCGATACACTTGTTGTTCTGTTTTGTTACAAAGAAAGTTTAGGTTCTGAGTTCTATGTTCTGAGTTCTGCGTTCCAAGGTTCTGCGTGTCTTGTCCTGATTTTATGATTTATGCATTTTCAAATTGCCTCATTTTCAAATTTTCAAATTGGCCGTCATTCTGTTCTCAAACTCTTTACAGGATTTGCCGATGCAGCCCTTATTGTTTGAAAAGCCAGTGTGAGAATTGCAATTAAGATCATTAAGGCTGCTGCTGACACAAAGAGCCATACACTTATTTGTACATGATAAGCAAAATTTTCCAGCCATTTGTTCATACCCCACCATGCAAGGGGTGACGCAATGATGAAGGCAAGCATTACCAATTTTAAAAAATCTTTTGATATAAGGTGTACAATTTGCACCAACTTTGCCCCCAACACTTTACGAATGCCAATTTCTTTCGTGCGTTGATTTGTAGTATAAATGACTAATCCTAACAATCCAAGACAACTTATAATAATTGCAAGACCTGTAGCCCACGAAAGCAGTGTGGAGATATGTTGTTCGCTTTCATAAAACTTTGCAATGCTCTCATCGAAAAAATTATATTTAAAATCTTCCCCGGGATAAATTTCTTTATATGCTTTTTCAATTTGTGCAATGGTTATTTTCCAACTGCCGGCCCCTGTTTCAGGCTTTAATGCAATATGCAGCACAAACTCATAAGGAAAAATGCTGTAAAATATAAGAGGTTTCAAAGGTTCATGCATTGACCTTGAATAAAAATCATGTACGACGCCCACGATGGGTATGCCACCTTTATCTCTCTCAATAAATTTGCCTACTGCATCTGCCGGATTTTTAAATCCAAGAAATCTTGCGCAGCTTTCATTGATCACATATTCGGTAAGGCTATCGGTTCTTTTGTTGAATCTTCCTGCAATTAATTTCAAGTTGTAGAGATTAAGATAATCAGCATCGGCATATTTAACATCTACAGTTGTTTCTATCTCTTTTTTACCATTGTTGAATTTTATGGTTTGCATGGAAGTGTTGGAACTTGCCGGTGGTTCGCTACCCAAACAAACTTTATCTATACCCGGCAGTGATTGAAGTTTGTTCAGCAGAACCTGTCTCGTTTCACTTGCTTTTGCTGCATCATCAATCCTGAAAGGAGTTCGCACAGTAATGATATCCTCTTTTTTAAATCCAAGGTCTTTATTCAATGCATAATGTATCTGCTGTCCAACTATCAACGTGGCAATAATAAAAGCTTGTGCAAAAACAAACTGTGTAACAGTTAAAGTTTTTCTTATCCATGATCTTCTGGAAGATGAGCCAGATGCAACCTGATTTTTTAAAACAGTTACCGGGTTGAATTTTGAAAGCACCATTGCCGGGTAAAATCCTGATAACAAACTCACCACTACAAGCAATGCAATTATAAACAGAATAACATTTGTATTCGCCAGCATGCCTGCGTTTATTCCCGTTGGGATAAAATCAGCAAAGAGTTTGATGATCCATTGTATCATCGCAATTGAAATAAGCATAGCAATAAGTGCAAGCAAAAATGTTTCGCTCAGGAATTGAACAATGAGTTGCAATTTAGATCCTCCCATTGTTTTACGTATGCCGATTTCCTTTGCTCTTTGCACCGCATGTGCTGTGGTAAGGTTGATAAAATTTATACACCCGAGCAGTAACAATATGGCTGCTACTGCAAGCAAACCATATAATGTAGGCAGGTGAGCCTGTCGTTGATCAAAATTGTCGTAATCGCTGTTAAAATGAATATCAGGCAATGGCTGGAGAGAAAAAATATTTTTTAAATATGCATCTTTCTGGTTTTTGTCAAACAACTGCTGAATTTGTTTTTGTACAATTGAGAGAGAAACTCCTTCATTTAGTTTTACAAAAAACTGGTCACTGGAATTTATACTGCCCCATTCTTTCAAACGCGTTTTTTCTCTCATACTCATGTACGGACGGGTGCTGTAGGAAATGAATTCTTTAAATGTAAAATCTGTTGTTTCATCAACGTCTTTTACAATGCCTGTTACAGTGGTCTTAATTGAGTCGTTATAAGTAATAATTTTTCCAACATCTTTTGATACATCATCATAAGGGAAATAGGTTTTTACACGGCTTTCTGTAAGCACTGTTGTAAAAGGTTCTTTCAAAGAATTTTGCGATGAGCCGGCAAGCCATTTGTAACCGATGAGTTTAAAATAATTATTGTCTGCAAATAAAATTCCTGTTTGTCTTTTATACCTGTCAGAAGTGTTACCCACTTGCGTGGCAATGCTCACATTCATATAATCATTCGGCATACTAAATGGTGCAAATATTTCCACACCTGTAATTTCTTTTTGAGCCGCAGGAATCAATGGAAGCGGTACGCCGGAATTTTTAAAATCATTGTCTGGGAATTTCATGTTGCTTACTACACGGTAAATCCTGTCTCTGTCTTTCTCAAACTTGTCAAAACTAAAATCATAAGAAACAATCAGGTAAATTACCAGCGATGCACTAATGCCAATCGCTAAGCCAATAATATTAATCAGCGAAAAAATTTTGCTGCGCCAGAAATTTCTCAAGGCAACAATGAAATAGTTTTTAAACATAAGAGAGGTTTTAGGTTTTTGGTTTCATGTTCTATGTTTCCGAGTTCTAAGTTCTATGTTTTGAATATAATTAATAGAATTATTATACTTGCAATTCACAATGATGACCAATTTGGAAATACTCTTGTCACGTGTTCAATACCTGGTATTTCTTTTTGTATGGCGGCTGCCATCGGCGTTTACAAAATCTTTTGAAACGCGATAAATTCTGTCTGCATCTGTATTAAAGCGATCATAACTTAAATCATCTGCAACAAACAAAAAGATCAACAGGCTGGAAGCCATTCCTGTTGCCAGTCCAAAAATATTTATGAAAGACAATCCTATTTGCTCCATCATTAATCTCAAATAGTTTCCAATTCTTTTTTTGTCAGCTCATTTTCTATATTGCCTGTGTTTAAAGTTGTTGCAGGTTCAAACATCATTACCCATGCTTCTTCCTTAGCGTTGGGACGATGCTCCACTCCTTTCGGCACTATTAAAAAATCGCCTTCGTTCAATTCAATATTTTCGTCTCTTAATTCCATTGTAAAGCTTCCTTTTACAACATAGAACATTTCATCTTCATTATCATGATGATGCCATATAAATGGTCCTTTAAATTTTCCAAGCTTCACCTGTTGACCATTTAATTCTCCTACAATTTTGGGAGACCATTGTTCATTGAATAAATGAAACTTCTGAAGCAGGTTTATTTTTTCCATAAAGCTATTTTTTTAAGTTAATAAATTTTTCATGTAACTGAATAACCTGTGGTATCACCATATTCTGTTCATCATTTACAATTACAAAATCACAGAGACGCATCTTCATTTCTTCATTTATCTGTTTACTTATTCGTACAAGCACTTCTTCACGCGTTACGTTATCACGCTGCATTACGCGTTGAATGCGCAAATGTTGTGGCGCATATACGCCTATAATATAATCAAGACCTTCAGTGGTACCCGCCTCGAAAAATAATGCCGCTTCTTTTATTGTATAAGATGTAGTTTGCTGCTGCATCCATTTCTCTGCCATTGCAATCGTTGCAGGATGTACAAGGGCATTAAGCTGTTCAAGTTTGAATGGATCATTGAAGACAATATCTGCGATATATTTCCTGTTCAATGTTCCATTTGAATAAGCTACATCACCAAATGTTTCTTTTATTTTTTGTTTTAGTTCTTCATCTTCATTCATTACCTGACGTGCGGCAGCATCTGCATAGAATACAGGAATACCAAGTGTTTCAAATATTTTAGCCACTGTACTTTTTCCACTTCCTATGCCGCCTGTAAGGCCAATTCGCAGAACCATAATGTATTAAATTGAGATAGAGCTAAAATTTACCAGAAGATTTTTCGTTAGCAATAATAATTTCCATCCATTCTTTTAATATAGGAATATCTGTTTTGGTAATTTCCCAAATTCAATCTGCGAAGGGAACATATTCAACTGTTTTTAGAATATGCGGACCAATATAAGGACTAAGTCCCTGCGAAGTGACTACTTCAACCTTCCGTTGAAAAAGATCTTCAAGAAAGAAAGCTAGTCACATAAAATTTTTAATAGTCTTTTTTCTTTTTCAAAATCTACTAAAAAATCAACATCACTGTCATCTTTCCCTTCGTCTCTTGCAAAAGAACCAAATAAGCCAATTTGCCTTACACCGTAATTTATCAACACTTCCTTATTACGTCGAAGTTCTTCAAATATGATAGCCTTATTTAATTCGCCATTTTTCATAAACACAAAAATAAAATTTTCTCTTGCGTTCGGCTTTTATTATTATTCTGCACCATTAAAATTAGTCATTGTGAAGATGAATAAAGAACAAAGCGCATAAGAGTCCCGAAGTGTTGGGATGAAACAAGTGACACAACGAAGTTTATAGATATTCAAAAGCTCCTCGCAAAAAAATTACTCCGCATCGGCCATCTTTATAAAATCACTTACAAGATAACTAATAAGTTTTCCTGTGCTTTCATCTGTTCTCCCATCGCTTAATTTGGTTGCACCTTCGCAAATATGCAGGTAAGCAACTTTTAAATCACTTGTTGCAAAATTGATATACTGCCTTGCATGCATTGGTGAAATACCAACTGGTGTTGATGCGCTGCTGAGTGTATCTTCAATTACATCAAGGTCTAATTCAATGCCGCAATAAGTATCTTCTGTAAATGCAGTCGCATGCGCAATGGCCTGTATAAAAGTTCTCTTTTCATGAATAAAAATATCTTCAAAAGTGATTACATCAATGAACGGATCATTGACAATATCTATCCAGCAATTTTGCGGAATATAGTTTTCGTGAAGACCAATAACGCAATATTTATCGAGGTATCCGTCTTCATCGGCATAACGAAAACCATTGCCACTATGCCTTCCCTCTGCCGGACGAAAATCTGCATGTGCATCAAGATTGATCGCATTGATTTGTGCCAAAGGAATAATACCGGCTTTATGTAATCCTTTTGCAGCGCCTTTTATACAACCATAAGAATTATTATGACCACCTCCAATGACAACCGGAATTTTTTTGTATTGCGTAATAAGTTTTATGAGATGCTCCACTTCTTCATCAATAGTATTTACAGCATGGCGATATGCTTCAATCTTTTCATCGTAACTGTGTGCATTGCTGTCAATCAAAGTTTCAATGTCCCTAAAATCAAAATGGCCAAGTAATAAAATATTACTGCCTTCCAAAAAATCATTGCTCTGAATATTAAGAAATGATTGGAGGAAGGGAATCCATGCAGTATCGGTTCCTCCTAAACTATCATTGGCTATTGCACCTATATCTTCGGGAACGCCCACCAGCACAAATTTTACCGGAGATTGTGCCAGTGATTTTTCAATATTGGTTGTACCATTTATAACTTGTATTCTCTCTCCCAACTTTGTTTCAAACCGGCGAAGCTTCGTTATAGAAAGTACATCCTGCTTATTGTAGACTTTAAGGTGTTGCATAGAAAATAGTTTTGAATAATAAAGTTGTTTTGCAAGATCGTTATTTTGTAGATTGGTAGGAAACCTTTTTGATTGAATATAAATAATGAATAGAATTGTTATAGAATAAAAGTGCAGTGCAATCATAGATGGTCTGTGTTATTGCACCGGCTAAAAAAATTACACTCCGATCTTCTTATTCACTATTTCCAATATCTCTGCCTCCAAAGTAATCGTTTTGTTTTCTATTTCCTTTCCGGTTGCAACAATATTTTCTACAAAAGTTTTATCATTACAACCCACGGCATTAATGCGCACATTCATAAACGCACCTATCACTGCACTGCATGCACACAATGCGCCAACACCTGCATCGGAAACGGAATTGGGATTGCCAATTTCTGCCATCGCTTTAATCACCTTCATGCTCGCATAAGCGGTCTGCATTACTTTGAATGGAATTTCAATTGCATGCTTTGTGGCATCTTGTATGGCTTTTGTACGTGCTGCTTTTTCCTCTTCTGTAGTTTTTGGCAAAGCAAATGCAGATATTATTTGATTAAAAGCTTTTGTATCTGCATCAACAAGTTTTGCCAATTCAGTTTTATATTGTTCGCCCTCTTCAGCCCAGTTACTAAATTCTTCCCATCTTTCGTCCCAACCTTTTTTATGCGAAGAAAGATTAGCAACCATCGTTGCAAGAGCAGCACCCAGTGCCCCAACATAAGCAGCAATAGAACCGCCACCTGGCGCCGGACTTTCACTTGCCGTTTCATCTACAAAATCAGATAAGGTCATGCTTACTAATTTGCTCTCCGCTTTGTCTCGAAGCATGTATTCAATAATTCTTTCTTCTGGTTTAAAAGGAACAAGTTCATCAAGACCCATTGATTTGATTGCGATCTTTATTAACTCTTTTTCTGACACACCTGTTGAACGTTTTTGTTTTCGCAGAAAATATTTTCCAGCATCGAGCATTGCTTTTAAAGGAATTAATCCAACAAGTTCACTTCCTGTAACATGTATGCCGCGATCATTTGCTTTTTTGCAAACTTCGTCAAACGCAATGTGCACAGGTGTTACATTGATGTTGGTAAGATTCATGGAAATTTGTGCAATGCCATATTCTTCAATATACCATCCAATTGCTTTTACATATTTTAAACTGCCCGGAACGGTAACAGGTTTTCCATTTTTATCAGTAACAACTTTGTTGCCGTCACGTTTTACACGACCCGCTTCACGCACATCAAACGCAATTGCATTAGCTTTTCGTGTTGAAGTTGTGTTTAAGTTTACATTATAGGCAACTAAAAAATCTCTCGCACCAATTACAGTTGCGCCGCGTTTTGCATCAAACTCATCAGGACCAAAATCGGGTTTCCAATTGGGCAATTTTATTTTTTTGAAAAAACCTTCATATTCGCCAGAACGTATCACCGATAAATTGCTGCGGCTCTTGTTTTCCTGTGCTGCTTCATACAAATAAACAGGCAATTGCAATGAAGATCCGACATGCTTTGCTAATTCCTGAGCCCACAATGCAGTTTCTTCCATAGTGATGTTGGCAATAGGTATTAACGGGCAAACATCCGTTGCGCCCATGCGTGGATGTTCACCTTTATGTTTGCTCATATCAATTAATTCGCCCGCTTTCTTAATTGCTCTGAAAGCTGCTTCCACAACAGCTTCCGGGCTGCCAACAAAAGTTACAACAGTTCTGTTCGTCGCTTTGCCGGGATCAACATTTAACAATTTTACACCTTCAACAGTTTCAATCTGATCAGTAATTTGCCTGATCACATTCATATCACGTCCTTCGCTAAAGTTTGGAACACATTCTATAATTTTCTGCATGTTGGTATGTCCTGTTTAAATGGCTAAGATATTATTTGCGGAGAAAAATACTACGAAGAAAAATTTTGGTACGATCTATCAGAAATGGATCTACATATATCCTGAAAATCCTTACAATCTGCGTTCTAAATAAATTCCCCATTAATCATCACCTTATCAATTAAATTCATTCCAAATGAATAAGGCAAATAAGCAAGTGAGGGAATTTGTTTTGTAAAAATGAGGTTTGCTTTTTTGCCAATGGCAATACTGCCTACTTCATCTCCAAGTTCCATTGCATAAGCACCATTAATTGTAGCAGCATTAATTGCTTCTTCAGGCAACATTTTCATTTGAATACAACTTAGTGATACAACAAAATTCATATTGCCACCTGGTGATGAACCAGGATTAAAGTCCGAAGCCAAAGCAACGGCGCAATCAGCATCAATCAATGTTCTTGCAGGTTGATAAGGCATGCGTAAGAAAAATGCAGCAGTGGGCAATAAAGTAACAATGCCGCTCCAAACCTCTGAAGCACTCGCTAATAGTTCAACTTCATCAATATTCAATGTTTCAAGATGATCGAGAGAAAGAGCATTCAATTTAATTCCTGCTTCAATACCACCAATACTGTTTAATTGGTTTACATGTAGCTTTGGTTTTAATCCATATTTATATCCTGCTTCACATATTCGCATCATTTCATCAGCACTAAAAAAACCCACCTCACAAAAAACATCAATATAGTCGGCAAGATTTTCTTTTGCAATATTGGGCAGCATTTCATCAATGATTAGTTGAATATATCCTTCATGATTATTCTTGTAATGTTCAGGATAAGCATGCGCTCCAAGAAAAGTTGCTTTGACAGGAACAGATGATTGTTTTTTCAATTTTTTTATTACACGCAACATTTTCAATTCACCTTCAACCGTTAGACCATAACCACTTTTTATTTCAATTGCCCCGGTCCCTAACTTGATTAACTCCTGCAAACGATTCCACGCCGCTTCGTATAAAATATCTTCGGATGTTTCATTTAGCTTACGTGCTGAGTTTAATATGCCTCCTCCCTTGGCTGCTATTTCTGCATAAGTTTTTCCTTTTATTTTATCTATAAATTCTTCTTCACGGGTAGCTGCAAAAACAAGATGTGTATGACTATCGCACCAGCAAGGTAAAATTGTTGAGCGATTTGCATCAATGGTTTCCGATTGCCAGTTGCCAGTTGCCAGTTGCCAGTTTTCAGTTGGCAGTTCTGAGTTTTGAGTTCCGGGTTCTGAGTTTGAAGTTTCAGGTTGTGAAATTGACTTTGCAGTTTCGGATTTCGGATTTAAGATTTCGGATTTTAAATCTTTCATTTGTCCGTAACCTGCAATTACTCCATCTTCAATAATTAAATAGGCATCATTGATGCATGGTAATTCAGCCAACTCTTTTCCATGAAGAATATGGCTTTCAGCGCTAACATTTGCAAGGCAGCTAATGTTTATTATAACTTGTCTTTGCATCAGCAATATTACAAATAAGCCATGAGCTATGAGTTTTGAGCGATAAGTGTATTGCGGAAACTATAGGCTTGAGCTTAAGTTTAATAAAGTTGAGAACGCACAAGTGCCCGCCCGACTGAATGCCGTTCGGACGGGAGTGACACAAGCGAAGATGCTGCACGTACGAAAAGCCAGTCCCATAAAAATAATTTTCTCTTAACCAATATTTGTTTTATTTACACCAATGAAAAAATTTTTGCTGATATTGATACTTATTTTTTCATCTGTTCTGTTGTATGCGCAAAAACCAAAAATTGGTGTTGCACTAAGTGGTGGCGGTGCTAAAGGGCTTGCACATATTGGTATTTTGAAAGCTATTGACTCTGCAGGATTACAGGTTAATTACATAACGGGCACGAGCATGGGCAGCATTATTGGAGCTTTATATGCATGTGGTTATTCTACAGATACAATTGAAAAAATTGCACGCAGTACAAATTGGGAACTGCTGCTTACAAATAGTGCGTCACTTCAAGCCATGAGCATGGATGAAAAAAATGAATACGATAAATATGCTGTGGAATTACCCTGGGTAAATAACGGCTTTCGCATACCAAGCGGACTACTGGAAAGTGAAGAAATATGGCTGCGCCTGAGTGAATATTTTTTTCCTGTTTACAATATAAAAGATTTTTCAAAACTGCCTGTGGGTTTTAAATGCATTGCCACTGACGTTTCTACAGGCGAAGGTGTTGTATTTGACTCAGGGGAAATTGTGCCCGCAGTGCGCAGCAGTATGGCAATACCATCTTTATTTACGGCGGTAAATTATAATGGAAGAAAATTTGTAGACGGCGGTATTGTACGCAATTTTCCTGTAAGTGATGTAAAGGAAATGGGCACCGATATTATAATTGGCAGCAATGTTGCAGGCGGTTTATTGCCCAAAGAAAAAATCAATAATATTTTCCAGGTGTTATTACAGATCGCTTTTTTCAGAGAAGATGTAGATGCTATTAATGAAAAAAAGCTTTGTAATATTTATGTACCACACCATCTTGATGAATATAACATGGGCAGCTTTGCATCGGCCGAAGCTATCATTGATGAAGGTGTTAAGATGGGTGATTCATTATATCCTCGTTTCAAAAAACTTGCTGATTCTTTAAACACGATTTACGGCAAACAAACACCCAGGAAAAATCTTTTGCCTCTTGTTGATTCAGTAAAAATTACTGCATACGAAATTCATGGACTGCATCAAACAAATGAATTATTTTTTCTGCATCGCCTGCAGTTTGAGAATGATAAATGGTACACGGCAAAACTATTATCCTCAAAAATAAGAAAAGCTTTTGGCACAAGATATTATAACAAAATTGTGTACTCATTACAACCATTACCCGATGGCAGTTGCAAGATCATTTTCGATATTGAAGAGAACCCTTTTACGTTTGCAAAACTAGGCATACAATATAATAGCTTTACCGGTATCAGCCTGATTGGTAATCTTACTTCAAGAGATTTTTTTACACCTCATTCACGCAGTCTTGTTAACATAAATATTGGAGAGAATCTGCGTATTCGCGGTGAGCATTTACAAAACTTTGGAAAATTTAAAACATTTGCTGTTGCCGGCAGAACGGAAGCTGAATCACTTGGCTTTATAACCTATAAAGATTTTAATAAAGAGGGCACATTTAAACGAAGTTCCTTTCTTGCTGATGTTAATACGCATTGGACCTTCAGGCGAAATTTTCAAATGGGTGTAGGCACTAATTTTGAGGCGTATCATTATAAACCAGATATTCCTTCCCAGTTTTATCTGAGAGGTCATATTAATCTATTTACATCCTACGGATTTTTGAAAGTTAATACTTTAAGTAACAGCATTTATCCTCAACAAGGTACTAAAGTGAATGCTGAAATAGGTTATGTATACAATCAACATCCGCATCTGGAATATTATCGCAATAAAGAGCTCATCACTAATGTTGATTCATTGAATTTCGAGTACAACAATTTTTGGAGAACCACTTTATCTGTAGCACATTATCAACCTTTGAGCAAAAAAATAACATTCATTGCAGAAGGGCAGGCTGGTCTTAACTTTCATGAGAAAGCAGGTATTGTAAATGATTTTGTGGTAGGCGGATTAACACATACTTTCCGCAACCAACTAACCTTTGCGGGTTTAAACGAAGGTAGTTTTTTCACGAGCAGTGCCGCAACGTTGAGCCTGGCTTTGCGTTACCACATGTACACAAACCTGTATCTAACTGCTATAGCAAATGGATTATACAACAATTTTATCACGAGCAACAGGAGCGCTGATCAGCCCAATTTTCTAACTGGGTATGCAGTTACGCTCGGTTACAATTTTGTATTAGGCCCCTTAGAAGTAAGCGCTATGTATTGCGATCAATCCAAAAAATTATTGCCTTACATAAATTTGGGAATTCCTTTTTAGAACCATGATTTACATGATCCATATGATTTACGTGATCAAAAGAAATTGACGAATAGATATTTTGGATTTATTTTTTGGGACAAGCTGCAGTAATTCTAATGATTCTTTTATTCCCGTACGTACTGACTCTTGTACAATTAATACTTGCTGAGCAAGCAAACTCCGAAAACAAATTATACACACTATTACATTACCGTTCTTTATAAACTGGTAAATATCGTTCTAATCTTTTTACAAGAGTTTTATTATGCCAATCTCCGGCAAATAATAATTTGCTCTCTCTGTATCAATATAAGTAAACCTATATTTTATACGTACTAAAACAGGTTATCCTGTTACCATCTCTTATTACCACCTCTGAAAAAAGTATTGTTGCCAGACTTTTTTTCTTTTTCTCTTGCTACAGATACAGATAAGGCTCTCCCTCCTATCTCTTTGTTATTAAGTTTCTGTATCGCTTCATTTGCTTCTGATTCGGAGGGCATTTCTATAAATGCGAAGCCACGTGAACGGTTGGTTTCCCTGTCCATAATAATTTTAGCAGAAGTTACAGTACCAAATTTTCCAAACATGCTTTTCAGGTCTTCTTCAGTTGTTTGAAAACTTAAATTTGAAACATAGATGTTCATAAAATCAAAAAATTAGGATAAATAATAAAAATACCAATAATGTTAAGTAGAAAACACGAGTAAAAAAGAATAAAAATATTACTGATAAAAAAGTAAAAATTTGCATCTGTTCTATACTGCCTGCTTGCACAACTTAATATCATATAGTGAAGGTATGTTAATAAAAAATATCAGAAAGAATTTTTATTTGCAGTATGAAAGTGGTTTAAACATCAGCAACTTTGAAGGGTAATATTTCAATATTTTCCCAAACTCTTCCAATAACATAAGGGTCTTCATTTATCCATTGCTTCACTGCTTCTTCATTTTCTAATTGCACAATCAACATAGAGCCATGCATGTTACCCTGTTCATTTAATTTGGCGCCACCAATAATAAACCTGCCTTCAGCTTTTTCTTTGCGTACTCTTTTTAAATGTTCTTCACGAACAGATAACCTTCTGCTTAATGTATCAGGATCCCGATAATCGTCTGCAAGAATTAGAAATTGCGGCATGGTTTGAAATATAAATGGAGTAAAAAATGTAAAATGTAAAATTGATAAAGCCTTTATTAATTTGAAGTAAATACTTTCACCCAATCAACAGAATAAGTTCCTGTTTGAATAAGTGAAGGATCAAAATTGGAAAAGAAATTTCCGCCCACTGCAAGATTTAATGTAATGCGTTCTGTTTTGCCAAAAAGGTTTGAGACAAAACCACCGGTGTTTGTAATAACTATCTGCCCGTCAAGCATAAAAGTCAAACTACTTTTAGACCAGATAATTTCATACACATGCCAGCAATCCGTAAGACTTACATTAGATGTGATAAAACCAACCTGGTTTTTTACAAGATTTCTGTTAGCTGCCTTTCCATAAAAATAATTTGTCTGATACTTGAAAGGCTCCTGTCCCCTTGCTTCCATGCAATCAATTTCACCTTGCGTGGGCCATGGATCACCATAACTCCAGAATGCAGGCCACATCCCATAACCGGCAGGTAATTTTAACCTTGCAATCAATCTTACTTTTGGCGCTGCAGCAGACGCGGAGAAATTTGTTTTGCTCTCTATTCTTCCTGATGTGTAATTAAAAGTTTTTGGTGTTGCGTCGAATGGAGTAGTGGCACCGGTAACAGTCTCTTTCTTTGCGGTAATTAACAACACTCCATTTTGTATTTGCATATTTGCTGCCTGGTAATATTGCAATTCATTATTGAAAGCGCCGCCTGTCCATATATTCCATTTGCTTAAATCTGTGGAGAAATTATCTTCAAAAACTTTTGTCCAGCCTGCAGAAGTTAATGTTGTTTCATCAAGATCGTAATCACAAACAGCATTTGCATTTACGGAAGTATTATTATCTGAACGTGTTGCTGTTGCAATTGCATTTTCATTGTGAAAATCTTTTTTACAAGAAACAAATAAAAAGGCTGAGAACAAAAGAATGTAGAAATAATTTTTCATGACAAGTAATTTTTGATCTTGTTAATGGATATATGAATTTAAGAAAATTACTTCAGCGCCTTTTACTCTATTTTCGCAAAAAAAGAAATTCATTCAGCAACATCGCTAGTGTAGAAGGTGTTATAATGTGTATGTTTCATTTTTTCTTTCGGATAATTATGATGAATTTATTTCATGAGAATAAACTACGCAGAATATTTATGTATTGGAAAATATTAAACACACGATATTAATCGCGAATTATTCCTGCAATATCAAAAAGAATAAGTTTTTATTTTTTCCTGACATACCTCATTCTGCCTGTAACATCCCAGCTTGAAGTATTTTGCGGCATACGCATATTTTCAACAATGAGCTCATCCGGGGAAATAATTTTATAAACTACGCGTAGCTGTACAGTTGATTTATCAGGATATATCCAGGTGTTATCAAAATAAATAGTATCAGCCTTTTTCTCACCCTGATAATCTATCAGCACGCCGTGTTCGGAATCAATAAACATTCTTTGAAATTTCTGAGAGAAGCGATTGTATGCAATGATTGATTTTGTCATAAAAGATTTGTTCTGCAATATTCCCGTATAGTCTTCTTCAATCGCTGATGCTCCGGTTGTTTTGATTATAACAGCAGTCCCATTATCTGATTCCCATGGACCGTTGGCCGACAAACGGGTCTCTGTAGTTACCAGCCAGTAGCCTGTTAAAAAATCCAATTCGGCTAATTTACTTTTTGTATCCTGGGCAAAGGATATATCTATAACAAAAATGTGCAACACGAAAACTGCAATAACTTTTTTCATAGTGAGAACTTTATTGTGGAGTGCTTTATAAAAGTTAATGCAGTTTATTATTGTCGATTTTCAAATTCCTGTAAAAGGTCTTTTGAAATGATTGCTGGTTGGGACGATTGTACGGATTTACATCTTATAATTTTTCTTCCGTATATTTTTAAAGTTGTCCAATATAGCCTGCCAGCCTCCTTTTTGCATTTCGATAGAATTTACCTTTTCTGCTTCAAAGCTTTCCGCTACTTTAGTTTTATTTTCGTCAGCAAAGAAAGTTATCTTCACTTTCCTGCCATCACCAATTGTGTATTCGATGTATTCATTATTGGTGATGGCATCATACACACCGCCGAAATCAAATCCAAAGCTTCCATCTTTAGCTTCCATCCTGTAAACAAAATTACCCCCGATACGTAAATCATTTTCTGCATGTGGTGTATACCAATCATCAGAAGCGTTATTCCATTTGATGATGTGTTCAGGCTTTGTCCAATATTCCCACACTTTTTCTACAGGTGCATTAATGGTGCTCTCTACCGTAATGATTGTTTTGTTTTGCGTTTCCATTTTGTTCAACATTTTATGGTTAAGTATTTTGTTTTACAATGTAAACATCGGGAAGTTTATAAAACATAAGTTCGAAGTGATCTCAGCTAAACAAAATCAAGGCTGCAGATCACTTCGAACTTTGATGATGTTAAGCACCTCGAAATAACCAGACTACATAGAAAATTCTTCGGAAATAATTTTACCATCTTTTGCATGATAAATACAAAGCTCTGTCATGTCCATCTGTTTACCATCCTTTATCGTAACATCCATTTTCATGGTACAGGCAAATGAATTAGCTGCAACCAGGGGATCAGAAACATCAAGTCCATGCATTTCTTCTACCATTGAATTCCATTTCTCTCCTTTTTCCTTTATGGCTTGCAAACCTTTTGTTTCTTTTGGAAAATCAGGTGTAGCATGAGGTTCAATACTTATTGCATCTTCGGCAAATAATTCTGTTTGAGCTTCTTCAAATTCGCCTTTACGGCAAAGCTCAACAAGGCGGTTAGCGATTTCTTTTGTTGTCATAGTAATTAGTTTTTGTCTAAGCTAAGAAATGTTTTTTTATCATAGATTGAGTTAACAAAGAAATAAAGCTTGAGTGTAAAACGTCAGACAACTTCAGTCGAAGTTTGTTTTGACAGTTACTT
>WNFY01000230.1_pt1 | contig 45687 bp, 59 predicted proteins | sample 5400091 | NCBI WGS metagenome assembly WNFY01 (sample SAMN13153364, study PRJNA577476) | soil metagenome | isolation source: 60 cm soil or saprolite under grassland replicate 1 | place: USA:California | collected 2016-06-15 | reverse complement strand
GCAGGATGCCTTCGCTGATTTTACGGCCGCGATATTCCACGATGGCGGGCTGCCAGTCAGCGTGCGATTTACGCAATTCCTCGATCAAGCTTCCGGCAAATCGATATTTGGCCAGTGCGGTTTTAAACCGGTTTTCGTGTTCCAGCTTCTCGCCCTGTTGCGCCGACAAATAAGCCTTAAGAAAAATTTCGCTCGGATCGTCCTGCTGCGCGGAGAGAGAACTTGTAGTCGGGAGGAAAAAAAAGCCTGCGAGCAGAACCAAACCGATTCGCCTCATGCAACGATGAAACGCAGTGATAATCCGGCTTGGGCGAAATTTTCGTCCCACGGACGTTGAGAATTAGGGAAGCCGGCGACAAAAAGCGAGTCCTTTGTTTGCAAAAAAAAGATTCGAATTTTAGAGTCTGGTTCCCACCTCGGCGATGGTGGCCGTAGCTCAATGGTAGAGCCCCAGATTGTGGTTCTGGTTGTTGCGGGTTCGAGTCCCGTCGGCCACCCTTTTTTCGGAATGTTAAATTGTTAAAAGAGTTACATCGTTATAACGGAGAGCCGCAAACCTTTTTAACATCGTAACATTTGTAACTTTTTGACGTGCCATTTGTGCCTGTAGCTCAACCGGATAGAGCTTCTGACTTCGGATCAGAAGGTTGGGGGTTCGAATCCCTCCAGGCACGTATTTTATTAGGCTGGAATTTCCCTGGCAATTAGCGACAGATTACCAGAGGGCGAAGGAGGGTGAATTAGGATGCAGGAGATTGAATCCGGGCGACTTACGACGCGAGTTCGGACGACTTAGCAACAGATTGCCAATCGTGGAATCCGGCGCGGCTGTGCGCGTACAGATTGCCAATCTGCCTAGCGAGCTTGACTGCGCTTGACAGTTTCGGAAGGTGTCAAGGTGTCAAGTAAGTCGGGCTGCGAAGCTGGAATCCGCTGGCGCCGGCCGCCTTTGGAGCGCAGGACCTGATTTATCTGCGCCAAGGTCTCGGTCGTGCTGTCCGGGGCCTGACCTGGGCGAACCCGGCGCGCCACAGCCTGCACCACGGCGCTGATCGGGCGTGCGGCCTTGGCCTCATAATAGTACTCGTCGCCGTGGTGCGTCATGTGCTCTTGGACGGCGTACAGGAAGTAAGCCGAGAATCGCTGAATCTTCGCCAGGTTACCGTGTCTCTTAATAGTACCGATCACTTTTATGAGAATCCGCCGGTAACCTAATGCCGGCAGCCTCGCGCCACGATCGTTCATCCATTTGGCCGGCCAAGTGATGGCCTGGATCAGCATCGAGCGCTCCTGGAAAAAGCGTCTATCGGTCTTTTGCACGAAAAACTCGCGCCGGATCAGGCGCAGCATTTCCTCGACGAATCGGGCGACCTCGGGTTTCATTCATGCTTATGATGCCGGCGTTGGTAGCGGGAATAACGCCGGAGCATGGCTTCAGCCTGGTTTTTCAGGGAGGCGCACTGCGAAAACTCCTCTTCGGTCACGAAATCGAACAGCTTATAGCCAGGTGAACCAGGAAAACTGAATATCTGGCCCTCTGAATTCTCGACCAGCTCGCGAAGCTCGCGATCGGTGAATCCGTGGACCTTCAGCTCGCGCGCCGTGTGCCATCCACCGTCGCCCAAAATCCGAATCAGCTGTTGAATTCGATCGGTTGTTATACCGATGGTCGGGGCTCGAAATAGAGGCAGGTCGTTTTGAACACTGGCGCCAGGTGCGAGGACAACGCTCATATTTAAGAGTGGAGGGCGAACTGCGGGAGGTGCCGTCGAAGCCAGGCAAACGCATTGGTCGCGCTGATCTGGACCCGCCATGGTTTGCCATCCAAGGCGACCCGGAAACTGTTCACCCGTTTCTGGGACGAATAAAAATCCAATGAATGAAACATGCCCGTCATGCCGTCCTTAAAGTTTTTCGGAAACTTGGAGTGATGGAGGATTTGTCGCCCAACCAGTCGATGAAGCGAATGAGCCATGTCGTTCAGCATTTGTGGTGGTTCTTCGTTCACAGTGTTAGTCAGGCTCGCTCTCGTCCACGTCGCTCAGCTCCGCCGTTTAGAGCGATATAGGTCTCTCGCCTTTTTCCAGTGGAACAGGGCCTCGGCCAGCCACCAGCATGCGCGGTCACTCGACACAAAAAGATATGCGCAATCCGCCGCTATCACCACCGCGTGAAAATAGCACATAGACTCGCACCATCGTATCGCCGTAACCAGTCGATGCAGCCAATTCGCTCTTGGGCGACGCGCCCTGATTTCATCGCAGTTGCACCAACTCTTTCCGCATTGCCCATCGAGACTTTCACATTTGCTCATGGCTGATCTCCCACGTTAGGCCGCCCTCCGCTTTTCGTGTTCGCGCAGGGCGATGATGAGTTTTCGCAGCTCCTCGGTCTCTAGCAGGTTAACCGGCAGCTTGAAAAACATGCGATCGGCAATGGCCTGGACGTAGTTCTCGCGGACGCGCAGTTTTCGCATCAGGCTGCGCAGGCCGAAATAGAGCCGGCGGCGTTCCATATCCTGGGCGTTGATCCGGGAAGGCCGGGCCGCGCCAGGATTAATAATCGCTTTAAGCTCGGCGATCACACGATCGAACTCGCGGTTTGTCAGGTCGTAATGAGATTTATCGTAGCCGATCGCGCGGACGTGGAGCTCGTGCCGGCGATTGTTCTCATTGAGCCATGTCCAGGTCTCGCGGCCGTGCATGAGCTCCCGCTTTGCTTTCCCCCACAGGCCCCAATAGAAACGGTTTTGGCGGTTAGAGATCATTGGAGATCCAAAAAGAACCTGACACCCATAGCGGCCACTTGAATTGCTTCTTTGCGAGCGTTCTCCAGGTCATTTGTTTTGACCGAATCCCAGAGCTCGTCGAGTTCCTCTTTAATGACGGCGAATCCGTAGTGGCCGTCCGAGATTGGCTTGAATTTCGATCGGGCGAACTTCAGCTCATCGAAGACTTTATCAAAAGCCTGTTCGTCAGAGATCATGCTTCCTCTTTCCACCAATCGGCATCGTCCAGATCGCGATCGGTCGGTCGCCGCTCGATTACTCTATAATAAGAACGCCGCCAATATTCGGCGTCTTCCAGTGCCCATCTAAGCCGAACCCTCAATCCAGGCCCACCCACGGCGATCGCGCCGAGACAGAAGCCAAAACCGACGGCCGAGAGGATCAAGGCGTAAATCATCATTTGAGCACCTCGCGGTCGGTTGGTTCGCGGTAGGGCAAATCGAGCGCGTGATAGATATCGGCCTCGGTTGCGCTAGCGATGATTTCATTACCGACGTTCACCACGCCGCGATACGGCGCGAATTTTAAGCCTTTGGCTTGCGCACGCGCGCAAAGCTGGACGTTGTGCTGCACAGAGCCAGTCCGGCAGAGATAGACCGCGCCCCAATTGCTCGGCGTGCGCGAAACAAGATCGACAATCTCGCCGTGCGCGACGAAGAGATCGATCTGATGGCCGCCGGTCCGCAGCTGATAAGTCAGATTGCGCGAATCCAGGACTCGGCCGCCGGTCACCAGCTCGCAGCTGCGCAGCATCCGTTTAATGATCGGCGCTAATCCGTTTTTCGGGATCAATACCAGGTCGAGATCGTTCACCTGGTTGCGCTCGCGCCGGACCGAGCCGGCGATCTCGATCTTTTCACAGAACGGCAAAAGCTCCGACATAACCTTGAGCGCGAGACGGTGGGCCTGGGAGAGTTGCATTATGGATGTTTGTGGGTTGATGTTTGAGGTTTGATTTTCTCTAGACTCTTGTGGCGTTTACAGAACGCCTCGAAATCGGTGTTGCTCAGCAGCTCCATCAGCTTGCCGGTCGGCGCGCGATCAAGCGGAAGTGTATTGCCGCGCGCGAGCCAGGTCTCGATGTCGCGATTGACCGAGTCATGATTCTTGAGACCAAGCCGCTTCATAAACTCGCGTTTCGATTCCCATTTGGCGTGTGCCGGCGCGACGTTATAACCAACCGATCGACAATGATCCGCGCAGAATTGCGTGAGCACGCCCTGGTTTTTGGCCGTGACATCGAGAGTCATTCTGAGGTGGACCGGCTCACTCATGATAAACCTGGCGGGAAAATGATTTCTGTTGGGCTGATGACGCCGTGGGATCGCCGGATCAGGCCGAGCGTTCCGAGCGGTCCAATCGTGTTGCTGAAATGCCCGCCGGTGTGATCGATCCCGACTTCCTGGCCGATTTCTTCTGCGGTCACATCCTCGCCGCGCCGATCGATGATGACATCGAGCGCCACGATCTGCGCTTTGGCATCCAGCATTTCCTCGCATAACTTGGTTGCGAAATAACTTTTGCCGGAGCCGGTGCGGCCGAGGATGCCGAACTTTTGCGTGACCGCGTCGATCGGCAGGGACAGCGATTTTGAGATGTGAAGCTTCGTCACGATCCTCCTATTGCGTCCTGCGGCTCAAATTCGGCCTCGAGTTCGATCCGTTTTTTGATCAGGTCGGCGAGTTCTCTCTCGATCACAATCTTGCGGTCTGCCGGCGTCGTTTCGGACATCACCTGCTCGCGCAGGAGGACGATCGACAAGGTCAATGCCGCGTAATGCTCGGACGCGCGCGAAGGTTTAGGGACCGCGATCTCGCGCAGCACGCTCTCAAGTTTCGCAGCGACAACATCGCTGATCGCCATAATCTCGCCCGGCGTCACGCGAATGGCTCCTCGTCGGCCGACGCGTCTTTCAACGCCGTCGGAAATTCGTATCGCTTCACCGGCTCGGCATTTTGTTGCTGCGCCAGAGCGATCGCCATATCGCGGCTGATCGGCGACATCGAGTAAATCGCGCCGGGACCGAAGAACCTGGTGAACGCGATCGCGCCCTCCTTGTCAGGCACGTCGACTCTGATGAACGCGCCGCCGACAATCGTCGCTTCGGTTACGCGACCCACAATCCGCGCATGGCCGAAGAGCTCGACTAGCGCCCATTCATCGAATGTTTTCTTTTCGTTTTCGGTGTTCATAAACTCAGCACGCGAGGAGATAGCGGTTGCAAACGCAATAAGAGGCTCCGCTCTGCACGCTCAGAGAAGAAGCCCCGCTCCTTTTTGTAGAAATTTCATGCGGCCTCCTGTTGCGAGACGAGCCGTTGCGGATCGGCCGGGTCGCGCTTTGGATCGACAAAGAATACTTCGCGTTGATCGACGCGCAGTCCGACTTCGGCGAGCTGCTCGGGCTGCAACTGCTTGAGGGCGTCCTTATCAACGCTCTCCTTAGTTATGATGTAGCTACGCCAAAACGCGGAGGCCGTCGCCTTAATCGCTTCGATCACTTTCGCCCAGGTCCATTTCCGATTAAGCAACACCAGCGTTGGGTTGCCGGTGCGGAAGCCGAAAAATGCGAACTTCGTGTCGGCCGATTTCTTTTTGCCTGGCAACAACTCTTCTCGATGCTCGGCCGCGTATTTCTCAGCCCGGATGACGTTGACCTGCATCTTTTCCGAGAGATCGTTAATGTCGGCGTCGAGTTCGTTGCGAATGGCGAGGATTTTCAAATCGCGTCGAAGCTCGAGGCGCTCCTTGGCGATCTGCATGGTTACGGTGTTGTCGATCACGCGCTCGAATTCGTCGCGGGATCTGATTTCGCTGAGCGCTTTGATTCGGTGTGTCATAGATTCATTTTTTTAGCCACGGATGGACACGGATTTTCACGGATAAGAGGTTTAAAAACAGCAGCCATGAGTTCCTCTTTCTGTTGTTCGTTTAGGTAACGAACGCCGCTTCGCGTCATCACTCTGTATCGATGTTTCTTGTCTGGCTTCATTCCGAATCCGTGTTTCATCCGTGTAAATCTGTGGCTTAGGCGGCCTTTTTGAATCTGATGCCCATTTTGGAGCAGGCTTCGCGGAAATTGAAAACTTTACGGCTGGCCACCGCGGCCAGCTCAGTGAGCCAGTTCAAATACGTCTCGGCTTCTTCGAAGCTTTCAGCCACGAAATAACCACCGCAGTTTTTCCCGGAATAAGCGCACACCAGGACGTTCGGCCAGAGGCAGGATTCGTCTGAAATAATGCGCCGGACTTCGCGCGCATTGCCGGCGCTCCGGCCGAGCTCGTCGCAAATCTCGGCGGCGCTGATGGCGTTTTCTTTGCCGACGTGGCGCCGGATTACGCTGAAAATTTTGTCGCCTCCACGTGTTCTCATAATCCTATGGGGAGACCACGCTTTTTTTTGTCCACCGCGCGCTGAAGTTTTAGGATTGATCTGCCCACGATTTGCCTGACACGTTCGCTTCCAATCCCAAAGTTTTTACCAACTTCCGTTAAGGTCTTTCGCTTTCCTCCGTCTCTTCCGAATCGGTCGTAAAGAATATCCGTCTCGCGCTCAGTGAGCACCTCAAGAAGCTCGGGGTCGAGCATCGATGAAATTTTGTCGCCGGCTTCGGTTCTCATCCGTGTATTCCAATCTCCATTCCGAAGTTGATGGGTTTGAGCACTACGAACTTGCCGACAGATGTGTTACCGATAAGCCTATGGCTGTTCCACCATCGATTGAAAAGAATGCGCGCGATGGCCTTGCGCTTTTTTGGATTTAGACTCTTCCGATATTTCGCTTCCAGATCTGCGCTAGACATCAATGAGGCCCTCATGCAGCGAGTAGTTTGAACCTGCCGCGACGCGCTGGTTTCGCGGTGAGGGCGAGTTGTTTTACCCGCGCGTCGGTTTGTTGCTGGCGCGTGGCTACTGCCACGTGCGTCGCGGTGATGGGCGTGCTGTGGTTGCCGGCCAGGTGCCGCGCGGCCGCGATCGCTTCGATCATGATGCCGAGATAACCTTCCTCAGCTTTGGCAAACGTGACCAGGCCATCCAAAGCGTCGTCGGTCGCGTTGCCACAATGGAGCGCGGCGATGGCGCGGATCTCGCGGTCGGTGTGCGCGTCGCGTAGCTCGAACTGGTAACGCCGCCCTGCGAGCTGGCCCGGTGCGTAACGCGCGTTGTGCGCCTTGGAAATTTCTACAGCCAACGCGAATTGCTCGGTGGTCAGCAACACCGCGCCGACCCCTAACGAATCGCGCAGATGCCGGATAAACTCGACCCGCTTCGGTTTGATCGATTGCAGATTTTCCGGCCATAAATTATGGGCTTCATCGATGATGACAGTGTCGATCAACCCGATGCCCATCGCGGTCTTGATCTGGGCGCGGAGGACCGGAATTTTTTTACTGACGTTAGCCCCGATTCCGAGCGCGCCCCCGAGCGCGGCCAGGAATGTGCGATCATAATTGTCCTCCGGGCAATCGAGCCAGACGGCCCGATGCAAATTAAGCAGCCAGTTGCGCTCGGCTTCCTCGGTCTTGCCATGGCGCCATTTACCCTGGACAACCGTGATCCGGTGTTCATCCCCGGCGATCTCGAACGCTTCCGCGATCGCGCGCGAATCGGCCGTCTTAACGAGTGGCGGCAATTTCGATTCGAATTCCGCGCGTAGACGTTTTACGGCTAGACAAAATTTGTCTAGATCGGCTTCGTCGTGCCCGGTAAGCGCCCGATAAACTTCGATCGGATGGAGCCCGAGTTTCGAGCAAAGATCGGCCTCGGTGATTCGCCCGATGGTGCCGATCGGATCGGGGAGGAGCCGACGTTGCCAGCAAAGCTGTATCCGCTGCGAATTCGCGGCCAGGTTCGCCAGCCAGAGAGCCGCATTGCGGCTTTCTGTTGGGTAAGAGCGAGTGGCTTGCGCAGCGACAGCGAGCGAGATATTGATCGGGCGCAACCGCGCGCTCGACAGATTGCGCTCCGGCGCGTGGGAAGGATCGTCGTTGGTTGAGGTGCGGGTGTTCACGAAGAATGTTTGATGTTTGATGGTTGAGGTTTGATTTCTGATCCGTGTTAATCCGTGGCTAAAAAACCTCCGGTTCGCCTTCGTGTTCTTCGTGTCCTTCGTGGTGGATATGAGCTTGCTGAAAAGCTTCCAGCTTTGTCAGCGCTGGGCGTTGTTGTTCGCGGCGGGTGACGAACTCTGCGCTCTCTGCGCCGACTGCGACCGACTTCGTGAAATCGCTTTGGGGTAATTGGGGGCGGTCCAGGTCCATCCGCGCGATCACGCCGCGCAGTTGCGCTTCGTCGTGATCGAGATCGGCGAGTTGCCTAACGACTGCAGGACCGGCAGCCTGGACCAGCTCCAGTTTCATCCGGCGCACGACGCGCGCCTTGTCGGCACACGCTTGCGCCATCGCGGCGGCGTCCATCCGATCGACCGCGCCGTACAACGGCAAGGTCTCGACGTAACGGCCTTCGTCGCCCGCTTTCCACGTCGCGGTATTCACGTCACAGATGATGTGCACTTCCAACGCCCAACCGCATTCCGGGCGCCAGGTGCGGAACGCTTCCGCGTCGTAGAGCGCGACCATCTTTTTCTCCTGGGTGGCGAGCTGCGCGGCCAGATGGCAACAGAGCGATTCCGGTTTCCAAAACCGGAGTCCCTTGAACGGGGCGAGATCGAACGTGACGCCGTCGCGCGCATCAACGGTCACGGCTTTACCACGCCACCTGAGAAGGCTGGCGGCGTCAGCCGGATGAATGCGCTCGGATTCATGGCGTTGGGACAACGCCATCCATCTTTCGTTGCACGATTCGTTGCGGGACTTGAGCGCGCCGGTCTTAGGACATTGAAACTCGATCCGGGCAAATCCTTCGCGCTCGTGATCGGTCTCATTATTATAGAGCGCGATCGTTTCGGCGATTTGCTCGATCACCCAGCGTTTCGGACGCAACGGCGACGATTTCAGCCGTGGCCTAGAATCCCGGCCAACTCCTCCATGGATCCATTGAATCGCGAGATCGGCGAAGGCGGTCAGCGCCGCCTCGTGCATTTGCGTGCTCAGAGGGCCGGAGCCCTTGTCGTAAAGCAAGCGGCCCGTGGAATGTTCGCGGCCTTTGAACCCGAGCTGCGCCGGTTGGCGCCGGTAATCGCCACCGCGTTGGCCTGGTAATTGCTCGAGCAAAATCGCCAGGGTCCGCATAAAACTTTCAATCCACGGTTTACCCATCCAATGGCCGCTGCGCGATTCCCAGAAACTCGCGACCGTGGAATTGCCGCCGTCCATCGACGTCCGATGAATTACGATCCGGCCCGGCCACAAACTCGTGAGCAACGTCTCGCTCGCCGGCGCGCACGCGACCGCGCCGCGCTCGAAAATGATGTGCATCGGATATTTGCTCGGCAACCCGAACCCGCGCAGGACCCGCGCAAACAGCGCGGACACATCTTCTTTACCTAACGAGCCTTCTTTCACCGTGAACCCCAGGATCCGCCGCGTGGCGACGTCCATGACCAGATAAGCTTTCAGCTCGATCAGCCGCGACGGATTAAGATCGTCGTGACAAATCAGATCGATCCGGGTGTCATCGAGCACGATCAATTCCATTGGGCGCAATGTCGCCGTGCTGGTATGAATCCACGGCGCGCATTCGCGCACGAACCGCGCGTTGCCGTGGCTGCCGAGACGCCGTGCACCGGTCGAAGCTGCAAATGCGCGGACATGCTTTTTGGTGAGCGGAAAATCCGCGCCGCCCTGGCGCACGCCTAATCCGGGAACTTCGCGACCCATCAACCAATCGAGTTTCATGCTGTGATGGACCGCGCTGACGTGCTCGCATTTTACCGAGCGCGCTTTGATCTCGCCCGCGAGCGCTTCGAATTGTTCTTCGGTCAGCCCGAGCTGGGCCGGCAGTTTCGTTTGCAGTTGCGCTTTCTTATGCGCGCAACTTTTTTCGTCGCAATACGCTTCCATCGGCGCGAACTCGAACCCGCCGCGTTTATCGATGAGATCCACCCAGTTGCGGATGGTGCGCTCGGAACAACGGCTCACAGCGCCGTGGCTACAAGAGAAGAGATCGTTCCATGCCTGTATCGCGAGCCTCTTTGCAGCTTCCTTTGTCCGGCCGTCATCGAGCGCTTTATAATAAAACGAGAGCGCGGCTTTACGTTTCTCCGCGATCAGGCGCGTGTTCTTCGGGTAGCTTTCCCATTTCCGGGCAGGCGCCCATCGTTTCTCGACGCGCATCATCGCCATCAGATCGGTGAAACTCTGCGCCCGATGCTGATCTTTTTTCGCCTCTAACTCGCATTGCCAGGTGAACGGCAACGCCTCGAACGCGAAATAACTTCGCTTGTCCCCCGCGTGCGACGGCGACAACCTGCGCATATAAAAAGCCGATCGCGTGATCCCGAGGAGCCCGGCCCATTGCCGGCCGGTCAGCGTTTCGCTCTTCGACATTACCAGTTGCAGTTCAGCGTTCATGGTCAGTTGTAAGAATGGTGGGTGAGCGCGATGGGCAGACCGTCCCGGAGCCAGCCGCAGATGATCACGTTCATCCCACGAGTGGGATCGTTCTCGTCGTGTACTTGCGAGAGAAACCCCGCCGAGGCGGGGCGATCGCGTAGATAAACGAACCCGTGCGCTCTGTTCATGTGCGACACGCGAATCTGCTGCGCGACCAATAAATTTGCTTCGTGCGGATTCATGTTAAAAAGAGGCGCCTTCCTTCGCCCCATCCAGCCTTCGTAGCCCCGCTGAGCGGGGGGCGGAGTAGGCGGCTTCGGAGGACATGCGCGCAGAGCTATGAGCGTGCAAGTCTGGAACACACCGACCGGCCTCGCGACCGGCCGACTCTGCGCGCATATCGTGGGGAAGAAGAAAGAAGTTAGAAGTTAGAAGATAGAAGAGCAGAAACAGTGCCGCCCAGGCTTCGAAGACCGCGTGGATCAAACGACGCGCCGCGAAATCGATCGCGCCTACGAGCACGAGCGCGAACACGAAAAAGAGCAGAAGAAAAAAGCTCATGAGCTGAATTGGTGTGCGAGCGTTTCCATTCGGCGCGCTACGGCCATGGCAATCAGCAATTGAGGTTTGGGGGTTGAGGGTTGAGGGTTGATGTTGGAAGGCACGATGATCCAGCGCGCGATCGTCCCCCTGGGATAATTCGCGTCCAGATAATCGATGATCTGTTGCGCGGTTTGCGCTTTGATCGCGACGACACATTCGCCGCCGCGCATCTCGCGCAAGATGAACATGCCCTCTTCTTTTTTAACGATCAGTTGCGAGCTCATAATTTTTTACCTCGCAAATTCAAAGCCGTAGCTCTGCGCCAGCCAGTTCCGACGTCCGCAGCCTTGCCGGCGCCGCTGTTCCTCGCGCACGTTGACGGCGTGCCTGGCGCAATGACTTCCGTTCGCGGCCGGCTCAGGGCAGAGCAGACAAAGACCGTCCCGTTTATGCCGCAGCTGGCGGCGGCGCTGCTTCGATACATCCCGGCGCACAGAAAATTCGTCCACGATCTCCGCGCCCATTACGCTTTCCCTCCGGTTGTGCGGCTGTTAGCCTGGCCCGATGGCCGACGACTACTTGCGCGATCTCGTTCACAAGCACATCGGCGAGATTGGATATTTGAAGGGCCAGGTTCGCGAAATGGCCGACCAACTCGACGACGTATACGCGCGTCTGCGACGCCTTGAACAAAACCATGCGCCGCGATCGCCGCGCAAAGCGCCTTCTCGATCGAAAGCCAGACGTCATGGTCGCCGGCGAACCCGACCCGCGCAGCCGCCTCGGCCTGCTTGAGGTGATCAACCGCTGACGCAAGCTCGCCCACCGCGCTCATCGCGCACTCCCGTTTTTGCCGTGGCCGTTCCCGTTCCCGTTCCCGTTCAGGTGGCCGTTACCACGTGAACGAAATTCCTCAATCGAGGCGATATAAATACGTCGGTGCGAACGCAGGTTTCCTAGTGACACACAAAACCACTTGAGCTCTCCCTGATCGGCCATTCGATGCACTTGCCGCAGTGATGTGCTGAGGGCCAAAGCCGTTTCGTGCGGATAGAGAGAGTCCCGGCCCTCTGTCTTGGCCTTGATCAAAATTGGCGCCTCTTTCATTTCGTGCCTCCGGGCATACATTCAGCGGCCAGTTCGCGCCGAATTGCACGGCGCATCAGCTGTGAAAAGGTGAGATCTTCGGCGTGAGCTTTTGCTTTCGCGCGAGAACGAAGTCTCTTCGGTAGTCTAAACGCTGCGATCTCCAGCTCTTCTTTTGAGATCTGATTTGCTACCACGACCGTCACCGTATAACTGCGTATAACGAGCGGTCAAGAAAATTCTTTCACTTTTTTCAGGCAGGTGTATAAACCGCTTATATGCCACGAGAGCGTAGCGACAACCAGGCGGTCGACGCCTTCAGCGCCCCCAAAGATTTACTGGTGGCAGCCCATCGCGAAGCGAGGAAACGCCGGATGAGTAAGTCTGGTTTCTACCGCTACTGCCTGGCAAAAGAAGTCGGCCTATCTGAGCGAGAGGCACTTCGGATCGCCGAAAATCCCAGCATCGACGCACCTCGCGTGATGCAATCGGTAGGCGACAACAACAGCGGACCAGTGTCGATGAGAATCAGCTATTCAAAACCAAAGAGGAAAAGGAAATGAAAACAACCATTCTACTACTGCTGGCTGGCGCGCTGCTTTGCGGTTGCGCGAACGCAACCATCAGTCAACAGGAAAGCGCAACAGCTAATTTCGGAACGCTGCCATCGAATTGGCAAACCGTGATTCGCGGCTACTACTCGATGCCTGGCCGATTGAAGGATCCGTTCACGGCGATGTATCGGTTCGAAACGCCGCGCAAAGGTTTTGCTCAGGACGGTGCGTTCGCCGGAGGAAAACGCCATTACGGCTGGATCGTTCCCGCCTGGATCAATGCGAAGAACAGCTTCGGCGGTTACACTGGCTGGGAATTGCACACCACGTTCTTGTTTGAGGGGAAAGTGAGCGACATCTCCGACATGTTGACAAGTGGCATGGCCGGTCTCGCGCGATAAGTAAACGCAGGACGCCCGGCGGTCGCATCCCCTCGATTCGTGAAATCCGGGTAATCCGTGGTTGCTTGAATCGGCTGTCGATAACTCGCCGAATCGCATTAAAACCACCATTTGTGGCGGTGGCAAGCAAAAATACATGGCAGCAAGGACTGCAAGGACTGCACGGCTTGCGTTTTTTTGGATGCGCCCCGCATTGTTGGCGCAGTGCTAAATCATTGGCTTCGCTTTCCAAATAGAAACTGCCGCGCGTTCGGAAAGCATCGCTCCTCATCGTTCGCGAGGCTGCTCGTTTTCGCGGCGTTCGTCCTGCTCGGGTTGATTCTATTTGGTTGCGAGAACCTCACGCCGGAACAGCTCCAGGCCATGCAGGCCGAGGCGGCGCTGGCAGCCGATGCCGCTCAGCAAATCTACGCCGACCAATATCGCGCCGCGCACCTCGAACAGTGGGCGACCGACCTAAAGAATAACAAAATTACCAGGGCTGAGTTCGACGACCTCGTTAGCACGCTTCCACCGGTGAAGAAATGACAGTGCGATCCGTGGTTCAATTTCTGGCCGGCCACGTAAAAGCCCTCACGGCTCACGTGGCAGGCAAAAAGACTTACCTCGTCGGCGGCGCCCTGGTCGTTTACTCGTTAGGCGTATCGCGCGCCTGGTGGCCGAGCGATCCAACCATCTGGGGCGCACTCGGCGGCACCGGACTGATCACGTTGCGCGCCGCAGTCACAAGGCTGCTCACCCAATTCCTGGACGATCTCACGGTTGCCTCCGCCACGCCGGCTGACCTCAAACCTCAAACATCAAACATCAAACCTTAGACAACACCGTGAAGAAATTCATCTTCCTCTTTCCTTTGTTCCTCTTGGTTTCTTCCGCCTACGCCGGCTGGGAACTGCAATACAGCAAAAACACAAAACTTAACCCGAGCGGAAACCTGTTCTGGTTCGCTTTCCCGACGAAGGACGGCGTTCACATGATCGTTAAGGACAAGACTTTCTCGAACCCGGAAAGCATCGCGGCCAAGTTCTCCATCGACGCGGGCAAATTCAAATCGGCGGGAGGCGGCACGCCTACGGTCCGGCTTTACTTCCAGGAATGCGGCGACGACGGAGTATCGAACTGGAAACGCTGGTGGAGCAATCCCTACAGCGCGAAGCTCGGCCCCGGCGGCACCTACACGCTCATCGTTCCGCTCACGCCAAAGAACTGGTCGAGTCTCTACGGCGGCTGGGGAACGGAGAATCCGAAGGAGTTCTACAAGGCGGTCAATAACACTTGTAAAGAAGGCTTCGCGTACGGCGATCAATTCGGGTTCGCACACGGCGCCTGGCTCACTATCGGCGCGGCAAAGTTCAAGCTCCTCAACTGGTGGCACCCGAAGCGTGTGACGCCGACACCGACACCGGCTTCCCCGATCATCTCGCCACCCCCGACGGTTACGCCAGTGCCGTGGTACTCGGCGACGCCGAAGCCCTCTCCTTCGCCTACGGCTACGCAGAGTCCAACGCCGAAACCGACCCCTACTCCCACGGCGTCAGGGACGCCGTCTCCATCGCCGAGGCCGACTCCCACGCCTGTGCCTACAGCGACTCCGCCGATCATTAACGGGATCCAGCAATATGGAACCGCAGCTGACGGAACAAAGCTTCATTGGAAGCCTTACAAGCCTGCCGGGAACGGCCCGTGGCCGTTCGCCCTGATAATTCCCGGCGGCGGATTCAGGCATTGCAACATCACGAACGAAGGTTCTCAAGTGGCTACGGACCTGGCCGCAGCCGGAATTTACGCGGTCGTGATCGAGTATCGACCGGACACCATTAAGTTGCCGGGCCAAATCAGCTCCGGTCGATGGCACGAGCAGACAGACGACGTCCAAATGGCAGCTGCCGCCGCGCGCAGAAACCCGCTTTGTAACGGAAAAGTTGGTGCGGTTGGAGGCAGCGCCGGTGGAACCCACGCGGCATCCCTCGTCATACAACCGGGAGGCGTGGACGCATCAGTCTGCTTGTCCGGCGCGTACGATTTCAGCGACCGCACGGCTGCCCCGCAATATCTCGATGCGCAAACGCGCGACTTCAACGATTACACCGGGACGACTGACCTGGCGAGGCAACTTTCGATGTCGCCCATCGCTTTCGTCAACTCAGGCGTCAAGCCGATATTCTTGGAGCGCGCGCAGAACGATCCGATGCCAGCCGCGCATCAGCGAAAACTGCTCGCGAAATTGCAGGCGGTCGGAGTGACTGATTACATAGAGTTCACCGTCTCCGGCAACCAGCACAGTTTCGCTAACTGGACTGTTTCCACGACCAGCGGCACGGTCAGGGACAGGGCGATAGCGTGGCTGAAGTCGAAGCTCGGCAAGCCGGCGCCGACTCCTACCGCTAGTCCCACGGCGTCAGGGACGCCGTCTCCATCGCCGACGCCTACCGCTACGCCCGGCGCTTACAATTACCCAAAAGGCGTGTGGGGATTGGGCGGCGACACGCCCGAACTGCTCGCGCCTAACAAGGGACTCGTCGGCGTCAATCTCAGCCTGTTCTGGTACGAGGTTGAGAAGTCGGATGGCGCTTACGATTTTACGAAGCTGGATGCCAAGGTTGCCAAAGCGAAGGCGGCTGGCTTCACGCATTTAGTCGTCAGTGTAACCGCGTCGTCAGAAAATGCGCCGGCCTGGTTAGTGAACGAACGTGAAGCTGCAGGGCAAGCCATTACCTTCCTTGATCCCGGACATGAGGGAACCACCTACGGCAAACCGATCGTGACCGTGCTGCCGTGGGACACGCGCTACCAGGAGAAGCGGATCGCGTTGTACGCGGCCGTGGCCGCGCACTACAAAGATGACCCTGCAATCATCGGGAGCTTTACTCCCTTTGCCAACCACCGGACGAACGACTGGAACATCACCGACTCGGTCACAACGCTGACCAACATACCGTCATCGTCCTGTCCGCCACCGGCCGGTTCTTACGTTGATGGAACTTTAGTCACGCACGGCGACGGAAGTTGCAACGTCGGCATTGACCAGCCGTCGCAATGGCTCGCGAAAGGCTGGACACGCGACAAGATGTTGAACGTCGGGAAAGAGATCATTGCCGCGAACTCAGCGGCGTGGCCGGGCAAGATTTTGAAGCTGCCAATCGGCGGACTGGACACGCGTCTCGCCAATACTTCACCAGATCCGCGCGACGGCGGGCCGGGCAACTACTCGACGCTCGCCTGGGAAACGGTGGACTGGCTCGATAAGCAGCCGTTCGCCAGCCAGGTATACATCTCGCGCAACGTGGTGTCGGCGACATGGGGGCCACCGCCGGCCACCGAACCCAGCTACGGCTCGGAAGCCTACATCAAATGGATGATCTTTAAGCGCGTCCCACTGGCCGGACTCCAAACCGTAACCAGCGCATCGATGTGTGTACCGGACGGAGTGACCCTCTGCCGGCTTAATGGCAACCAGCCGACCACGGATTTGAAGGACGTCATGCAGCGCGCTCTCAATGCGATGGTCGGTTACGGGGTGCCATTCGCCGAAGAATGGTACGCGGATGCGAAGAACCCGGACTTCTTCGACATGACCGTTGCCGCGACCAAAGCAATGGGTGGCACGCCAAGACCATGAAAATTCTAGCTCGTACAGACCTGTTTTGTAAGGTGTGTAAGGCCCTTGGAATTCCAACTCCAACCATCTTAGCCGGGCAGGAATATTTTTTAACAATCACGGCACACGGGTTTATCTACGCCATCGGTGGAGACTTGGAAATGTCCGTCACGCAGGAACAATGCTGTTTGGATTGTTATTGGCGATTTCAGGAAGAAAAGAAACTAAATAATGAAAAACGAACCCTCCCTATCCAGCAGCGACTTAAAATATGAATGAGTCAGAAGAAAAGCAAACTAACGAATGGAACGTGACGGAAGACGGTGTTGGTGTAGATACGGGAAGCGGAGTTTTTTACTCCCTTTGGGCACTGGGTATCGTTCAGTTCTACAATTCAACACGTGCCAAGGAAGTTAACGAAAGGAAACCCGATTAAATGAGCACATCGGGTACCTTAGGGTCTGCGCCAGTAAGGCTGAAGTTAACTGACCTAATAGCCGCGATGCACTCAGCAAAGCGACTAGATCCACAAAGTTGTCTTGAAAGACCAGACCTAGATAGGGCTATTCGCTTGCTTCGATTGCCTTATCCGAACTGGCATCAGGCTTGGCACGGACTTGTGATGAAACGGATCACCAAATGGCTCTCAATTTTGGTGCTTCTGTGCGGCTGTGCTGAGACACGACTCTACGATCGCGATCATCTCGCCGCCGTGATTCAAGGCGATGCAACGAACGTCACCTTCAAAAGCGGCGTCGTTTACTTTCACGCCGATGTGCTCAACCACAGCACGCCGACGATCGCCGCTGGCGTCGCTGTTTCGAAAGTATCGGGAATCGTCGGGTCAGTTGTAACAACCGGCATTACCGGAAACGCGGCTTCGTTAATTCCTGCCGCAATTTCCGCTGTGCCAACGCTCAAACCATAAAACACGAAAGGAAACCAAATGCCAAAATTCTTCATCCCAGAAATCAAACTCGGCAAGCATAGGCTTGGCCGTCACATCAACCACGATCCGCGCTCACTCCGGTTCGTAGTGCCGCCGGCGAAAGTGGACAAGAGCGTGGTCTGGCCGCGACACATTCCAATCCTCGACCAGGGCAACCTCGGATCGTGCACCGGTAACGCCGAGACGGGCGCGCTCGGGTGCGATCCGTTCTGGCCGACGTTCGACGCTGCGACGCAAGCGAGCTTGAACGAGAAAATGGCCGTCAAGATTTATTCGCTCGCGACGACAATCGATCCTTACCAAGGGCAGTATCCGCCTACCGATACCGGCTCGGACGGGCTGTCCGCCAGCAAGGCGGCGAAGCAGCTCAATTTCATCTCCGGTTACGTTTGGGCGACCTCGCTCGCCGAAGCCATGACCCTGATCCAGAACGGGCCGTTCATTGCCGGGACGGATTGGACGACCAACATGGACAAGCCGAACTCGGAAGGGATCATCAAAGATCCCGCCGGCGGCCAGGTGCGCGGCGGTCACGAATACGTCTGCCGGGAACGCGACGCAGACAAAGGCTTGTGGTGGTTCGATAATTCATGGGGCGGCACCTGGGGAAAAAGCGGGCGCTTCGCCTACGACGACGCCGGGCTTACCGCGCTCCTCGGTCGTGGCGGCGACCTGACTTCGTCCGTTCCGCTCACGAGTCCGCCACCGGTTCCAATTCCGGGCGATCCGGATCTGGTTACTTGGTGGACAGCCACGAAACCGTGGGCAACCGGGCGCACCTTCGTCGCCGGCAGCAAAGGCGGCGTGGCGTCGAAAGCCTGCATCGATCTGGCGGCTAAGAAAGGTCTGTAATGATGATAACTGCCCGAGAGATCGAGCGGCTGCGAGCCGAATTGCCCGCCGGCAAAGAAACCTTCGATGCTGTGACTGTTGGCAAATTACTGGCTCTGATAGTTGTGCTTCAAGAGCGGCTTTGGGCAATCGCCGCTATCGCCAATAAAGGATACGAGGAATGATTAACTGGGTAAAATTCTTGGCTGAGTTGGTTTACGACATCGCCACCATCTATTCCCATCCAACCGGGCATCCGAACTTCGACAACGCGGAAAGCAAACGTAACTGGCGTGAATCGCAAAAACCTCTGCCGCGTGGAATAAGCCATAACTCTCGCAATTGGCCGCGGTGATCATTACGGAGGCTGATCCCTCACTATGAAGCTAAAAACGCTAGGGAAACCAGGAAACCAGGAAAAAATATGCACTACAAAAACGGCAGAGAAGCAAAGAACGGTGACAAGGTCGTGTTGATTCCATCATACGGTCCTCCGGTCGCGGGAATCCTCTACGACGCGACGCAGGGAAACGATTACTGCAACGGAAAAATTGCCATCACAACGACAACCGACCCATGCCCCAATCTTAAGGAATGCTTGCACGCTGACGACATCGCGACAGCAAACATTCCAGACTCGTCGGGGCGGACGGCATCGTAAAAAACACAATGATGTTACCCGCCGGTCTCGCCATCCGTTTCAAAGGCAATAACTCCGATCGGTACGCGTCGGAGTTTGCCGATTCGTTACCGGGCCATTGCGCGCGGCACGGGAGCAAGATCGTCATTACCCGGAGCACCCATATGCGGGTCAAGCTTCACCCGAACGGCGTCCACCCGCCCAAGGCGGCGGCGGCGATTCTCGATTTAAGTGCGCTCAGGAGCGATCACGAATGATCGCGCGCTTGTTTTTCCAGGATGGCGAATCTCGCGCCCGCATTGTCATCAAGATCATCCTGGGCGGACTCATCCCCGGCATCTGTTTGATCCTTCTCGGGATTTACCTGCTCGGCGCCCAGATAAAAACTGATCGCAAGGAGCGGGCAAAGTTCGAGACGGAAGCTCGCGAAGACATGGGGCTTCGGGCGAGGCAATGGCAAGCGCTTCAGACCCACAATCCAGAGCTAGCCGTGCCTCAGGTGGTCGAACCCGAAACCAATGGCAGCGGCCCCGTCATTGTTATCCCGCCAAAGCCCTCTCCTGATCCGACGCCGAAGCCGCAGATCAAAACCAGGACCGTCATCCGCTATAAACCGAAGCCTACGCCGTGGCCCTGGTGGAAAGCGCGACCCTCGCCCACGCCGAAATCCAAAACCCGATGAAGGCCAAATGAAAAATGAGATTGCTTCCTACCGTAATTGTGACCGTGGCCGGCAGCATAGCAACGGTTCTCGGCCAGGTCAGTTTGCCGTCACCAGGCGCCAGCGAATTCTTCGGCGTCCTCGGCTCTCTCGTTCTCATCGCGGTCTGCATCCTGCTTTATTTCAACATCCAGGTGAGCCGGCGCAAATTGTCGGAACCGCACGATCCAACACGCCGGATCCTGCCCGACCCGATCCGGACCGAGACAGTGAAAGATTTCGTCACCACGCAGCATTTCGAGCGGTTCGATCAGGAGTCCAACCGGAAATTTACCGAGATCGGCAGGGAGATCGCCAAGGAAGGACGCCGTCTCGACCAGCGCATCAACGATGTGCTGACGGCCATCAGCAAGTTAGAAGGCGCGTTCCATCAATCACAACGGAGGCAGCATCCCAATGACAGATAATTTACACGACGAACGCCGTGCGCGCGCGCGCCTTGAGATTTTACGAGCTCTCGATCGCGTGTCCGGCCGGATGCTCAACGAAAATATTTTGTTTGCAGACATTAACCTGCACCTGGCGCCGCGTGCGCACTTGTCGGAGTTCCAAGCGGCGCTGCTCGACCTGGAACAAATGGGCTTGATCGTGCGCGTGTTCGACACACTTGGCGGCCCGTTCCGGGTGATGATCACCGATGCCGGCCGCGCGGAGCTCGCAGCTCGGGAGACATGACCAATGGATAATTTGCACGACCAACGGAAAGCACTCGTCCGGCTCGAGATCCTGAAAGCCGTTAATAAGGCGTCCGGGTTTCTTCTCCCCGAGAACGTGTTGCATCGAGATCTGAATCTCTATGTGCTGCCGGCTGTTTTGCTTTCCGAATTTCGCGGTGAACTCCAGGACCTCGAACAAATGGGACTCGTCGTCATCGTGCCGGGCGGACTCGGCGGCGCCCGTAAAATCAAACTGACCGATGCCGGCCGCGCCCAGGTGGCGAGCAATCTCTGAATGAATCTGGAACCCAGGAAGCCATGAAGCATGAGGAAACCGAGAAGCGATTCGAAGCTGCTGAACCTGCCGGACGAGAAAAAGGATCCAATTCTCGATTGGATGCTGGGCGGGATGTCCTACACGGCCGTGCGCGAGATGGTCGCAAAAGAATTTGGAATCAAATCGTCGCCGGCTGCGCTCTCTGCCTTTTATGCGCAGGAAGCGCCCAAGCGGTTCATCAAGCAACGGTTGAAATCGCTCTCGGTAGCGGCGGAGATTGCCGACGAGGCGCAGAAAACGCCGAGCATGTTCGCGCCGGCCACCATCGAACGTATGCAGCAACTCGCGTTCGAGCAAAGCATCACACCTGGCGCGGACCCGGACACGGTCAAATCATTTTTTATGATGATGCTCAAAGCGCGCGATCAAGATCTGGAATCGCGCCGCGTTGCTCTTCTCGAGGAGAAAGCGAAGCAAGCCGAGAAAGCGTCTGGCGTGGTGACGGATTCGAAACTCACCCCAGAGGAGAAACAGATTCGTTTGAAACAAATCTTCGGTGCTGCCTGATGAATGAAGAAGTTCTAACCCCGGAATCCATTCTGCTCGAGTATCAGCGCAACTGGGTAAACGATGATTCCCGGTTCAAGATAGGAATTTGGTCGCGTCAAACTGGCAAAGATTTTTCGTCGGCCGACGAAGGCGTAAAAGATTGCCTGAAAAACCCGAAGAGCGAGTGGCTCATCGGCGCGGCCGGCGAACGCCAGGCGCTTGAGTCGTTAGGCAAATGGAAGGAATGGGCCGAAGCCTACAAGTTTGCGATTGAAGATTACGTCGAGGACCGGGACAGCGCCCAGGCCCTGATCAATTCCGCGTCGATCGTGTGGCAGAACGGCAGCCGTGTCATCGCGGTGCCGGCGAACCCGAACACGGTGCGCGGTTACTCGGCAAACGTGCTCCTGACTGAGTTCGGGTTCATCGAAGATCCCGAGAACGTCTGGCGCGCGATCCTGCCGTCGATCACCAATCCGCTGCGCGGCGGCGAAAAGAAAGTGCGGATCGTTTCCACTGCGAACGGTAAATCCGGCAGCGGCGCAAAACTTCACGATCTATGGAGCAAAGAACCAACCGGCCAGGCGATGAAGTGGAGCAAACACCTGGTCACAATCTACGACGCGGTCAAGATGGGATTGCCGGTCAACATCGACGAGCTCAAGGAAGCGCTCGACGACCCGGAAGGCTGGGCCCAGGAATACGAATGCGACTTTATCGATGGCTCCAACGTGCTCCTGCCCTACGAGCTCATCGCGCTCGCAGAATCATCCGACGCCAGCACCACCGTCGATCCCGACTTTTTTAATCATCGCCACCGCGGCGTAAATCTCGGGATCGATTACGGGCGCACGACTGACCCGACCATTTGCGTGCTCGGCCAGCGCGTAGGCGACACCGACGTCATCAAGGAAGTGCTCGAGCTGCGCAACATGAGCACGCCGGACCAGCTCGCCATCCTCGAGCCGCGCATCAAAATCGCGCAACGGGTTTGCTGGGATTACACCGGCCCCGGCATCGGCGGCGGCGACGAGCTGGTCAAACGTCACGCCGAATATAAACCGGAGGAACACAAGTTCGGCAAAATCGAACTCTGCACGTTCACGGTCGGATTTAAGCGCGAGATTTTCCCGAAGCTCCGGCGCCGGTTCGAAGCGCCGACCAAACTGCGCGTCCCGATCGACCGCGTATTCCGCGAGGATCTGCACGCCATGCAACAGGTGGTCCAGAACGGCCAATACAATTACTGGGCGCCACGGACCAAGGAAGGCCACTCCGATCGGTGCACCGCGCTCGCCCTCTTCAATCGCGCTGCGTCCGGCGCAGTCCCGTTTTCGTTTTCATCGGTCGAACGCAAAGGCAAACCGCGATACATGCGCGTCGGCAGGAGGCCGCTCGTCTAATGGCTCAGATCATCACACCGCAACGGATCCAGCGATTCATCAAATCGCGGTTCAACCCGATCCGGTCGCTCACGCCGGAATGGCTCGCGGCGATGATTGATTCGTTCGATGCCGGTTACCTGCGGGAGTTCGCGCTCATGAGCGACGCGATCGAACGGCGGGACGACATCCTGGCGGCCGTCGCGCCGAAACGGAAAAAAGCGATCGCGCGCAACGGCTACGAAATTGTTACAACCGAAAAATCAGCCAAGGCCGACGCGCACAAGCAAACGCTCGAACATTTTTACGGTCACATCACGGCCGTCAACGCGATCAGCGAAAACGAGCGGGGCGGTTTAAAACTCCTCGTTAGGCAAATGGGGGATGCGATCGGAAAAAAATATGCCGTCCACGAGATCGTCTGGAAACCTGGCGCAAAAGGGCTCACCGCCGAGTTCCGGTTTGCGCCGCTCTGGTTCTTTGAAAATCGGACCGGTAAACTGCGTTACCTGCCGCAGGAAGGCGCTATCGAAGGGATCGATCTCGATCCCGATAACTGGATGATCACCGTCGGCGACGGTCTGATGTTGCCGTGCGCGATCGCGTACATGTTCAAGCATCTGCCGCTCAAAGATTGGCTGATCTATTGCGAGCGTTTCGGGATGCCGATCCCGATCGGTGAAACCAACGCGCCGGAAGATTCGCCGGAATGGAGCGCGATGTTGAGCGCGGTCGAATCGATCATGGCCGGCGCCGCCGCCGTGAAAAACGTCGGCGAAAATATCACGCTGCTCGAAACCAAAGGCACCGGCGAACTGCCGCACCCAGTCCTGGTCGAGCGGATGGATCGCGCCATGAGCGCGATGTGGCGCGGCTCGGATCTCTCCACTATGTCGCGCGGCGGCCAGGGCCAGCAACGCAGCACCGGCGCCAGTGTCCAGGGCGAAGAAAGCGAGATCCTAGAAGTGGACGACACCGAGATGATTTCCGAGACGCTCAACATCCAGGTCACCCGGTCCGTGATCCGTTACGAGCACGGCGACGACGAGCCGCTGGCTTACATCAAAGTTTTAACCACGCGCAAACTCGATCTCCAAAACGAAATTTTGGTCGACCAATTCCTGCGTGACTCAGGGTTCCCGCTCGATTTCCAGAGCGTGAGCGAACGTTATGGCCGGCCGATCCCCGAAGGCGCCGAAGCCAAAAATTTGCTCACCTCGCAAGCGGCCACCGACACAGTCACGAATCCGGCAGACAAGATTAACGCAGCTGAAAATGCGCGGTCCCTGGTCGCGAACGCGCTCCAAAACGTCAGGCCGGCCGCGACGCCAGATATTAAGCCGGTCCTGGTGCCGCTCGCCGAGCTCATGCGCGTTCCAGATGCTGACTTTCCTCTGGCCCTGGCAAATTTTGTTCGCGCTCTCCCGGACCTGAGCAAGCAAGTGTGCAGCGACGAAGTCTCAGCCAAAACTTTCGAACGATCGCTCACCGACGCGCTCTTTTCCGGGCTCAGCCAAAAGGAGGCCGCATGATTCTCGGAAACGAAGAAACCGCCAGTCCGGCTCGGACCGAAAACGTCGCGCAAAAAGTCGAAGGCGTAGCGAACGAGTTCGAAGTGCTCCAGGGCGATTGGGTCCAGGTCGCGCCCTACGGCGCGTTCCCGCACCCGATGGGCTTGCAATATTTCGATAAGTCGGATGGCGACAAGCTGGTTACCAATTTCAAATCGCTCACTGCGAAATTGCTTCGGCGCTTTGGCGGTTTGCCCTGGTATGAAGGCCACCCCGATACCTCGCCCAGGGATTACCCTAACAAACGCGCCTACGGCTGGATCGACGCAGTCGACGCCCGTGACGACGGTTTATACGGGCACGTGAAATGGACCCGCGCCGGCGAAGAGCTGGTCCGCGAAGGCCATTACAAATTTTTCTCGCCGGTCTGGCATGTCACGCCGGCGAACATCGGCGGTAAGCGAGTGCTCCGGCCCGATGAGCTGATCAGTGTCGGCTTCACCAACATGCCAAACATGCCCGTGCTCCCACTGAGCAACGTGCAAGAAAATGGAGATCAAATGAAACTACCTAACGCAATAAAAAAACTGTTCGGCTTTGCCGATGACGCGGAGCCGACGCCAGAAGAACTCGAGGCCGCTGCCACCAGGCACGCGCAAGAGTTTGAGAACGCAAAAAAGAAAGCGACCGAAGCGGAAGCGACGCTCGCCACTGCCGCCAACAAAAAGAAAACGGCCGAGGAAGCTATCGCTAATTCGCGGACCGAATTCGAGACCGCGCTCGCGAACGAAAAGAAACGCGCAGACGACGCCGAGGCAGCCTCGAAAACTGCCCAGGAACAATTCGACAACGAACGGCACGAGCGGGTCGAGCTGATTGTTTCGACTGCGCTTGCCCAGGGCAAAATCACCGCTGCCGATACCGACAAATGGCGCGCGGATTTGAAAGAAGATTTTGCCGGGAAATCCGCCGAGCTCGCCAACGCCAAACCGGTCATCAAAACCGGCGCGATCACCGCGAACCTCGGTCAGCGCGAAGGCGCCATGGAAACCGGCGGCACGCCTGGCCAGCAACTCAAAGCGCTGGCCAACGAGCTCGTGAAAGATGGCAAGGCTAAAGATTTCACCGCCGGCTGGACGCTCGCCAAAAAACAGCGCCCTGACCTGGTGACCGCGCCATCAAAGGCGACCTAACGAATTCAGAACAATTCCGATTCCCGCAAGGGCATCGGCCAACCAAAAAAACAACCAACAGCAAATCGAAAGGAAAAATAAAATGCTAACTCAGTTAATCGGACTGTTGGCCGTGCTCATGTGCATCGGCCTTGCGGTCTTAGTTATTAAACGCGCTCGACGCCGGGGGCTTGTGCTCTCGAACATCGCCGAGGGCCGACACACCACCGGGAACGTCAGTAAGCTGACTGATGCCGCGATCACAACGCGGTATCTGGTAGTTAAAAAAGGCACTGACGACAGCCATGTGGCTGTCGCCAATGCGCAAGCCGACGTGCCCATCGGTGTAGTCACGGATGAAGCAGCCGCAGCGGAGGCGAACGTGAACGTGTTCATCTGCGGCTCGGGTGAAGGCACCGTCTTCATGGTGGCTGCCGGAACCATCGCCGTGGGCGATTGGCTATTCTGTGGCGCGTCCGCCGCCGGCAAAGTCAGCGCGATCGCCGGCACGGCGGGAACTTATTTCCCGATCGGCCGCGCGTTAACTGCTGGCGCCGCAAACGATCTCATCGAGGTCGCCACCCACCCGGCAATCAAGTTCGTGCAATAAACAACAGAAAGGAATTCAAGCATTATGGCTATAGCAGAAAATGTAAGATTACCAGATACAGTCCAAGCGTTCGGTCCCGAAGATCGACTCGCTAATGACGCTGGCGCTGGCGCCGGTAACCCCGGCCAGATGATGCTGGCAAACGAAGGTCGCTTTGAATCGACTTATTTCAGTGAACCGCTGACAAATTATGCAGTCGGTTGGCTGGAGCAAAACGACATCAAAGCCACCCTCGACAAGATCGTGCCGGAGATCCCGGTCGGAAGACGGTTCGAGTTCAAGAAAGCCGCGAACACCGAGCAGTTCCTCAGCGAATCCGACGACATCCGCGCGATCGGTGCCGACTTCAAGAGAGTCGAGTTCACCGGAACGTCCGTGAACGAGAAGACCTATAACAAAGGTCTCACCATCTCGGTCGATGCCGACGAACAGCTCGGCGCCGATTGGCAGGAGCGTTACACCCGGATGCTGTTGCAACGTTTGTATCGCAACGAGCTGCGTCGCGCGATCGCGGCCATCTCGGCAGCGGCAACCAACACTGCGCTCACCTGGGACACCACGGCCGGGAAAGATCCCGACTTCGATGTTCTCTCGAAGATCGAGACCAGCGGCGACACGCGCGGTATCGATGCGAACCTGATCCTCTACGGCTCCACGTCCTGGAGGAAACGTTCGCTCTCGCATCGCGCCCAAAACACGGCCGGCGGTTTCGCCTCGGCTTCGTTGACGCCCGATCAGCTCGCTGAGCTGCTCGGAGTCGATGACGTGGTGGTAAGCAAGGAGCGCTATCAATCCAGCGCCTCGGCGAAAACGCAGGTGGTGGCGAACAAGGTCGAGATCTACTACGCGCAACAGCAAATCAGCAAAGATGATCCCAGCGACATCAAACGGTTCGTTAGCGCAGTGGAAGGCGGCGGGTTCGTCCGCGTCTTCGTGCAGGTGGTCAACGCCAAGCGCACCGACCTCACCATCGAGCATTACTCGAACATCGTGATGGCCGGCAACCTCGGCGTCCAGCAGCTCACCATCAGTTAAACAGAACAACTTTTGTTTGTTCATGCTCTGGCGTCTCTGCGGAGACGCCAGTCACGAGCAAATTTTATGGCAACTTGGATTACACTCACCGAAGACAACGTCCGGCTTCTCGAGGTCGAGAAAGCAAACATGGATGCGATCGAGCCGTCGCAGACGCTCCAGCAATGCGTGGACTCGGCTGCGAATTTTGCGCGCGGTTACATCCCGCCGCCGAAAGCCGCCGCGCCCAGCGTGCCGCCTGAATGCGTGGACGACGTAGCCGCGATCGCGCGCGCCAGTTATCTCGCCCAGGAACCGAGCGGCACGCTCCTCACCAAATTGCGCCAGGAAGAACGCGACGGCGCCATCGCGCACCTGAAAGATATCGCCAGAGGGCTGGTCACCATCACGAAACCGGACGTCATCATCGATGACACGCAAGGCCAGCCGTCAATCGCAGTTACCGATCTCAAGAGCTCAGACACACAACCAGATCGCGTCGGCACGCGCGATCGACTCAGTGGCCTGTAAATGAAATGCACGCGCTCCTCCTTTTTATCCTCATGAGTGTGGTCACAAATTCAGTCGACATGTTCCGTGCCCGGATTGGAGGGATCATGGACGCGCTCCACGGGTCGACGCCGGCCGGCCAGCTCGCGCGTCAACAGATCGCGAAACAAGATAACGTATCAGCGAAATTTCAGGCAGTGATCGCGCGCGTGCTCGGCTACGCAAAGCACGAGACCCTGCGTAATCTCGATCGCCGTTTTCGCGCCGCGAATATCGCCAATGAAGATCAACCCGACTCGATTCGAATCGCTTTCAACCTCGACGAGTTTAAGAACGATCTCCTGGCCGCGATCACGGTCGAGCAAACCGACGCGCTTCAGACGGCCGGGCAGGAAATGTTCGATGAGCTCGGCCGGAGCGATCCCTGGAAACTGCCAGCGCAGGCGACAATCGATTTTATTCAGCGCCGCCAAAATTACTTGAAAGATGTCCCGGACGAAATCTGGCAAACCATCAAAGACGAAATCGCCGCTGGCCTGGATAAAGGCGAATCGATCCGGGATCTCTCGACGCGCATCACAGATGCCTTTGATGCAATCGATCAAGGCCGGGCCGAAGTGATCGCCAGCACTGAGACGCACGCCGCCTACGGTTTCTCGCGCAACGAAGCAGCCAAAGCCGCCGGGATAACATACAAAAAATGGGTGATCAGCGGGCTGCCTGGTGTGCGCCCGGCGCATGAGGCTGCCGATCAACAGGTCCGCAAAATCGATCAGCCGTTCAATGTCGGCGGTGAAGAGCTCATGTTTCCCGGTGACGATTCGTTAGGCGCAAGCCCGGATAACACCATCAATTGCCGTTGCATCCTGATCCCGATCGATCAGGAGGAAGGCAAAGCGGCCGAGGAGGCGCTGGCATGAGCAACGTGACGTTGCATCCAGTTGGCGCCCCGGTCAGCGGGGCGCGTTACCGCATCGTCTGTGATTGCTGCCACAGCATGGTTTTTGCCGGACAGGCCCCGTCGCGATTCAAGCAGTGGGTCATGAGAACATTTCTCGGCTGGCGCGTGGAGGAAGTGAAATGATTATGACTGCGCTGCTTCGACCTGGGACTTTGCTCTCGAACGTTCGCTGGGCCTGGATCGCGGCCGGCGTGCTCGGCGCGACCCAAACGACCGGTATCACGCAGCCGGATTCGGGGCATCCTATTTTTCGGGTCGACGTCGGCACCCCCCCAAGCGGGGCCGAAGAGCTCGAGATCTGGGATAACAGCGATGCCACCAACTGGAATGTTGGCCAATACATGGTCGCGTTCGTATTTTCGAAGCTCAATGTTATTCCGCCTTCATCGCCGGCAGTAGTTGTGCCAGGGCCGCCCGCCGATCTGTCGCTCTGCCGCGTCTACGGTTATCTCGAAACGCTCGATAACAAGCCGGCCGTGGGCGTTAAGGTGTACATCCAGTTGATCTCGCCGCCGGCTAAAAGCGAACGCATCCTCAGCGGATCCTCGGCATCGCGCACCGGTCCAAAAATTACCATTACGACCGATGACCAGGGCCGCATCACGGACGCCTCCGGGAATCCCTGGATCGATCTGCAACGCAACAATCTCCTCACTCCGGCCGGTACCACATACCAGGTCGATTGCAGCCCGGCCGGCCTGAAAAAAGCGGTGATGAGTCTAGCCGCTGACACGTTCGATCTCGCGACTTTAATCTCATGACGACAGACAAAATTCACAAAATAATTCTGTCTCTGCTCCTTGGGATTTGGAGCTTGGGATTTGGGATTTCCACGTCCGTGGCCCAGGGCGTCCGCCCGCCGGTCGATCGTCTCCAGGATCTCACCGACGTCCTCATAGCATCGCCCACGAACACGCAGGTCCTTACGTACGATTCCGCGTCCGGCAAATGGAAAAACGCAGCCGGCGGCGGCGCGGTCTCTTCGGTGTTTGGACGCACCGGCGCCGTGACCGCACAAACCGGCGATTATACCGCGACCCAAGTGACCAACGCCGCAGACACCGCGGCGTCCTATTCGAATCCGTCGTGGATCACCGCGCTGATCTGGTCAAAGATTACGAATACTCCGGTCACGCTCGCTGGCTACGGCATCACCGGCACCCTGAGCGAGTTCAATGCTGCTCTGACCGGCGCGGATTTTGCCACCGGCGGCGGCACAGTGACCGGCGCCAGCAGCGGAACCAACACCGGCGACCAGACTTCGGTCAGCGGCAATGCCGGAACTGCAACCGCCTTACAGACTGCACGTAACATTGACGGCCAACCGTTCGATGGAACTGCTAACATCACTGTCATAGCGCCTGGCACGCACGCTGCCTCGTCCAAGACAACGCCAGTGGACGCAGACGAATTGCCGCTCGTGGACAGCGCGGCCAGCAACGTTCTAAAGAAACTTACCTGGGCGAATCTTAAAGCGACTATCAAGGCTTACTTCGATACGCTCTACCCGTCCGGTTCTGGCACAGCCACCGGCACGAATACCGGCGACCAAGCCAGCATCGTCGGCATCACTGGCACGTTAGCCCAATTCAATACCGCTCTTACCGGCGCGGATTTTGCAACCGGTGGCGGCACAGTGACCGGCGCCAGCAGTGGAACCAACACCGGCGATCAAACCGCAGCGTCTCTTGGTCTTGGAACTTCTGATAGTCCACAATTCGCTGGTGTGAACGTAGGGGCCGCGACAGATACTACCATTACACGCACCGGTGCTGGTGACATAGCGGTAGAAGGTAATGCTATCTATCGCGCAGGTGGGACCGATGTTCCTGTTACTGATGGAGGAACTGGATCAAGCACCGCTGCCGGTGCGGCAACCAATCTCGGACTTGGTACAGGTGACAGCCCCCAGTTCACCGGCGTAAATGTAGGTCACGCTACTGACACAACTATCTCGCGCGCCAGCGCCGGACAGATTGCGGTAGAAGGCGTCAATGTTTTGATGAACGGAGGGGCACTTGGAACGCCGTCTTCCGGGATAGCGACGAACCTGACCGGAACAGCTGACGGACTTACAGCTGGAGACGTTACTCGGAACCACGCGGTTTATGCAGGGGCGAGTCCGCCCACTGTCGATGTCGGAGTTTTCACGATCTCGGTAACCGGCGTGAACATGAAGGCGGCAGGCACAACCACGGTTTTTACCGTGCCAACTGGTCGGAAGTTCGTTTGCACGGGTGCCTACTTTATCGTCACCTCGGTCACTACCGCCGGCGCAGGTACAGAAACTTTCAAGATACAAGAAAGCGGCGCGAGCGGCGCAATGACGGCGGCTACAGTTTCTGGTTCGGGCACGCCCGCAGTCGGAACTTATTATGGTCAATATGCCCTACCCGGATCAGGGCCGTTCACAGCTTGCGCTGCAGGCAACATTGTTCAGGTGGTTGTCAGTACTTCACAGGCGGGATCAACTGCCGTTACCGGGACGATCTTTGTTTCAGGATTTTACAGCGCATAAAGTTGCCATGAGCGCTCTCACCATCAATATCGACCTCCCGCCGGAATCACAGGCTCTTATCCAGAGGTTCCGGGATGCGCCCCAGGAATTGCCGCAAGCAATTAAACGCGGGATGGATCGCGCACTCGAAGTTGTCGCCAGCCGGATCCAGGAAAAACGGCTCGCCGGCAGAGGACCGTTCCCCCCGGCTGAACACCGGCTCGGCGAGCGGACCGGACAATTACGCCAATCGGTCCGCGCCACTCCGGCGACCATCACAGGCAACGAGATCACAGGCGCGATCGGCACACCTGTTATCTACGGCCGGGTCCACGAGTTCGGGTTCCAGGGCACGGTCCGTTACCGGACCAAGACTGGCAAATCGGCTACGCGCAAAATGAATGTTCCTGAGCGCGCGCCGTTCCGCACCGGAGCGGAGGAAAATAAAGATTACATCCGCGACACGATCGGCACAGAGATCGTCACGTCCCTACCCAAATGAGCGCATTTTCTGATCTCCAGGGCAAGATCGCCGCCAGACTCGCGGCGGTTGACACTGCTATCCCGGCGCCGGTTCCCGCTAACGATCAACCGATCCAGTTCATTACCGAGATCATCGGCGACCTGAAAAATATTATCGACCGATCCGTCGCCAGGATCGGCATTGTCGGAATTGTGTTATCACCCAGCGCAAAACGGATCGGGGCGGAGCACACTTCACCCATCGCGCTGAAACCGCTTATAGAAGTCCAGATTCAGGAGAACGTGATCGTCAATCGCAGCGCCGCCGGCACACAAGTGGCCGCGTTTGATCTCGTCGTCTTTTGCATGCGCCGGTTGCACCTCTGGTCGCCCATCGGACAGCGCATCAGCCGGCTGACCCTGGATGAGACGCCTTACCTGCTCGTCTCCGAATATCCCATCCTCACCTACAACGTGCGCGTAAACGCGTCACTCACCATCACCTGAATGAATCTAGAAACCAGGAAACCAAGAAAATAAAAATGGGAGAGACGGCTCCTGGATTCGTGGCTTCCAGATCAAACATCAAACCTCAAACCTCAAAAATCAGACACCATGGCTCAAGAATTAACGATCAACCTTAACAGCTTCAGTTTTATCAAGGGCGTTCAAAATTGGAAAATAGCACCCGGCCCGATCCTCGTCGACGTGGCTGGCTTACACGTCATTCACGACCAGGTAAATACAACCAATACCGCCTCAAATATTCCGAAGGGCGCCGTCAATATTATCGGTTTTTTTTACCTCAAAAATCTCTCTACCGTTGACATCGAAATTGCCGGGAACACCACTACTTTCGACGGGATAACCCTAGGGGCAGGGAGATACACTATTGGGTTCTGGAATCGGGCTGCCATGGCCGCCAAATCGGCTAGCCCATCGATCCTTGAATACCTCTTCATTGACGCATGATCTTTAACGTTGCACTCGCCCCCGGCACGACCTTGGCAAACGTGGTCTATCGCTGGATCGCAGCCGGCGTGATCGACGGCTCGGCTACCGGCACGGGCATAACTCAACCCTGGGCTTCGGAGCCAGTGTTCCGCGTCGTCACAACTCCACCGGTGGGCGCGGAAGAAATCATTATTTACGATTCGACCGATCTCACCAACTGGACGCTCGGCGGTTATCGCACCGAGTTAGCGGCAGTCGGCGCCGCTGCCCAGATTCTGTTGGTCAAACTTTACGTGCCTACGCCTACCGTCCCGGTCCAAATTATTCCGCCCGATGTGGCGGACGATTCGCTCTGCCGTTGCTACGGCACCTTTGGCGATCTCGGCGCTATCAGCGTCGACGGGATCGATGTCCTATTCACTCTCGTCCAGGAAGACGCAGACGATCCTACTATCATTTACGACACCAGTGGCTTCCTGATTCGCGATCACGATACCAAAAACTTGATCAGTGGCCGCGTGATCACCGGTAAACTTGTGGCCGGCCAGTTACAAGACTCGGCCGGTAATCCCTGGCTCGATCTTGTCCGGAACGATTACATGGACGACGCCGCCGGCGTGGCCCTGCCCCGGCTGAAATATATTCTCACCTGCCCGGAGCTCGGCGCCAAAGCCGGGTTATCATCGCTCTTCACTGGCGGCCCGGCCGTGTTCGCGACGGTCTCATTCAAGCTGAACACGGCCAGCATCGGCCAGGCCGTAGGCGGCACATTCGATGTCTCAACTCAACCACTAACCCAATAACCAAACCTCAAACCTCAAACCTCAAAAATTATGGACCATCCACCACTCACAGTCGATGCCGATGTTGTCTACGTCGGCGCCGATAAAAAACAGCACAAAGGAAAAATCACTGAGGTGCTCGGCGAACACGCCGCCCGCATCGATTTTTCCACGAAAGATCAATCTAATGAAGCCGTTGCCGTGTACTCCGAGAACGGACTGCAGGGCACCTTTCATTTTTCATCCTCCGCAGCCTCGGCGAAGGAGGGCACCAAAGCCGCTTAAGAGGCATAACTAAAACCACCCTCCTTCGCATAAAGCTACGGAGGGCAATCAAGAAGGAATAAAAAATGGACTACGATGCAGCATACGCAAAGGAACGCCTGAGCGGCCGAGGTTACTTTACCGCGACAGGCGACACATCCGCAGTCGATCTGGGGAACATAGAAATGTACAAGATCGATTTCGGAATCAAACGCAAACAACACTTCAAATCGCGCCGGGGCATCCAAGTGCTCGACCGCGATGACGCTTACGCCAGTGAAGCGAAATGGACACTCACCCTCGATGAGTTCACCACGCCCACTTTGCCCTTCGCCTGGGCCGGCACGCCAAATGCCGATTTCTCCCAGACCGTGGGCACAGCGGCGACGTTCAGCTTCAATTCGCTGAAAGGGAAAGTGTTCAACATCGGTAAATACGGGCTCTTCAACGCCTCGCTCACCACGCCCGGCAGCAAGGTGGAAGGCACCGATTACGTTATCGATCGAGCCGGCGGAAAAATCTACATCCCGCTCGGGTCCACCATCGCTGATGCCGCTGCGTGCGTTGTCACCTACAGCGCGCCCGCGCTCACCTACGATAGCGTGAACGCGTTGAGCATTCTCAACCGGCCCGGCACGCTCGAGCTCCAGGGAGAAGACGATTCGGCTTCCGGGGTCAGTTCTGGAGGCACCGATGCGCTCCCGCCCGTGCGCTACCTGTTTAACTTCCCTTGCATCCTCAGTACGGATAGCAGCGGCGAGTTCAAACCGGACGATTATCGCAAATTCACCCTGATCGCCACCCTTACCGGCGTGATGGTCGTGAAACGCCTCAAGACCTAATCGGGAGGCGCCATGACTAATAACGACGCGGTAATCTTGTTCCCGAATCGTGAACTAAAGATCGGGAACGAAACGGTCACGGTCAGCGAGTTGAAGTGGGCTGATGCGCTCGGGTTCCTAAAACAGCTCAGCGGTCACATGGCAGCTTTTGTGACCGCTGACGGGAAACTGAAGATCGATGTCGCGGAGCTGGGCAAAGTGGTTGCCAGCTCCGAAGATCTCGCAGTCTCTCTCATCGCCAAAGCCACCGGGCACGACGCGGACTGGGTCAATAACCTGCCGCTCTCGGTAGTGCTCGACCTGGTCGATGTCGCCCTCGAGCTCAACCTCAGCGATGATTTGCTTGCCAAAGCAAAAAAAATCGGAGGCCGCTTCAAGGCGGCCGCGCCGCCGGGGCAACCATTGGCGAGACCTACGATTACCTCATCAATCAGGGACACAGCCGCGCCGAACTCGACAAAAGCACCCTGAGGCAGCTCGACCTCTTCGTGCGCAAAGCAAACGAACGAATCGACCGGATCAACGACGCGATCAAACGAGGCACCTGACAAATGGCCGATACCGCCACGCTCACGCTCGAGTTCAAGACCCTGGCCGATCTCAGCGGGTTACAGGATCTGGTCGGACAGGTCCAGGACGGACTCGAGAGCGTAACCAGTGCAGCCGGGGAGATGGGCGCGGGTATCCAGGACGGCTTGGATCGAGTAACTAGCTCAGCCGAAAGCCTGGGCTCCGGTATCGAAACCCATGTTACTAAGCCGGCTGAAGCCGCCACCCCTGTTGTCGAAAAGTTTGATGCCGGGATGGATCTTATGCAGCTAGCGATGGGTAAAGTTAAGATCGCGCTGGCTGCACTCGGGATCAGCTTCGGTATAGCAGAAATTGTCAGGTTCGCTAGCGAGACGCTCAGCGCTTCCGCCGCATCCGAGCAGGCCGCGCTCTCATTACAGCTGCTCATCGGCAACGCGGATGTCGCGAATCAAAAGCTCCAGCAGCTTCACGAGTTCAGTCTGGCGAGTGGCATCTCCTTACAAGAGCTAGCGGATGCCGCGCGGCAACTCGTGCTCGCCGGGACCGGACCAGACAATTTGGTCCCGCGCATCAAATCCTTTGCCGAGATTTCTGCGACAGCGGGCGAAAACATCGACAGCGTAGTCGCTGCGTACCAGCGTATGAGATTCGCGATTGAAAACGGAACTACGCCTATCGTGCGCGGCATGGGCCAGACCTCAGCGGCGACAGTGCTGCTCATTCGCACCCTGATGGACGAGACGGGCAAGAGCGAATCGGAGGTGCTGCAAATGTTCCGCGAGCACAAGGTCACGATCGATCTGCTTAATAAAGCGATTGCCGAAGCGACTACAGGCCAGGGACGCTACGCTGACGCAGTATCAGCCCGCTCTAACACGTTGCGCGGAGCAATCGGAGCAGTCGAAACGGCCTGGCACTCTCTCCTTCTCACTGTTGCAGAACCAATCCGCGATGCGATTACACCGGTTTTGACGCAACTCGCCACCAAACTGCGCGATCTAAAGCCGGTCGTCGATGAAGTAGGCCAGCGTATCGGCGATTTGGTTCAGGCGTTTGGAAAAGTCGCGGCCGATGAAGGCTGGAAGAACGCAATCAGCGACGCGTGGCGTGTGCTAATCGACGAGATCAGTAAGATGATTGTCACTGGAATCGGAAGCGCGTTCAAGTCCCTGGGGCAAGAAACGTTAGCGACGCATCAAGCTCAATCGTTCATTAACGTTTACAAAGACGAAATCGCGGCCGGCGAAAACAAAGTCCAGGCCGCGCTGGTTGCTGTGTTCGCCGCTGTGCAGTCCGACATTACCGGAAAAGTCATCAAAGCAGGCCAGGATACAGGCGAGAACTATGTAATGGCAATGGCGGACAAGATCGTTTCCGGCAAAGACCAGATTGCGGCCGCGTTGCAGGCACTACTGGGTCCACTCGATGCCTTTGATAGTAGGATGAAGGAATTAGGAGTCGGTTTCAAATCCTTAACCGCTGCCGGTGAGGGTTTCGATTTCACAAAAGCCGGTCTTGGTGCTGGCGGCGTGCCCGGCGCGGATATCGGAACCACATTTCGCGGCGCCGGAGCCGGTGAAGCTGGCGGCGCGGACGCTGCTAAAACTGCCACCGACGCGTTGGCCGCTTCAAAAGAACGGCTCGCGATCGCCGAAGAACATTACCAGGTCGAGCTCGAGCGGGTAAGCGTACTCGAGAGCAGCGGCGCAATTTCCAGTACCCAAGCAATGGCCCAACGCCGGCAAGCGGCGGCTGCTGCCCTCGAGCAGTTGCAGAAATTGCGCCCTGAAATTCTCGCCCTTCAACAAGCTGAGCTGCGCGCGGGCGACACGAAAGGTTTTCTCCAATTACAACTCGAGCTGGAGCGACTCGATCTCCAAACCCTGAAGCTTCATGCCGACATGGCGAGTAACACGTTCTTTGGCCAGATGCGTGCGGGCCTGGTCCAGCTCACAAACGAATGGTCGAACCTCGGGAAACAAATCGGCGGATTCCTCACCCAACAATTCCAAAACTTTGCCAGTGGCGCCGCGAACGCGTTAACCAGCCTGATCCTGCGCACCGGCGACTGGCGCCAGGCCATTGTGAGTCTCGCCCAATCGTTCGTCCAAAGCCTGCTCCAGATGGTGATCCAATGGGTGCTAAGCCGCACCATCATGAGCGCGCTCAACAAAGCGTTCGGCGCAGCCGATCAAGCCGCGACCGCCGCGCAAGCCTCAGCCGCTTCGGCCGCGTGGGCGCCGGCTGGTATCGCTGCATCGATCGCCACTTCTGGCGTAGCCGCCGCCTCCGGGCTCGCTGCCTATCTCGGCGCGATCGCGACCGGCACCGCTACCACGGTCGCATCGTCAGCGGGCGGATTCGCTGGAGGCGGTTTCACCGGTGGCGTGGCCGGCCAGTTCGCCGGGTTTGTTCACGGCCAGGAATTCGTCTTCAGCGCGCCTGCTACGAGAATAATCGGGCGCGAGCAACTCGAAGGTCTCCATCGCGTAGCACTCACCCGGCCTGGTTACGCCCAGGGCGGCTATGTCGGGGGAGGAGCCACGGCGGGCGGTTCATCATGGCGCAGCCAACAAACCCACATTTACGTTCTCATGGATCGCAAACAGCTCATCCGCGAGATGGCGACCAAGGCCGGGCACAAAATTATTTACGACGCCATCAGCCGGCGCCGGATCGATCTCGGCCTGCCCACATAAAATGGCTTGGACGACCTACCATTTTGCGAGCATCGGGAGCCCGCCGGACGATCCAACGTGTCCGTTGCCTGCGACACTTTATATCCCGGATCCGGCTGTGTTTCCGCAGCCGTGGAATTGCGTAGTCGCCACCGTGGCGAGCGGGTTTTCGCATGGCGACATCGCTACGCTAGCCAACGTTTTCGGCACGGACGGCCTGGTCGAGCGAGGTTTTCTATGTTTAGCGTTCCGAGTCCGGTTGACCACTCTTATTTCCGGACAAAATACCCCCGGCACCTGGCATGAGCAGACAGATGATTTCAAAATCGGTGTTCGCTTCATGCGCTCTAATCCGGGCGGGCTGGGCTACGCGGTTACCGGCTGGGTTGGTGGAGTCGGCGGGTCCGGCAGCGCGCATCATGCGCTTTGGTGCGCAATCGACGGCACGCTCGGCGACGACAGACTCGACGCCGCAATTTGCATGTCGCCCCCGACGCACTTCGTCGATCCTAATTATTCGTCGCAGGAAGTCGATATCGTTCGGACTTACTGCGCCACGACCGACGACGCCGTCCTCCTGGCGCGTTCGCCGGACGCTTATCTGTCTCTCGCGAACGCTTCGCCCATCCGCCACCACAACGGCGATGACGAGACGATGCCGTTGTCGCAACAGACGATTTTCAAAGATGCGATACTGGCTGCTGGTGTAACCACCTACCTGCCGATCATCAACACCGGCGCAGTCGGCAAGATTCATTCTTACCCGCAATGGCCTTACATCCGCGACGACGCCATGCCGTGGTTGATCGAGCAGACCATAGCTCCACCTCCGCCACCACCACCGCCGCCTCCGCCGCCAGGTCCAATTGAGACTGCTGGCACCACCGCGCGGCTCATTACCTTCCAGGACTCGCAGATCGGCCTTTTGGTTGCCCAACCGAATTGGGAAAGCGAAGTGAAGGTTTCACTTTCCCTGCCGACCGACATCGCCAAGGAACCGATCACGTTTAACGAATCACGCCGGGTCTTCGCGGAGAGCGCCCGTTACAACATGGAGTGGACCGCGTATTTGCCCTCCGCGGAGGAATCCACTGAGCTGCGCATTTTTCTTACCCGGATCCGGGGTGAAACAATTGCCGTGCCGCTCTGGACCGATGGGTGCGAACTGAAAGTAGACGTTTTTGCGGGCACCAGCATTTTAAGTTTGATCGGTCACCCCGTCCGTTACGGCACCAATTGGATCATCGCGAATGACAATTTTGGCGTCTGGGAAATCGTTTCTGTCTCTTCTATTCAGGCCGATCTTACGGATGACTCGGTGATCGCTCTTCTTCCAGGCACGCTGCGCGACTGGCCAGCCGGCTCGATGATGTATCCCCTCATGTTCGGTCGCCTGGTCGATCGCCCGAAACCGGAAGGGATCACCGACGAAACCAGCGATGTAAGTTTTAAGCTCAAAGAAAATTCCCAGTTTGCCCGGCGTCTCAGCGTTTGGTTCGATCCCGCCATCAGGTCAATTGTCGGGCCGCACATTCCAGTCTTCTCAACCACGCCGCTCTGGACAGTGCCCCCTAATCATGTTCGGCCGCTCGATTGGACTGAGGATCCTGATGTCGTTTATGAGGAGATCGGTTTCCTCCGCACCGAGCAACAGCGCGTTTACGATCATCGCAACGCGCGCGCGCTCGAGTTGGAGTTTTACCAAAATACGCGAAACAGTCTTGCCGCGATCGAAGCGTTCTGGCGGCTCCAGCGCGGCCCGGTCCGCCGATTCATGATTCCAACCTGGCGCGGCGATATGCGAATGGCGGCCGATACGCCTGTGCCTTTGGCCGCTGCCAAAATTTATGTCGAGCGCACAGAATTCGCTAACCCATTTCGTGAAGCGCAACCGGGCGACCAATATATCGCCCTCATCGACGCGAATGACACGGTCGATCCCTACGAGCTCAGCGCCGTTACTCGCGACCCGGCCGAAGACTCAACCCTGGACATTTTAACGGCGACCTTTCCCGTGGCGGCGCACACGGCTGCGTCCACCATTCTGAGTAATCTGCTCCTGGCGCGGTTTCTCGAAACGACTCTCGAGTGGACTTATACCACGCCTTACCTGGCCACCACGCGCATCAAGTTCCGCGAGCTGCCCCACGAATATTATCTTCCTCCGCCGCTGCTGCCAGAGCCTGCTTACCTCTTCATCTTTACCGAGCTCGGTGTCCGCGTCGATCGCTACACCAGTTATGAAAACACGATCGTGATTTCCGCCGGTATTTACGCGGGCATCTACGTGCCGGCGCCGTTCTCGTTCGATTCCGTCACCACCGGTCTGAAGCTCGATCAGGAAAAACTCGATTTCAAAAGCTATAAGTTCGACGGCAACCCGCTCAACAAAATGTGGCCGTTCGCGCTCGACGGCACGCTTTCTCTGGATGTCGTTGAAGTGAATGCTGGCAATTTACAGGCGCCCGGCGTCGTCCGTTTCTCCGGCGAAGTCTGGAGCATCGACTCAGATTACAAAGCTACCGCGCTCGCCTTCGGCGCATTCTTCGAGCGCAAGTTCCCGCGCTTCCTTCTCTCGGTCTCAGATAATTACACGCAATTCAGCCCGCAGACGCATCTCAACGAATGGAATTTCAGAATCGCCGGAACGATTTTTTCACGGCCTATAGCGCAATGGGTTTACGTCACCAGCGCGGCCGGCTTCGCCAAAGAAGCTGATTGGTTTGCCGGCGGCTGGCTCTCAACGGGAGTCGGCGTCAATACCGAAAAACGCGGGATCCTATCCTCAGCTCCTTTCGGGACAGATCAGGTGCAGTTACACATCGATCGCCCGCTTCTCAAAGCCTTTGATAATCAGGCGATCGATCTCTTTCCGGGTTACGACGGCTCGATCGATCAATGCGACACAAAATTCAATAACCGGATCAACTTCGGCGGCCACGCTTACATGCCGAACGTGAACCCCGGCGTCAAAGCGATGAAAGCCAAGACCGTGTCTGGAGGTAAAAAATGAAGGCGCCTGGATCCACGCCCTCCTACTTCGACGATTTCCGCGCCGCGAAAGCGCTCCGCGATGAGGCGCTCTCCTGGTTAGACACACCTTTTCGCCAACATTACCAGGAACTCTATGAAGCTGGGAAAGCGGAGCTCGCGAAAATAAGACCCGGCGCCAGGTCAGACCTGAAGGGCAAACGCGGCGGGATCGATTGCATCGGTCTTGTCCAGGAAATTTTCACGCGCATTGGTGCCACTAATAAATGGATGTTCCCGCGCACGCACGCCGATTATCAGTCGCACCAGCTCGGCGAAAAAGTTCTCGATTGGTTTCGCGGTAAAGCCGACGACCCGCAAAGTAAATTGCTCGCCCAACTCTTCGTCGAGCTCGAGATCCCGCCAGCCGTCATCGACCGCGACGCTTCTACGCCACGCGATTTCTTCAAGCCTGGCGACATTCTCGTCATGAAACACGGCTCGCTGTTCCATATGCCGGTGATGGTCGATCGCGATCTGCATTTCGTGAATGCGCTTCCTCGCCTCGGAGTCGTCGAAGGCACCATCCAGGATTCAAGTTACAGCGTGCACCTGGTTGCCGCGTTTAGGCTGAAACCGAAATGAAAACCGCGAAAGAAAAAGCCGAAAAGATTGTCGCAACTTACAAGCGCTATTTGGCGAAACATGGCTTCTCTAATTGCGATGACATTCTCGCGGGACTTATCGAAAAGGAATTAAGCCAGGCATTTGCTGCGTGCAGTAAGCGCTGTCCTCGTTGCCGCATCACGAAGCCTCGTGATGCAATTATCTCTTCGCAGTCTTTATGAGTTTTTTCGCGAACACCGCTGCCCAGCAGCCCAAGGAAGAAAAGAAGTTCGCTAACATCAGCGATGACGCGGTCAATTCCAATCAACAGGGCGTGCCGGTCAAATATCTGGCCGGCCGCAATTACGTCGCGGGCGATTACATCACGCCCGCTTACAATCCCGTCGCTGATCCGGTCAAGACAAAGGCCGGCAAAGGCAGCGACGAGCAAATCACCGGTTACATCTACTATGCAGATTTCGCGCTCGTGTTTTGCATGGGCGGTGTGCACCCGGTTGACGCGATCTACAAAATAATTGTCGACTCCGAAATCGTCTGGAGCGGCGCCGTCGAGCGCGGCGATGCGGCCAGCGAAATAATTACCGTGCCCGATTTCGGGACTGCTCGCATTTATTGGGGGAACGAGACACAAGGCATCAACAGCACGCTTTTACAGCCACGTGAGGCGGACGCGGGTGATACCGGCGACGCCACCACTTGGGATCCTAATCCTCCTGGAGACGGTGACAGCGTCTTCGGCGGTTTCGCTTCTGGTGATCCGAACCCGTTCAGCGGCCATTACGATTATCATCCGTCTTATCGCGGCCAGTGCTACGCCGTGTTCAAAAATTGGAAGCTGGGCCGCGATCGTACCAGCATTCCGAATATCCAGTTCGAGCTCAAACGTGGTGCTCCATGGTTCGGGGGCGCATCGATTGATTCGGATAACCGCGGCGTTAACCCGATCGCTGTGCTTTTTGATTTGGTTACAGACCCGCGTTTCGGTATGGAGTTTCCGGAAGCGCGCCTCAATGCCGCTCAATGGATCTCCGCTTACAACGGCTTGAATGCGTTACAGGCGCGCATCTCGCCCGTCATTTCCGAGCAGAGCGATTTTCGACAGGTGGTAGCGCAGCTGCTCGAATATTTTGACGGCTGGCTCCGGCGCGAAGGAAATTTGCTCTCTGTAGGTTTTTGGTCGCACGGGACCATCGTCAGCTCAGGCACTCTGACCGACGATGATCTTCTCGGCGAACCGGAGCTGGAACCGCAAGGCTGGGGGCCAACCGTCAACGAGGTGACGGTCATCTATAAAGAGCGAGACCATAATTACAACGATTACACCCAGGTCTATCGCGATGCGAACAACCGGCGCGTAACCGGCAGCCCGCGCCAGATCACCATTCAACGGCCTTGGATCACCGATGGCGACCTGGCCAAGCAATACGCCACTGAATACGGTCACATTCACGCCCAGCCCTTCACCCGTGGCGTGCTCCACGTGAAACGCGAATGGCTGACCGCGAACAACATGTTGCCCGGCAAAATCTTTCTCTACGCCTCCGGTTTTTACAGATTGCAATTCTATCTCCGTTTGCTGGAAATCGAGTACGCAGCCGATAATTCAGCCAAAGCTTCCATCACCGTCGAATGGGAACGTTCCATCTGGCCGTCGCTCTATATTCCGCCGGCATTCCGTGGACCTGGCGGGATTTTGCTGGGCCCGCGCCCCATCTGGCAGGCGCGAATAACCGAAGTCCCTTACCTGTTACTTGACCACAGATTTGCTACCCAGATCGCCGCCCTGGCGGTCAAGGGGAATGTCGAGGTGAGGGGGTTTCGCGTGTGGGCCAGCTTTGATTCCGGTGATACGTACACTCTTTTGAAGGACAATAATCAGTTTGCGGCATTCGGAATACTTTACGCCTCTTTTAGCCCTGGGGTTAACGTTGCTTGGTTCACCCTCTACGGAATCGGCTTCGAGGATACCGTTGTCACCCAAAACTTCGACGAGTTCACGAACGATACTCTATTACTTTTTCTCGATAGCGAGATCATGAGTGTCGGCAACGTGACCGGCTACGGAAATGGATTATTCGCGATCGCCTTTTTACGCGCGCGAATGGGTACATCGCAAGAGAATCACTACTTGCCCACCCCCGCTTATTTCATCAGACGAGAAGATCTCGGTGTGATCGACAATGCCAGTTTCGTTCCTGGAACGAATGTCCTGTTCAAGCTGCAACCGTTCACGGTTGACGAAAGCTATGATCTCACAACCATCGATCCCATAAGTTACGATGTGTCCGGCTGGGCACCGATCAATCCCCCAATTCTCGATCCACCGCCGCGCACGTTTGAGTCTGGCGTGTGGGTCATACCGGTAGCCTCGGCAGGCTTAACTATCCGGTACACCATCGACGGAACACCTGTCTATTCGGGATCTCGCCTGATAGGAGGCGGAGTTGGCATCTATACCACCACCACTCTTCGCGTCCGGGCATTCGCGGACGACGGCCGTTATTCCAGCGAGACAATCGGTACTTACACGAAAGTTGCTTCCGGCGCGTCCGGACCGGAGGCGTGCGGTATTCCGCTCGCAGTTTTTAGCGGCACGCGTGGCCAGACCGGAGGTAATCTTACTCTTACGCCGGCCACTTCCGGTTCCACCGTTCACTTTAGTAAGAACGGCGGCTCGGACACAACCTACACCGCCCCCATCAGCTTGGTGTCGAACGACACCGGCGACACCGTCGAGTACTGGGCCGAAAAAACGGGCCTCGACGATTCACCCAGCGCCATATTTAACAATACTTTCATTGGTGGCGGTGGCGGCGGCGGCTGGTTCTGGGGACATCAGCAGCAACCACCTTAACTTGCCGAAATTCAGCATCCGCGATTCAGCAAACCAGAAACCAGCAAACCTTTTCACATCTTGCCATAGACCGCTCCGCGATCTGATCCTGTTGTTCCCGAATCTCGCGGATTTCCCGGTCAAAAACGCGCCTTTACCGCGCCATCATCCGCGTTCTATCCGCTACAAATTGGCAATCTGTAACCCGAACTCTTGGCAATCTGTTCGCGCCGGCTACTATTTCATTTGGGCAAGAGTTAAGGGAACCAACTCGAAGCCAGATTTTCGATTTGTACCGGGATCGTCACCGCTAAGAAAAGATCGACAATCGAAAATCGACACTTGAAAATTTCGTAAAACCGCCCCGCTCATATCATAGCGACCTCAGATGGAGTACGAGGACAACACGAATAGCATCAAGTATCACGTCAAGCTGTTCATTCGGCAGAATCAGCAGAAGTTCAAAGACAAAGTCGTAATCGATGCTCCGGCGGGCGCCGGTGTCACTTCGCGAATCTTAAAAGAAGCGGGGGCCGTTGTGCGCGCTTACGATTTATTTCCCGAATACTTCAAGGTGGATGGATTGACCTGCGAGCGGGCCAACGTCATGGAAGGCATTCCGGTCGGGGACAATTTTGCCGACGTCGTGGTTTGCCAGGAGGGCATCGAGCATTTCAGCGATCAGTACCGGGTGTTTCAAGAATTCAACAGGGTCATCAAAGAGAACGGCTCCCTGCTTATCACCACGCCTAATTACTCGAATCTCCAGTCCCGTCTCAGTCACTTTCTGTTCGAAACCGAATATTTCCTTAAAATGATGCCCGCTAATGAAGCGGACTCTATTTTGATGGCTGCCCCCTCGGTTTCCAATGAGATCTACCTCGGACACATTTTTTTGATCGGGATACAAAGACTGCGACTGCTGGCGAAATTATCTGGTTTTAAAATTAAGCGAATTATTTTCACCTACCCGAAAACGACTTCGTTGGTCCTTCTGCCTTTCGCCTACCCTTTTATTTGGCTCGCGAGTTGGCTGACGTATCGCAAAAGCATGCGGGAACCAAGCAGCGCCCCGATGGCGCTGCGCCAGCAAGTCTATCGAGAGGTGATGCAACTAAACATCAGTGCGAAAATTCTGGTGGATAAATATTTGTTTGTGGAGTTCGAGAAGGAAGCCCAATTGGAAGCCGTCCGGAGCAGCTTGCACAGTCAACACAGAACATTTGACCGCATGTCGTGAAGCCGAAGGCACCTGGGGCGGGTGAGCGTTACGGCAAAGCTTCGTTTGCGTTTTGGCCAAAGCAGACGATAATGGCGACTTATTGGATTAGTTCTGTTCTGTTCGTTGCGTGGTAGATCGTCAGGTGAGACTTTCTCAGTGGTGATTTGAAACCCGATCCTCGGGAACGGCTCTGTAGCTGGCAGTTATTTTCCAAAACCAAATCACAATGAAACTATACGTAGGAAATCTCTCCTTTGAGACTACCGAGAACGATCTTCAGGATCTTTTCGAACAACACGGCAAAGTCGCCGAAGTGTCGCTGATAATGGATCGCATGACGGGGAAGTCCCGCGGCTTTGCATTCGTCACGATGAACGAGGCGGCTGAAGCCAACGCCGCCATGGCGGCAATCAACGGCAAGGAAATCGGCGGCCGTGCTTTGTCAGTCAACGAAGCGCGCGCGAGAGAAGAGCGCCCGCGCCCGTCTGGCAATAACCATCGGCCGTACGCCAGTTTTCGCCGGTAAAGAATCGTGCAGCCGGCCCCGGAAACATTTCGACGGCCGGCTTGCGCAATCAAAATATGGGCCTGGAAAAAGCTATTGAAGTGGAAGGGACAATCCTGTCGGTTCTTCCCGGCACAATGTTTCGTGTCGCGCTGGCAAACGAGCACCTCGTGCTTGCGCATATTTCGGGAAAAATGCGCAAACGTTTTATTCGCCTTACGGTTGGCGACCGCGTGAAACTCGAAATGTCTCCTTACGATATCGACAAGGCCCGCATCGTTTATCGGCTCGCATAGAAAGAAATTAAAGATGAAA
>WNFY01000776.1_pt1 | contig 45763 bp, 38 predicted proteins | sample 5400091 | NCBI WGS metagenome assembly WNFY01 (sample SAMN13153364, study PRJNA577476) | soil metagenome | isolation source: 60 cm soil or saprolite under grassland replicate 1 | place: USA:California | collected 2016-06-15 | reverse complement strand
TCAGCGGCTCGGCCGCTGACCCGGTGCACTTGAAGGTCGTGCTCGCCCGCAGTTCGACGGTGTCCCAGCGAACGCCCTGGCCGGCCAGGCACCCGGCCAGCGGGCCCTGGCCGACGTCGCTGGTGCACCGGAAGCCGCCGCCGGACTTGGCGAAGCCGGTCCCCGGATTGTACGAGCCGCCGCCGGTGAGCGAGGCGGCACCGGTGGGGAAGCCGCTGATGCCGGTCGCGTTGAAGCCGAAGCCGATGTGGCCGCCCGCCGCCCATGCCGGCGCCGCAATCAGGACAACGGCCGCTGCCAGCACCGCCGGCACCAGTGCCATGATCTTCATCTTCATCTTCCAGGCCTCCTTGCCTGCCACATGACCCGGGGGACCGGCGGCCCACACCCGGAGACGCCGCGCCCGCGAAGTCAGCTCGTCACCATCCACCCCCGGCCGCGCCCGTCCTCCCTTCAGACGCGCCGACGCGCAGGCCCACCGCGCCGCGACACCCGCGCCAGTGCAACTCATACCCCCCGGGACCCCGCCTAGTCAACACTGACGCCGGTCCAGCCAGCCACGGGCTACCGGCTGGTGAACGGGCCACGGCGGCCGGCCGCGGATTCCGGTCACGCGAACAAGCGAAGGCTGTCCGCGGCGAACACGACCCCAGGCCCGCCCCACTGAAACGGTTTTCCACGTTCTGCGATCCCGTCGCGGCAAGCTCGCCGACGCTGATAACCCCGCCTGCCCCATTTCGCGTTATCCCAGCCCCGGGTCGCCCTGGTCACCGTGTCAGCGCCGCGGGCGAGCTGGAATAGAGGCCGGCACCAGCCGGAATCCAGATTCATTCTTGGCAGATGAGGCCCGATGTTGAGGGCCTGGCCGGTCAGGCAGGCCGCCACGGTGACATTCAGGTCCGCCATCCGGGCAGCCCCGCCCGACAGGGCGGTCAGCGACTCCAGGAACTGCGGCACCCACCCCATCACCTTCAGGATCTGCTCATCGATGTCGACGCGGGGCAGCATGGCCGCCACCCGCCTGCGCAGATCGACCAGCGACGGCGGCTCGGCGATCGCCTTGTCGCTGGTCACGTGGATCCTGCCAGCCTCATCCACCCGCACGTCGGCGTTGGCCGCCAGCCGCCCGCCGACATACCTCAGCGCCTCATCCAGCGCGGTGACGTGGGAGGCCAGCAGCGCACCGGGGTCCTCAGGCAGGCCCAGCGTGGTCAGCACATCATCCTTGACCGCCTCCCACTCCGCACCGTCCAGCAGCCGCGCCTGCGGGTTGCGGTACCGCGTCGAGGTCTCGGCGTAGATCTCCCGGTGTTTAAGGTGGCGGCAGAACTGCTCCAGCACGCAGAAGATGTAGGCGCCGCGGTCCACCGTCCCGTCGTGGCGGGCGGGATGCCCGAACACCAGGTGCTTCCACGGCCCGGTCACCACCTGCGGGCAGATACGCGGGTTCCCGGCGCTCCAGCTGGTGTCGGTGGCCAGCTGCTCGCCCAGCGCGGTCATCGCCGCCAGCACCGGGGCGCCCTGGGCATTGGCGCCGAAGGTGATCGTCGCGGTGAGCATCTTGCACAGCCCCACCACCGCATGCGTCTTCTTGGCCAGCTCCGCCCGCCAGTCCGGCTCGGGCAGGGCTTCGGGTGGCGGCAGCATCCCGGTCATGGTGTCCACCGCGGCCCGCACCGCAGCGCGGGGGATCCGCGCCTCGATCGCCTCCCACACTTCCGAGACCCGCACCTCCCCGTCGCTGCCCCAGTCACGGGCTTCCAGCAGCACCTGCGCTACCACCGCCAGCATCGCCGAGGCCCTGGCCAGCCTGGGATGCCGTTTGACCGTCTCCTTATTGGCCTCCTGGCGGGCCTTGCCGGCCAGCTCGGTCGCCATGAGCAGCTCCAGCAGCTCCAGCGCGTCGTCGGTCGCGGTGGCCTCCAGCTGCGTCACGGTCGCCACCAGCGTCGCCATCCGCCGCTGATCACCGTGCCGCTTTAGCTGGGCCACGTCCGCGCCCATCCCGTAGCAGGCCAGCTCGGCCAGCCGCCGCGGCGTCACGCTCGCGTCCAGCTGCACCCGCGACAGCCCCGACCCGATGATCTCCGCGACCCGGTTCAGCGCCTTGACCACCGCGTCAGCGAAGATCGCCTTCGGGCCGTCCCCGGTCACCCACGCCCGCCTGTCGGCGAACGCCGAGAGCTCGCTCTCCACCTCGGCGAAGTCCTTCAGCGCGAGCGCCTTCTGAATCTTTCCCGCGTGCTCACGATGCGTGGGCTCCCGCACGGAGTACCGCTTCAGGCACGACGGATCAGCGATCTGCAGCTGCCCGGCCAGGAAGTCGATGACCTCGGCTGGCACCCCATCCAGCTTATCCACCAGAAACCTGCCGATATAGCGCACCGTGGCGAGCTGGACGCTGAACCCCAGCCGGTTGTGATCTTCCCGCTGCCCGGCCACCAGCTTGCGATCGGCATCGTCCAGGTAGAAGAACCGCTCCAGGTCCGCCAGCGGCACCGAGCCGCCATAGCGGCCGAAGGCCGCCGCTTCCTGGTCACTGAGGAACTCCACCGGCACGGACTGCACCGTAGGACCGAACCACCGCAACCCGGCCAGTAAATGATCGGACCGTTACATAGCGTTCACTCTCCCAGGCCGATGACCCAAGTTGATCTTGTCCGTTACTGAGGACTTCCGGACACGAAGATCACCGTCACCCAGCGCCACGCCTGGCGGTGATCCAGCCCCCAACATCAAGATCACAGCCCGGACTGGCACAGAACCGGAACGTACGCTAACCACCCCGCAGTGCCCCCTCAGCACCCGGCTTGACCTCGCCGAACCGCCTTAACGTACGAAACGGTTCCGTTGCAGGTCCTACCCCGTCTCCGGCCTATCGGTCGTCGCCGAGCAGGACACGGGCGACCTCCCCGGGAGATTCCAGCGCGGCGAAGTGGCCGGTGCGGCGGAGGGTGACGGACCGGGCGCCGGGGACGGACGCGAGGTTGGCCTGGCGGTCTGACGGCCGAGACCAGTCGCTGTCGCCGTACATGAACGTGACGGGCGCTTTGACTCCCCGGTAGCGTTTCCGGGCCGCGATCATGCTCGGCAGGTTACCGAATATGGCCCGGGATACCCCTGGATAGCCGGGGCGCCTGCCCACCCGGCGCAGCTCGTCCAGATAATCGCCAGGCAGCAGGCTCGGATCATGGAGGCCGCCGCGCATGATCCCGGCGAGGATCTGCCGGTTTTCCAGGCGCGTGACAACCCCGCCCGCGGCCGGCACGCGGCTGGCTCCCACCAGGCCCCGGGCGAGCAGGTTCGCCCGCATGATGCCGCCGGGGAAATCATAGGCATTGACGGCGATCACGCTCCGCACACGGTCGCCGAGGTCGGCCGCCACCGTCAGCGACACGGTGCCGCCCATGGATTCTCCGGCCAGCGTCACGCCGTCCAGGGCCAGGTGATTGATGACCGTGGTGACCGCGGCGCGCAGCGCCGGTTCGTCGTAGCGGGCACCCGGCACGATGCACGACCATCCCATGCCCGGGAAGTCGATCGCGCAGACGGTGAACGAATCGACCAGGCGCGGCAGCACGAACTGGAAGTGGTCTAGCTGCGTGCGGACCGTGTGGAGCAGAACCAGCGGCGGCCCGCTCCCGGCTATGAGGTACCTGACCCTGCCGCCGCCGGGCAGATCGGCATAACCGATGTCGCCGTGCGCACACCAGGTCCCGGTGTAGGCGCGCGCGGCCTCGTCATCGTCGCGCATGGCGGCTCCTCTGGGACGCGGCCCGGCCGCAGCCTATTCTGAAACGAATGGTTCAATAATGGCGGCGGCGCGTGTTTGCCGCAACGCCAGGGGCCGGCAAAACATGACTCGCGCCGCCGTTACCGCGGCGGGGCCGGGGCGATCCGCCAGGACTCGGCCTCTTTGGCTATCGTCTCGCACAGAGCGCCCGCGTCGGCCGGATCGATGCGCGCGGAGAGCCAGGCGCCCATCAGGGCCGCGGCGAGCAGCGCGGCGCGGGACGGGACAGTGTCGGGAGCGATCTCGCCGAACGCGGCGGCACGGCTGAGCGCCGTGCCGAAGTCCGCACGCAGGCGGTCACGGTAGGCCGTGGCGTGCGCGCGGACCCCCGCGTCGTGGGCGGCAAGCTCCGCAGTCGCGTTGACCATCATGCAGCCGCGCATACTCACGACTGCATCGCAACGGCACAACTCGGCGACCCGCCGGAACAATGCCGCCACGGCGGCCAGACCGGTTTCACCGGCCAACCCGGACCCGGCGTGCTGGCTGTCCCCCGGCGGCAGTCCCGTGCCGGTCCCGCCGCGCAGGCCTGCCAGCAGGCCGGAGATGATGCGGTCGGCGTAACACTCCAGTGACGCCTCGAACAGCTTCTGCTTGCTTCCGAACTCCTGGTAAAGACTGGACCGGTTGAGACCAGTACGCTCCTCCAGATCGGCGATAGAGGTCCGTTCGTAGCCCTGTTCCCAGAACAGGTCGCGGGCAGCTAGCAGCGCCGCGTCCCGGTCATAAGCCCTTGGCCGTCCTACGCGCGGTCGTTCTTGACTTTCGCTGCCGATGGCTCCAGAGTATAGTTTCAAACTGATCGTTTCAGAACTAGGCCAGGAGGGCGTGATGCTGCCGTTCCCGGTACCTCATGATCTTTTCCCGGTCGAGCACAGGTTTATTGACCTCGACAAAGCCCGCATCCACTATGTCGATGAGGGGACCGGCGAGCCGGTGCTGCTCCTGCATGGCAACCCGACCTGGTCGTTTCTGTACCGGAAGATTATCGCCGGGCTCAGCGACGAGTTCCGCTGCATTGCTCCCGACTATCCCGGCTACGGCATGTCCAGCGCAGCACCGGGCTACCATTTCACGCCCGGCGAGCACAGCGCGGTCATTGAACGCTTCGTAGACCGGCTCGGCCTCTCCGGGCTCACGCTGATGGTGCAGGACTGGGGCGGGCCGGTCGGGCTCGGCCTGGCAGGCCGCCGCCCGGAACTCGTGCGACGGCTGATCATCGGGAACACGTTCGCGTGGCCGCTCGCACCCGAGCCGCGAGTCCGCCTGTTCAGCGCGGTTCTCGGCGGTCCGCCCGGGCGGATACTGAACCGCTGGTTCAATTTCGCCCCGCGGGTCTTCTTCGCCCGCGGGTTCGCGCAGCCGGTGCCTCCCGAGGTCATGCGTGCGTACCTCGCGCCGTGGCGCGACCCGCAACGCCGCGCTCCGGCCGCGAACTTTCACCACGGATAGGCGGCCACGTCCACGTGGGAATTTCCTGGATCGTAGTAGGAGATCAGCAGGCGGCTGCGAGTGCTGAGCTCCGGATGCCCGATGAGGGCACGGCACAAGCCCTCCGCGCCGGGCTCGGTGCCGTCGGTGCACGGCACCCGGCCGGTAAGGATCCGCCGCCACGGGCCCGCTGGCGACCTGGCCCGCCAGGCCTGGAAGCCGCCCTCCAGGCTCGTCTGTTCGATCATCACCAGCCCTTTGCCGTCGGCCGCGAAATCGCCGACCCAGATACCGAGCGGCTGGCCGGCCGGTATCAGTGAGCCGGCCGCGGCTGGCCGCGGCGACCACCCAGCGCCTGTCCAGTACTGGTAGGTGAACGGATTACTCCAGTAGGCCGGCACGGCGACGGTCCGGGCCAGGAACACCCGGCCGCGGCCGCATCCCGCTGGCGGGGGATCGGCACGGCAGAAGCCGAACAGATAGAGGTAACCGTCTCGGGCCAGTATGGGCGAGCCGAGCACCTGCTGCTTGAGCAGCGGCAGCCCGAAACCGGTGCTGAACACTGTTGTAACGGGCCCCAGGAGGTTGCTCGCCGGATCGTATTCGGCCAGGCCGAAGCCCTCGGCCGTCGCCGCGTCCCTGGTTTCGGTCCTGGTAACGCAGTATTCGTCGTAGGTGATGAGGAGCGTGCCGGCGGTGGCCGGCGGTGCGCGGGTGACCCCGGAGATCCACGCAGCCGGGTAGGCGCCGGGCCCTGTGCAGGGCAGCATGCCGCCGGGCAGCCGGAGGCTTTCCGGCGCGGGCAGGAATGGCTGCGGGGCGGCGGAGCTGGGCAATGCCAGCCGAGTCGGCGGGGTCGGTATCTCACTCAGCCCTGCCGGCGCACGGCCCGCCTGGTACGGTCCATCGGCCGCCGTGCCCGTGCCGAGGATCAGGCGCTCGATCGTCTGGGCATGGGCGCTCATGACCGCGGTGTCGCAGAAGAGCCAGATGCTCCAGCCCGGCCTGCCCGGCAGCGGGCTGCTGTAGCCGCAGTCCCGGCGGATCGTATCGCCGGTACTCCGTTCGTAATTCGACAGGACCGGAGACGAACTTGGAGGCGCTGCGCCGCAGGCCTTCACCACGACGAGGCAGCCGACGATGACGCCGCTTGCTAGTGCCAGGCGGCGCAGGCTGGCGGCCCGCTGAGGCGATGGCACCGGCCCGGCCGGTCAGCCGGAGCCGTGGTTGTACAGCACCCGGGCCGGTGCCTGCCTGGTGATGGTGGCGTCGTGCACCAGGACCACCGCAGCGCCGGTGGCGATGATGGCGCCGATCAGCACGGCGATCAAAGTACGCATGTCTACGGTCCTTCCTCGGGCAGGCCGCGCAGCGCGGCGGCACCGAACATCGGCTCGAACACCGCCGCGTAGTCGGGTCCCCGGCGCAGATGCTGGCCGCCGTCGACGTTGATGACCTCCCCGGTGATCCAGGCCGACTCCGGCCCCGCCAGGAACCGAGCCGCCTCGGCGACGTCGGCGGGGGCGCCGACGCGCCCCAGCGGCATGCAGGCCAGGTAGTCATCCATGACGGGACCGGGGTCGGCGATGCCAGCGACCAGTTCGGATTCCACGATTCCCGGCCGGATGCCGTTCACCCTGATGCCGATCCCGCCCAGTTCGTCCGCGGCCAGCGCCACCATGTGGTCGACCGCGGCGTTAGCCGGGCCGTAGGCGCCGAACCACCGGTGGACGGTGATGGCGGCGATAGACGAGATCGCCACGAACGACCCTCCGCCCACGCGCGCCATCTCCCGAGCGGCATATTTGAGCGTCAGCATGGTCCCGGTCGCGTTGAGGTCGAGGGTGGCCCGCCAGCCGGCGGTATTGAGCCTGGCGACGGGGCCGATCGAGGCGGAGCCTCGCGCACTGGCAATGACGATTCGCAGCGAACCGCTGGTGGCGGCAGCGGTGAGAGCATCGGCGACCTCCTCCTCTTCGGTGACATCGGCGATCGCGTAACGTAGCCCGTAGGCACCGGCGCTTTCCTTGAGACATCGCTCCGCAGTCCCGCAGATGGTCACCACGGCGCCGTCCGCGGCCAGGCGCCGGGCACACGCCAGCCCGAGCGCGCTGTCGCCGCCGGTGACAAGGGCAGCCGTTCCCGCGAGGGATCCGCATTCGCTGACTGAGGCCATCTGGTCTCCTCGCTGGCGACGCTTCCTAAGGAACCTTTAACTCCCTCGGAAGCCGGATGTCAAAAGTACGTGCATGTCTTTTTGTCGTCTTCCCCCGGGCTAGGTGGCGCGCCCGCGGGGCAAGCGGGGCAGCACCGCCGCGGTCGCGGCGTCGTGCCAGGCCGCAGCCCCGAGGACGGCGCGCAGCAGTTCGGGCAGCAGGGTCTCCAGCTCCTGGCGAGTCGGCTGCCCGTGGCGCAGCCATCCGCGGCCCATCGTCTCCACCATGGCGATCCATCCGCGCAGCACGGACTTCAGCACAGGGGAGTCGCCCGGCGGGTCCAGGGCGGCCAGGATCAGCCTCAGCACACGGTTGCTGATCTCATCCAGCACCTGCCAGTCCTCCCGGCCGGTCAGTGAGCCGTGCTGGAGCAGGGCGGTGAGCCCGATCGGGTTGGCCTGGATGTGATCGAAGAACGCACCGAGCCCGGCGGCCAGCCAGTTGTCCGGGTCATCCATCCCGGCTTTGGCGATGGCCGCCACGACGTCATCGCCCGTCTGCCGTAGCGCGCTGATGAACACCCCCGCCTTGCCCCCGTAATAGTGGTACACCAGCGGCCGGGACATCCCGGCCTCGGCGGCGATGTCGTCCACGGACACCTCGTCATAGAGGTGGGTATTGAAAAGCTTCAGTGCCGAGTTGATCAGCGCCTGACGCCGATCGTCGGGCGCGAGCCGGCGACGGGCGGGACGAGTCGCGGGTTCGGTGTTCTCGGTTGGGCTCACAGCGTCACGGTAGATCATCCGGGCCTGGATCGGCTCAGCGGCCTTCATCGGCCGCCTCGTCGATGGCCGCGGAGAAGTGGCGTACCGCCGTGGACCATCTCAGCCGGGCGCTGTGCCGTCGCGCGGCCTCCCCCAACGCGACGCGGCGCGCCGGGTCGAGGGCCAGCGCTGCCCATGCCGAGACGAACTCCGCCTCGGAACGGGCGAGCACACCGGTCCGCCCATGCTCAACTGAGTCGCGCAGGCCCGGAACGTCGAAGCCGACGGCCGGGGTGCCACGCAGCGCCGCCTCGGTGATCACGATCCCCCAGCCCTCGATCAGCGCTGGGTGGAGCAGCAGCCAGGCCGCGGCGAGCAGCCGGTGCTTCTGCTCTTCGTTCACCCTCCCGGCGAAGGTGACGCCGGGTCCGGCCAGCGACTCCAGATAGCCGCGCTGAGGTCCGTCTCCCGCGACGACCAGCCGCCCGCCTACCACCGGGCGCACCCGGTCCCATAGGCGCAGCAGCAGGTCGATGCGCTTGTACTCGGCCAGCCGGCCGAGCGCCAGGAACAGCGGCTCGGCGGAGCGCGGGGCTGGCGGGCCCACCGGGGCAGCGCCATTGGTAAGCATGCGGATGCGCTCGCGCGGGACCCCGAGCGACTCCAGTTCCCGCGCGGTGGACGCGGACACCGTGAGCACCAGGTTGTGGCGGTGGACCCACGGCATGACCCGCTGCTCCAGAAAGCGGCCGGCCGTGCATAGGGGCGGGCGGAACCGCAGCGGCCACAAGTCGGTGTGCACGTGGTTGACCATGCAGATCGTCGGCTTGCGGGACCAAAGCGGTGCCAGGAACGGCATGCCGTTGCAGACTTCCACCACGACATCGCACTCGCGGAGCCGCCGCCAGTAGGCGGGCGGCGCGCCCAGGAACTGGGAATACGGCCCTCCGCTGCACACGACATCGTAGCTGTGCGAGGCCGACGGGCCGCCGCACAGCAGCGTTACCCGGTCCCCGCTGGCGGTCAGCCCCGCCGCCAGCTGATCGACCAGCAGCTCCGACCCGCCGGCCTGCGGGCTGGCGATGTCCCGCCAGGCCACGATCACCACATGGCGGCCCGCCCCTCGTTGCCCTGGGCGGCCCTCCACGCGACGCTGCGCCGGGGGGAGGACTCGATCGATCTCCACCCTGATCTCCTCCCAGGTTGGGTACGGCCGGCAGGCCAGCGCCCACATTGTCCGCAGGTATTGATGAAGTGTCAATAACAAAGATATTACCAGCCGGTAGCAGCCTTCCCGGCTTCCTGGTTGCGGCCTGACAGCTGATATGTAACAACAGCCTGAGGTGCTATTGACGAAATATCAAGAGTGACTTACCGTCCAGTAACATGATCGCCCTAGCGGCGTTACCCGCCTTCCTGGCCGCACCAGCGTCCTCGCGCCGGAGACGGCCGGAAACCCGCGAAGGAGAACGACATGCCCGCCGACGCGCTCCCGTCCGCTCCTTCCGCCCCGCCCGCGGCCATGGCGCCGGGTCCCGTGGGAGCGCTTCGCCTGCTGGCGGCGTTCCGGCACGAGCAGGCGGACCCGGACAGCTTCTACGGCCTGCTGGCCCGCGACTCGGTTGCCTTGGTGGCACGTCATGCCCGGCTCGACGGAAGCCGGGTCGTGGACGTCGGCGGCGGCGCGGGTTACTTCGCGGACGCGTTCCGGAAGCGCGGCGCACAGTGCCTGCTGGTAGAGCCGGATCCCGCCGAGCTGTGCATCCGGGGCGCCCCCAGCTGCGCGAGCGTGATCGGCGACGGCTACTGGCTGCCGCTGGGCGATGCCAGCGTCGATGTGTGCTTTTCCTGCAACGTGCTTGAGCACGTGCGGGACCCGGCCGGGCTCATCGACGAGATGATCCGTGCCACCCGGCCCGGCGGGCTGGTGTACCTGTCCTACACCGTATGGCTGTCGCCCTGGGGCGGCCATGAGTCCGCGCCCTTCCACTACCTGGGGGGCGATTACGCGATGCGCCGCTACATCCGCCGTTATGGCGCGAAGCCGAAGAACATCTACGGGGAGACGATGTTCCAGCTCAGCGTCGGCCAGGTTCTGTCCCTGGTGCGACGGCGTGCCGACGTCGCCGTACTCGAGGCACGGCCGCGATATTACCCGCGCTGGTGCCGGTTCCTCATCTTCCTGCCGGGCCTGCGCGAGCTATTGACCTGGAATCTGCTGCTGATCCTGCGGCGGCGGGCGTGACCACCCCGCTTGAACTCGAGGAAATCCACTCCGGTCAGCCGGACTCGGCCGACAGCGGACGGCGGCCACCATGGCTGCTGCGGCACCGCTGGGGGGACGCGGCCGAGCGGGCCGGCCTGCGCTGGGCGGCGCTGACCTGGATCGTCGTGCTGGCCGTGTTGCTTGTGCAGGACCCGGGCCGGATGACGTTCGACACGAAGCTCGGCGTGAACATCGACTCGGTGGGGTTCTACCAGCGGCTGTGGCACCTGTGGAACCCCCTGGAGTACGTTGGCAGCCTCCAGGACCAGTACATCGGCTATGCCTTCCCGATGGGCGCGTTCTACCTGATCGCGCACCTGCTGCATATACCCGTGTGGGTGGCTGAGCGGCTGTGGATGTCGCTGCTGGTTACGGTGGGCTTCCTGGGCCTGGTGCGGCTGGCCGAGGCAGTGGGCATCGGAACCCGCTCCACCCGGCTGGCGGCAGGGGCCGCGTTCGCGCTGTGGCCGACGTTCACGATCCTGATCGGCTCGTCCTCTGGCGGCCTGCTGCCGGGGCTGCTGACGCCCTGGGCCGTCCTGCCGCTGGTGCGCACCGGGCCCGCCCGCCTGGCGGCGGCCCGGTCAGGTCTCGTGGTCGCCTGCATGGGCGGCATCAACGCGGTCTCCACCCTCGCCGCGCTGGTGCTGCCCGGAATGTACATACTGACCCGGCCGGGACGCCTGCGGCAGGTGCTGGCCGGCTGGTGGATGGCGGCGGTGCTGCTGGCCACGGCCTGGTGGGCGGGGCCGCTGCTGTACCAGGGCCGCTACGGGTTCAACTTCCTGCCCTACATCGAGCAGGCGGTCACCACCACCCGGACCATGTCCGCGGCCGCGGTGCTGGGCGGCAGAGGTAACTGGGTCGCGTACCTGAACCTCGGGCAGTCGTGGCTCACCGCCGGATCGGTGCTGACGGGATCGGGATGGGCGATCGCGGCCGGTACGGTGGCCGCCGCCGCCGGGCTGGCCGGGCTGGCCCGCCACGATCTGCCCGAGGCGCGCTGGCTGCGCTGCACCGCCGGCGTAGCCGCGCTATGCGCGCTGGCCGGCTACGGGGGGCCACTCGGCGGGCCGCTGCACCAGCCGGTGCAGGCACTGCTGGACGGGGCGCTGTCGGCGCTGCGCAACGTGCACAAGATCGAGCCGGTGCTGGCCGCGGTGCTTGCGCTGGGGATCGCGCATGTGCTGGCCCGCGCCGTGTGGCCGCGGGCGGCCCGCCGCCTAGCCGGCCGGCTGGCCGGCGGCGTGGCCGCGGCGTGCATCCTGGCCGGCCTGGGCCTGCCCTACCTGACCGGCCAGGCGCTGCAGCCGGGGTCGTTCGCCCAGGTGCCCGCCTACTGGCAGCAAGCGGCTAGCTGGCTGGCCGGGCACAACGGCACCGAAACAACCCTGGTGGTGCCGGCCGACTCGCATGGCATCTACACCTGGGGACAGCCGATCGACGAGCCGCTGGAGCCGCTGGCCCGCTCACCGTGGGCACAGCGGAACCTGGTGCCGTTCAGCGGCGGCGGGGTGAGCGACCTGCTCGACGGCGCGGAGCAGGCGATCGAGGCGGGCACCGCCTCGCCTGGCCTGGCCGGCTATCTCGCCCGGGCCGGGATCCGGTACGTCCTGGTGCGCAACGACCTGGACCCGGCCCAGGTCGGCTATACGCCGCCCGCGGTCGTGCACACTGCGCTGCGCGCGTCAGGATTCACCCGGATCGCGTCGTTCGGCCAGCTGGCACCGGCTGGCCCTGTCGGTCAGGGGACTGCCCTGCAGGTCGAGGCGATCGAGCCGCAGTACCCGCCGGTCGAGATCTTCCAGGCCGCCGATCCGGCCGCGCGGCCGGCCGGGCCGGCGGCTGTGCTGCCCGCCGCCTCGACGACGCTGGTCGACGGCGGTCCGGCGGCGCTGCTGCAGCTGACGGGTCAGCACTTGCTGAGCACCGGGCAACCGGCCGTGATGGCCGGGCAGGACACCGCCGCCGATCCGCCCGCCAGCCGCCAGGACGTCACCGACGGACTCCGGCGCGCGGACACCGCCTTCGGCTTGCCGGGCAACAACACCTCCTACACGTACTCAGCAGCCGGCACGATCCCGCCGGATAACCCGCAAGGAGCGGGGGGCGGGCCGCCCCGCCAGCTGCTGCCGGCCGGGACCGCCGGCCACCAGAGCGTCGCCGTGCTGACCGGCGCGGCCAGCGTGGCCGCGTCCTCGGCGGGATCCTGGCTCTGGGAGGTGCCGCAGGCCGATCCGGTGGGTGCCTTCGACGGCAACCCCGCCACGGCCTGGACCGAGGCCAGCCCGGTCAGCGCGGCCGGGCAGTGGGTCCAGATAAACTTCTCCAGCCCGCACGACCTGTCCGGGCCAGCCAGGATCCGGCTGCTCGACGACATCCCCCGGCCGGTAGCCACCCGCCTGGTCGTCACCACCGCCGCTGGGCGCGCCGTCACCACCACCCGGGTAACGGCGGCGGCCCAGCCGCTGCGGATCCCGAAGGGCGCCACCGGCTGGCTCCGTATCACCATCGCCGCTGCTCGCGGCGGCATCGCGGGCGGGCCCGGGGCCGGCATCAGCGACGTCATCATCCTAGGGGTGCACGTCACCAGTTACCTGGAGGCCGCCCAGGATCCGGCCGGGCCCGAACCCTCAGACCCCTCGTTCAGCTTCCACCGAGACACCGGCACCTCGCTCGGCCTGCCAGTGACTCCGCCCGAGGCGGACCTGAACCGCACGTTCGCCACGCCCGGCGCCGAACGCTTCCGGGTCTCCGCCACCGTCACCGTCGTGCCAGGTGCCGCGCTCGACGCCCTTCTCGACTACCTCGGGTCGGCGGCACCGCCTCAGCTGCACATCAGCGCCACGTCCACCTTCGGTTCCCTGCCCGCGCTGCGACCGCAGAACCTGCTCGACGGCGCTGGCTGGATCGCGGCAGGTCCCGCCGCCGCCGTGCATCTGTCCTGGAAAGGGCGGCGGACCATCGGCGAGATCCAGCTGACGGCACCGACCGCGGGGATCGCCGCGCAGCCGACGCGGGTCCTGATCACCAGCCCGGACGGCACCCGCGACCTGCCGGTCCCGTCCAGCGGCATCCTGCGTTTCCCGCCCCTGACTACCGACCGGCTGGACATCAGCTTCCCCGGCATCATGCCCGCCACGGCCTACAACCAGGTGGCCGGCCGCGCCGAGCAGCTCCCCGTTGGCCTCGGGGCGCTGACCATCCCCGCGCTGGGCAGCTTGCGCACCGGCATCGCGGCCGCCACCACTCCGTTCCGGCTCGGCTGCGGGCACGGCCCGCCGCTTATCGTAGACGGCCGTACCTATCCCACGTCCGTTTCCGGAACTGTGCGGGACCTCATCAGCCTCACTCCGCTTCCGCTGCGCGTGTGCACCGGGGGGACGGCGCTGGCGCTGCCGGCCGGCCGGCACTGGCTGAGCTCACCGGGCACGGACCTACCGCTGGCCATCACCGACCTGAGCCTGACCAACGTCGCTGCGGCGCGGGCTGCCGCGCCGGCCGGCGCCGCCTCCGCTCGCGGCCTGCGGGTGGACACCTGGGGGGCAGAGTACCGCGCCGTGGCGATCGGCCCTGGCGGACTGTCCTACCTGGAGGTCCACCAGGCCGCCAACCCGGGCTGGACCGCGACCCTGAACGGGCACCGGCTCACCCCGGTCACCCTGGACGGCTGGCAGCAGGCTTTCGTGCTCCCGGCTGGCGCTGGGGGCACGGTGGTGATGACCTTCAGCCCGGCGGCGGGTTTTCACTGGCTGCTGGCCGGGTCGGTACTCGCTCTCTGCGTGCTGATCACGGCCGCCGCCTGGCCGCCGCGCCGCGGGCCGCGCGGCCGCGCGGCCTCAGCTGGCGCGGCAGCCGGACCTGCCGGGTACTGGCTGGGGGCGGTCGCGGCGGCGCTGGTGCTGGCCCTGGCGGGCGGCCTGGTCGCGATCGCGGTGCCGGCCGTGATCCTGCTGGGCTGGTGGCGGCGGCAATGGGTGCCGTGGCTGGCGTTCGCCGCGATGTGCGTCGCGGGCGCGGCTGTCATCGCCGGATTGGATCATGGTGCCCAGCCGGGCTTCGGCCTCTTGAGTCCCTTCGGCTGGCCTGCGCAGGCCGCTGCCCTGATCGCCCTGGCCGCCGCGGTCGTTCCGCCTGTTCCCCGGCCATGGCGGAGCCGGCCTGCCGATGTCCCCGCCGTGCCGGAGGATGTCGCGTGACTGCCGTCAGGAGCGAGCGGGGCCGGGCCGAACGGGCGTCGTGGCGGCTCACACCGATCGAGGAGCTGGACCTCTACCTGGAGAGCTCCGCGGATCCGAGCCTTATCCAGCTGGAGCTCCCGGTCGGGAGGCACCTGGACGTGACGGCCCTGGCGGCGGCGCTGGACGACGTGCAGGCCGCGGATCCCGCGGCGCGGCGGCACCTGGCGGCCACCTCACGGTGGCGCCGGAGGCTGCACTGGGAAACCGGCGCACCGGGCCACCATGACGGCGTGCTGACCGTGGCGAGCTGGCGCAGCCCGGGTCAGCTTGCCGCGCTACGGGAATGGGTGACGGTCTGGCCGATTCCGCTGTGCGATCGCACGGTCCGGCTGGTCCTGGCGACCGGGCCGGAGCATGATGTCGTGATCCTGCAGACCCACCACGCCGCGTTCGACGGCATCTCCAGCCTGGCCTTGCTCACCGCGATCGGCGCGGCCTACCGCAAACGCGCCGGTGACCTCGCGAGCTCCGGTCCGCAGGCCGGGCCGGCCCTCGCGACCCGCCCGTTCGGGACCGCCGGGCCGGCCAGGACACGCGGCGCGGACCGGATTCTCCGTGCGCTGACCCGGATCGCCGCCCGGCTCCCGGGCGCGGCGACCCGGATCGCCGCGCGCTCGGCGCGGCCTGACCGGCCCGGGTACGGCTGCGTGCAGCGGTCGCTGCCCGTCCCCCGGCCCGCCCGCCAGGGCACCGGGCCGTTCCCGACGGTCAACGACCTGCTGGTCGCGGCGCTCATCCGCACGGTGGACCGCTGGAATAAGGCCCATGGCTGGCACAGCGGCCGGATCCGGGTCTCGGTTCCGGTCAATGACCGGGGTCAGCAAGACCGCTGGGCAGACCCCGGGAACCAGACCCGGCTGATCCGGGTCACCGCGCGCAGCCGCGAGCGTGCCGACCCCGGACGCCTGCTCGCACACGTGGCGGCCCAGACGAGGGTCGCCAAGGAGCGGCCGACAGCCAGACTGGACGCGGCGAGCAGGCTGCTGGCCACCGGGTGGGCGCCTGCCGCCATCAAGTACCACGCGGTGCGCCTCGCCCGGCGTGTCGCCGTGCCGCTGTGCACCGATACCGCGCTGCTCAGCAACCTGGGCGCCATTGCCTGCCCGCCCTGCTTCAGCGGCACCGGCACCGAACCGCTGTGGTTTTCCGGTCCCGCCCGGATGCCCCGGGGCCTGGGCGTCGGTGCCTTGACGATCGCGGAGCAGCTCCACCTGTGCGTGCACTACCGGCACACGCTCCTGGACCCCGGCGCCGCGGCGGACTTCACCGCGCTGTACTGCGAGGCACTCGGCGAGCTGACCGGGAGTCCAGCGTGACTCTGCATCTTGGGATCGTCCTCGCGATCGTGGCCACGATCGTCTACAACCTCGGCTTCATCGTGGAGAAGCGGGCCCTCGGCCGGCTGCCCGCCCTTGAGGCGCATCACCTGCCGCGGCTGGCGCGCACCCTGTTCAGCGCGCCGGCGTGGCTGGCCGGCTTCCTCCTGATCTGCGGCGGCCTGGTGCTCCAGCTCCTAGTGCTGTCGCTGGAACCGCTGACGGTGGCGCAGCCGTTGCAGGCCTCCGGGGTGGTGGTGACAATCCTGTTCTCGCGGCTGCTGCTGCACGAGCGGCTGGGCCGCGCCGAACTCGCCTGCATCGGGGTTATCGCCGTCGCGGCCGCGCTGCTCAGCCTGTCCAGCGGTCACGGACCGGGCACCGAAGCGGGCACCCACGCCGCCGGAGCGGCCATCGCGATGGCTGCGGTCCCCGCCTGCGTGGCGGTCCCGGTCATCTACTGCCAGCCCCGCCGGGGGCCCCGGCTTACCGGCGTGCGCGAAGGCTGCTGCGCCGGGCTGATCTACGGGTTCGCCGGGGTGGCACTCAAGGCGCTGTCGGCCGTGGTGTTCGCGGCGCCGCACTCCCGCGGCGCGCTGCTCGCCGCGGCCGTCACGTCGCCTTACCTGTACGCGATGCTCGTGTCCTCGGCGATCGGCATGTGCCTGTTCCAGGTGGCGCTCCAGCGCAGCCCGGCCTCGGTCGTCATGCCCATTTCCCTGGTCATAAGCACCGGATACCTGGTCGTCATCGGTTCGTGGCTGTTCCACGAGCGGCTGCCGACCAGCCCGGTTCCGCTGGCCATGCGGCTGGGCGGCGCAGTCGCCGCCGCCGTCGTACCGGTGATCTTGACCGTCGTCAGCGAGCGGGGCGCCACCCGCCGTGTCGCAGATGTTTCCGATGATGCCGCCAGCCGCGCGGTCAGCGCGCCGGCCGTGCCCGATCCCCGAAGGGAGGAGTGGCGCTCCCTGCCTGGCCCGAAGCACCGGGCCCAGCGCCGCGAACCTGATGAGCCTGGACCCCCTGTTGCTGGACCTGCTGGCCTGCCCGATCGACAAGCAGCCGCTGCTGTACCTGGCCGAATACGAGGTCCTGTACAACCCGCGACTGCGCCGAAGCTACCAGATCCGCGACGGCATACCGGTCATGCTGGCCGACCAGGGGGAGACGGTGACCGGCGAGCGGCACCGGAACCTGCTCCGCCGCGCCGCGGCCGGCGGCGCGGTTGCCACGCGGCAGATGCCGGTGTCCAGCCTGCTGAGCGACGAAAGCTCCGGTGAGGACGCGGCCTGAGCTGGGCAGATCGCGGAGGAAGCCATGGCCTCAGCCCATGAAGCACTCAGTTTGATCCAGACGGCACCAGGCACGCCCGCCAGCAGGCGTCGCGGCCTAGGGGCGAGTGGCAGCAGGATCCGCCCGGTCCTGGCCGGGCTGGGGGCGTTCTTGATGGTTGCCGGCCTGCTGCTGCGGTTGTACGTCGCGCCCCGGCTGATCGCCGCCCCGGCCGGTTTCTACCTCGTGGTCACCCTGGCCGACCCGCACGCCTCCTACTTCGACGAGAGGGCGCTCACTACCCGGCGCGACGTCACGCTCACGTACAACGACACCATACGCGGCGATGCGGGCGCCAGCACCGGCACGATCGCGGTGTGGGACCAGTTCACGGTCCTCGCCGACCGCAAGCGCCACGTTCAGCTGATCGCCACCTATCAGCGCAGCGCGTTCAACCGGCGAACCGGGGAACTGACCAACTGCTGCGGCGCGTCGGTCAATGACGATACCCGGGTCCGCCAGGATGGCATCGGGGTGGTGTTCTGGCCGATCGGCACCCGGCAGACCACGTACCAGGTCTACGACACCAATACCGAACGGGCCTGGCCCGCGGCCTACAGCGGCACCGCGAACGTCCAGGGCCTGCTCACCTACCGGTTCACTCAGCGCATCCCGGTCACGATGGTCCAGCAGCTGCCCGGGGTGCCGACGTCGCTGCTCGGGCTGCGCGGCCCTTCCCGCGATGTCGTGGCGAACCGCACGTTCCAGGCCACCAACACGTTCTGGGTCGACCCGCGGACTGGCGTCCCGGTCAACGTGCAGGAGCGCATCCTCTCCGTCCTGCACGCTCCAGGCGGGCAGGGTCGTCTGATGGTGGCGAACGCCGACCTCACGATGACGCCGGCCAGCCAGCGCGCCCTCGCCGCGGTCGCCAGACAGAACGCCGCCGCCATCACCACCATCCGGCAGCAAGGCCCGCTTGGCGGCCTTCTCCTCGGCCTTCTCCTCCTCCTGGCGGGCACGGTCCCCCTAAGGCGGCTGCGGTGGGTGCGCCGGGAGGGCTGCTCCGGCCGGAGCTGAACGACCCCGGTGACTAGATCAGGACTGACGAGCAAACATGGACAGGAAACGACCCTACAAAAGACCTTAGGTGACAAAATTCCAAGTCATCAACTGGTGCATCGCCAGGGATTCGAACTCTATCTCGATACCTGGACCGGGGAGGTAGGCGCGGCCAGATCGCCCCGGCCGGCCTGGCGCACCTGCGTGCCTGGCTGGTGCAGTTCGCCGGCCGGGACGACGTCGCGTTCGCGCTGGAGGGGTGCACCGGCTGGCGGTACGTGGCCGGGGAGCTCGCCGGGTCTGGCGTCGCGGCACACGTCGCCGAGCCGCCCGGCACTGCCTTCGCCCGGGGCCGCAAGCGGCACGCCAAGACCGACAAGACCGACTCGCGGCACCTCAGGGAATTGCTGGCCGAGGGCCGGCAGCACAAACCTCCGCTGCGCCAGCCGGGCCGCGCCGTCGATATCACCGCCCGGATCGAGCGCAGGAGCGTCGTCAGCGGACTGATCAGCGAATACCGCAGAGCAGCCTAGCGAGCGCGAAACGCCAGCTCAGCGCGCGAAACAGGTTTCGGCACGGCACAAGGCCACCGCGGCCACGAACGCGGGTCCGAGCAGTGCCAGCACCGAATGCCGCCGCGCGATGCCAGACGCGCTGGCCGGTCGCGCCGTCGAGGGCGGGCCACTGGGCGTCCACGACGACTCCGCCGAGCAATGAGCCGATCGAGGTGGTCGCCTGGAACGACGGGACCCGGCCTGTGGACCAGGGCTCCGGCGTGTTCCGTGAATGTCCGCTTCTGTGCTAATCGAGGCCGTGGAGGCGGAGGGTTTCGGCGGGGGTGGTGTGGTCGCGCCGGCCTTCGGGGATGTGCAGGTAGCCGGCGTCTTTGAGGGCCGCGATGACGGCGGCGCGGATGGTAGCCAGGTTGGCGGCCCGCTGCCGTTAGGCGAGACGGCGGGCACACGAGCGCGCAGGTTACCGCTGACGCCCGGCTCGAGGAGACCGGCATGCTGCGGCGTACGATCGGAGCCGGACCCACTGGCTCTCGCTCGAGCCCGGTGTGCTGAGCCAGGCGACGGACTGGATGGAGCGCAAGCGCGCCTGCGGGGGCGCCTGTTCGACATCGTCGACGAGTATCTGAGGGAGGACAGGCCACGATGAAGACTCCGCCGATCGTGTCACCGCAGGAGTGGGATGCCGCCCGCGGGGAGCTGCTGGTCGAGGAGAAGAAGCTGACTCGCGCCCGCGATGCGCTGGCCGCCAGGCGCCGCCGGATGCCGTGGATGGCGGTGGAGAAGGAGTACCGCTTCGACGGCCCGGAGGGCCCGGTGAGCCTTCTGGGCCTGTTTGAGGGTCGCCGGCAGCTGATCGTCTACCGCGCCTTCTACGCGCCAGACGTCACTACGTACCCACAGGGGGGCGGTGCCTACCCGGAGCGTGCCTGCGTGGGCTGCTCGTTCCTCGCCGACCAGGTCGCGCACCCCGCCCACCTGAACGCGCGGGACACGACGCTCGCGTTCGTTTCGCGCGCCCCCCAGGCCGAGATCCAGGGCCTGAAGGAGCGCATGGGCTGGGAGCTGATCCCGTGGTACACGATCACCGACGGCTTTGACAAAGACTTCGGCGTGGACGAGTGGCACGGGACCAACGCCTTCGTCCGCGACGGCGAGCGGATCTACCGGACCTACTTCGTCGACCTCCGGGGCGACGAGGCGATGGGAAGCACCTGGAGCTACCTGGATATCACGGCGCTCGGCCGTCAGGAGGAGTGGGAGGACTCGCCGGAGGGCTATCCGCAGACCCCACCGTACGCGTGGTGGAACTACCACGACGCGTACGGCAAGACCCCGTAGTCGTGGTCCGCCGGTTACTGCGTGAAGTCCTCCTAATCAAAGATGAGGAAGCGGACCGGACAACGCGCGAGCGCCTCGTGTGCGGCTCGCTGGACGCGGGCACGCCACGTGATCATGTAGGTCTCTTAGGTCTGCATGAACGAGGTGTGGCATGCCCGCGATGGCACTGTCGCGCGTGGGGCGCGCGCGTGGTCGAGTCCGGACCCGCGCTCCCCGCAGAGGCGGATCTACTCGCTGGCCTGCCTGGTCGCGATCGCCATCTGCGCGTTCACCGCGGCCGGGAACGACCGGTTCACCGCGGTCGGCCAGTGGATCAGGCGGGCCAGCCAGCAGGACCTGGCCCGGCTGCGCGCCGTGGGACCCGATGGCCACCGCGCGAGCCACGAGCTGGTCGAGGCCCCGGGGTCCTCGACGATCCAGCGACACGTCCGCGACGGCCGGCGCTTTCGCCCGGTGAAGATGGCGCTTGAACCGAGATCGCCCGAGCGCTCGCGGCGAGAACTGGGCTGGGTGATTGAGGTCAGGCCACTGGCTGGCCCATTCTTGCCAGGGCTCGGCGGACGAGCCGGCTAGCGTGCCACGCGGTAGCGGAGGTAGACGACTCCCGAGCTGAAGGTGCGGGTCTCGGCGAGTTCGAGATCCATCCGGCGCTCGCGCTGGGGAAAGAACCGAATGCCACCGCCAACCAGAACCGGGTAGACCCTGGCCCGGTACTCGTCGATCAGGCCCAGCGCGGCCGCCTCGGCGGCGAGAGTCGCGCCGCCGATCGCGATGTCGCCCTCCGCCGGCTCGGCTCGCAACCGCTCGATCTCCTCCGCCAGGCCGCCGGAGGCCAGGCGGGCATTGCCCTGCACCGCCGGCAGCGTGGCGGAGAACACCACCTTCGGGAGCGGCTTCCAGATCGCGGCCCACTCGAGCATTGAGTCGTCGAGCGATGGATCCTGGTCGGCGGTCTCCCAGTACAGCATCGTCTCGTACAGCCGTCGTCCCAGCAGGTAGACGCCGACCTCTCGTATCTCGTCGGTGACGAAGCGAAAGACCTCCTCGTCGGGCGCCGTCCAGTTGAAGCCGCCGTCCGGCCCGACGATGTAGCCGTCAAGTGAGACGCCCATCGAATAGGTCACGCTGCGCATCAGAAGTCCTCCTCGGTAACGGGTTCGACAGTACGACCGCCGGACGCCGCAGGACTCATCGCGGCTCGCGGGATAGGGCAAACGTTGCCGGTTACGGCACTACGCACCCGGCGGAAGCCCGCATCGCTGTCCCGGCTGATCCGCGCCACGGGGCGCCGGTGGCCAGTGAAGGAAAGGCGCTCCACTCCGGTGACCGGCCGTCTCCCCAGCCCGGCACCGCACTGGCCGCAGCGGCCCGGCTCATGGCGCACCTCCCGGTCCGGCCGGGGCACCTGCGCCAGCGTCGTGCCCTCGTGCCCGTCCTTCCCGGCGGGCTTGCCGGTGGCCTGACCAGTCACTTCAATTTCTGGCATGGTGACGAACCGGGCGGCGTTGGGGATATCGTATTCGGGCTTGCCGAAAGGATCGAAAGGGTGCTTGGGCTTCTCGACAGTGAGCGTTTTCATCCTGATCTTGGGGTCTCGGGGCATAGGTCCTGATCAGGTACGGCGTGTCGCCTTGGGCTATGGCAGAGCCCCTGGTAGATGAAGCGGTCGACCAAGATCCGCATCCGCCACCGAGGGGCTCCAGTTGCTTTTCTACCCTGCCGCGCTGCCATTGTCCCGCCAGACCCCCGATTACGCCGCCGGGATCATCCGCCGGCACCGCCGGCAGATCGGCTCATTCGGGCGCAAGCTCAACCCCGGCCGGCAGGCCTGCTGGTGCTCGCCCACCTGCGCAAGGGTGAGACGTTCGCCGGGTTGGGCGTCGGCACCGCTACTGCCTGGCGATATGTGACCGAGACCGTGGCGCTGCTGGCGGCCCGGGCCCCGAAGCTGCGCTAGGCGCTGCGGGATGCCAGCAAGGCCGGATACGCCTACCTGGTCATCGACGGCACCTTAATCCCCATCGACCGGGCCGCCGCGGACCGGCCGTTCTACTCCGGCAAGCACCGCAAGCACGGGATGAACCTGCAGGTCATCGCCAGCCCTGGCGGCGACATCGTGTGGGTCTCCGGAGCGCTGCCCGGCGCGGTGCATGACCTGACCGCGGCGCGGATCTGGGGCATCATCTGCGAGCTGGCCGCCTGTGGCCTGGTCGCGCTGGGCGACAAGGGCTACCGCGGCGAGGACGATATCCGCACGCCGTACCGGGGGCGGAACAAGCCCGCCTCGCAGAAGGACGCCAACCGGGCTCATGCCCGGCTCCGCGCCCCCGGTGAACGCGCCCATGCCCAGCTCAAATCCTGGCGCATCTGGCGCAAGCCCCGCTGCTGCCCCTGGCGCGCCGGGCAGCTGGCCAAGGCGATCCACGTCCTTCAGGCCCGCGAAACGGGAGGATGAAAGGCTCAGTGATCCGCCGATAGCAACAGGCAGGCAACGCGGTAGCCGTGCCCCGGACGCCGCATGTGCCCGGACGGCGCGTTATGGTGGTGATGTCGACTGAAGGGTGGCTAGGGTTCCGCCGCCAGCTCTGGCGGGGCTGGTCCGAGCGCCACGGAAGGCCCCGCGCGCGGGGCTCGCACCTCACTGGACAAAAGCCTCGAGGGGAGACGCCGGCGTGATTTGTCGCGCCGAGGTTTCCTGGAGGTTCGCGTGTTCAGCCAGGCTGCTGCCGACCGTCGTCGTGCTCTCCTCGCCGCCCTGGCGGTCACGGTTCTGTGGAGCTCGTCATGGGTCATCATCCGGGTCGGGCTACGCGACGACCGGCTCCCGCCGCTGACATTCGCCGGGCTGCGCTACGTCACCGCCGCGGTGGCGCTGTGGGCCGCGGTCGCCCTGAACCGCACGGCTCGCGGCCAGCTGGCCGGGCTGACACGGCGCAGCGTGGGGCACCTGGCGGTGCTGGGCCTGGTGTTCTACGCGCTGACCCAGGGTGCCCAGTTCGTGGCCATCGACAGCCAGCCGGTCGCCACCTCAAGCTTGTTCCTGACGCTGACTCCGCTTCTGGTCGGGCTCACCTCGGGCCGTGCGCTGCGCGAGCGGCCGGGCCGGGCCCAGGCAGCGGCCACGGTCCTGGTTCCCGCGGGCACCGCGGCGTACTTCACCGGGACGCTGGGAGCGACGCCGGCCGGACTGGCCGCGTGTGCTGTGGCCCTGGCGGCCAACGCTGGCGCGTCCCTGCTGGGCAGGGGCATCAACCGTGACGCGACCACCGCGCCGCTGGTTACCACGGCAGTCTCGATGACCATCGGAGCGGTGGTGCTGCTGGCTGCGGGGGCGGGGGCCGAGGGCTGGCCGGCCCTGTCCGGAGAAGCTGTGGCCATCATCGCCTGGCTGGCGATCATCAACACGGCCGTGGCCTTTATCTTGTGGAACTTCTCGCTGCGTCATCTGACCGCGGGCGAATCCTCGGTCGTCAACAACGCGATGATGCCTCAGATCGGCCTGCTCGGCTGGGTGTTCCTCGGTGAGGCGCCCGGGCCGTGGCAATGGGCCGGGATGCTCCTGGTGTCGGCCGGCGTGGTCATCGGCCAGCACCGCCAGAGACTAAGCGCGCCTGCGGCTCGAGATCCGCGAGACATACCCCGGTGTCCCGGTCCTGAGATGCGCGGGCAGTAGCCGGATATCCGGTCGATGGCAGCTGGCCAAGGGCGCCATCCACGTCCTTCAAGCCCGCGAGATCGCGGGATGAAAAATGCTCAGTGTAGGCTGAGGCGAAGGTGATGAATGATTGCTAATAAAGATGCCGATGAGGACGCCAGCTAGTCCTAAGACACCAGTTATAATGGCAGCAATAACCTGCTGGTCACGCAATGTCCGTTTCGACTGGCCGCCGCTGTTTCCAGATGGCGAGGAGTCGCCATTGTTGCTCAATCAGCAATCCCCACAGTGTACTAAATGGATAAATCGCTTGCTTCTGCTGACGGCTACAGCGTACCGGCCTTTGGAGCCGGGAGTGTGTTGATTTACGCGAATAGCTTGATGGGATGCTTGGCTGTGGGCTTTCTAGCCTCGCCGCAGTCGGCTCAGGAACCGGATCACCTCCGGGTCGGAGTGCGAGGCGGTGGATATGGTGCTCCTGCCGGGTGGAATTCCCCGGGCGGCCATGGCGGCGGCTTGATGTCCCCAAAGATGTTGGAGGTTAGTCACCGATGCGCGCTCTCGTGGCGGATCCATCTAGGCCGCAGGCGATACGCCTTGCCGAGGTGGCCGAACCGGTCGCAGGCCCGGGCCAGGTGCTGGTCGAGGTGCACCATGCCTCGCTGAACTATGGGGACCTCAACGACGCCCGTTCTGGCCGCGTGCCGCCAGGGGCCGTGCTTGGCTCGGATGTTGCGGGCGTGGTATTGCAGGCAGGTGACGGCGGGCCGGCGCCGGGAAGCCGGGTGGTGGCGCTGGCCCCGGGGGCGTTTGGTGAGCGCGTGGTGGCCGAGGCCGGCTCGCTGGCCGAGGTCCCCGCCACGGTGGGTCTCGCGCAAGCGGCGGGCCTGCCGGTGGCCGGCGTGGCCGCGCTGCGAGCGTTGCGCGCGGCCGGCCCGTTGCTTGGCCGCCGGGTGCTGATCACCGGTGCGTCGGGCGGAGTCGGCCGGTTCGCCGTACAGCTGGCCTCGATCGCCGGGGGGCACGTGATCGCGGCGGTAGGCTCGGCTGCCCGGGGTGAGGGCCTGGCTGAGGCCGGCGCCGACGAAGTGGTGGTTGGGCTGCAGGGAATAGGTACGCTGGTTGATGTGGTGCTGGATAGCGTCGGCGGCCCTCACCTGGTCGCTGCCTGGCAGTTGCTCGCACCCGGCGGCAGCCTGCAAAGCATCGGCTGGGCTTCGGGGGAACCGGCGGTCTTCCCGCCCTACTCCACTATCGGCCCGCCCAAGTCGCTGACTTCCTTCCTCATCGAGAGAGCGGTCGCTGCGGAGTTGGATAGCCTCGTGCGGCTGGTCGAAAAAGGTCACCTGACGGTCGAAATCGGCTGGCGCGGGTCGCTAGACCGATTCGCCGATGCAGCCCGGGCACTGCGTGGCAGGCGAATCAACGGCAAGGCGATCTTGGACGTGGCGTCCGAGCAGAATGGCATCGCAGACCGCAGCGGGTGAAGTGCGTGGACAACGGGCCGGGCCGGATGCCTCGCGAGAGGTGGTGGACCGGATGGCCCGCGCCTCGCCCAGCGGGGCGGCCTCACGTCGGCCGCCTGGGCCGCCAGGCGGCAGGTCAGTTCTGCCGTCTGTCGCGGTCGCCAGCGAGCAGGCTCCGAGCACGGCCAGGTAGCACACGCCAGGCCGCGCGCTACTGGAAGACGATTCCCTGACAGCGCGCTGGGTACCGGACGGACCCAGGCCGCCGCCGGGCCGGCCAGGACGTGAATCCTCGGGTGGCCGGTGCGCATGTGCCCAGTGAGACGGACAGCGGCGAAAGATCCGGGTGGATTGGGGCTCCGGGGTGATTTTGGTGCACCATAGCACCCAAAAATCACCCGCAAGCCCGGATCCACCCCGGAAATCCTCGATTATCGGACGAGCGAGCGAATAGCCGTACGGGAGAGGCTGACGGGACTGACGTAGCCCTCGGCCGGCGGGCCCGGACAGGTGATCCGCGCGACCCGGCGGGAGGCCATTCACGCCGTGAGCCGCAACCGGCACGCCGGACTCACCTGAATCAGAAATCACTCATCCAGATGATCTGCGTGAACGGCTCGACCATGTGCGGTGGCCTGATGAACTGCCGGGCGCCGGCTGGTCGTATGGGGTCCCACGCGATTACCTGGAGCAGCTCGTGGCGTACCGGCGGCATGAGTATGACTGGCGTGCAGCGGAGGCCCGGCTGAACCAGTGGCCGCGGTTCACGCACCGCACGCTCGCAGGCCAGCCCCGGTTCCGGGCCGGGCAGCATCGTGGTGGGAGCGCCCACGCGGCGGGGGGACGCACGCTCAGTGAACCACTCCGAGCGCGGCCCGTCCGGCTAGCCCGAGGCCGACACAAAGAACCAGCGCGGCGGTACCGGTCGGCGCCAGCGCCGCGAGCCGGGCCAGCGTCCGGCGTGGACGCGAAGCCCAGCGATCGCGAATGCGGACCAGCACCAGGCCTGCCGCGGTCAGCATGGCGGCCATCCCAGCTCCGTATGCGAGCACAAGCAGCACGCCGAAGGCGGTGCGCCCAAGACCGACCGCGCCCAGCAGCACGATGAGAGCAGAAGGACTCGGCACCAGCCCGCCGGCGATACCCATCCCGACCAGGCTGAGCCGTCCCACTTGGCGGGATGGATGAGGGTGCGGGGGCCCGTGATGGTCATGGGGGTGCTCGTGCGAGTGCCCGTGGTGGTGGTCATGATCGTGCGAGTGCCCGTGGTCGTGGTGGCGCACCGAGGAACGGCGGCGGAGGACCCCGGCGAGCATGGCCACGCCGACGGCAGCGACCAGGATTCCGCTGGCGATGCCTAGCCATGAGAGCACGACCTCGCCGGCGAGGCCCGCGGTAGCGGTCAGCAGCAGGCCAAGGACGAGCACGCCTCCGGTGTGGGTGAGCGTCACGATCGCGCCGACGGTGAGTGCGTCGCGCCGGCGGCCGCGGCGGCCAGCGATATACGCGGCCATCACCGTCTTTCCGTGCCCGGGCAGGGCAGCGTGCGCGGCGCCGAGCGTGAGCGCGAGAAGCACCGCGAGAGCGCCGACGAACGGGGTGAGATGCCCGCCGACCAGGCGCTCCAGCGCCCGATCCGCTTGTGCGACCCAGCGGCTCACCGGATCGCCCCCACTCACGCGGATGGTCGCGCCAGCGCTCGGCCCATCGCCCGGCTCGACCCGCAGCCGGGCCGAACGCTGATCGAGCGGCGAGCCGAGCAGGTCGGCCGGGTACGACCGCAACGAGTTGGTCACCGAGCGCACCGGAACCGGCGGGTGCACGATGTGGACCCCGTGCCCCGCGGCCGTGATCTCCCGCCAGCCGATCCGGTCGGCCCGGTACCCGTTGACGAGATCCGCCGCGGCCGGCCGGGTCAGGTCTGCGGCCGCCTTGAACGCGCACGATACCCGGCTGGTGTGCAGGCCGGCGCTACCGGGCCGGTATGCGAAACCGGCCGGGCGCACCGACCACCGGACCCGATGGCCGTCCACGCGCAGCGCCACCGCTCCAGCCATCGCGTTGCACACCCGCGTGTTGTACGCCGTCGACTCGGGGGCACTGACTGTGCCGTCGCCGTTGGTGTCTACCGCCGGGCGCTCTTGCAGCGTCGGCAGTTCGGCAAGGTCAACGACCGCGGTGACGGCGACCCGATCCGGGTACAGATCGAGCCCGATCGCCTGGTTCACCGAGAAGTTGCCGAGCGGGTGCGCGGGTTGCGCCGAGGCGGGCCGCGCCGGGAGCGCCAGGACGATGCCGATGACGCCCAGGGCGGCCAGCGCCAGGCTGACGAGCCTGCTCATCGTGGGCCGAGCCGGTGCAGGGCCGCCGTGGCTGCGGGCGCATCGAGCGGCGAGAAGCGGGGGTTCAGGGCCAGGGCCGCGCTCAGCTCGCGGCGCGCGTCGGCGTTCCGGCCGAGTGAGAGTTCGATCATGCCGAGGTGGAACAGGTACCCGGAGTTGTGCGCGCCGAGCGCGTTGGCCTTGCGGGCATAGGAGATCGCCTCGGCGTTGGCGCCGCTGCGGTGCAGCGCCCAGCCGAGCATGTCGGCGACGTCGGCGAAGTGCCGTCGAGACCACTCGCGCCTGGCGGCGAGCACCGCTTGCCCGGCATGGCCCTGGGCGATCGCGAGCTGCGCGGCACCCAGGTCGTCGGTCCCGCCGTTCGCCCTGAACAGCCGTAGTGCCGCCGCGGCGAGAGCGAGTTGCTGGTCGGCGCGGGCCGGCTGGCCGGCGGCGCGGAGCAGCGTCGCGTAGTCCATAAGGTACCCGGGCGACGGATAGCGCGCCGTGAGTTCCGCGTAGTCGGCTAGCGCCGCGGCGGTGCGTCCGCGGGCCGCGGCGACCCTGGCGTGACCGGCGAGCAGGGGGAGATAGGCAGGGTCGGCGGCTTGCCCGCCGCTGTACTCGGCCTCGGCATCGTCGAGCCGTCCAGCGCGCCAGGCGAGCTCACCGAGCTGGTAGCGGCAGAACGCGATGTCCGCTGGGTCTACCGCGTCGCCGAGCGCACGGCGCATGAGGGCCACCGCGTCGCCCAGGCGACCCTGCTGTTCGAGGTCGTAGGAGGCACGGGCGTAGGCGGCGAGGCCAGGACGGAGGTCGAGCATGTGCTGGATGGCTTCCGTTGCCGCCGCGGGGTGGCCGAGCTGGGTCTGCGCGTCGGCGAGGACACCGTACGCGTCGGCCGAGTAGGGGTCCATGCGAAGAGCACGGTGGGCCAGATCCCGGGCGGTGGCGAACCCGTGGCGGGCGTTGGCGAGCGCCCCGAGCCCGACCAGGGCGGCCGGATTTCCCGTTGGCCGCAGCGTGAGTGAGCGTCGCAGCGCCCCCTCGGCCTTCGGGTAATACGCGGGATCGGCGGAAACGCGGGCGCGCTCGGTATATGCGGAGCCGAGCGCAGCCCAGGCGTCGTAGTCCCCCGGGACCGCGCTGAGGTGTTTCTGCGCCCGGGCGATGCTCGCAGCGAGCTGGTCGGCGGGGGCCTGCCCGGCCGGCAGACTGCTCGACGCCTGGGCGCTGCCGGGGTCCGGTGATTCGCCGTGGTGCAGCCCGAACACTGCGCCCACGCCGGTGAGCAGGATTGCTGTCAGTCCGACAATCAGAATCCGGAGCCGCATCGTGATGACCTCCCTTGGCGGCCAGCCCGGGGGGCACGGGCACCAAGGCCGGCGTGCCCCCCGGATCTTGCACTAGAGCTAGGCCGGCGACTCGTCTGGGCCGCTGGCGGCGGAAGGTGGCGGCGGGTCCTGCGGCGTGCCCGCAGCGGTCGGCCGGCGCCGGCGCATCAGCCATCCGGTGATCAGCAGGGCTGCGAGGGCGACGGCGACCGCTCCCAAGGTGGCGGTGATGACCGCGTTCATGGTGTCGTCGTGCGCGGTGTACGCGACCGGCGCGGTGCGGACGCTCTGCTCAGCCGGAGGGGCCGAACGCGGCGGCGCGACGGCGGCGGTGGACGACTGGGAGAGCTTGCCGGCGGTCGTGCCGTTGTTCACCGCGCCCACGTTGGGCAGGGCGACGTACGGGAACGACGTGCCGAAGGCGCGGTCGTTCGCGTTGACGCCGTCCCCGGCGGCCAGCGCGCCGACCAGCTTGCCGGTCTGCGCCGCGCCCTCCAGCGCCTGCAGCTCGATGTCGACCACGTCGTCGGTGAGCCGGCGGCCGTTCGGGAAGCCTTGCAGGTCACCGCCGAGCACGCCGAGCCGGTTTGGCTTCGCGGTGGGCTTCACCGACAGGTTCAGCCGCAGCATCTCCGATGGCCGGAAGGCACCCGGGTTGACGTCGGCGTTGTTGAGCTGGGAATTGAGGTCGGCCTTGATCGGGCCGCCGGCCTTGGTGGTGATGCCGGTCAGGAAGATCTCGACCAGGTCGTTGCGCGGGGTGGCCGGAGCCTTGACGCCGTAGATGCCCTGAATCAGCTTGGGCACCTCGGGGTCCTTGACCCGGGCGACGACCGGGGCGACCGAGGCATCCTTGTCGGGTGGAAGAGCGTTAAAGGCGTCCTTCAGCCCGGACGGAACGACGACCTCGTTGACCAACGGGTTGCCGAGACGGGAAACCTGGACCCAGTCCTTGGTAGATGTGGTCGTCTTGCCGGTGATGCGAACCCGGGGCCGCTCGGCGGTGGACCAGATGCCGATGACCGGGTTGCGCTTCGCGTCGGCGTTCAGCGCCACGTCCTTGAACGGCACCTGGATCGCGATCGTGTTCACGTTGTAGCCGCCCAGCGTGTCCTGCCCGACCTCCTTCAGGTTGCCGCCGTACAGCAGGTCGAAGACGCGCAGATCGAGGAAGAACGGATCGTCGGCCTGGCCGGCGAAGATCTTCCAGCCGCCCGGCAGCGTGGTGACGGCCTGGTTGCGCAGCTTCGCATAGTCCGGCATGGATGCCGGGCCCACGCGGGACGGGGCGACCGGGGCGTTGCTCACCCGGGTCTGGAACGGTCCGCCGTGGAAAGAGGCCTGCAGGGTGTAGGTCTGCCGGAACAGCAGGTTCTCGTCGGCGATCGAGGTGACCGGGCCGTTGTTGTACAGGAACGTGCCGCCACCGCGCTTGTCGATGTTATGGAACGTCCAGCGGTACACGACGTCCGGCCGGGCGTCCCCGTTGTTGTCGATGTTGATGTTGTAGACCGCGTCCGTCGCGAACGGATAGAAGTTCGGTCCGCCGTTCGGTTCCTCAAACGGGATGAAGTTCGCCACGAACGTGGCGTAGCCCGGGCGGTCCGGGCTGGCGAACGCATACACGTCGGTGTTGTCGACCGCAGGGTCGGCTGCGATGAGTGGCGCCTCGCGGTGGCTGGACGCACCCGCGCCACTGGGACCCAGGCCCGCCACCCCTGCGGCCAGGGCGAGCCCGAGCGCGGCGAGTGCCGTACCCCGGCGGCGTGTTCTCGTAGAGCGCATTGTTCCTCCGTCAGTGGGACTGTGCTGGCCTGGGTTCGGCCTTGCTCCGTCGGCGGATGGGTGGCTGTGAGATTCCACTCACCGACCCATCCGTGGCGCCGCTTGCTCCGAATATCCTGTTTATGACGATTACTTTCCGTGATCATCTGAGGCCAGGCCGTTGGGGCGGCGGAGGAACGAGAAAGCATGGCCCGTTCGGTCCCATTACTTGCCGAACGGGCCGTGGCGCGTGGCCAGGCGGCCAGCCCCGCGCGGACCCGCGGCAGGCCGGCCGAATCTTCCGTTGTCCCTTGACAGAAAGTTGGCGCGGGGTCACGGTAAGGAAGGTTCTACTGACGTGTCCAGCTGATGGAGGTGACAGGAGATGCGTTGGTTAGCCCGTCGGCCGTCAGCGAACGCGGGCTCGCCGCAGGCGGATCTGGAAGACGTCAGCGCGCGGGGCGCCGGTGACGCGCTGCCGGGCACTGGCGAGCTGCTGGCGGCGGCCGAGCGATTCGTCGCGCTGTTCCATGACGAGAACCCGGGGGCGGGTGCCTTCGGCGACCGGATGCGGCAGGTCCGCGGCGAGGTTAAGGCGCACGGGACCTACCGGCATACTCCGGGGGAACTCGCGTTCGCCGCCCGTGTCGCGTGGCGGAATAGCTCGCGGTGCATCGGCCGGCTGTACTGGCGTACGTTGCAGGTCAGGGACTGGCGGCAGGTGAGCGCCGCGGATCAGATCGCGGCCGGATGTTTCACCCATCTGCGGGAGGCTACCAACGGCGGACGGATCCGGCCGCTGATCACCGTCTTCGCGCCGGATGCCCCCGGACGACCGGGCCCGCGCATCCTCAATTCGCAGCTGGTCGCCTACGCCGGTCATCGGGCCGGTCAGGCCGTGATCGGGGATCCGGCACACCTGGAGATCACCCGCCTGGCTCGCGAACTGGGCTGGCGGGCCGGCGATCCGCCAGGCCGGTTCGACCTGCTGCCGCTGATCATCCAGCCACCGGGATTACCGCGAGCCCGGTTCGACCTGCCCGCGGACGCCGTGCTCGAGGTCCCGCTGCGCCACCCGGAGCTCACCTGGTTCGGTGCGCTGGGGCTGCGCTGGTATGCCGTCCCGGTGATCAGCGACATGTACCTGGAGGCGGGCGGCATCCGCTATCCGGCCGCGCCGTTCAACGGCTGGTACATGTGCACGGAGATCGGCTCCCGTGACCTCGGCGACGAGGGCCGGTATAACCAGCTGCCGGAAATCGCCGCCCGGATGGGCCTGAGCATCGGCAGCCCCCGGACGCTGTGGAAGGACCGCGCGGTCACCGAGCTGAATGCCGCTGTCCTGTACTCCTACGAGATGTCCGGGGTGAAGATCGCCGACCATCACACCGAGTCGGATCGTTTCCTGGCGCATATCGGAAAAGAGGAGCAGCACGGTCGGCGCTGCCCGGCCGACTGGTCCTGGATCGTGCCGCCCACGGCCGGCTCGACCACGCCGGTGTTCCACCGCTACTACGACGATTTCGAGGCGTCGCCGAGCTTCGGCCGGCATGACAGCTAGCGGCGGCCCACCCGGTTCAGGTGCCGGTGCCGATCCGGGGCTTGCCCGCCAGCAGCGCGTCGTCGAAATGAATGCGCTCACGCTCCAGGCCGGAGCGGGCGAGCACCCGGATGGTCTCACGCACCATCTCCGGCGGGCCCGCGACATACGCCTCGCAGTCGCCATGCGGCATGTACCGGGCGGCGACCCGGCCGACGTTACCCTGCATCCCGTCGAAGGCGGGATCGTCAGAGGTCACCGGGATCAGCTCGAACTCGCCGTAGGCATCCTGCAGCCGCCACAAATCCGGCAGGTCATAGAGCTCGTGCCGCCGCCGTGCCCCGTAGTAGAGGTAGATCCGCCGCGGCGTCGCGGACGACTCGCGTACCGCCTGCTCGATGATCGCCTTGACCGGCGATAGCCCGGTGCCGCCGGCCACGCACAGCAGGTCCCGGCCCGCGGCCCGCTCCAGCGTCATCGTGCCCAGAGGCGGGCCCAGCACCAGCTCAGAACCGGGCGACGTGTAGCGCACCAGCGCGTTGCTCACCCAGCCGCCAGGAACCGCTTTCACGTGCAGCGCCAGGAGGCCGTCGTCACGCGGCATGCACGCGATCGAGTACGACCGCCAGACCCGCGGCCAGCGCGGTGTCTGCACCGTAAGATGCTGGCCCGCCGTGAACGGCAGCGGCTGATCTGGCGCGATGGTCAGCACGGCGATGTCGTCCGCCCGGTGGTCTACCTTGACCACCTCGGCGGTCCACGAGGCCGGGCTCGCCGCGGCGTCTTCTTCCGCTGCCTTGATCATCAACGATGAGCCGGCCGCGTAGACCTGAGTCCAGGCCTCTTCCGCCTCGCTGGTGAAGGCGTCCCGGGCGAAGGCCCGGAGCGTCGCCAGCAGCGCCGCGCCCACCACCTCGTACATCTCCGGCTCGACCCGGTACTTGCGGTGGTCCCGGCCCAGCTGGGAAAGGTAGGCAGCCATCTCGTCCGGCGTGGACAGGCTCTCCACGATCCGGCCGAGGGCATGGAACAGCCGGTCCCGCTGCTCGTCCATGGCTGGCGGGAACAGCTGGCGAAGCTGCGGCCGGCGAAGGAACAGCTGGCCGTAGAAGAAGCCCACCGCCTTGTCGCCAGCGTCCGCCACGTAGCGGAAGGTCTCCTTGATGGCCGCGATCGCCGGGTCAGGCCCGGCCACGGCATTCTCCGGAACAGTATCGGGCTGCTGGCCTGGCCCCGGTTCCCCATGTTCCGCCTCGGGCGCGAGAGGGGCCTGGAGGTCAGAAGCATCCGTCGGCACGTCCGTTTCCAGTGGACAGGCCGCGGCCGGGCTAGAGCCTTGATCGGGTATCAGCGGGGATTCTGGTCCGTCGTGCCGCGTTACCCCGTCCTGCGGCGGTGCCAGCAGCTCTGTCGGCGCGGGCAGCAGCGCTGGTGCGGAGGGGGGCGCCTGCTCAGTGTCGGGGTCACGATCCAGGGCCCGCAGGCTCTTATGCAGCCGGATCAGAGTATCCAGGTCCTTGCTCCACGAGCGCACCCGCCACCAGGGCGTTAAGCCTCTGCGGCGATTCCGCTCGGCTTCCGTCGCCGTCACGTCGCCACCCGCCGGACCTTGGCACCATCCTTGAGCTGAGTCCGGTCGCGGTCGGCGCGCTTACCTGGCTGAGCGTGGCAGGGCATCACTGTCTCCCATCTCGCTCATCCGCATACCCCCCCAGACTTATGAACACGTAGGGTATCTATATGATCCTATTCGGTTAGATGCCGACAGGGCAGTCCGTCTGCGGAATTTCATCTGACGCAACCGCGAACTCGCCATTGGCCTGCAAGGTAGTTGCGGGCGCCGGGAGCGTGCCGGGGTCGAAGCCGTAGAGCCAGCGGGTGGCCTTCTCGTAGCAGCGGCCGAACACGCGCGGCATGATCATTTCGCGCATCCGGGGCGCCGTTTTCCGGCCCCGGGCGAGCGGCACAGGGCGGTGCGACGTTCCCCGTACCCTGTCTTTCCCGGCGTATCGAGCACACGGGGGTGGCCCTGCGGGCAGGGCCGCTAAGACGACCATCAGGACCCACGGTCGTGGATCCTGGGCTGTTGCGACCGCCTGCCCGTCCGGGGCATGGCCCTGGGGATCGGCGGCGCCCGCGGTCAGAATTCGCAGGCGCTGTGACACGAACACGAACTTCGACTACAACCAAGGTTCATTAAACATCATGGCGCGGACCTGATGCTCCATTCACGGCCCAGAAGGACCGGCGGGGGCTTGCGGGGCGCCATCGGATCCCGCTGATCCGCCGCGAGCGCGGCCACTAGGAGCCTGGCGAAACAGCATCCGGCGGGGTCCGGCGCGTCCTCTTGCGCAGTGGCTTCATGGCCGTGCGCCAGCGCCCGGCCGAGCCGGATGCCCGCGTGTGCGCGCTGGTGGCCTCCGATGGCATGGGCGGGACGGTGCCGTCAGGGAACGAAGGCGCTTGGGCGATGGTGGCGCCCGGGTATGGCATGGGCGGGACGGCGCCATCGGAGGATGAAGGCGGGTTGGTAGTACCCGGATCCGGATGAGGCGCAGCAGGCTCGGACATGTGTCTTCCTTTCGCAAGCGGAGTCAGGACGGCTCCTCCGGTAACCCCGGGTAGCTGACCGCCGCAGCCGGCTGACGTCCGGTGCCTGACCACACGCTACGCTGGAATCAGAAAACTAGCAAATTCTTTCCAGAATCTGGTAACTACCAGCTTGGTGATCTGGACCTTCCTGGCTCATGACCGGTCGTTCGTTCCCCGCGTGTAGCGGTGCTTGACGCCGGCCGGGAAGTACCCGGGGTCGCCGGCCGGCCGCAACGTGACCTCCGGCAGCTGGTACCCGGCCGGCACGTAGTGGGCGAACTCGCTGTTCAGCCGCTGCAGCTGCGCGCGGATCGACTCCGCGAGCACGCGCTCGCGCGCTGCGTCTGCTGTCTCGCCGGGCGCGAGCTCGACCGTGACGGACAGGTGCGGGTTGCCGTCGGCGTCGCCGGCCACCTCGAGCACGAACTTGCCGGTGACCCAGCCGCTGACGGCCGGCTGCTCCAGTCCGACGGCGACGTTCTCCGGATAGACGTTGGCGCCGAAGTAGGACACCGTGAAGTGCGAGCGCCCGAACACGTAGGCGAACGGCAGCGGCCGGACCCCTCGTGCGCCTGGGCCGACCCTTCGACCTAGCTCGGCTATCGGGTCAAAGCCGCGCCGGCCGCAGAATGCGAGCATGTCCTGGTAAGCGATCAGCCCGCCCTCGTCGGCGATGTGGTACCGGACCAGCGGCACCCCGCTGTCGGCCGAGAACAGCAGCGTTCCGTCGTGCGTCTCGAAGAACCGGCTGCCCGGGTCATACTGGACCAGGGTCGGCAGCCGTGCCTCGCCGAACAGCTCCTGGGCGGCCTCCGGCCGGGCGGTAAGGAAACGCCGGATGCAGACCGACAGCGGCGTCTCGGTGCCGAGCACCCCGGCGTCGGCGGTGCCGTACAGCGATGCCGAGTCATAGCACGGGCTGCTCATTCCGGCCCGCCGCCCGACCAGGTCGCGCCATTCCTCGCTGAACACCTCCCCGGCCAGCACCAGCCTGATCGCGTACCGCGTCCAGTCCAGGCCCGCGGCGGTCCCGGTATCGATCACGTCCTTGATGAACGGCGGGTAGCCCAGCAGCACGGTCTGGTCGCAGTGCACGGCGAGTTCCGGGATCACCCGCAGGATCTCCGCCTTGTTGTTGCCCGGGGCCACCACCGTGATCGGGTAGCCCTTCGCGGCCAGGTGCCGGGCGCAGGCTAGCGTGTACAGCCCGCCGACCCAAGTGCCCAGCGGGAAGCAGACCACGGCCAGGGTGGTGCGCTCGGCGGCCGCGAAGCTGCCGGCGAACACCTGCTCAAATCGCGCCGCCACGGCCAGCTCGTCGGTAACGGAACGGGGCCAGAACGTTGGCTGCCCGGTAGAGCCGGACGACACCGCGATCATGTCGCAGTCGTCCAGCCTCCCCTGACGGCACCGGTCAGGCAGCGGGTAGCGGCGATGGTAATTTTCCTTGGTCATCAGCGGCAGCCGCTCGAAGTCCGTGAACGTGCGGACCTCATCGGGGTCGACGCCGTGCTCATGCAGGAACGCGCGGTACGCGGGCACCGACACGGCAACCCGGTGAAACAGCTCGACCACCTGCTGGCGCGGATCGGCCGGCGACGCCGGCCCGGCGGCGAGAAATGATCCCAGCCCCGCCAGCACCCGCCCGGGGCGGTCACCGTTCATGTGGTCTCCTGACCTCCGTCGCGCGTCCGGCTCAGCCGCTTCCGCTGGGACCTGAACCTAAGTCGGCATCGAGAAACTAGCAAGATTTTTCCGGAATCTGGTAACTTACCGGCGTGGCGAGCTGGACGTTCCTGACCACCCATGCGCGGGTCCTGCTGCTGGTCGCCCGTGACCCCGGGGTGCGCCTGCGCGACATCGCGGCCAGCCTGGATATCACCGAACGCAGCGCCTTCGGCGTCATCACGGACCTGGTCGAGGCCGGCTACGTGATCAAGGAGAAGGATGGCCGCCGCAACCGCTACCACATCCAGGCGCACCTCCCGCTGCCCGAACCCACCACCCGCGAGCGCACCGTCGGTGAAGTGCTGGCGCTACTGGCCGGCACCGAGCCGCTGCGATGACGAGCGCCGGGGCGCATACTGGTATTGATGAAACCTGCCCGCGCCGCGACCCGGCGCCTTCTGCCCACGAGTCCCTTTGGCGCTGAGCCCCCCGCTCCTCCTGCCGAGCTGTTCGCGGAGCAGGACCAGGTAACACACGATAAATACGGCCTCGGCCGGGTCGTCAGTGTCGAGAACGACGCCACCCTGGTCATCGATTTCGCCGGGCGCCTGGTACGGATCACCATGCCATGCGCGAAGCTGGCCAAGCTCTGATGTCGTCGGCGGCGTCCGGCGGGCCGCTGTGCCGCGGCCCTGCCGCATATCACGCTCAGCCTCCGCGTCCCGCAGTCAGGATCCCCCGGGGGGAGCGCCGGGATCTCAGATCGGGCGGACCTGCTCGGCCTGCGGGCCCTTGGCGCCCTGGGTGACGTTGTACTCGACCCGCTGGTTGTCCTGGAGGCTGCGGTAACCGTCAGCCTCGATGGCGGAGTGGTGGACGAAGACGGCTAAGACGACCATCAGGACCCACGGTCGTGGATCCTGGGCTGTTGCGACCGCCTGCCCGTCCGGGGCATGGCCCTGGGGATCGGCGGCGCCCGCGGTCAGAATTCGCAGGCGCTGTGACACGAACACGAACTTCGACTGCAACCAGGTTCATTTAACACCATGGCGCGCCGGGAGGAACCGCATCGCAGTGCAATAAATGGCGGGCGGCGGAGGTGACCTTCTCCGATGCGAGCGGGCTCGCCATGCTGGTCGGCGCCAGCCGCCGTGCCGCTCTGCTGGACGGTGTCCTGCGCCTGGCTGCCCCGACGCCGTTGGTGGCTACGGTTCTCCGTCTCACCGGCCTCGACTCGCGGTTCGAGATCTTTGCTACCGTCGCGGAGGCCATCGGCGCACCCGTTCACCCGGACGTCAGCGACGCGGGCGTGCCGAAGCCGCGTGCCCGCAGGTTAGCTCCCTGCTGGAGCACGGATATCATCGCCAGCGTCGACTCCGCGCCCTGGTTGCGGCTGCGACTGGTGCGGCTGAGGGCATCGCTGCAGCCGCCAGTCGCCGGGTCGAGCATCGCGATCCCGGCGTCGTTGTCGCCAAGCAGCCACGTCACGCTCATTTCCACGCCCGTCAGCCAGGAGTTGTCGCCGGTGACGGCCGCCGCGCGCATGCAGGCGTCGGCGAGCGCCGCCACCTGGCCCGGGTGCTGATCGAAGGCGGGGCGGTCGTCACCGCGACTCCAGCCCTCGTCCGGCACCACCGACAGGTGGCCGTTCCTGGTCTCACTGGCCAGCAGCCAGTCGAGCATCCGCAGGCCGTTCCGCAGGAGGTCACCGTTACCGAGTTTCTCGCCGGTCACGATGACGGCCTCGGCGATGGACGCGTTCGCGTAGCTGAGCCTGGGGGCCGGCCACGGCCACGTGGCGTCGGCTGACGGCTCGCCGATGACGGTACCGGCGGTGGCGAGCAGCGACAGCGCGCCGTGATCGCCGGGCCACCGCTCGAGCATCTCGGCGGCGCCCAGTGCGGCGAACGCCATGGAATGCAGGTACGGAGAACCGATTTGCGCGCTCGCGTCGAACAGGGCCCGGGCCTCCGCGCGGATCCCCGGGGTGGGACCGCGCGCCGCGGCGGTGCCCAGGGCCCATAGCGACCGGCCCCAGGCATCCTGCGCTTCCGGCGTACCGCGCCATCGGCGGTCGTCGCCGAGGCGGTTACGAAACTTCCCGTCTGCCGCCTGAGCCCGCGCGAGAAAGTAGAGGTAGCGGCGGCCCAAGGTGATGAGCTCGTCGGACGGCGACGGTTCGCGGCACACGACCACCAGGCCGTGGGCGACGTCATCGACGCGGTAGCCGCGCTCGTACCGGGGCACGATCCCGTGGGCGCGCTCGAGGACGCCGACGTTATCGGTCAGCCGCTGGAGGTGGCGGAACGGCGCGGCGGGGATGGACGAGATCTTCATGCGACACCGGAGGCTGGCTCGAACGGCCTCGCGTGCCCGCCGACGTCCCGAGCAGTGGCTGAGCATCCGCCACGGCCTCGCGTGGTGAACGCACAATGACGATACCCCGGAACCCGGACGCATGAGGGCAGGCCGGCCGCCGTGCGCCGCTGTCCCGCCGTTCCGGTTTTCTATTCAGCCGAACGAGCTGGGTGCCTGCGGCTGGTATCGATCGCGCGCTGGTAGCGCCCGGTTATAACCGGGTCAACGTCACAACGTGCCGGTTGACCGGGGTGCCGGCCCCTTCCAGCCGAACGGGCTGGCCGTCTGCTCCCGCACCACACCGCGCACCGGCATCGCGGTACGCACGGGCACCATCGATCCGCCCGCCCGGCACAAGAAGAACCACGGCAATGTCACATCGCAGTGGTCCTGACCACGGCAATGTGACATTGCCGTGGTCGGTCACGCCGGCGCAGGCGCAATATGAGGCCAGCGGAATTCCGCCGGGGCCGCTCCGGCTCGTAGGACGACGGCGAGATGGAGGAACTGACCGCGGGCGGCGTGATCTGACGGCGGCCGCCTCCTGGCTCGGAAAAGCCGCTCAGCTGACGCTCTTGATCTTCCAGACCCCGATCGCGGCGGCCACGGCCACCACCGCGGTCGCCCCGAACAGGGCCGGGTAGCCGGCCAGCGAGACCAGCGGGGCGGCGATGACCGCGCCGATGGCGCCCGGGCAGACGATGGCGATGTTGATGATGCCGAGGTCCTTGGCCCGGTCCCTGGCGGCCGGCAGCACCTGCGTGATCAGCGCCTGGTCGACCGCGATGTAGGCGCCGTATCCCAGGCCGAACAGCACCGCCGCGCCCAGCGCCGCGTTCCACGTTTCCACGAAGGTCAGCAGCAGCGCGGCCGCGGCCATCAGCAGGCCGGACACGGTGACCAGGATCTTGCGCCGGCCGCGGCGGTCCGAGATCACCCCGCCGACGATCGAGGCGAGCACCACGCAGCCGGTGTAGATCAGGATCAGGATGAGCAGGCCGTCCGCCGCGGTCTGGCCGGGGAACAGCCGCGCGTAGTGCACCGCGTCGCGCAGGAAGTAGAGCAGGTACAGCGTGCCCATGGCGATGGCGAGGCTGGTCAGGAAGCGGGTCAGCCAGGCCCAGCCGAAGTCGGGATAGGCCCGCGGGCTGAGCCAGTAGGACGAGGCCAGCCGGCGCCAGGAGAACGGCTCCCGGTCGTGCGGCGCGAGCGGATAGTCCGGGGTGAACAGCACGAACGGCAGTGCCAGCAGCACCATCAGGACCGCGAGCGTGACGTACCCGGCCACCAGGCGCTGGTCGAGGACGTCCACGACCAGGACGGTGCCGAGGACCAGGCCGAGCGCGATCGGCATGCCCACCCAGCCGGCCACCGTGGCCCGCTGCCGCACCGGCACGTGGTCCGGGATGGCCGCGCTCAGGGTGGCGTACTCGCCGTTCTGGAACGCGCTGAACAAGAACCACAGCAGGGCCACGCCGAACACCGTGGCCTGCTCGGCCAGCACCACCATGCAGGCGGCGGCCAGCACGGCCATGACGAGCGTCCAGCGGTGCCGGCGGCCGCTGAACCGGCCGATGCGCTGCCCGTGCGCGGTCCGGTCGGACAGCATCCCGACGATCGGGGTGGCCAGGGCGGAGGAGATGGCCCCGACCCCGGTCACCACCCCGAGCGCGACGATCTTGTGCTTGGGCGTGATGTCCTGCAGCTGAAGGGCCAGCATGACCTGCAGCGGCGTCTGCGTCGCCATCCACATGCCCAGGCTGGCCAGGGTCAGGCCAAGGATCCAGCGGTGCCGGACGTGCTGGTCGGGTTCGGCCAGCGCGAGCGAGAGCGCGTCCGCCTGGCCGACCGCCTGGTCCCTCATGACTCCCTCATGACCCAGATCATGACGTATCGGGGGCGCATCGCGGTATACCTGGCCGCCACCGGGCCCTGCTGGGGCCCCGCATCCCCTGAACTGGCCTCGGGTCACATTCCCACAGGTGCCGGCCTCGGAAAAACGTGTAATTATTTATCCATGTCGATCGCCATCTCTGAAGAGCACCGCGCCCTCGCGCAGACCGTGGCCGGCCTGCTGACCAAGCACCAGTCCCGCGCGGCGGCGCGCAGCCTGCTCGACGCCGGGACCGAACCGCCGCCCGCCTTCTGGGCCGAGCTCAGCGGCCTCGGCCTGCTCGGGCTGCACGTGCCGGAAGAACTTGGCGGCTCGGGCTTCGGGCTGGCGGAGACGCTGGTCGTGGCCGAGCAGATGGGCCGGCACCTGGCGCCGGGGCCGTTCGTCCCGACCGTGATCGCCAGCGCCGTGCTGGCCGCGGCCGGGCCCGACGACCTGCGCAAGCGGCTGCTGCCCGGGCTGGCCGACGGCAGCGTGACCGGAGCGGCCGCGCTGGGCGGCGAGGTGGCCGTTGCCGGCGGCCCGGCTGGCGGCACGGCCACCGGGCAGGCCGGCGTCGTGCTCAGCGGCCACCTGGCGGACGTGCTGCTGGTCCCGGCCGGTGACGACGTGCTGGTGATCGAGAAGTCGGCCGGCAGCGTCCAGGCCGAGGTGCCCAAGAACCTGGACCCGAGTCGGCGGGCGGCCCGGGTCAGCCTCGACGCGGCTCCCGCCACCGTGCTGCCGGGCGCGCGCGGGCTGCTGACCGGCGTGGCCAGGGCCGTGCTCGCGGCCGAGGCGGCCGGCGTCGCGGCCGAGACCACGGAGATGGCGGCCGGGTACGCCAAGGTCCGTGAGCAGTTCGGCCGCCCGATCGCGACCTTCCAGGCGGTCAAGCACCACTGCGCGAACATGCTGGTGGCTTCCGAGCTGGCGGCCGGCGCCGCGTGGGACGCGGGCCGGGCCGGGACCGGCGGCGGCGACCAGTTCAGCTACACCGCGGCCGTCGCGGCGACGCTGGCCGTGCCGGCCGCGGTCGACAACGCCAACCTCAACATCCAGGTGCACGGCGGGATCGGCTTCACCTGGGAGCACGACGCGCACCTGTACCTGCGCCGGGCCGCGGCCATCGCCGCGGTGGCGGACACCGAGCAGGCCGCGATCGAGGTCACCGACCTGGTCCGCCGCGGCGTGCACCGGGCGGCAGCCATCGACCTGCCGCCCGAGGCGGAGCCGATCCGGGCGGCGATCGGCCCGGACGTGGACCGGCTGCGCGGCCTGACCGGTGACGCGAGGAAGCAGGCGATGATCGAATCCGGCTACGCGATGCCGCACTGGCCGAAGCCCTGGGGCCGGGACGCGAGTGCCATCGAGCAGCTGGTCATCGAGCAGGAGTTCGCCGCGGCCGGGATCAAGCGGCCCGGCTACGGCATCACCAGCTGGATCATCCTCACCCTGATCCAGCACGCCACTCCGGACCAGGTGGCACGCTGGGTCCGCCCGGCGCTCAACCAGGACGTGATCTGGTGCCAGCTGTTCAGCGAGCCGGGCGCCGGCTCCGACGCGGCCGGCATCAGGACCAGGGCGACCAAGACGGAGAAGGGATGGCGGATCAACGGCCAGAAGGTCTGGACCAGCGGCGCGCGCGAGGCCAGCTTCGGCCTGGCCACGGTGCGGACCAACCCGGACGCGCCCAAGCACCGGGGCATCACCACGATGGTGATCGACATGCACGCCCCCGGTGTCACGGTCCGGCCGCTGAAGATGCCGTCCGGTAACTCTGACTTCAACGAGATCTTCTTTGACGACGTGTTCGTGCCCGACGAGGACGTGGTCGGACCGGTCGACGGCGGCTGGACCGTGGCCCGCGCCACGCTGGGCAACGAGAGCGTGAGCATCGGCGGCGGCGACGGCGGCATGACCATGCCGGCCCGGGCGTTCATCGCCCCGCTCGACGCGCACCCGGAGCGGCTGGCCGGCGGGGCCGGGCGGGTGGGCAGGCACATCGCCCGCACCCAGGCGCTGGCGGTGCTGAACCAGCGCAGCGCCTACCGGGCGGTGGCCGGCGCCAGTGATGGGCAGAGCCCCGGACCGGAGGGCAACATCGCCAAGCTGCTGCTGTCCGAGCTCGGCCACGAGACGGCCGCGATCATGGCCGAGCTCGCGGGCCCGGACGGCGCCTTCCTGGAAGGCGCCGGGGCGATGGCCGCCTCCCTGGTGCTGATGAACCGGGCCATGTCGATCGCGGGCGGGACCTCGGAGATCAAGAGGAACCAGATAGCCGAACGGATCCTGGGCCTGCCCCGGGACCCGCTCATCAACAACTAGAAACGGGGCCGAACGGGCCGGGGATCACCGCCCCGCCGACGGCGATCCCCGGCCCGGCCTCGAAGATCAGGTGACGATGCGGATGGTCCAGAAGTCGGACGACAGCCCGCGCGTGGTGAAGTAGGCGTACGGCATCGTGAAGTAGCCGGCCTGACCCCAGTCTGCCCCCCAGGAGTTGCGGACGAGGAACGTCTGCGACGCGTCGTCGTAGCCGACCGCGAGCACCGCGTGGCCTCCGACGACGTCCTCGTCAGGTCCCGGCATCGACAGCACGCCGGTCGTGGCCATCTCCTGGCTTTCGAACTTCGTGTAGACCGTGAACCCGAAGATGAACGGATACCCCGCCGCCAGGCACGCCTTCATCTGGTCCAGGTGCCGCAGGACGCGGCTGTACGTGGTCGCGCGGTGGTTGAGCGCGTCCTTGTAGCAGGCGTCCGCCGGCTTCTCGGCGGCCGGATCGTTCGCCGGGAACGTTCCGTCGGAGTTGGCAGGCGTGCCGTCGTAGGGCCACTCCGTCTCCGGGCAGACGCCGAGCTTGGCCACGCTCTTCACCCCGTCACGGATCTGGGCGCCGGAGTCGGTCCCGATGGAACCTTCCATGGCCCGCTCGTTGTAGTAGATGAACAGGCGCGAGGGCATGAAATCGGGCAGGCCCTGCTTGGTGGTCTCGAACTCGAACGCGGCGCCGATGGCGTTGGCGGTACAGCTGCCGATCTGCTCCTGGTTGTACACGGGCGGGCACGTGCTGCGCAGGTCGGCGCTGGGCGGCAGCGCCGCGAGCGAGATCTGCGGAGCCGAGAACAGGTGGTCCCTGGCGTCCGGCAGGTCCGGCGTCCAGCCGTAGCGAGCCGTTTTCCGCGGCGTGACCGGTGTTGTCATGCTTGTCTCCCCTCAGGCCGGCGGTGTGCTCGCGGCAGATACGGTCACTGCGACCGCGAGTTCACCAGCTTCTGCAGATCCGGAGGACCCCGGCCCCCTTCCTGATACAGCGAGCCGGAAGATATACCGGGCTCCGGCTATTCACCAGGTGACAGGAGCCGCGTCGTCCGGCACTCAAATTCGCGCTAGTATGCTCAATTCGGATTTATGTGAGCTGGATGCGTAATAGCTGATGAGTACGGACGATTCGGCAACTTTGAGATTCCTTCGTCATGGAGGCATTCCTCCGCACTATCGTGATAAACCCGACCTGGGCCGCCGCCAGGGTGAATCCCTGGGCTCCTCAGACCGAAATTAGATGATCGGCGCTTTGGCTCGATGCTTCCCATCGGTATCTTGAGACTCATTCGACCCGAAACTACCTATTTTGCATATAGGCGTGGTTTCCCCGGCAAATGTCATAGCACGGTAGTAGAATCGAATTCACATCCTAGAAACCTGCCCTCCGGGACGAGCAAGAACCGCCAGCAGCAGCGACGAAGCCGCGGAGGGAGGTGACCCAGGTGGGTACTGCCCCGGCATCAGCCCGTGAGGCGCTGGACATGGTCCGCGCCGGGCTGGGTTACCTGGCCTCCGCCGACCCGGGCCAGTTCCCGGCCGTCACCCAGGCCGAGTGCCTGCGCGAGCTGGAGCGGGACGCCGCGGTCCTCACAGCCGCGCGGGCCTGGATCCTGGCCTCGTTCACCGCCGGGCAAGGATACGCCGACGACGCGGACTACAGCGCGGTGTCCTGGCTGATCCATCGCACCGGGATCACCAAGGGCGCCGCCGTCGGGCACACCGCGTGGGCCAAACGGAGCGCCACCCACCCCCGGGTACTCACGACCCTGGCGGCCGGGCAGGTCACTGAACCGGTAGGCCGGCTGATCTGCCTGTGGACCGGCAAGCTCCCGGAGCAGTACCGGGACGACGCCGACGAGGTTCTCCTGGCGGCCGCTGCTGCGGGGCTGGGGCTGGAGGAGCTGGCCGCGCTGTTCGGGCAGATGTACGAGCGGGCTCGAGGGGACCTGCCGGATGAGGATCCCGACCGGGATTTCGATGACCGGGGCGTGAAACTGGCCACCACGTTCGGCGGGTCGGGAGTGGTGCACGGGGACCTCACGCCGGAGTGCGCGGAGATGGTGGCCCGGGTGCTGGACGCGCTGTCCGCCCCGGCCGGGGCCGAGGACACGCGGACCCAGGATCAGCGGTACCACGATGCGCTCCAGGAGGCGATGCGGCGGCTGGCCGCTAGCGGGCTGCTGCCCGAGCGGGCCGGGCAGCCGGTCAAAGCCTGGGCGCATATCTCGCTGGCCGACCTGATCCTGCTCGACGCCGGCTCGGCCCTGCAAGACGAATGGACCGCGCAGGTCCGGGAACGGTGGGCCGCCCGCCGCGCCGCCGCCTCCGAGTCGGGCGCCAGCGATGGCGCGTGGCTGGGCGGGGACGCCGCCGAGTCCATCGCCTGCGACGCCGCCATGGCCCCGGTCGTCACCGGGGACATCGACGTCGACGCGCTCGACGGTCTGGTCCGGCTGTGCGTCGAGCTCGACGCGCGGCGCCAGGACAGCGCGCGGGACGCGGCCTGGGCCGCCCTGGAGCAGGCGGTCATCGGCAAGGCGGTGGACCTGGTCTCGGGACCCGGCGGACTCGCCTCGTTCCTGCGCCGCCGGGAGCTGGGGGCGCGGCTGGCCGGGCCGAGCCTGCCGCTGGACATCGGGTACGCCGAGACGGTCCCGGCGGGCATCCGCAACGCGGTGCTGCTGCGGGACCGGCACTGCCAGTGGGCCGG
>WNFY01002779.1_pt1 | contig 45881 bp, 41 predicted proteins | sample 5400091 | NCBI WGS metagenome assembly WNFY01 (sample SAMN13153364, study PRJNA577476) | soil metagenome | isolation source: 60 cm soil or saprolite under grassland replicate 1 | place: USA:California | collected 2016-06-15 | reverse complement strand
GAGCCGATAATTCAGTGACTGAAAATCTCTCTCTCATCATTCTCACCTCCGACCCTGACTGCTCATACCCATTAGACTCAGCTGCTCTAGGTTTTGTTGCATGCAATTTTTCTGCCGAACTCAGGATCATCTTGTACATCCGACAGCAAAACCCGTACAGTGTCTTAAACCCTTAGGGGTCAGTGGAGTTGTTATGTCATCGGCAAATTGGCGGGACGGATAAGGAGCTTGGCCGTGAGGTTGAAATCTCAAAACTGACACAAAGTGTCAATTCGGCATGTAGCGTGTGCTCGAATTGAGAAAGCCAGGCTTTGGGCGTAGGCTTTGGGCGTAGGCTTCGGGCTTCAGAAAAAGCCGCCACCGATCCCATGGACTTTCAGGCGCGGATCCTGCGATTCATATCATCGCTGCTTGACGAGCACTTCGCCTCTTTTTGATTTTGAGGGCTTTTATCCGTGTTGATCTGCGGAAATCCGGGTCGAGGGCGGTCTTGATTTTCTTAACTTCAGGCCGGATCGGTTGTTGCTTCATCCACCAGAAGGATAGGGATGTTGTCACGAACCGGATACACACGTTTACACTCCCTGCATTTCAGGCTCTCGCCGTTCTCCTTTTGGACGAGAGGCTCCTTGCACACGGGGCAAACCAGAATGTCGAGGAGGTCCTGGGGAATCATGGGAAACATTTTACGCCAAGCTTCAAGAATTGCGGGTTCACCACCCTTCGAATGCGTTCAGGACAGACCCCATATTAAATTCACAGATGTGCTGCCCCACCTATGAACAGGTTTTCGTTTGACTGAGTCTGGCTCAAGCAATTACATTCTTTAGGCTTTCGAAAATAGGTTCGCGCGTCCTCCTCGCTGAGGAGGACAGGGAAGCGGGTGAAAATCCCGCGCTGCCGCGCAACTGTAAGCGAGGACAGAGCCTCGGGCCACTGGAGCGATCCGGGAAGTCCTGAGGCAAAAGGTTGGACTTGTGGAGCGACGGGCGTCCTCGCCCGTCGGGCACAGGCCTTACTCGCGAGCCAGGAGACCGGCGCGAACTTAAAACACCAACCCCTTTCGCGAGTAAAGGAGGAGTGATGCGTTCCTGCCGATTTCTCTCCGTGGTTTTTCTTTCTGTTTCAGCCATGGCTTCTGATCTCACCGTCAAGATCATTGATCCGCAATCAATCCCTGTTTCTAGCGCGCAGGTGGAGCTTTTCGCCGAGGGCTCTGATCGCGCCACAACGGTCTTAACCACGTCAGCGCAAGGCGTCGCTCATTTTCGGGAAGTGCCCTCCGGAAATCTACGTGTGCGCGTGCTGGCACAAGGATTCGCCGAACAATGGCGATCCATAGCAAACGAGAGCCAATTCACGGTAAAGCTGGCGTTGGCAGTCGCCACCGAGACGGTTGTGGTTTCGGCTACGCGTACTGCCGCTCCGGCTGATGAATTCGGCGCCTCAACCGAATCGCTAAGCGGCAGTGAACTGGAAACAATGCGGCCGGTTGCAGCTAATGACGACCAGCGTCGTGCAAACGTGGAGCCGCACCGGCAGCACGCCGGTTCCCGAGCTTCGCTTCGGCGCCGACGCTGGCAATTACGGCACCGAGAACGGATACGCGTCGCTTGCCGGCGCAAACGGCCGCTTCGATTACAACCTGTTTGGGAATCAGTTCAATACCAGCGGATCGGGGCCGAACGATGATTATTCCAATTCATTGGAAGGCGCGAATCTCGGCGCGAAGCTGAATGATTGGGCTTCTTTGCGGCTGCGAATGCGCCACGACAACAGCGTTAGCGGCGTGCAGAACGAGTGGAATTTCAACGGCACGAACGTGCTTACCATGAAGGGAACCACTTACACTGTCCTCCCCGATCTCGACCAGCGGGCGCGGCAAAATAATTTCCTGAGCAGCCTCGATCTGGCGATCAATGGACCGTCCCGTCTGCAGCAGCGGATTTCGGGGTTCGATTACACGCTGCACCGCACGAATATTGATGCCATTCACCAGAACAGCCGACAGTCTCCCTTCGGCGACGAAGATTTTCAGTTCCACAACGTCAACAACTACAACCGTGCTGGATTTGATTACCAGGCCGATTACGCCGAGCGCAGTTGGGCCTTGACAACTGCGGGCTACGAATTCGAGGACGAAAACGGGGCCACTGGCGACCCCCTGTTTCCCAGTCATGGGATTCGGCGCAATCACTCCATCTTCGGGCAGCAGATGCTGTCGTTCAAACGGCTCACCCTTATTGCTGGCGGGCGGTTTGTCCACAACGAAAGCTTCGGCAACAAATTTGTTCCTCGAGCATCGCTGACATTATTGGCCCTTAAAGGCGGTCAGTTGTTTTCGGGCACACGGCTCCGGTTCTCCTACGCAACCGGAATCAAGGAGCCAACGTTCGCAGAGTCTTTCGGCAACGGCGGCGGGTTTCCAACTGTGCCGAATCCTTTCCTGAAACCGGAGGAGGCCCGCGCTTTCGAGGTAGGTTTTGAGCAGCGGTTTCGCGAACATTATGCGTTTACGGCTGTATATTTCAATAATTTGTTTCGCAATAGAATTGACTTCAACCTCGATCCCTGTTTTTGTAAGGGGCAGTACGTGAACATCAACGAGGCACTTGCTCACGGCGCCGAAGTTGAATTGCATGGTCGGCCTTATTCGCGGCTCTCGGTGGATGCGAGTTACACGTACACATCAACGCAGATTTTGAAGGAGCCGTTTGCCTTCGATCCGATTATTTCGGAAGGCCAGCCACTGATTCGACGCCCAAGGCACGCGGCTACAACGCAAATTACTTACCTTGGACGGCGTTGGGGCTCGACTTTGGCAGGCGATTTTGTTGGTCCGCGAGCGGACTCCGATTTCTTCGGCTTTGGCATTAACCATGCGCCCGGATATGTGTTGGTCAATGCTGGAGGATGGTACGCCGTAACCTCCCGCGTAACCACTTACCTGAACGTCGAGAATCTGCTGAATCGGTACTACAACGAGGTTACGGGTTACCCGGCTCTAGGGATTAATTTTCGCGCTGGAATGAGGTTCCGCGTCGGTGGGGAATAGCATGCGAGCGCAGTGGCTTGGAGGAAACTATCGTCGACTCCTCGGAAGAATCTTCACCGATCCCCGCGTACACCGGCATCGGGGCAGCGGAATTTACGCCCAGGTACCGTCTGCGTGCTGCGACCAGCTTTTCCAGGTCCTCGCAGGCGAGTGGCTTTTGCTGGCCAAGGACGTGAGTAACGAGGGCGATCTGCGCGAAATGCTCGACGGTTTCCATCTTCATGTACGCCGATTGCAGGTCGGGACCGTAGGTTACCACGCCATGATTGGCCATCAGAATGGCGTCGTATTGCGGTATCAAGGGTTCGAGCGTGGCTGCCAGCTCTGGCGTTCCAGGCGTTCCGTAGGGCGCCAGGGGAATCAATCCCAGCCCAATCACCACTTCGCAGACCAGCGGCTGGTTCAGCGCCATGCCCGCCGCTGCAAAACCAGTTGCAGTACGGGGATGGGCATGAACGATGCCGCGAATATCCGGGCGCATGCGATAGATCAGCAGGTGCATGCCGATCTCGCTGGTCACTTGCCGCTTGCCCTTCAGCTTGCGACCATTCATGTCCACCACTACCAGATCGGAAGGCGACATCATGCCTTTCGACATGCCGGTTGGGGTCACCAGAATGCGGTTTTCGTCCAGACGGACCGAAAGATTGCCATCGGTGGCAGCGATAAAGCCCAGGCTGTGCAGCATTTCCCCAAATCGCACAATGTCCCGCCGGTATTGATAGTCGGTTGGCATGCTTTCTTTTTGGCCCGCGTATAGTACCGCAGTGCGCGCCCAGAAACAATCGGTTTTTGCACCTTCCCGATAAAGTTTACAGCAGGGTTTCTATAATCCCAGAGTGCTTGTATCCGAATTCGACTATCTGCTGCCGGAGGAGTTGATCGCCCAGGAGCCCTTAGCTGACCGTGCGTCCTCGCGTCTGCTGCGACTGTATCGGGAAACGGACGAACTGGGGGACAGGTGGTTCCGCGAGCTGCCACAGCTTCTGCGCTCCGGGGATTTAGTGGTATTCAACAACACCCGCGTGTTTCCGGCCCGGCTGTACGGACGAAGAAGCGGCTCGAAAGCCCAGCCTATTAGTGCACACAACCCTGCGTCAAGGGAGTTTTTGAAAGGACGTCTCGAGGTATTGCTGACCAAGCAGATTTCACAAGAGCCGAATGAATGGGAGTGTCTGGTACGACCGGGCCGAAAGATTGGAGTGGGGGAGCGGCTATATTTTGGCCAACGGGATGAACTGGTTGCGGACGTCATCTCCAGAGGGGAGTTCGGCGAACGGCGTGTTCGCTTCGACCCTGCTCCGGATTTCTTTGCGGTGCTGGAGCGGCTCGGACACGTTCCCCTTCCGCCTTACATTTCACGCGAAGACCGGCCGGCTGACCGTGAGCGGTACCAGACTGTGTTTGCCCGTGAACGAGGGTCTGTTGCTGCGCCAACCGCGGGCCTACACTTCACACCCGAAATTCTCGCCCGATTGAAAGACCGTGGTATTGAAACTACCGAGATCACGTTGCACGTCGGCCTGGGGACATTTCAGCCGGTGCGCCTCGAAAAAGTTGAAGAGCACAAACTCCACAGCGAGGCTTTCAGTATTTCTGCGGAAGCGGCAGCACGAATCAATCGTGCACTCAACCAGAACCGGCGCATAGTTTCGGTCGGAACGACGACTGTCCGCACATTGGAATATGCGGCGAGAACGTTCGGGCGGGTGGAGCCGGGCAGCGGTGAAGCCGACTTGTTCATCTATCCGGGATTTGAGTTCCGCGTAGTCGGGGCGATACTCACCAACTTCCACTTACCGCAATCTACGCTGCTGATGCTAGTTTGCGCGTTTGGAGGGAAGAACCAGATACTTGCTGCGTACGGGCATGCAGTCGAGCAGAAATACCGGTTCTACTCGTACGGCGATTGCATGTTGGTTGAGTAGCCTTCAAGCCTCAATCACGACCACCTTCACAGAGTAAAATCAATTCCGACTCGTTTTTCCCCTGTCTCCGTGGTGAAAACGATTCGCGGGAGTCAATTCATGTCCTCTCATGTTGTTCCCCGGCAGCTGTCTGTTCAGGATTTTGTCTCCGAGCTGCACAAGTTTCCGGAAGCTGCCTTCAACCACACAGGTGAAATTCTTGCCTTCCTCGAGCAGACGACGGTGGCCCCCGAGACGCTGGTCCCTTATATCTGTTGGGACCGCCAGCACTACACCCGAAATCTGATTGATAAGACGCAGCTGTACGAGCTGATTGCTATTTGCTGGGAAGTAGGGCAGATCAGCTCGGTGCACAATCACCGCGACCAGAACTGCTGGATGTTGGTGCCCAGCGGCCGGCTGCTGGTGGAGAACTTTCATCTTGTCTCGCAAGATGTAGATCGCGGACATTGCGAGCTCACGCCCACGAATACAGTCGAAATGAATCCCACCCGTCCTTGCGCCGTAGATCCTGCCGATCCTGTTCATCGCGTCGTGAATCCGAAACGCTTCGCCGAGCGCGCCGTGAGCCTGCACATCTACTCGCGTCCGTTCGATACGTGCGTGGTCTATTCGCCCGAGCAGGGGACATGCGGAGTGATCCAGCTTCATTACACTACGACTTTTGGGAAACCGGTCCACGATTGACGGCTCTGTCCTCCGCAGGCGGCCTCAGCTTGTTAAACTTACTCGTTGGCCACGCGAAGCAAATCGTCGAGCGCTCAGATTGAAGTGGCGGCTGCCCCACCTCCCGCTAAGCCCTTGCTTGTACACAGGGACGATCCCAACCGCCTTTTCCTGATTGACGCCATGTCGTTCATCTTTCGCGCCTACCACGCCATGGCGCGGCAGCGAGGAATGTCCACGCGCAAGGGCCTGCCCACTGCGGCGATTTACGTTTTCGTCAACATGTTGCGCAAACTGCGGGATGATTGTTCGCCGCAATATTTAGCCGCAGTATTCGATGTGGCGGCCCCTACGTTTCGCGACCAGCAATACAAAGAATACAAAGCCAACCGCAGTGAGATGCCCGGCGATTTGGCGCAACAGATCCCGTATATCCGGCGTGCGCTTGAGGCCTATCGAATTCCGATTCTGGAAATGCCCGGCTATGAAGCCGATGATGTTATTGGCACTCTGGCCACGAAAGCCGCTGCTCAGGGCCGGGCCGTGTATGTCGTTTCCAGCGATAAAGACATGCTCCAGCTGGTGAATGATCACGTGCTGGTGCTGAATCCGCCTAAAGACAACTTGATCTGCGATGCCGCGAAGGTCGAGGAGATTCTTGGCGTGCCGCCGGAGCGGGTCGTAGACGTGATGGCACTGCGTGGCGATTCGATCGACAACATTCCCGGCGCGCCCGGAATCGGCGACAAAGGCTCGGTGGAAATCATTCAACGCTTCGGCAGCATTGAAGGAGCTCTGGATCACGCGGCCGAGGTTGAGCGCAAAACTTATCGCGAGTCGCTGCAGAACAACCGCGAGCAGATATTGCTAAGCAAAGATCTTGCCACCATCAAGTGTGACGTGGACATCGAGCTTGATGTGGAGCAGATGCATGCCGGCGATCCGGACGTGGAAGCGCTGCGTGCGCTTTTTACTGAGCTTGAATTTACTTCACTGCTGAAGGAACTGCTGCCGCTTATTGTGGCGCCTGCCGGCAACTATCGCGAAGCAGAATCTGCTGCGGATATGGAATTGCTCTTGAAAGCTCGATCAGAAAGTGCGCCGCTCGCGCTTGCAGTTGAGAAAGTCATCGAGGCTCCGGCAACTGATGAAGAAGAAGCGCAGGACACGGGTCTTCTGCCGCTGCAGGAACAGCAATCACTTCTCGCTGGAGAGAAGGCAGCGGCACCAGCAATGGCCGTTGCCGTCGAATCCGGATCAGCGCTTACAATTTCGTCCGAATCTGGTGCTGCCTCTGCGCTGAAGGCCGCCCTTGCTGATGAAAGGCTTCCGAAGGCAATTCACGACTGGAAGACGGCGGCTCATGCACTACGGGAACTTCCGCTAGCCGGCATCAACCATGACACGCGCCTCTACTCCTACCTCATCGATCCTACGTATTCTTCGCAGAACCTGCCTGATCTTGCGTTACGTCATTTCAATCTCAAACTCTGCGGATCTCTAGCCGAGGCCGCTGACATGACTGGACGACTTGCGGCTACGCTGCGGAAGGAGGTTGAAGAAGCCGGATTGCTGAAGCTGTACGAAGAAATTGATCTGCCGCTAGTCCCGGTGCTCACGCGCATGGAACAGGCTGGAGTGGCGATTGACCGGAACGCACTCGGCAAGATGTCGCAGCGCCTGGAAAAGGAGATCGACGCCAAAGCCAAAGAAATCTACGAGTGTTGCGGTAGTGAGTTCAACATCAGTTCTCCCAAGCAGCTTGGCGACGTGCTTTTCAACAAGCTGAACCTCCCCAAGCCGGTGAAATACGGCAAAGGGAAAATGATTTCGACGGCGGTGGATGTCCTGGAAGAACTCGCTGCCAGTCACCAGGCGCCAAAACTGGTGCTCGAATATCGCCAGCTGACGAAGCTCAAATCAACTTACGTGGATGCGCTGCCTGCTTTGCTGAATTCCGGCACCGGGCGCCTGCACACGACTTTCGATCAAACTGGGACAGCGACCGGGCGGCTTTCTTCGGCGAACCCGAACTTGCAAAATATTCCCATCCGCACTGAGGTAGGCCGGGAGATTCGCGCAGCGTTCACTGCCGAGCCTGGACATCTGCTGCTGGCTGCGGACTATTCGCAGATTGAACTTCGCTTGCTGGCGCATTACTCGAAAGACCCGTTGCTGGTTGAGGCGTTCCGCCGCGGCGACGACATTCACACGCTGACCGCTTCGCAAGTGTTCGGCGTGCCTCCGCTGATGGTCACGCCCGACCACCGGCGGCAAGCGAAGGTCGTCAACTTTGGAATTGTCTATGGCCTGTCGCCGTTCGGGCTTGCGCAAAATTTGGGAATCGAAACTTCGGAAGCCAAGAGATTCATTGACGCCTACTTCGAGAAATATCGGGGCGTGCGGGCGTTTATTGATCGCACCTTGGACGAGACACGCCGCGATGGACGTGTGAAGACGTTGTTTGGCCGCGTCCGTCCCATTCCGGACATCAACAGCAAGAACTTCAACCTGCGCGGATTCGCCGAGCGCACGGCAGTAAATACGCCGTTGCAGGGAACGGCGGCGGACCTAATCAAGCTGGCAATGATTCGAATTGATGCGGCCATTCTAGAGCGCAGGTTGAAGTCGCGAATGACGCTGCAAGTCCATGACGAACTTGTCTTCGAGGTCCCGGAAGGCGAGATTGATCAAATGCGCAGTCTGGTTCGCGAGCAGATGGAGAGTGTGCATCTGCTAGCGGTGCCGCTAATGGTGGAGATTGGGGTCGGAAAGAATTGGCGGGATCTGGAATGAACACCGACCTATGTCATCCCGAGCGAAGCTGATCAGCGAGCTTGCGAGTAGATCAGCGAAGCCGAGGGATCTGCAGTTGGCGCGGAAAGCAGGTTCCTCACCGCTAAAGCAGTTCGGAATGACAGCCTTATCGGTCTATGCCCCCAAGCGCCGCTTTGATCGCCCCCCCAATTCTCTCCGTCAGCGTATTCATCTTCTCTTCGGATTCCGCTTCAACCATCACCCGGGCCAGCGCCTCTGTTCCTGAGTAGCGCACGACAACACGGCCATTGCCATTCAGTTCTTTCTGGGCAGCGTCAACCGCATGCTTCACAGCCGGGACCTGGTCAAACGGGACTTTCTCGCGTACACGGACATTCTGGATTCTCTGCGGGAAGACCTTAAGGTCGGCGATCAACTCCGCAAGGGAGCGACCGCTGCGCGCCATGATGTCCATTACTCGCAAGGCGGTTAGCAACCCATCTCCCGTGGTAGCTTCGCCGTCCCTGAAAATGATGTGCCCGGACTGCTCGCCGCCAAGCGCTGCGCCGGTCTTGATCATTTCCTCCAAAACGTACTTGTCGCCGACATTGGCGCGCAACATGCGAATTCCGGAATTGCGCAACGCAATTTCGAGGCCCATATTCGACATGGTGGTCGCGACCACAGTTGCTCCGGAAAGGATTCCGCGAGCGTGCATATCACGCGCAGCCAACAGCAGGACGGCGTCCCCATTCACCACGCGGCCTGAGGCATCGCTGAACAGCGCACGATCGGCATCGCCATCGAAGGTAATGCCCAGATCGAAGCTGCCTTTGACTTTGGCGATCTGGTTCGCGACAGTCTCCGGGTGCAAAGCCCCGCATTGCTCGTTGATATTCTTTCCATCCGGCGATGAATGAATAAACGTCGCCTGCACGCGGCAAGCGCGAAACAACTCAGGAGCCTCGGCAGCAGCCGCCCCGTTCGCGCAGTCCACCAGAACCCGCAAGCCGCTCAAGTTTGTGGTGACGGTCGTTGCCAGCCAATTGATGTAAGCCGCTCGTAGCACGTGTTCCCCTGGAAGTGATGATCCACTGCTGGAATCAGACTGAACGTGAGCCTCGGGATTCTGCAGCAGCGCGAATATTTCCTGCTCGATTGCCAGTTCGTGCGCATCCGGCAGCTTGAATCCATTACCGGAGAAGACTTTTATTCCGTTATCGGTCCAGGGATTATGCGAAGCGGAAAGCACCACTCCGGCGTCGAATTTCCGCGAGCGCGCAAGGTACGCCACTCCCGGCGTGGTAATAACGCCCGCACTATGTACTTCCACGCCGAGCGAGGCCAGTCCGAATGTCAGGCGATCGGCAATCCAGCGGCTGGACTCGCGAGTGTCCTGGCCGATCACGACCCGCGGACGTGGATTCGCGCGCAGCAGGTCGTGCCCCAGGGCGCGGCCGATAAGGAATGTGCTCTCGGTGGTCAGCGGGAACTCGCCCGCGACGCCGCGAATGCCGTCCGTTCCGAATAGTTGGCGGGTTTGCGATGACATGGAAGTAGCGAGTGCGACTGCACAATTTATCGGAATTTCCGATGAATTGGAAGTGATGGCTGTTCAGTTCAGTTTGCCAGACACGACCAGGAACCACAGCCCGTAGGCCAGCAGCAAAGAAACTATTTTCAGGCCCAAGTTGTGAAGCACGTAACGGCGGAAGAAGTCCCCGATGTTCATCTCGGCGCCCCCGGTTTCGAGTGCTGGTCCGAAGCGCGAATTGGCATCTCCTCCTCGGTCTCATCCAGAATACTGGCTCCATTGGTCATCGGAGTCGGTAGTACGGTGGGTGGAACGTAGCGGCGCAGCAACTCGCCCATGCGCTCACGAAGCTGGTCTACGGTGAGGTCGCGTTCGATGGTTCCGGCCACTGCAAGACTGATGCTGCCCGTTTCCTCGGAGACAATGACAGCGATCGCGTCGGTCTCTTCAGTGATGCCGATTCCGGCCCGATGCCGTGTACCCAACTGCGTCGAAAGCACAGGATTCATCGAAAGTGGAAGAAAGCACGCCGCCGCGGCAACTCGATCCCCGTGCACGATCACAGCGCCATCGTGCAATGGAGCGCTGGGGCGGAATATGGTCGCAAGCAGATCGTAGGAGAGCCGCGCCTCAAGCGCAACGCCACTTTCAACGTACGTCCGCAGACCAATTTCGCGCTCAATCACCATAAGCGCCCCGGTCTGATTCTGCGAAAACAAATTTGCCGCCAGCACGATGTCGTCATAGGCATCGGATTCAGAACCAGAGGCGCGTGCCATGGTCAGACGCCGGCCAAGTCGGGCGAGGGCTTCGCGAATCTCAGGCGCAAAGACGATTACCAGCGCGATGAGCGCGTACGGACGAATGCGGTTGACCAGCCAGGTGAGAGTAACGAGCCCTTCCAGGCGCAGAAAATAAACCGCTACAGCAATGACGGTGACGCCAACCAGTATGAGCGCGGCGCGCGTGCCTTTGATCAGCGCGAGAAATTCGTAAATAACGAAGGCCACAATCAGGATGTCAACGGCAGAGATTGCGGTGAAGTGTGGCCAGGCTCCGGCAGCGTGAATCAATCCGACCCCTTTCAGACGCGCGCGCTCCAGACAAGCTTCAGAGTAATTGTAATGCAGGTGCGAAAGCGAAAAACAAGCCACGGATTAACACGGATTCTCTCACTGATTTGAAAACGAATTGGTCCTGTTCTTGAGATCCGTGTCTTGATCCGTGGCAATCCGTATAAATCCGTGGCTCGCCTTTGATGTGCCCTTGCACACTCGGGTCAGCTTTTCTTTTCCACTCTCGCCGTGAGTGTTCCCTGCGCCAGGCGTGCAGAAATCTCATCCCCTATTGCCATTTCGGCCGTACTCTTCACCAGCTTTCCGGAAGAATCAAAAACCAAGGCATAGCCTCGTTCAAGGATCGACACGGGTGACAACGCCTGCAGTTGGAGTTGCAGTCGGTCCAGGCGTGATTTCTGAAAGACAAGCGCGTTGCGCATTGCTGCAGTTAGATTCGCTGTCTGCGACCCAAGGTCCTTGTGGATTCCGGCCAGCACCCGGCGGGCGTCATAATGCCGCACCGCAGCCGAGGCGCGCTCCCATCGTCTGCGATGCTGCTCGATCAACCGACGTTCAGTTTTTTCGAGGCGGAAGGTCAGGTCATCCAGTTTCTGCTGGCGCTGATTGATGCCGTCCATCATGCGTGCGAATGCACCGTGCTGGGCTGCTTCAATCAAGGCTTGCCTGGCCATCAGCAGGCGGTAACGCACAGCCCGCGCCAGTCGGAGGCGCAGACCCTCGGCTTGCTCCTCGATTTCTTGACGTGAACGAATCACCAGTTCCGCCGCTGCCGAGGGAGTTGGGGCGCGCAGGTCTGCAACGAAATCAATGATCGTGACATCGGTTTCATGTCCGACAGCGGTGATAACCGGAATTTGCGATGCGGCAACGTTGCGCGCCAACCCTTCGTGATTGAATGTCGCAAGATCTTCGGCTGATCCGCCGCCGCGGGCGACGATGATCACATCAACATTCTTCGCGCGATTGAAATACTTGATCCCCATAGTGACTTCATTTGCGGCGGTCTCACCCTGCACCTGCGCGGGGAAAATTAGAACGTTCGCGGAATGATGGCGGCGGCGCAGAATGTTCAGAATATCTCGCAGAGCGGCGGCCTGCGGCGAAGTCACAATGCCAATGCGGCGAGGCAATGACGGGATCGGCTTCTTGCGTGCGGCATCGAACAACCCTTCGGCCTCCAGTTTGGCCTTGAGCTGCTCGAAGGCGATTTGCAGCGCCCCGGCGCCCTTCGGCTCAAGGTACTCGGCGGAAAGTTGCAGGTCGCCTTTGTCTTCATAGATGGTTACCCGCCCGCGCAGCACGATCTGCATCCCGTTCTCCGGGCGGAAGCGCAGCAGCCGCGCCTGCGAGCGGAACATGACGGCGCGAATCTGCGAGTCTCGATCTTTCAGCGTGAAATAAAGGTGTCCGGAATCGTGCGCCCGGAAATTCGAGATTTCGCCCTCCACCCAGATGTCGCTGTACTCGCGTTCCAGATGGGTACGGGCGGCCGCAACCAGATCGCGCACTGCCCAGATGCGGCGATCCGGCGCCCTGAAGCTGAATCCGAGCTGGTCGGCAAAGGCCACTGGGAGGAGTTTACCGAAAATTCACTTCGCCGCGGATTCACGCGGATTTCGCGGATTCTCCTGATTCCAGTTTCTAACAGGAAAGAGCGAGTGTCTGAAAGATTGGGTTTATGTTTTCAAAAGGTTTTATCCGCGTTGATCAGCGAAATTCGAGGCAGATTTGAAGTTTTGGTTCTAAGCGAGATGAACCGGCATTTGCAGGATCTTCCCGCGATTCTCCGGCTTATTGCAGTCTGCTTTGTGATCGGACAGGATTTTGCCGACCATTCGCAGGGCTTCCACTTCCTCCTGCAGTTGCTCCAGTTCTTCTTCCTTGCGGCGAAGCACTTCGATGGGGTCCTTCACGGGTCTCCTCGTCGGCATTTGTAGCGACGTAGCTTCGCTACGTCTCTACGACGGCTGAGAGGAATGTATAGTGGCGAGCGGGCCCGGAAAACGTCACCAGAGTACAGTCCCAAAACTCCGAAGCTCAGTGACCCAGATGGTACGGATGTCCTTTCAGGATGGTGAACGCCCGATACATCTGTTCCAGCAAGACCACGCGGGCCAGTTCATGGGCCAAAGTCATTTTGCCGAGTGACAGCACCAAGTCAGCCTGAGTGCGAAAGCTGTCACTGAAGCCGTCCGCTCCCCCGATGGCGAACACAAGAGGCAGCGGGTTGCGCTCCTGATGCTGACGAAGATAATCTGCCAGCTCTTCTGACGACATTTGTTTTCCGCGGGAGTCGAGCGCAACCAGCCAGCGTCGCGGACTTCCATGTGCCCGTCCGCACAACTTCAACAACGCGGCTTCGTCTTTGACCGCGACACCCTCCACTTCGGAATATTGTTTTAAGCGTTTGAGGGGTTCGTCGGTCAGAGACTGGATCGCGGGGTTCTTAGTCTTGCCGATCCATGCGATGGTGAGCTTCACTGGCTCAAGATTCTAACCGCAAGAGCGCTTAACCGCAGAGGTCGCAGAGACGGCGCTGGAGTTCGCAGAGAACACCAAATTTGCTCTTTGAAGGCTTTCAGAGAACAAGCGTCCTGCCCCGCATTCCGAATTTTCCTAAAAGGTTCATCCGCGATAATCCGTGTGAATCCGCGGCGGCTTTGAAGTTGGTTTTCTCTGCGAACTCTGCGGTTAAGAGCTTTTGCCCTCGCTAGGCGCGTTTGCGCAGGGCGGTTCCAGGCGCAGCGCGCTTGCGTGGCTTCGCAATCAGGTCCTTGGGCTCCAGTTTTTTTGCCGACTTCCAGAGCCGTTCCAGGTCGTAATATCGCCGCGCCGATTCCGAAAAAACGTGGACGACAAAATCCACATAATCGATCAGCACCCACTCGGCCTGCCTGTAGCCCTCGATGTTATTCGGATATAGCCCTGCGCGCTTCAGGCGCAGCTCGACTTCGTCAGAAATCGCCTGTACCTGTCGAGGATTGGTGCCGCTGCAGATCACGAAGTAATCGGTGAAGGCCCCCGTCCCTTGCTCGAGTTCGAGTAGAGTCAGTTCTTCGGCTTTTTTTTCGAGGCAGGCAGAAATAGCTTCGGAGACTTGCTTTTTGAGATCGCTCTTTTTCATTCAGTGATGCTCATGGGGGTATGGGCGTCCTCGCCCGTACGTGCGGTGGGAACGGTCGCTCTGGTCAAACGTACAATCCTTCCTTCTTTATGTATTCTTCCACACTTTCGGGAACAAATCTCTTGATAGGACGCTTGGCGCGAACTGCGCTGCGAATTTCCGTAGCAGAAATCTTTTGATTTACGTTGTCGAGCAGGTGCAGGGTGACTCCGGAGAGCACAAGTTCGCCTGATGCGGGCTGCTTCGCGAAAGGTTTCGTGACCTCCGCCCGTGGCCGGAATTTTTCTGGCAGGGCGCCAGCGACATCAGCCAGCGAGAATCCCGGGCGGCTGGCGATGATAAATTCACATTCGGAAAACAGCGACTCGGCATCGCGCCACTTAGCAATATCTTTGAAGGCGTCAATACCAATCAGAAAAAACAGGCGGTCAATTTTCTTGAAAGATTGCTTCAGCTTTCGGATTGTGTCGATACTGTAATTCGGGGCAGATGCCACGCTTCCCTTCGCACTTTTCTTGTCGTGAAGAATGAATTCGCCTGGGGCTTCCAGCAAAGACGCTACAAACGCCTTCTCCTTCTGCGTCGCCAGAGCAGTCATGGCGTAACGATGGAAATAGGAGGCGACGGGCTGAGCGGTTTTGTGCGGCGGCACATTGGTCGGAACGAAATAGACGCGGCCCAACTCGCATCGTTCTCGCGCGGCAGCAGCGAGCCCAAGATGTCCTTTATGGATGGGATCGAAAGTGCCGCCAAATAAGCCGATGTTCATGTTTCACATCTCTAAGCTGTCATGCTGAGCGAAGGTGGCGCTCGCGAAGCGGGCGTCACCGGAGTCGAAAACCCCGCGTTACCTGAAACTAGCAACGCCCCAACCAGGAGTTCTCTCCGGCAAATCGTGCCACAAGAGAATTCCTCGCCAGTACTTTCTCACTACCCACGAACACAAGCTCCTTCGACTTCGTAGCTGCTTCGCGTTCGCGAAGCAGCCACTCCGCTCAGGATGACAGTTCATTGGTTTCTACCATGTCCGATGTTGCTTGGTTCCTTAGGCCTTCGACTTGCTCTGCTACCGCATATTTCAGCTTCTCCACGCCCTCGCCGGTCACGGCCGAAATGGGGAATAACTCGAGGCCGTGTGACTTCGCGTACTTCTTAAGCTTCGCGAGCTTGGTCTTATTCGCCACGTCGCACTTTGATGCCGCCAAAATCATCGGCTTGTTTTCGAGTCCGGCGCCAAAGCTTCCCAGTTCGCCCACGAGGACTTCAAAATCTTTCACCGGATCAGGCCGGCCGCTGGCATCGGAAACATCCACCAGATGCACCAGCAAACGCGTACGTTCGATATGCCGCAGGAATTGCATGCCCAGACCCGCACCTTCGTGAGCGCCCTCGATCAAGCCGGGAATGTCCGCAACCACAAAACTCATTTCGTGGGGCGCATCCCCAACCGCAACCACACCGAGGTTCGGCTCGAGAGTGGTGAAGGGATAATCCGCGATCTTCGGCCGCGCCGCCGAGATGCGCGAAATCAACGTTGATTTCCCAACATTCGGATATCCGACGATGCCGACATCCGCCAGTAGCTTAAGTTCGAGTCGCAGTGTGCGCTCCTCGCCAGGCTTGCCGTCTTCGTGCTCGCGCGGTGCCTGATGCGTGGACGTCTTGAATTGGGCATTACCCCGGCCGCCGCGTCCGCCGCGGGCAATCACGATTCGATCATCAGGGTGCGAGAAGTCATGCACCTTCTCGCCGGAGTCGGCGTCGTAAACGATGGTTCCGACGGGGACTTTGAGCAGAACGTCTTCGCCTTCGCGCCCAGTTTTATTCGAGCCTTCGCCGTGCCGTCCACGCTGAGCTTTGTGTTCGGGATTGAAGCGGAAATGAACCAGCGTGTTGTGTCGCTCGCTCGATTCCATGATGACGTCGCCACCCTTGCCGCCGTCGCCACCCGAGGGTCCCCCGCGCGGAACAAACTTCTCCCGTCGAAAGGCAAGGCAGCCGTTGCCGCCGTCTCCAGCCTTCACGCGAATTGTGGCTTCATCGATGAACATCGTCGTTAATTATTCGTGCCTTTCGACTCGCTCCGCCTCCTCAGGGCAGATAAGAATGATCGTTTGGCCAGAACCAATCGCAAGGTCGAAACATCTGAGTACGGCTGTCGCTCTTCTTTCGCTTCCTAATTGAGTATATCGGGGGAAAGCTCATATCACAGACGTGAGCTCTGATCCCTCATCAGCGGAAATTGTCTTTAGAATTGGGAGATGGAACAAAATCTGGAGCACACGATATCCCTGCTCGCTCGTACTCCGCCTGCTCTCGATGCGCTGCTGCGTGATCTGCCGGAAGCGTGGACGTTGTGCAATGAAGGCGAAAACAGTTGGAGCGCGTTTGAGGTCGTAGGCCATCTGATCCACGGCGAACGCACCGACTGGATGCCGCGGGCGAAAGTGATTTTGCAGTTTGGCGAGAGCCGGGCATTTGATCCGTTCGATCGCGGGGCGCAGGCACGCGAGAGTCAGGGTAAGTCGCTGGGCGAGTTGCTGGATGAGTTCGCGCGTTTGCGATCGGAAAACCTGCACGAACTCCGCGTGTTGAATTTGCGACCCGAGGACCTGGCGCGGCGTGGACGGCACCCGTCGCTCGGAGTGGTTACTCTCTCACAGCTGATGGCGACCTGGGCGGCGCATGACCTGACGCATCTGCACCAGATCTCACGGATTATGGCGCACCAGTATCGCGAGGCGGTTGGGCCATGGGCCAAGTTTCTTGGGGTGATGCAGTGCGCGGGCCATAGCTCGGGCGGCTAGAAGCACCACGAGCGATAATACCCGCCGACGAACCAAGATTGATAACCGTGGAGCGAGAGGCGTGAATTGGATTGCGCTGGACAGCTCCGAGTCTTTGAAAATCAGGCAAAGTGGGAAGCAATAGTCCTGAAACACCTAATCTCGAGGCGAATTCGTGATTGGGGCCCGAAGCAACCACAAACGCAGGCGGCGCAACGTATTGGGTTTATTCCAGCTGCAGGAGCGTGAGAATAGCTATGACGTTCGATCCAAATCGCCGAACTTTGCTGAGAGATTCGATCACCTGGGGATCTGCCGCCGCGATCGCGCTCCCATTAATAGGACAGTCGTTCGCCCAAGAACCGAAAGAAGAATCAAAGAAAACTGACGAGAAGGAGCCTGAGGTCACCGCGACCGAGGACCTAATGCGCGAGCACGGAGTAATCCGGCGCGCCTTGTTGGTGTATTACGAAGTTATTTCCCTGCTGCGGCAGCAGCCGTCGAAGGTAAATGCGGCGGCTCTGCAGCAAACGGCAAAGTTGTTTCGCACGTTCGGCGAGGATTATCACGAGCGTATGCTGGAAGAGCAGCACATCTTTCCCATGGTTCGAAAGCATGGGCCGGAGTTCCAGAAGTATGTTGACACCCTGACCGAGCAGCACAATCGCGGTCGCGAGATCACAGACTATGTTCTTGCCGTAACGAAGGGCGGAAGGATTTCGTCGGTTAATGCCAAACCGCTGGCGAGCGTTTTCGAATCGTTTGTGCTGATGTATGAGAACCACGCAGCACGGGAGGACACGATCGTGTTTCCCGCCTGGAAGAAGAATTTCTCCGACAAGCAGCTGGATGACATTTCAGACCAGTTTGAGGAGATCGAGCACAAAATGTTCGGCAGGGACGGATTCGACGACGCTGAAAAGAAAATCAGCGGCATTGAGAACGAGCTGGGTTTTGGCGATCTGTCCAAATTTACGGCGCCTTCGCCCCCAAGGGTCTAGGGGCATCCCGGAAGACAATGGCGGCGGAACGAATCAAGACAGGTAAGGGTGGAGTGGGCAAGGTGTACTGCGGGTTGGGATGAGCCTGAGGCGGGGAGAATTTGGGAAAAGTGGGAAGCAGTTCTCCTATCCGTGCTTGGAGCGAATCCAAAGGTATGCAAAAAGAAAGAAGAGGCAAGATCCGACAGTGCTAATAGCGAGGGCCGGGATCCAGAACAGGAGGATTCTTACTGGCCTGTTGGCGAGTCGGCTGGCCGCTAAGAATATAGCAAAGAACGCGCCGGCTAGAATCCAGAATAAGGGGCTAGAAGAAGCTTTCCAGAACTGCACCGGCAACTACTCCAAAGCCAGTTTGCCTTTAACTGCTGATTTCTCTCACGCTCGCGATTAATCCCGGTGCCAGCAGTGCAGCGGTGATGGCGGCTATGACGCTGAGAACTTCTCGAATGTACGTCAATGTTGGCCTCCGTCGGACATTTTAACCATTCATGGAGCAATGACCGCCGCGCCATCGATCGAGTCGTTCTTTACGGCTTGCAGGGCTTCGTTCGCCTTTTCCAGTGGGAAGCTCGTTACCTTGGGTTTCAGTTTGACCTCGGCGGCGAGTTGCAGGAAGTCGCGGGCGTCCGCGCGGGTCATGTTGGCGACGCTGCGAATCTGGCGTTCGCCCCAGAGGAGGCGGTCGTAATCAAACTGCGGAATCCGGTCGAGATGTATGGCGTTGATGGCGACAACGCCTCCTTTGCGCAGGCTGGAGAGTGCGGCGACAACGACGTCTCCGCTGGGAGTGAAAGTGACGGCGCGATCGAGTTCAACGGGCGGTTCTTCCTTTTCAGTCCCAACCCAGGTTGCTCCGAGCGATTCGGCGAGCTTGCGATGGGATTCTCCGCGGGTGGAGACATAGACTTCGCAATCCCACGCCTGCAGAACGCCGATGGTGAGGTGCGCGGAGGCGCCGAAGCCGAAGAGCCCGACGCGCTCGCCTTTTTCAACATCCGCAACGCGGAGAGCGCGGAAGCCGATGATGCCGGCACAGAGCAGAGGCGCGGCATGGAGATCGTCCAGCTGGGGAGGGATTGGAAAACAAAAGTCGGCGCGCGCGAGCGCATATTCGGCATAGCCTCCGTCCACGGAGTAGCCGGTGAACGTGGGGAAGTCGCATAGGTTTTCCATATTGCGGCGGCAATAGGTGCAAGTGCCGTCGGTGCCACCGAGCCAGGAGACACCGACGCGGGTGCCCATTGGTAGGTCCCTGGTCAGATTCTCATCTCCTGACGTCGAGCTGCGCTCGGCCTGGACAGGCGAGCCGCCTGTCCCACGCGTTCCAATATCTCCGCCGATGACTTCGCCGACGATCTGGTGTCCGGGGATGACGCGAGGATTGCGCGCCGGCAGTTCACCTTCTACGATGTGCAGGTCGGTGCGGCAGACGCCGCAGGCGAGAACGCGGAGCAAAACGTGGCCGGGCTTGGGGGCGGGAGTTGGAACGTCTTCGATCTGTAGCGGAGATTTCGAGATCAGAGAAGGTGTGGTGAGGACAGCGGCCTTCATGGGTTGATTTTATGCGCTTGGCCGCGGCGCGACTGCGCGTAGTTGGATGTGACACCGAATGAGCCTATTTCAAGCCATTCCGGGCGGTGAAAGTCAGGCAGACAAGTCGCGGCCACTGGCCGACCGCATGCGTCCGCGCACGCTCGATGAATTCGTCGGACAGCAGCACCTGATTGGGCCGGGCAAGCCGTTGCGGGCGCAGATTGAACGCGACGACCTCGGGTCCCTCATCTTCTGGGGCCCGCCCGGCACTGGCAAGACGACGCTAGCGCAGATTATTGCGCGAATGACTCGCGCGGAGTTCATCGAATTCAGCGCGGTGCTCTCGGGAATAAAAGAAATCAAGCAGGTCATGGCTGAGGCCGAACGGGCGCGCCAATACGGCACACGGACCATTGTTTTTGTTGACGAGATTCATCGCTTCAACAAGGCGCAGCAGGACGCTTTCTTGCCTCATGTCGAGAAGGGCAATATCCGGCTGATTGGCGCCACCACAGAGAATCCCTCATTCGAGATCATCTCGGCGCTGCTTTCACGCAGCCGGGTTTATGTGCTGAAGCCGCTCACCGAGGAGCAGATTGTAGACTTGCTCCGGCGAGCACTCTCTGATAGCGAACGCGGTCTGGGTGCGATGAAACTCTCCGCAAGTGATGAGGTACTGAAGCAGATCGCGGCCTATTCGAGCGGAGATGCGCGGAGCGCTTATAACGTGCTGGAAGTGGCGTCGGCGCTGGTTACATCAGCATCAGGCAACGTTGGGACGAGTCAAATTTCCCACCCTCCCCAAAAAACGGGGAAGGGTGGGGCACCCTCAATAGGGACGATTTCAGACAACGAGATTACGACTGACATCGTGCAGGACGCGCTGCAAAGGCGTGTCTTGCTTTACGACAAAGCGGGTGAAGAGCACTACAACCTGATTTCGGCGCTGCATAAGTCCGTCCGCAACAGCGACGCCGATGCGGCGCTGTACTGGCTGGGCCGGATGCTGGAGGCTGGCGAAGATCCGCTTTATATCGCACGCCGAGTAGTGCGCATGGCGGTTGAGGACATTGGCCTTGCGGAACCGAATGCGCTGTCATTGTGCATGGCGGCGCGCGATGCGGTGGATTTCATTGGCATGCCGGAAGGAAATCTGGCGCTGGCGCAAGCAGTCGTGTATCTCGCGGTCGCACCTAAATCGAATGCGCTTTACACCGCCTACGGAGAGGTGCAGGCGGACGTGGAACGAACCGTAGCCGAACCCGTGCCCTTGCACCTGCGAAACGCGCCTACGGGCTTGATGAAACACCTGGGATATGGCCAGGGTTATCAGTATGCGCACAATCTCGATAGCAAAGTCGCCGACATGCAGTGTCTGCCCGACAATCTGAAAGACCGCACCTACTATCAGCCGACCAACGAAGGCGTGGAGAAACGAATTCGCGAACGGCTGGAGGAAATAAGGAAGCAGCACGCGCGAACTCGCAAGCCAGATTCCAACGAGCCGAAAACAGAGTCCTAGTGTAAGCAGTGGTCATCCAATGCATTACGAGGCTGCCATGGCTACCAGTCCCACCATAATTCGTTCTGATCACTCCGCGGTTCGCGATCTGCATGTTGAACAGATCGAGGACTTGATCAAGCTGCAGAAGGCGGCGCAGAAAATCAGCTCAATCCTCGACCTCGACGAGCTGATTGACAAGATCGTCAATGAAGTTGCGCAGTCATTTGGCTGCCTCGAGACCACAATCTATCTGCATGACCAAACGAATGAGGAACTGGTGCTCACGGGAGTTTGCGGCTGCACGGTGCATGGCAAAGGCAGCCGTAAGAAAGTTACAGAGGGGATGACAGGGCATGTGGCGGTTACTGGCAAGATGCACTACGCGCCTGATGTCCGCCAAGATCCGTATTAAAGTCGCGATTCCGCTGCACGTCGAAGGCAAACTGGTTGGCGTGTTTTCGACTTCACACCATGAGCTCGACGCATTTCCTCCCGCGCAGTTGAGGCTGCTGCAATCACTCTGCAAACACATTGCGGTGGCAATTCATAATGCGCGCAGATACGGACAGGAGCGGCAGGAAAGAGAACGCATGACCCGCGAGGCACAGGAAGCGCGGGCGATACAGCAGGCATTGCTTCCGAAAGTTTCTCCATATGTTCCGGGATTCGCCATCTCGGGACTTTCAATTCCGGCGGGTGAAGTCGGAGGCGATTGGTACGACTTCATTCCGTTTGCCGACGGCTGCTGGGGATTGGTCCTGGCTGATGTTTCAGGCAAGGGAACTGCGGCGGCGTTGCTGATGTCGGCTACCCGCGGCATGTTGCGTTCGCTGGCGGTCACGTGCGGCTCGCCGGCGGAAGTTCTTAACAAGCTGAATCGTCTGATGGTCGAAGACTTTCCTCCAGGCCGATTTGTGACGCTCATCTACGCGGTGCTTGACCCGACAAACCGTACGCTGAGGTTTGCCAGCGCAGGACACCTGCCACCTCTCCTGGTGGATGACGCAGGCTCAAGATTTCTTCCGAGCGAACAAGGGACGCCGCTGGGCCTGGTGGCGGGCGAGTTTTCTGAAACGACAGTTGAACTACGGGAGGGATCGCGGCTTCTCTTCTACAGCGATGGCATCACGGAGGCCGCCGCCTGGGGAGATCAGGAATATGGTCCGTGCCGCCTGCAAAACCATTTACTCAACTCTGATGCCACGACCGACAGCATCCTCGCCGATGTTCGCGGTCACGTGAACGGTGCGGGCCTCCAGGACGATGCGACGGTGATTCTGGTGAGAGCGTAAAACGCGATTTCACCACGGAGGCACGGAGGCACCGAGAAAACCAAGAGCACGTTTCTTCATGGGAGCTTTTCTCCGTGCCGGAGCCCGGCCTGAGCGCAGTCGAAGGGTGTCTCCGTGGTGAAATGTTGTTAGTGGTAAAAGGCTCTTAGCGAAACCGAGCCCGGTGTTCTTTCAGAATGCAAAGGTCCATGGCCACGAACATGCTGGTCTTGCGGGCCTTTTCGGCGGCCCCTTCATTGATGACTCCCTCTTGCATCCAAACGGCTGGAATCTTCAGATGGATTGCCTGATCCACGATCTCTTCCACAAATTCTGGGCGACGAAAAATGTTCACAACGTCAATCTTGCCGGGAACGTCAAGAAGTGACGCGTAGGACGTTTCCCCCAGAGCTTCAGAAATCTTCGGATTCACGGGAATAATCTTGTATCCGTGGGCCTGCATGTAAGCGGAGACACCATGGCTGGGGCGCAACGGGCTGTCTGATAGTCCAACGACGGCAATGGTCTTGGTTCGTAGGAGCAATTCGCGAATGGGGTCTGATTTCGGAAGCGAAGTCACCGTTGATATTTTAGCGCGGCGGACGCCGGCTATTTCTTGTTGGCGGCTTCAGACTTCTGCTTGAACATGCGCAAAGCAAGTTTGCGGACCGTGTCCGAGACTTCCTTGTTTCCCGAGAGGTTGCGCAGGTCTTGCACTAGCAGGTTCTTCATAAGGCCGAGGCCGATATCGAGCGGGGTACGGGGATTGGAGACCAGGTTTCGGACGACAGCATAGTTCTTGGCAAAGCGGCGCTTCATGGGAATGGCGCGCAGCACGGCTTCCAGGACATTCCTCTGACTGGCAAACTTTTCGACTTCGCCATCGCTGATCTTCGGCGAATCGAGCACGGCAAGGGCGACGATTTTGGTGCCATCACGGACGAGGATGGAGCGTTCTTCCTTCGTCCCTTTCATGGCCAACTGAATTCGTCCCTTGATGTCGAGCCTGCCAATCTTCTGCAGGACGCTGCCGCGTTTTTCGTCCTCGGGATTCACCAGTTTCTTGGGAAGGCTAGACCTAGGCGCAGGATTTGTCGGGACCGGTGCGACAGGCGCTAGAACGGGACTAGCCGTGGCCGAGGCCGCGGCTGCTTTGGCCTCGACTGCCTCATGAAACTCGTCGTGAATTCCGCCAATGGGCTGGAACGGCTTGTTGCCTTCGGCGGCAATTTCGCTCGCGTGCTCCGTGAAGAACGCGACCAAGGCACTCTCAGTTTCGGGGTCGGAGGCTTCGGTCGAGGTAGGGGCCGACGCAAGCGTACTACTGGAAAGATCCGCAATCGTCTCAACTTTGCCCGGCATGTCTGGGTGTTCGAAGTGCACGGGAATTTCTTGAGCTATTTCCGCGGCTACAGAAGCCTCGACTTGTGCCGGCTTTCCCGTGATCAATTCCTGAACTCTGGCAGCCTGGGCGCCGGTAAGGTCTTTGTTGGAAGCGAGGTCGTTCTGCAACTGGCGCGATTTGCGAATACGCGGGCTGGCCAGCATGAACTCAATCCACTCGCCTTTCAGCGTGGACGCGAGTTCGGCAAACTTGGTTAACGGCACGGACTCGTTTTCCAGCAGCAGGGGAAAGAGTGCGCTCCTGAGATTTCTGGGATCGAGCCAATAGTCGAGGACCTCTTTCGGGGTAGAGGGATCAGTAACGATCATTTTGGCTGAGGCCTCATCCCACGCAGCGAGCGTGAATCGCGCATTCGCGCCGAAAATCTTATTGTGCTCGGCCAGATAAACGAGAATTTCGACCATTTCGTCGGCAGGCAGGCGGAGAGCACCCTTTGATGCCGACATCATATGATGCGACGACAGGGCTGAAGCGCGAATGAGGTCCAACATTCGGGGCATGGCGAGATAGATTTCTATACGGTACAGAATCTCGCACCCCAGCATGACTTTCCAGAGTTTTCAGCGGGAGTAACGTTACCGAAGGAACTGGACACCTGATTGCAGCGATTGCGCTACCCGGGCCCACTATTTGTTGATTGTCATCCCGAAGCTGCGATCCGCAGGAGAGCAGTAGAGGGACCTTACGATTCGAGTGAAGCTTCTCGGACGTGGCCGGGATGGCCGCCGTGACACCACTACTTGCAATTGTGCAACCAGACCCATGCAGTGTGCTATACCGCTGTCCCTCTTACGTCCTTGCGAACCAGCCGCCTCGTAAGGTCCCTCACCCGCCCGTGTACAGCGTGCGCGCTCGGGGTGACAATCATGAGGATGGAGGTGGGCCGGCGCCGGCGCGACGCATGCGGAGATAGGCGCGGATAAAGGGCTGCAGATCGCCATCGATCACGCGATCCACATCTCCAACTTCGGTCTTGGTGCGATGGTCTTTAATGAGCCGATAGGGTTGCAAGACGTAGGAACGGATCTGTGAGCCAAAATCTATGTCGAGTTTGGAGTCCTCGATTTTTCTGGTGGCTTCGCGCTTCTTCTCCATCTCGAATTCGTATAACTTCGATCGCAGCATGCTCATGGCGCGGTCTTTGTTTTTGTGCTGTGACCGTTCGTTCTGGCAGGCGGCGACAAGTCCGGTCGGAATGTGCGTAATGCGCACGGCAGAATCGGTTGTGTTCACATGCTGCCCGCCTTTGCCGCTAGAACGGTAAGTATCAATGCGGAGATCTTCCGGCTTGATGACGACTTCGATGGATTCGTCAATCTCAGGCGAAACGTAAACGCTGGCGAAAGAAGTGTGGCGGCGCTTTGCCTGATCAAACGGCGAAATCCGGACGAGTCGGTGCACGCCGATCTCGCTGGTCAGAAGGCCGTACGCATATTCGCCGTTCACGCCGAACGTTGCAGATTTGATCCCTGCTTCTTCGCCCGGCTGGTAGTCATAGAGCACGGTTTGAAATCCCTGACGCTCGGCCCAGCGCAGGTACATGCGCATGAGCATCTCCGCCCAATCTTGCGACTCGGTGCCGCCTGCGCCGGGATGGATGGTTACGATGGCATTGCGCGGATCGTTATCACCGGAGAGCAGGGTCTCGGTCTCGAGCTGATCAACTCTCGCACGCAGAGAATCAATCTCGCGGCGAAGGTCGGTTTCAACGTTCTCGCCTTCTTTCGCGAGATCGAAATAGGCGGAGATGTCTTCCGTGCGCCGAATGAGGTCGGCCTCGTGCGAGAGCAGGCCCTCGAGGCGTTTTTTCTCACGCATCACCTGCTGCGATCTCTGCGGATTCGACCAAAGATTGGGTTCGGCGGCCTGTTTGTCTATTTCGACGAGTTGTGGACGGAGCTTGCCGGCGTCAAAGGTACTCCCGGAGTTCGCGGACCTTTTGCTGCAAAGCTGAATATTCCTGCTCGAGTTCCTGAATCATGCTGTGGGTCTGCCTTTTCTGGAAGTGAATGAAGCAATGATCGCCCCTATAGAAATTATCGCACATGCATATGCCAGCCAATCGCTGTGACGGCTGTAGAACGTGGTACTGCCTTCGAGCGCGTACGACGCGACGAGTGCAGTGCGAGTCTTGCGCGGCACGCTCTGCACAACTCGGCCATAGGGATCAATTGCTGCTGTCACGCCGGTGTTGGTATCGCGTAGAAGCCAACGACCATTTTCGACGGCGCGCATGCGTGCCTGTTTCAAGTGCTGGGCATAGGCGCCGCTGTCCCCGTACCATCCATCATTCGAAGTATTTACGAATACTTGCGCACCTTGCTTCGCGAATCGTCGGACTTCGTCCGGGAAAATCGATTCGTAGCAGATGAAGATCCCAACCTTCTCATCGCCGGCTTGCAACGGATCGCGCGAAGTTCCTCGGGAAAAATCTCCGACTTCTTTGGTTAATCCGCCGGCAAAGCCGAGCACGCTTTTGAAGGGAACATATTCGCCGAACGGAACCAGATGGATCTTGTCATAGCGCCCGTCCCAACTGCCATCGGGGGCGACCAGCGCCGCAGAATTAAAAATATGCGTTGGCCGCTGCTGAGACATTTCCGCGTTCTGGATACCTATGCTTCCGGCGACGACAGACGCATGTGCCTTGATTGCGAGTTCGCTTATCGCATTGCGGAATAGCGGATCACCGGTATAAAACGGCGCGGGAGATTCCGGCCATACGACCAGATTCACCGGCTTTCCTGCCGCAGCACTCAGCGTGATCCGGCTTAAATCGGTGAGGGTGTCGTCAAAATATTGCCGGGTCCAATCCGCTCCTTCGAGCACCGGCACGTTTTCCTGCACAAGAACCGCAGTGTGATCGGTGCCAAGTTTCGGCGCCGGCACAAGGCGCGCAGCCTGCAGCAAGCAGGCCGCAATGATTGAGACCAGTAAAAGATTGCGCCGCCGGTTTCGCGGTACGACGAAGGCGGCAGCAACCGCCGTATTCACGACTACGATCTCGAAAGAAATTCCGTATACACCGGTATAGGTGGCAACGCGCGCCAGCGGAATATTGTCCACCTGCGCCGTGCCGAGTAGGTCCCACGGAAATCCGGTGATGCGGGTGCGCGCAAGCTCGACCGCGACCCAGAGGAACGGCGCCATCAGCAGAGCCAGTCGCTGAGATTTTCTTGCCAGCAGGCTGACAACCAGCCCGAACGCGCCGTGATACAGCCCAAGATAAAGACAGAACAGAATCAGGAGACCAGTGGCGCCTAACGTACCGATGCCGCCATACTGCTTCATGGTGTTGAACACCCAATAGCAGGTCCCGCCATACCAGAGGATGCCGCACACGTAGCCCAGCAGAAATCCTTCGAGTGGAGTCGCCGGAAGCAGCTTTTCTGCACCTTGGAGTTGCAGCACGTGCGGGCGGCGGGCGCGCAGAATCGCAATCAGTAGTGGGGCGATAGCGAACCAGCTCAGTATGTACACGTCAGCGAGCGGGAAGATTACGATCTGCAGAATGGCGGAGAGGATCGCCAGGAACCATGCGCGTCGTTCGATACCGAGCATTGATGGAAAGAATATCAGGGCTACGCGCTCACGTTGGGGCTCCGTAAATCCTCTATCGTGGTGTCATCCCGAACTTGCCCTTCCAAAGGAGGGCGGGAGAGGGACCTAACGTCAATTTGGGACAGGGATGCAGTCTGGCTACGCTGGCTCATGCGCATGCGGTGTGTCAGATCCTCTTTTTGTTCGGGGTAGATCCATGCGGCATCGTAAGGTTCCTCTCTCGTCCGCTTTCAGCGTGCGAGTTCGGGGTGACAGTCGTATGAGGAGAATTGAGAGCTCAATCTTTTCGTCCAAGCTTCGCCAACGCAGCAAGACTTCTTAAATATTCGCGCAAGGGTTTCGCTGGGGTTCCCCAGAACGCGACGCCGTTTCCCCGAAGGATCTTTTTTGGCAGCACGCCAGCTTGGCCACCGAGCATCACGCCTTCCCCGATGTGTGCATGCTCGCCCATGCCAACTTGACCGCCGATCACAACATTGTTTTCGATAGCGATGCTCCCGGAGAATCCTGCCTGGGCCGCAATGATGACGTTCTCGCCGATCTGGCAGTTGTGGCCGATGTGGACCAGGTTGTCTATCTTCGTGCCGCGGCCGATGCGGGTGGTCTCAAGCGCGCCGCGGTCTATGGCAGTGTTCGCACCGATTTCGACGTCGTCTTCGATGACCAAGTTTTCGATTTGCGGGAATTTTTCATGCCGCCCGGTAGCGGGATCGCGCACGTACCCGAACCCATCGCTGCCGAGAACCGCGCCAGCGTGGACGATCACGCGATTGCCGATGTGAGTGCCGGGATAGATGGTGACATTGGGATATATTTCGCAGTCGTCTCCGATCGTTGCAGCTTTGCCGATCACGCATCCTGCGCCGATCCAGGTACGTTCTCCGACAACTACGTCTTCTTGCAAGACCGCACGAGCGTCGATGGCGACGCCTTCGCCGAGATCGGCGGATGGATGGACCACTGCGGCTGGATGGATTCCGTGTGCAGGCTTGTTGTGCGAGTGCAGCAGCTTCGCCACGCGCGCGAATGCGAGCCGGGGATTCGCCGCGATCAGCAGTGGCTTTGACGAGTCGGCGTCTTCTGCGAACGCTCCAGCGATCACGGCGGCGGCTTTCGACTGAAGCGCTGATGCCAAATGCTTTTCGTCCTCAACAAACACGAGATCGCTGTCGTTAGCCGAGGCAATGCTTGCGGCGCCGCTGATCTCAATTCGTTCATCGCCAACAACACGCGCCCCGACTGCGTGAGCGATCTCGCTCAGTCCCCGCCTCATGGCACCTGTTTTATACGTTTGCGATGGGAAAAGAAAGCGATCCACCGAATGTTGCACGATTTGTCATCCCGAACTCGCGCACTGAAAGAGCGCGAGAGAGGGACCTTACGTCACCAGGCGACTAACCATGTGGCTTGGCGGCGCGAGGTTAAATCCCGTATCCATCCCGCGCGCGTCTTTGCCAGCGGATCAGGATCGTAAGGCCCCTCTCCTGCAATTCCTGCGGATCGCCGGTTCGGGATGACATGGTGTTGAGAGAATGAGGAAGACCTCCTACGAGCGCTTCTAAAAGGCCCTGGCCTTTCAACCATGGCACACAGGGACGCATAACTTTACAATCGAAGTGTGGAGAAGAAAATCTTCTGGATTGTGTTCATCCTGCTTGGCCTGGTCGCAGATTTCGTGCTGCCGCTCTGGTGGGGGCTGGTCGCGACGATTCCAATCGCGGTGGTCAGCTGGTGGGTGGCGTACCGGAGTGAGTGGTTCTGAAACTGCTCTAAGGCAAAAACCTGCAATTTAAAATCTGAAGTCTGCAATCTGAAATCCATGACGCCTGACGTTCAAACTCAAGCCGCCAAAGCTCAGGCGTTCCGCGACATGCATCACGGACAAAAGATTCTCGTGCTGCCGAATGCCTGGGACGTCGCCAGCGCCCGCATGTTCGAGCACGCCGGAGCAGCGGCGATTGCTACGACCAGCGCAGGCGTTGCATTTACCCTCGGTTATCCCGATGGACAGAAGATTTCGCGCGAGGAAATGCTGGGTGCGGTGGAGAGAATCGCCGCGAAAGTGACTGTCCCGGTCACGGCGGACGTCGAATCCGGATACGGAGACCGGGCGGAGGACGCCGCGCAAACGGCAAAGGCTGCGCTTGAAGCTGGCGCGGTCGGCTTGAATCTGGAAGACGCAACCCACGGTTCTCAGAAGCAGCTGGCGGATCTATCGCTGCAACTCGAAAAAATCACAGCTATGCGAGAAACGGGGCAGAGCCTGAGCGTGCCGTTAGTGTTGAATGCTCGAACGGACGTGTATTTACTTGAAGTCGGCAAGCCGGAGAGTCGCTACGATGAGGCGATTCGCCGGCTCGCCGCGTTTCGGGATGCCGGCGTTGATTGCCTGTTCATACCGGGGCTTCGCGATGTTGAGACAATTGCCCGGTTGGTTCGAGACCTTGGGCATCCTGTAAATATCCTGGCTGGGCCGGGGTCGCCTTCCATACCGGAGTTGCAGAAGATCGGTGTGGCGCGTGTGAGCCTGGGCTCATCGCCAATGCGGGCGACGCTTGGGCTGGCACGCAGAATCGCGCACGAAGTGCTCACCACCGGAACGTACGAAAGCTTGGAGGGCGCGCCTTCACATGCGGAAGTAAACCGGATGATGACGGAGTAGAGATTTGGTGAGCGCGGCGCCCCCCGCATCCGTTCCTGCACTGCCTGAGATGTACCATTAATCCGTGCACAGGCTGGCCCAGACGACGCTTCAATTCATTCACAAGCACGATCTGCTGCGGCCGGGAGACCGCGTCGGCATTGCTGTCTCCGGCGGGGCCGATTCAGTGGCGCTGCTGCGGCTGATGCTGGAATTGCGGCAGGAAATCGGGATCGTCGTTTCTGTTGTTCACCTCAATCACAAGTTAAGAGGCGCGGACTCGGATGCAGATGAAGAGTTCGTGCGTGAGCTGACCGAAGGCCATCGCTTTGAGCTGATTTCCGAAACTCGCGACGTAAAAGCATTCGCGACGCAAAAGAAGGTTGGTATCGAGGCCGCCGCCCGCGAGCTGAGATATCAGTTGTTCGCAAGGCTCTTGGCAAGCGGAGCATGCGACAGGATTGCGACCGCGCACACGCTTGATGATCAGGCGGAAACATTGCTGCTGAAACTGGCACGGGGCGCGGGAACACGGGGATTGGCGGGAATTTACCCGAAGTTAGCTCTCAGCAAACCAGCAACGGCTCGCGGTCAAGCAATTGTCCGGCCCCTGTTGGCGACCCGCCGGCAAGATCTGCGGGCCTACCTGACTGAAATCGGCCAGGCCTGGCGCGAGGACTCCAGCAATCGCGACTTGCGGCACACGCGCAACCGCATCCGGCACGGCATTCTGCCGCGGTTTGAGCGGCACGTGAATCCGTCGATCCACGATGCGCTTGCCGAAACAGCGGAAACTGCCCGAGGAGAGGAGGAGTACTGGGCGGAGGAGATCGCCCGGTTGCTGCCTCAGGTCTGGCAAAGCAATGGTGCCCTCAACTGCGCACAACTTGAGGCTTTCCCGTTGGCCCTTCGGCGAAGACTGGTGCGGGCAGCTGGGGAGTCCCTGGGCTTGGCGATGGAATTCCGGCATGTCGAAGAAGTCCTCACTCTGAGGCCAGAAAGTAGTGCGTCTTTGCCGCAAGGCTGGCTAGCGATCCGCAACTGTAATGTGATCGGATTTCACGAATCGGACGAGAAAGCGTCCGACTACCACTATGTGCTTTCTGTGCCGGGCAAAGTGGCGATTCTCGAATCGCAGCTTAAAGTGGAGGCCGTGCTGGTAAACGACGCGGATCGTCGCGAGGATATGTTGGAATCCAGTTTCGCGCAGCGTGAACTCGTGGTGCGCAACTGGCGGCCCGGAGAGCGGTTCTGGCCCGCGCACACCAAAGAACCCAGAAAGATCAAGGAATTGTTGCAGGATAGGCACATCACCGGCGACGAAAAGAGAGGCTGGCCGGTGATCGCGAGCGGGGACGGAGTGGTGTGGATGCGTGGCTTCGGTGTCCGGCGCGATTTTCGCGCGAAAAACGGTAGGGGAATTCTGATTCGGGAGAGTCCGATAGATCAGGAATGACATCCCGCTCGCTCAGGTTAGGCACGGACGACCTGCGAGTTGCCCTGCGGCGCACAATCTGCGCAACATGCATCGAACAATTAGACTGAATCACAGAGTTGCGATGCTTGACATTCCGATCCCGGGCTCCTCACGGTGGCGCTTCCAAACGGCGATGATTCTCGCCGTAGCAGCGGACGCCCTACAGGTTTTTGTCTTGCCGTTATTCGCTGGAGGCGCATTGTCGCCTGCTGATGATTTGCTTGATCTGGGAGTCGCAGCCGTATTGGTGCGGTTGCTGGGCTGGCACTGGGAGTTCTTGCCGGCGTTCGCTGGCGAACTTGTGCCGGGTCTTGATTTGGTTCCGTTTTGGACGTTTGCAGTTGCGAATGTGTATCGCAAATGGAAGCAAACGGCAATCACCGAAGAAGAAACTCGCCATGAGCATCGGGTGGTCGAAGGCGAGTACAAATCTTCTTAGACTCTGGGTGTAGTGCTCACTGTTGTGAAAACTCAATGAGATAATGCCTGATTTCGTCAACGGTCGCCACCGACCAGCAATCCATTTACCATGCCAGTCTCCGAATTGGGTGATCAAGCTTGAAACCACTAGGCTTGGGTGCGCTGTTCGCAGTACTGGCGTCGGCCGCGATTGCGGTCGGATCCGCACCAAATGAGACGATCCAACGGAACAGCGTAGACGCCAGGGTCAATCGGATAGTCAACGGACTCTCTCCCCGCGGCAATTGTCAAGGGACAGGCGCTGCCTTCAATGACGCTTGCGGATCGCATGACGTTCTATCACGTACCCGGCGTTAGCGTCGCCTTTTTCGATCACGGAAAAATTGAGTGGGCACGTGCATACGGTTTCGCCGACGTTTCCGGACGAAAGCCAGTCACCCCAAAACGCTGTTTCAGGCGGCGTCCGTAAGCAAGACCTTAACTGCATTTGCTGCGCTGCGGCTTGTGCAGCAGGGGAAACTGAAACTCGATGATGACGTGAATACTAAACTGCTTTCCTGGAAGGTGCCGGACAACGCCTTCACGAGAACTACGAAAGTGACCCTGCGGCGTCTGTTGAGCCACACAGCAGGGCTCTCGGTCGGTGGATTTGCCGGGTACAAAGCGGGCGAACCGCTGCCTACAGAGGTGCAAATTCTGAATGGAGAGAAACCTGCAAACAACGAAGCTGTGCGCGTGATTAGCGAACCGGGAAAACAGTTCCGCTACTCTGGGGGAGGTTATGTAATTGTGCAACGGCTTCTGACGGATGTGACGGGGCAATCTTTTCCCGCACTGATGAACGACCTCGTGTTCAAGCCACTGGCTATATCCCGTAGTACGTTCGCGCAGCCCCTTCCCAAAGACCTGTGGTCGGATGCCGCACAGCCTTACGATGTTAACGGTCAGCCTGTGTCGGGAGGCTGGTTTATTGACCCTGAAATGTCCGCTGCTGGCCTGTGGACGACACCATCCGATCTTGCAAGGATCGCAATCGAAATAGAAAAAGCATCGGCAGGAGAATCGCGGCTCTTATCGGCTGCTCTGGCGAAAGAGATGCTCGCTTACCAGAGCGATGAGGTCTACGGATTGGGAGTCGCTTTAGGTGAGCGCGGGCATCCGCCCAAGTTCGGGCATTCCGGGGCTAACGGAGGATACAAATGCCTCTTTGAAGACTATCCGGAGATCGGGCAAGGAGTCGTGTTCATGACGAACGGCGATAGCGGACTGCGCCTGATCGGAGAGATTCAACGCGTTGTTGCGCAAGAATACGATTGGCCCGATGGCCGCGTGGAAGAACACACCCTTACGAAGATAGCTCCTGCTGTCCTCCAGGCGTACACGGGGGTGTACCTTTTCCAAGGTCTCTTCAAGTTCGTAATTACGCGAGACAACGGGAAGCTATATGTGCAATATCCCCCGTTTGGAGACAAGCCTCAGGAGTTGTTTCCGGAGTCAGATACTAGTTTCTTCATGACCGCCCAACCTGTCGTAATTACCTTCCAACGGGAGGGCGACGGATCAATAAGGAAGGCTAAGGTACGAAATGGTCCGGAGCAATTGGACGGGAGAAGATCTCAAAAGATCCTCAGTAAAATGCTTTCCGATCATTCTTGAAAAATATCGCCAAATCACTTAGTGAGGGCCTGCGGATTTTGCTGTTCCAAGCACCCCGATTCGTCCTCGGACAGTCAATCCACTGAGGCCCTGCAGGGATAGGTGTCCAGAGGAGGCATTCGCCCTGCACTTCCGCCGTGTGACCTAAGTTATTTCAGCGAATCTTCAACTTTTTTGATGGACAGGGGTAGAATAGGCCAGCGGCATTTCGTCAATCGAAATTTCGCTACGAGCATCTAATTTGATGAGAGAGTAGGTCCTCCTCCGCCGCTCCCGCCCGACGCAAGACTTCTGGCGTGATGGCTGCACAGGCTGGGCGGATGTTCTCAGGAGCTTTTCAGTGAATTCAACGGTCAAAACGATCATTTTTTGGGTGGTAATTTTGTTCGCCGCAGTGGCGTTGTGGCAAGTGGTGAAGAACGCGAACTCGGCGCAGAAGGTGCAGGAAATCAACCTGTCGCAGTTCATGGCGGATGTTGATCAGGGAGCGGTCAAAGAGATCAACGTGACCGGCATGGAGGTGAAGGGCAAAAAGAGCGACGGTTCAGCCTTTCACACCACTGCACCCACCACCTATTTCACTCCCGAAATGATCAAGGCTCTGAGGGAAAAAGGGGTCGCCGCGAGTTTCCAGGACGTCGGTAACAGCAGTTGGGGATGGCTGATCAACCTCTTTGCGCCATTAGCGCTGCTTGCGGCGCTTTGGTACTTCATGATCCGCCAGATGCAGACCGGCGGAAACAAGGCGCTGTCGTTTGGGAAGAGCCGGGCGCGATTGCTCTCCATGCAGCAAAAGAAGGTGACGTTTAAAGACGTTGCCGGAGTAGATGAAGCCAAGGAAGAGCTTAAGGAAATCATTGAGTTTCTGCGCGAGGCGCAGAAATTCCAGAAACTCGGCGGACGCATTCCCAAGGGTGTGCTGCTGGTCGGACCTCCCGGAACCGGCAAGACCTTGCTGGCTCGGGCGGTTGCTGGCGAGGCTAACGTTCCGTTTTTTTCCATCTCCGGCTCCGATTTCGTAGAGATGTTTGTTGGCGTAGGCGCTTCGCGGGTCCGCGACCTGTTTGAGCAAGGCAAGAAGAACGCTCCTTGCATCATCTTCATCGACGAAATTGACGCCGTGGGACGGCATCGTGGTGCAGGTCTTGGCGGCGGACACGACGAGCGCGAGCAAACGCTGAACCAACTGCTGGTTGAGATGGATGGATTCGAATCGAACGAAGGCGTCATCCTGATGGCAGCGACGAACCGTCCGGACGTGCTTGATCCGGCGTTGCTGCGACCGGGGCGCTTTGACCGCCGTGTGGTCGTGAATCGTCCAGATGTACGCGGTCGCGAGGAAATTCTGCGGGTGCACACACGCAAGATTCCTTTGGCAGATGATGTTGACCTTTTCGTGCTTGGGCGCGGTACGCCGGGATTCTCCGGCGCCGACTTGGCCAACATGGTTAACGAAGCGGCATTGGCTGCGGCACGCCAGAACCGCAAGGCCGTGCTGCAATACGATTTCGAGCTGGCCAAAGACAAAGTGCTGATGGGAGTGGAACGGAAGTCGCTGCTTCTTTCGGACGAGGAAAAGAAGAACACTGCGTATCACGAAGCCGGCCATGCGCTGGTGGCGGCGAAGCTGCCGCATTCCGATCCTTTGCATAAGGTCACGATCATTCCGCGCGGCATGGCGCTCGGCGTGACCATGCAGTTGCCGATTGACGATCGCTACACCTATTACAAGAACTATTTGGAAACGCAGATTGCCATCATGATGGGCGGGCGATTGGCCGAAGAGCTCTTCATGGGCCAGATGAGCACTGGCGCGGGCAATGACATTGAGCGCGCCACTGAACTGGCTCGCAAGATGGTTTGCGAGTGGGGTATGAGTGATCTTGGTCCGCTGACGTTCGGCAAGAAAGAAGAACAGATATTCCTTGGCCGGGAGATCAATCAACATCGCGACTACAGCGAAGATACTGCCATCAAGATCGACCAGGAAGTCCGCAAGATAGTCAACAACGGTTATGCGGCTGCCAAGGACATTCTCTCGAACAACAGAGAAGCTCTGGTGAGGATTGCGTTGGCCCTGATCGAACGCGAAGTGCTGGACGCTGCCGATATCAAGCTGCTCATGGAAGGCAAGGAACTGCCAAAGATCATTCCGCCGCCGAAGGCTGACGATGGAGTGCAGCAGGTGCTGAAGCCCGAACCAGGCCGCGCAGGACTGAAGGGCGGAGAGCATCCGGCACCCGCGTAGATTACGCTTCAGCGGCGACTATTTAAGACTTGGGCGGCCCAATCGGGTCGCCCAAATTGTTTGTAAGTTACGGTAGGCGGCTACTTACCGAATCTTCCTTGGCGCCGCGCGGAAAGCCGCATTTGATTTCGGCACAACCAGCGCCCTCTCTCCAGCCGAGCTGTTATGTCCCTGCGCCGCCGCTACATCCAATCCAGCCTGCGTCGTGTAGATTGCCTCATCGAGCGTTGATCCCGAATTTGCTTTTCCCAGCGCAAACATGCCGTACGCCTTGCCGTTGGCGAATGAAGTCGCGATATAGTCGGCAACCATTTGGCCGGAAAAAGTCGAAGGCAGCCAGCCCAGCGACATCGGTCCCGCTATCGGCGTGGCCGTGCTCCACGTGTTGCCGCCATCGAGCGAGGAAATGAATCCCACGTCGAGCGCGCATGTGGGTAGTAATAAGTGAGTCCCAAATGAGCCGTTGCGCCGCTGGTTGCGGGATCAATGCCGAGCCCAGGAATGAAGTGATCAACTGTACTGGCGAGGGCATCGATCGGAATTCTCGCGGGGACTGTCCAGGTCACACCATCCGCCGAAGTGCTCATGACCAAATCATTCGACGAGCAGCCAGTCCGGAAACTGCAATCCTGCCAGACAACATAAACGTTGCCCGCCGCGTCCATCGCCGCTGAAGGCAAGGCGTCACTGCGTAACCCGCCCGCGACCAGATGATCATTCACTTGCGCAACGACGACGGGCGCACTCCAACTCACACCGCCGTCGGAGGAACTAAACGATTCGATAAATGGCGCATTAGCCAGATACGGCACAACCACGGTCCCGTTCGGTTGTACCAGCGGTTCACCGCCGAGCCCATCAGCGTTTCCTGCGGTGCTCACGGGCGCTGACCACGTCAGACCGCCATCAGTTGACGCACTCATGAAGAGTAGATTTCCGTTCCCGTTGTCGTCCCACTCCGCATAGCAATGGCCGTAGAACGGACTCGTCGCCGTGTTGTCGCAGGTGATCCAATCCTTGTCCAGGTCGGCACCGTTGGCAACAATAATAGGATTGCTCCATGATGCGCCACCGTCGGTCGAACGGTTGACGGCAACTTGGATATTCGCTGCGGAGATCGGCAGCGACGAAATCATCCACACCGCGTGCGCCGCGTCGTAAATCACGGCCGTGTCGCTGACAGCCGAATTTGTCCCCGAACATTCAAACGTGGTGAGCCCAGGCAGCATGCCGCTTTGCCAGGTCACTCCACCATCGTTCGAGATCGCAAAACCAATGTCGGAGGCCCCGCCGCCGGATATTCGTCCGACTTGGAACGCGGCAACGATGGTTTGCCCCCATGCGTAACTATCTGGCTCAACCTCGGTCGCGTGCTGACTTGTCGAGTTGGTGAATGTGTCTGTACTCAATTTCACCAACGGCACGATTGCCGGGGTGGAAGTAAAGGGTTGGCCGGGATGGGTGCTCGAAGTGCACTCTCGCGAAGGTGGAACTTGAGTAGGGCCGGATGAGTCCGAGCCGCACTGGACGGAGAACAAAACCAAGCCCCACAGCGAAACTGCAGAAATACCCCTGAAGACGGACTTCACCCGGACCTCCCCTTTAACCTGACGAACCTTCCGACAACTATTCGACAAGCTAACCAGAAAGGGAGGGTTGGTCAATAACATTTAGATCGCTGGAATCGGGATCGTTAGACCTGCGCGGGTTCAGTGGTTCTCGCCCTCGTACGGCATGGACCTTACTACATTCTCTTGCGCGTTCACTGCCTGCCAGCGCCCGTCGCGATAGACAAACACGTCGGTGAACATCGTGCGATCCAGTTTTTTGCCACTGGCGTCAGTTGCGACGACAGAGCCGTTCGCGATTCCGACATCTCCGTAGAGCCGAACATTCAGCTTGTCGAATTTCGTGCGTCTGTCTTTCGGCTCGGGATGCTTGACCGCCCAATCAATGTGCTCTTGTTTATTGAGAAGGTGGTCCACGGGTACAACATGTATGAAATCCGACGCCAGAATCCGGTCAAGCAGGGCCGCATCGTGCTCTGCATGCAGCCATTGTTGTTCGAGTGCAATTATGGTTTGGCGGTCTTTTTCGCTGTCGCGGGCCGACTGTGCCGCAGCGAAACTGAGGAACAGAAAGGGCATGATAACTATGCAGCCTTGAAACGACACATTGGATCCTCCTGCTTGCGCGTCCATTCTATCTTGACAATGTGGCACATAATGTGTCACATTCTTAATATGCCTTCAGTAAACATGCGTCAGCTTCGGGACACCAAGCGTCTGAAAGCATGGCTCCGCGCCGGAAAGACCATCGAACTCTGTGACCGCAACAAGCGAATCGGACGCATTGTGCCCGACAAGGAAGAACAAGCCCCCGCAAAATGGCCCGATTTCGAAGCCCGCGCCAAGAAGGTTTTCGGAAACCGCATTCTGCCTGGAGCCGACCTCGTAATCGAGGAGCGCGGACGTTATTGACGATTTATGCAGACTCAAGCTTTGTCGTCTCTTTGTATGTAACGGATTCCCACTCCGTCAGCTCCCGGCAGCGCGTCCAGACTGTCTCGCGCGTTTGGTGGACTCCTCTTCACGGGGCCGAATGGGCGCACGCTGTCGCCCAGCACGTGTTTCGCGGATCGCTGAGTCTGGACGAAGAACAGGAAGTGTACTGCCAATTAAAAGACGACAAACTCGGCGCTCTGTGGCGTGAAACGCAAATGCCCGAGAACGCGTTCGATCTCTGCGCCGATCTTGCCCGCCGATATGGTCCGAGACTCGGCGTGCGCACCCTCGACAGCTTGCACGTGGCTTGCGCTTTGGAACTCAAAGCCGAACGCTTCTGGACATTTGATGAGAGGCAGGCCAAGCTGGCGAAGGCGGAAGGGCTGAAAACCTCCTGACTTCAAACTGTGTCCTCGGAGCGAAGTTAGATGATGAGCTTGCGAATTATCCAGCGAAGTCGAGGAACCTGCTCACATCTGCCTGCGCCACTTTGGCCTTCTCGATAATGTTTGCGTCCAGGTGACAGTGCTTCAGCGCGTTGGCTTGACTATCCGGACTTTCCGCTCGGTTGCAACAACGAAACATCCTGCCCATTCATCGATGTTCTCAGTCTGGAATACATTCTCCACGCAAGCGATAAGACTGCGTCGGCTGGGCGAATGTAAGCGAACCAGCAAAATGCTCGCATGGGATCCAGGAGCGAACTGGCGGGCATCAGAGAAATCTAGATCCTGAATGATCAGGAATCTGGATCCCGCCTGCGTCGCTTCCCACACATCTAGATCGGCACGTCCCGTGAGACCTTCGCTGGAGGTGGTGTGCACATCGTGTCCGAGATTCTCCAATGAACTAGCAAGCTGCAAGGGCAGATTCTCGTCCAGCTTGATTTTCATCGAAAATCAGGAACAGCGGGAGTAGGCAGGTCTTCTTCAGCGGATGCTGCAGCGAAGGCAATCACCGCTTGAATGTCCTCAGGCGTCAAGCTGGGGAAATCCGCCAGAATCTTTTCCGCAGTGTCCCCGTCGGCCAGACTCGCAAGGACAGTCCGGAGTGTGACCCGCGTCCCCTTAAAGACGGGTTCCCCATTGCAGATCTGGCGGTCGCGGACGATTCGTCCATCCAGGCGGTCAGGCATGATGAAGCTATTATACGGTCGCTGCGTTTTTCAAACCTTAGACGCTTTGGGATAGGCGCTCGCTCGATGCTCTGCGAACCCGGAAGTTGCGATCACGCTACAGATATTGCGAATGTGAGAATGGAACAGTACCCGTCCTGCTCTGAGAAGTTCATTGGGTTTTCTGCAGACGATTCGAAAAGTGTTCTCGGATTCTAGATGCACCGTAGCACCCGACTCGCCAAGTCGGTCGAGACAATACTTCCGCTTTTCTTGCGCGACGTGTTCAGGAAATTGGATCGTAAACGATGACTCAACAAATGACACGAGACAATCACTCCTCCTCTTCCTTCACCTCTCCCCGCGCCGCCTTGGCCTTCTCAATAATCTTTTCCTGCAGCTGCGCCGGGACAACGTCGTAATGGTGCATCTCCATGTTGAAGCTGCCGCGGCCCTGGGTCATGGCGGTGAGGTCAACTCCGTAGGTCAGCATCTCCGACATTGGCGCCTCGGCCCTCACGACGGTATTGCCACCCTTGTTGTCCATTCCCTGAATGCGGCCGCGGCGGCTATTGAGGTCGCCCATAATTGAGCCGGCGAATTCGTCCGGCACAGTGATTTCGACCACCATAACCGGCTCCAGCAGTGTCGGCTTAGCCTGCTCCATGGCTTTCTTGAACGCAATCCGCCCTGCCATTTGGAATGACAGATCGTTCGAGTCCACGTCGTGGTATGAGCCGTCGTAAAGCACGACTCGGAAATCAACCATAGGAAACCCAGCCAGGTACCCACGTGCGGCTGCGTCTTTGATTCCCTTTTCAACGGCAGGAATATAGTTTCTGGGAATCGCCCCGCCGAAAATGTCGTTGACAAATTCAAATTCCGAGCCGCGCGGTAATGGCTCTACTTTGATCTTGCAATCGCCGTATTGGCCATGGCCTCCGGTCTGCTTCTTGTGTCGCCCCTGCACGTCGGCGCGACCACGAATGGTCTCGCGATAAGGGACCTTAGGCGCTTTCAGCACGACTTCTGTGTGGTATCGTTTCTTTAATTTCGCGACCACAACTTCGATGTGCTGCTGCCCGTTTCCCGCGATGAGAAATTCTTGCGTCTGCGGATCGCGGAAGAATCGCAGCATGGCGTCCTCTTCCATCAACTTGTGGATGCCCGGTCCCAGCTTGTCCTCGTCCGCCCGACTCTTGGGCTCAATCGCAAACGTAATCGCTGGATCACGGAACTTCACCTTCGGATACTGAATAGGGGCCGACTTATCGCCCAGTGTGTCCCCAGTGAAAGTTTCTTTTAACTTGGCCACTGACCCAATATCGCCGGCGTGCAGTTCATTCACGGGCACAGCCGCTTTTCCCTGCATGATAGAAATATGCGCGAGCTTCTCCTGCGAACTGCGCGGATAATTCATCAGCGAAACATCATTCTTCAGCACGCCCGAGAAAACTTTGAAGTACGAAATGCGTCCAGCGAAAGGATCAGACACCGTCTTAAAAACGTAGAGTGAAACCGGCTCCGAGTCAGATTCTTTGCGCGCCGGCGGCTCGCCGTTCCCCGAAGTAACTTCGCCGCGCACCACGTCGTGCTCGACTGCGGTGGGAGTGAATTCGACAATGAAGTCCATCAGACGGTCGGCGCTGACGTTGCCCAGCCCGGATGCAAACAGCACAGGAAAAATCTTGTCTTCGCGAATGGCGTTGTGCAGGGCCGGAATCAGGTGTTCCTCGGGAATCGTGCCCTTGTCGAAGAACTCTTCCATCAGCGCGTCATCACCTTCGGCGATCATTTCCACCAATTTCTCGTGCGCTGCCTGCGCCGCATCTTTCATATTCGCGGGGATCTCGCCTTCTTTACCTTTGCCGTTTCCGCCGAGCTCGTAGGTGTATGCCTTCATGCGGACCAGATCCACCACGCCCGACAAACTCTTCTCTTTCCCGATCGGCAGCTCGAGAGGAATCACATTGCGGCCGAATGCGTTCGCCAAAGACTCCAGCACGCGCTCGGCATCGGCGCGCTCCCGGTCCATGCGGCTGGCGACAATCACGCGTGGCAGATTGCGCTCATCGCAATAGCCCCACACGCGTTCGGTCATAACTTCCACCCCCGCCACGCCGTCCACCACTACGAGCGCAGCATCCACGACCGGCAGCACCATCTGCGCCTCGTGGATAAACATGTTGAAGCCGGGAGTGTCGAGGAAATTAATCTTGGTGTTGCCCCACTCCCCATATGCGAGGCCGGCAGAAATGGACATCTTGCGAGAGATCTCTTCTTCGTCGTAGTCGGTGGTTGCGCTGCCGTCGTCCACGCGTCCCAGCCGCTGGGTTGCGCCCGCGGTATAGAGCATGGCCGAGATCAACGATGTCTTGCCGGCATGCCCATGCCCCACTAGAGCGACATTCCTAACGTTTTCGCCTGTATACACTTTCACGGGTTCTCCTCCGAGCGAAGCCACGAATCTAACACAGCTGAAATTGCAGGCTCAACTCAGGAGGGCGGGCGTTGGGGCCTAGCACAGGACATGTGGGGACGGCCGCCCTCAGCCGTCGGGTCGAGCTAAGCTCGACGGGAAGTCATGAGCGCTATGCTTGACTCCGCATGCACCGCCTGATCGCCAGGCTTTTACTGTATATTGTTGCGCTCGGCATCTTTCAGCCGCTGCTGGAAGCCTTCTCCGCCGAGCCGCCACACGCCTGCTGCCTGCGGCGTTTGCACGCGCACACAGATCAGCCGTTACAGCTTCGCGATGCAAACAAGCCGAACGGCAACTGCTGTCCCCTGCTGACCACCCCGCACACAGCACAGGTCAAGTCTGGAGAAAATAGCGTAGCAATTCCACACGCTTCGGAATTGGTTTTTGCTGTGATTAATGTCAGCCCTGGGCAAGGATTCGACTCTCACAATTCCTCACGAGCACCTCCTGCCTTCACTCTGTAATCGGTTTTCTCTGCGCAGTCTCCGCGCACTCTGCGGTTAAAAGCTTTTGAAGTTCTGTGCCCAGAAGCCGGCGCGCGGCCGCACCCAAGCTTTCGTCAGGAGACGACAATGTCACGTAACGCCGCGGTGCTCGGCGGATTGTTACTGTTTTCCGCCACACTGAACGCTTCCATCTTCGGCTCCATCACGGGTCTTATTCACGACCCGCAGCACCGTCCTGTTCATGGCGCCAAAGTGACGGTTTGGGCCAACACTTCCAAGTGGACCCAAACCACGACCAGTGATGCCTCTGGGGAATTTCGTTTCGACAACATTGCAATCGGCAATTACACCATCGAGGTCGATGCCGAAGGCTTTGCCGCGCAAACTCAGCAAATGATACTTGCCTCCGGTAGCGAACTCCGGTTGCACTTTGCCCTGACCGTCGCCGGATCGAAAGAAACTGTCCAAGTGAGCGAAACCGCGTCCGCGGTCAACCCCGATTCTTCAACCTCGACCAGCATCATCAATCGCCAGCAAATTGCGGAGACGCCCGGCGCCACTGATCCGAACAGCCTCGCCATGATCACCAACTACGTCCCCGGTGCCTTCATGGTCCACGACCAGCTCCACATCCGCGGCGGACATCAGGTTTCATGGTTGCTCGACGGCGTGCCCGTGCCGAACACCAGCATCGCGTCGAACGTTGGCCCGCAGTTCGATCCCAAGGACATCGACACCATTGAAGTCCAACGCGGAGGCTACTCCGCCGAGTACGGCGAGCGCACTTACGGCGTCTTCAATGTAGTCACGCGCTCTGGATTCGAGCGCAATCGTGAGGCTGAACTCGTGACCAGTTACGGCAGCTTCAACCAGACCAGCGACCAGGTCAGCTTCGGCGACCATACTGAACGCTTCGCCTACTACGGAAGCCTGTCGGGATACCGAACTGACCTCGGCCTCGAGACTCCCGTGCCGCAGGTTATCAACGACCAGGCCGCAGGTCTGGGTGGCTTTACCTCTCTCATCTTTAATGAGGATTCCAACAATCAGTTGCGCCTGATCGCGTCCGCGCGGGGCGACCATTACCAAGTTCCGATTGATCCGACCGCCGATCCCATTCTTCACGACGTGGAAAACGAGCGCGACGACTTCGTAAATTTCTCCTGGCTCCACACCATGGGTACCGGGGTCACGCTGACCATAGCGCCCTTCCATCACTTCAACCGCGCCCACTATGAGCCCAGTTCCAACGATGCCATTCAGTCTGAATACGATCGCGGATCTAATTACATTGGCGGCGTTGCAACTATCGGCGTCAATCGTGGTCCGCACGACTTTCATGCAGGATTGCAAATATTCGGAGAGCGTGACAATCAGATCTACGCCGTCCTCGACAGCATTGAATCCAGCAATAACGTCGACGCAACCCGAACCACTTCATGGGCAAATACCCAAGCGGGTTTCATTGAAGAGCAATACAAACCGACAAGTTGGCTCACCTTCAACGGCGGCTTGCGTCTTACGCACTACGGCGGCCCTGTGAGCGAGAACGCCGCTGATCCTCGCATCGGCGCGGCCATCCAGATTCCGAAGCTTCGCTGGGTGCTGCGCGGATTCTACGGCCGCTACTATCAAGCGCCGCCGTTGGTCACTGTGAACAATCCGGTGCTGGCACAGACGTTTCTGCCTCTCCACGGCGAGCGCGATGAGCAGCACGAATTCGGACTGGCGATTCCTTTTCAGGGCTGGACTTTCGATGTGAGCAACTTCCGCACCGGCGCTCGCAACTTCTTCGATCACGACGCTATCGGCAACTCAAACGTCTTTTTCCCGCTGACTCTGGCCCACGCCCGCATTCGCGGATGGGAAGCCACAGCGCAATCACCCAAGATTGCCGGACGCGCCCAGTTCCACGCGGTCTATTCACATCAATATGCAGAATGGTCGGGAGATGTGACCGGTGGCCTGATCGGCGGCGATTCCTGTGATACGCGCTGCTTCCTGGATCACGATCAGCGCGACACTATAACCGGCGGCTTCGATGTTGCGTTGCCATGGAAAAGCTCCGCAGATTTCAACGTCAACTACGGCTCGGGATTTCTGAATGGCGACGGCGACGTGCCACCAAGCCATCTTCCCAGGCACGCAAGCTTCGATCTTGCGCTGGCAAAGTCCTTCGCGGAGAAATTGACTTTACGCGTGACTGGCTTGAATCTATCCAACAACCATTACATGCTCGACAACAGCAACACTTTCGGCGGCACGCACTTTGCAAATCCGCGCGAGATTTCCGCTCAGCTGACGTACAGGTTTCGCTATTGATGGTAAGCATGAGCCCAAGAACCGCGCGGGTCGGACACGTTTGTCCGCGTTGCTGTTCTCTGCGTCCTCTATGGAGTTTCTCGGCGCCCTCTGCGGTTAAATGCTTTTGCTCTAGAAATCGGAGAACTGAATGACAAACCCAAGAACTCTTACCTACATCTGCCTAGCCATCGCACTCTCAGCTTCGTGCGGAAAGCCGCTTAGCAAAGGCGAGCTGATGCAAAAAGCTGAGACGACCTCTCCTACCAAGCGCTACCACCTCAAAGGCAAGGTCGTTTCCATTGACCAGAAGTCCAAAATGGCGAATATTGACAGCGAAGCCATTCCCGATTTCATGGACGCGATGACCATGCCCTACACCGTCAAGCCCGAAAGCGAACTCGACAGACTCAAGCCCGGCGACGCAATCACCGCCGACGTGATCGTACAAGATGAGAAGGCATGGCTGGAGAACATCGTCGTAACGGGAACTGCTTCGAGCGAAAAGAAGTAAACCCAGGGTGCGGATTTTTATTTTAGATTTGCGAACGGCACTAGTGAAAGAAATAACCGGAGGATGCCCCATTCTTAATTTCGTTTGTTGCGAAATTTAGGGTGGGGAGTTTGACTTTACGTCCTGAAAATTTGGGGTCCCTTTGTCCAAGAGTCAACATTGCCACCCTGTCGCAAAATGCACTACAAGGGCGGGGCAACCTCAAGAGATTTTAGTCCCATGAAATACGCCTTACTCGTCCTAGCTCTTATCGGCCTCACCGCCTCATCCCTTGCGCTCCGCGAGCATTACCGCACTTACGGAGACGCTCCCTGCGACATCAACGAACGCTGGGACTGCGGCATCGTCAATCACAGTCCTTATGCTGTGATCCACGGAGTCCCCGTCGCCACAATCGGCATTGCCGGATATTTGTTGCTTGGAGTTCTGGCTTGGAAGCGCGCTTACACCATAATGCTGGCGCTTGCCATTCCCGCGCTCGCCTTCTCCCTCTATCTCGCCCATATCGAGGAACACATTCTCGGCGTTTGGTGTCTCTACTGCGCAATCTCGCTGGGAACAATTTCGCTGATGACGCTATTGCTCGTTGTCGCGAATCTGACTCGTCTATTCCAGACACACGTGTCACAGAACTGAGGGTGCCCGCCCTTGTCGCTCTTTGCGACAGGGTGGTGGGAATTTAACTTCCATGGTGAATCGACGTTTTGCCCAATACGTATGACTAACGACGGCCCCAATCGGCATAGGGGGAGTGGTCGCCCACTCTCCCCTGCCACACCACCGTACATGCGGGTCCGCATACGGCGGTTCAGTTCGGTTGAGCTAGAGTGCGTTCAGCAACCGGGGAAGACCGAGCACATCGAAGTAAGCAATC
>WNFY01003061.1_pt1 | contig 45983 bp, 42 predicted proteins | sample 5400091 | NCBI WGS metagenome assembly WNFY01 (sample SAMN13153364, study PRJNA577476) | soil metagenome | isolation source: 60 cm soil or saprolite under grassland replicate 1 | place: USA:California | collected 2016-06-15 | reverse complement strand
AAATATTCTATAAATGCAATTACGATTTGTTATAGTAATTTTTTGTTGTGCTATTCTTTGCTATTGTAATGCAAAAAAATATTCGAAAGCGGAAAATGCATTAGATGCAGGCAGAGAATTTATTGATGGTTGTTTAAAAGGTGATTTTGAAAAAGCAGCTTTCTACATGTTAGATGATGACCGCAATAAAGAACTATTGCTCGCACAAAAAAGAAATTATGAGGGCAAAAACAAACAGGAAAAAATGCAGTACAATAATGCATCTATCATTATCAACGAAGATGCAACCCTTAATGATTCAACACATATTATTAACTATCAAAATTCTTACGATAAAATCGGTCGAAAAATAAAAGTTATATTTCACAATAGCACATGGCTTGTAGATTTTAAATATACCTTCAACGGAAATCTTTAAACTGCATATCCGGCTAAAATGAATAACACTATAAAAACAATCCTCATAATTTTTGCAGGCAGTGGTATTGGCGGAGTGGCAAGATATGGCATGCAAACATGGGTTTTCAGAATATATCCTTTTACTTTTCCCTTAGGTACTTTTATCGTTAATACAGTCGGTTGTTTTTTGATTGGTTTATTTTACGCATTAAGCGAAAAGGGTAACCTGCTTACACCTGAATGGAGACTTGCATTAACAACTGGTCTTTGCGGTGGCTTTACTACTTTCTCTACATTCGCTTATGAAAATATGAACCTGCTGCGAACAGGCGATTATCTCTATTTTGCTTTATATGCTGCGGCCAGTGTTGTATTAGGAATTGCAGCAGTATACTTTGGAATACTTACTATTAAATACCTGTAAATAAAATTCATTATGCAACTCACGGGACAAGCAACGTTATTGCGCATATTCGTTGGAGAAGCAGACAGAATTGATCATAAACCGGTATATGAAATAATTGTAAAAGCAGCACGTGATCATTCAATTGCCGGTGCAACTGTTTTGAGAGGTATTATGGCATATGGTGCCAGCACTATTATTCATACCGCGCAACTAATTGAAATTTCGCAGGACCTTCCTATTGTTATAGAAATTGTGGATACAGAAGAAAAAATTAATGCATTCCTCCCTTTCATCAATGATATTTTTGAAAGAAGTAAAAAAGGTGGATTAATGACAACAGAAAAAATGAACGTTATTTTTTATCAGCCAAACAGATAATATTTGTAGTGTATTTTTGTTCACCAATAATCGGCAATTGGCAATACCCAATGAACAAGACAACAATAACTACAAACTACAAACTCAAAATTATGATGACGGTTTTACATCCATGGCACGGTGTACATTATGGTGAACAAGCCCCGCGAATAGTGAATTCAATCATTGAAATTCCGCAAGGCTCAAGATGTAAATATGAAATTGATAAACCAACGGGATTATTAAAACTCGACAGGGTAATTTATTCTTCATTCTACTATCCGTGCAATTATGGTTTTATTCCGCGAACCTATGGAGACGACAAAGATCCACTCGATATTCTCGTATTAACGACCTTGCCTGTTGTGCCACTGACTTTAATGGAAGCAAAAGTAATTGGTGTGATGCAGATGATAGACAGTGGCGATGCTGATGACAAAATAATTGCGGTTGCACTAAATGATCCCGGTGTAAATCATTATAACAACATTGAGGAATTGCCCAAACATTTTTTTGATGAGCTCAGGCATTTCTTTGAAGAATATAAAACGCTTGAAAATAAAACCGTGAGTGTGGAAGAGTTTGGAGACAAAGCAAAAGCTTTACAAATTGTGGAAGACGCAATAAAACTTTATAAAGATACTTTTACCAAGCAGTGATTTTTCGGTAAATAATTCTTCCCGATATTAACCGGCACATTATTTTTGCACAAAATTTTTTTACATATGGAAGCCAAAAAATCAAGAACAAAGTATTGGGTATATTTCTTTATATGGTTCGCTATTATAATTTTTATTTTAGCAACACCAAGTATAAGACAATTTTTCTGGATAGCATTACCCGGCGTTTGCACGTATTTTGCTTTGGCAATGGATATTATGTAGTGAGAATTTTTCAACCACGCTACTATAATGCAGTATCGCTCCAATAACTATGATTGCCCTATTAAAAAATCAATTGGCGAAGAGTGCGATGCAACATCAGTCTCATTAGAATTACCGGGTACAAATAGCAACCGGTTTTTATCAATACATCTTACCTTGACCCATTATATTGTTACTGTTTTGTTACAGTATATTGTTTCGATAAAAAGTTTACATCAATTTTATAGGTACCACTTTCATCTGGCGCAGGAGTATTAGAGCCCGGCACATTATTATCGGAGAGAAGTGGCCCACCCAATTTCTCAGTACCTCCATATTTATGATCCCAGCTTCCATTCACGGGCAAAAACAAATAAGATTTACCGGAAGTTAACGGTAAAGTAATTTCAAATTCTGCAGAAGATATTTGAGTGAATTGTTGCGAGGGCACAGGCACTGGATTATTCCATCCACCTGCGGTAGCATCTCCTACTATGAACAAATTTGCAGGAACCGCTGCGGGTGTTGCAGGTATAACAGTGTAAGTAGCTTTTACAAAATCAACAATTATCTGGTATAAGCCATCTGCATCTGGAGCAGGGATATCCGAACCGGCATCGGGCTGAAAAGGACCTTCTGATTGATAAGCGGGATCAGTATTATCAGGCGCATTGAGTGCATATTTATGACCCCAGTCCCCATTCTTTGGAAGAAATAAATAATGCTTACCACCGGTTAATTGTAAAACAATTCCAAAAGTATTATCGTCAATTTTTGTGAGCTGCTGGCTTGGTACGGGCACAGGATTATTCCAACCCCCAGGAGTAGCATCGCCCACTATAAATAGTACATTAGGAACAGGGAATTTGGGCTGAGGCTTTGTAGAGTAGGGAGTAACAGTCAAATTCACTGTATCAGAATAAACAGATGGAACAGTGGAGGCGGCTCCATTAAATTGCTTGATATCTGCTTTTATTCTCACCAATAAATTACTTGCTACACTTGTCGGCAATTGCAATGTTTCAGAAAGTAAAGAATTAAAGTCAGAAACGATATAAGATTTTTCCAGGGTATTGACCCCTATCAGCACTTCATAAGGCTTGGCAAAATTCCCTGCTGTTGAATCAAATTGTAATGTATATGTAATATCAGCACTGTATCCATAATCAAATGCAGGCCATGAAAAAGTAACGGCAGTGTTTGTTTTATTAGCACTATCCAATACCAATGTTGTCGCGGAAGCTATAAGGGTAGTTGATGAAGGTTGTTGTAAAACTGCTTTCACTTCATCTTTCTTACACGATGCGATGAGCAACAAGGTTGTGAGCGCAAAAAAAAGTTTATTGTATATCGGTTTCATAAAACTATTTTATTGTAATGATTAATACCCGGGATTTTGCACCAGCTGAGGGTTTGCTACGATATCAGAGCTTGGTATGGGATAAAGATTATAGTGCACATCAACAGCAGCACCTGCCTCTACTCCACCCTTCCATGGCCATAAATATGTTCCGCCTGTAAATTCACCGAACCGGATAAGGTCTGTTCTTCTGTGGCCCTCCCAATATAATTCTCTTGCCCTTTCATTTATTATAAAATCTAATGTAAGATCTGCTGCAGCAATATTACCAGATGTGTTTCCATATGCACGCTGTCTTAACAGGTTGATGTAATTAAGAGCAGTCCCATTATCTCCTCCTAAACCACCTCTTAATACCGCTTCTGTATACATCAAATAAACATCTGCTAAACGAAACATTGGAAAATCAGTATCAACAAAGGTTCCGGTAGGATCAGAACCAGGCACTCCTGCAGAGCTGATGTTTTTATATTTCGATATGGCATAACCATCTGTGAATGATTTGATGTCTTTTATATCCAGTGTTTGCCCATTGGTATAAAACATTGCACGTTTATCCATATTCCCGGAAGGATCAGGAAAAAGTTGAACAAGACTTTTAGTAGTGCGCAGTCCCGCCCAGCCACCGCTTTTAATTCCAAATGTATTCGTGGCATCCATACTTCCACCAACCTGAGCATGTACTATAAAAGTTGTATTCCCATAGGATTGAGAAGTAAGTCCATCGGCACGTATAGCAAAAATGATTTCTTTACTATTGCTGTTATCAGCCAGGAATAAGTTTGCATAATTGGGTTCAAGAGAATAAGCGCCGGAAGAAATTATTTTATTGCAATAAGTAATTGCATCAGTATATCTTGCCGTGCCAGTATAAACTTCTGCATTTAAATATATTTTCGCTAGTAACATCCATGCGGCTCCTTTGTCTGCCCTGCCAAATTCATTTGTTTCCGGATCAGGTAAAAGGTTTTGCAGATCCAATAATTCAGATTCCACAAAACTAAAAACACTGTCTCTTGAAGCCTGCGGCGGAAAGAAAGAACCAACAGGAGCACTTTCTGTAACAAAGGGCACATTGCCAAACATGTCTATCGCATGCCAGTAACTAAATGCTCTTAAGAATCTTGCTTCATTGCGATATGTTTGAATAGCGACAATATCTGATGATGAAAAACCTGAGCTGTTTAATTTTGAGTCCGGTGTTTCGCGAATAAACTCATTGCACAATGATATTTCCAAAAATATACGGCTGTACATGGTTCCGATAAAACTCATATTAGGTGTCCAGTTCATCGTATGATATTGCTGCAGGTCAGCATCATTCCATGATATTACTGCTTCATCTGTTGGTAGCTCCTGTGCTTCAAAATAATTACGCAGGTAAACATTTGCACCTACATCCAATGCAGCAATATCAGGGTTATTTACAACATCCTGTCCGCTTAGTGATAAGCCAGCATATAATTTTGCTAAAGCCTCTTTGATTTTTATGGGATCATTAAAAACCGTTTCAGAAGTTACATCAACGTATGGCTTGCGGTCAAGTTTTTTAGTACAGGATGCAAATACAATTGCAACCGTTCCTATGATCATTATAATATTTATGATTCTTATCTTCATAGCTCTATTTTTTATCAATAATCAATATTAATTCCTAAGGAATAAATGCGTGGTCTTGGATAAATATTATTATCAATACCTCCATAAATTTCAGGATCAAGACCTGTGTAATTCGTAATAACAAATACATTCTGCACAAACCCTGTTACCCGCAGGTTTACTTTGTTGTGCATGATCTTGCCAAAATTGTAACCTAACGATATATTATCCATGCGCAGGAAAGACGCGTTTTCTACATAGTAGTCAGAGAAGTATTGTGGATTCTGGAAATTAGTATTCAACACATCTGAAATAGCGTTTCCAATAAATCCGAGTGGATTAAATAAAGGCAGATAATTCGCATTTCCCGACTTAATGTTGTTATACATATAATTGCCAAAATCTCCACGCACCAAAAAAGATAAGTTCCAGTTTTTATAATTGAATTGAGAAGTAAACCCAAGTGATACTTTTGGATCTGGTGCTTTATAGCGATAGAAAAGATTACCAGGATTTTTATTTACATCTGCATATACACCTTCGATAGGTCTTCCATTTTGATCATACACCTGTTTGTAAACATAAAAAGTATAAGCAGGGTAACCAACAGTAAGAATTTGAATTTTGTTTCCTGTGCCGCCACCGATGCTTCCAACCTGAACACCCGGAGAAGTGGTGTCAACTACTTTTGTAAGCTTCGTTATTTTATTTTTATTATAGGTGAGATTGAATCCAAAACTCCAGTCAAAATTTTTACTCTTTACAGGTGTACTGTTTACTGTAAATTCAATCCCCTTATTTTCAAGGCTTCCAACATTTGTTATAACATGATTACTCAAGTTTGAACCTGCTGCTGCAGTAATATCGTTTAGCAGATCTTTTGTTTTTCTCAAATAAACATCAATGCTGCCATAAACCAATCCGTTCGCAAATCCATAATCTATACCAGCATTGTAAGTCGTTGTTGTTTCCCATTTAATATTCACATCAAATGCTTCGGGACGATAAGTAAAATAAGATTGGTCACCAAAAGGATATTGACCAACATTGCTGCTTAATATATATCGTGGCAAATATGGATAATCATTCCCAATATCCTGCTGGCCCGTTACACCATATCCAAGACGCAATTTCATTTCAGAAATGAATCTCGAGTTTCTTAAGAAAGACTCCTGTTTTATTCTCCATGCAAATGCCGCTGAAGGGAAATTGCCCCACCTGTTATCAGGATTAAATCTTGAAGAACCATCGCGGCGTATGGTGGCCGTTAATAAATACCTGTCTTTGAAATTATAACTTAATATCTTTTGCATAATTAAAATAAAAATCAAAAACTTCATTTCGCTGATATTGTGAATAATGAGACCTTAAACCACCCTGGTTATAGGTAAGTGCGGCATAATCAGGAACGAGTATATTACCATTGCCTTCAGAAGCATCATATCCCGCATTCAAGTTGGCTCTCAACTCTGGTAAGAAATGAAATTTATAATCCAGTTGAATATTACCGATACTTCTTTTTACAGTGCTTTTACTATTTCTTAATTCCAAGTGTGCAAGTGGATTGCGTGTTGCGAGTGTAATGGGATTGCCTGTATTTGGATCGAGCCATTCAAAATAGCCTCCAAATTTATTATCAGCATGAACGGGTTGGGTAGGATCCATCCTCGTTGCCTCACCAATTGCACCTTCATCTGCAAAACGATTATTAGTAATTGATCCTTTTAAATTCGCATCAATATGCAAATGATTACTAAGAAGTGTGGGACTTAAATTGATGCCTATAGAGTTTCTTTGCAAATTGGATGTTTTTAAAATTCCATCCTGGTTCAAATAGCCGTAAGAAAAGCGGTATGGAAGATGTTTAATGCCTCCGCTTATACTTATATTATTATCAGTGGTAAAAGCCGATTGATAAATTTGATCTTGCCAGTTGGTATTAGCTGTTCCCAATAAGACTTTCTGTGCATCGGTTCCTATTGAATCTACTATGCTTCGAACCTGGTTACCATTTAGCACCCCTATTTCATTCACTTTTATCCCTATTGAATTCACAGTGCTGAAATTCACATTCAATTTACCTCCACCTAATCCTTTTTTTGTTGTTATTATAATTACTCCATTAGATGCCCTGTTACCATAGATGGCCGTAGCAGATGCATCTTTAAGAACAGTAATATTTTCTATGTCGTTGGGATTTATTAAGCTTAATGCATTGGGGGCGCCGGAAATTGCATTGTTTGATAAAGGAACTCCGTCTATTACGATTAATGGATCATTACTTGCATTTAAAGAAGAACCACCACGAATTCGAATCGTACTGCCAGCACCTGGTGCCCCACTATTTGATGTAATTACCACACCCGATACCTTACCTGAAATCAGTTGTTCAGGAGTTGTAATAGAACCTTTCTGAAAATCTTTTGAATTAACTGAGGAAACTGATCCTGTTAAATCTTTCTTTCTTGCAGTTCCATAACCAACTACTATAACCTCGTTTAGCGCAGCACCTGTTGTTTGTACCAATGCCACATTAATAGTTCCCGTGCCGATAGACACTTCCTGCAATGCATACCCTACAGATGAAACAACCAAAATAGTAGCAGAAGATGGTACTTTAAGTGAGAAGGTTCCATCGTTAGAAGTTTGTGTACCAATCTTAGTATCCTTCACAAGTACTGACACGCTTGCAAGAGGTCTTCCATCTTTCGAATCCGTAACCCTTCCGGTTACAATCTTTTCCTGTGCCAAAGCCCTAAAGCTTAGTAATACCAGCGGAAGCGCAAGCATCATAAACAATCGTTTAAAGTTCATAATGTTAGTTTTACTATTTTGTAAATTTTAGAGGTTCATTATATACGTGTAAGCTTAAAAAATAATTTTTATGCAGGCAGTGTCAATGGTTTTTTCGGTTTTGAGGCGGTTAGTTATTTCCATGGCGAGCAGTCGTTACTTTTAATTAAGATGTAAAAAATACACATTAAAAGCAAATATTGTATTTTTTACTTAATGGAAAAAAATTTTTATACGAAAGCTTCTTTTTAAAAAAAATATTATTTTCCAAAACACTATAAAAACCATACTAATGCAGACATATTTTAGAGATCAGTTGCTGCAATTTTTTGAGGCAATATTTTTACATGCAGAGGTAAACGCTTATAATAAAATGCAGAATTATTGAGGCAAAGTTAAAATCAAGCCCTAAAAATCGATGCCGCTCCATTTTTTCTTGGTGTGATTATATTTATGAAAATCGAACTGATATAATTTACCGGGACGATGCGGAACATCATCTTCAAATTCGCCGGTATCAATAAGAAAATCCATAGCAAAGAATTTTTTTCTAAAGTTGCGGCGATCCATTTTTATATCGAGGATGGCTTCATATAAATTCTGTAATTCACGAAGTGAAAATTTTTCGGGTAAAAGGTTGAAGCCAAGGGGATGTTCCTGGATACGCTTTTGCAGCCATGCATAACATTCGTCTAAAATTTCTTTATGGTCGAATGCCATTTCTTTTATGTTTTTTACACTGTGCCAATGCAGTTCATTATCCATTTTTTTTAACTGGTGATGCTCAATATTTAATAATGAACAATATGCTACCGTAAGAACCCGTCCACCGGGATGTCTGTCGGGCCGGCTAAATGTTTTTACCTGTTCAAGATAAACATCCTCCATACCCGTTCTTTCGCGTAAAACCCGGTCGGCAGCATCATCCAGCATTTCGTTATCGGCAGCAAAATCGCCCAACAACGACCATCTGTCTCTGAACATTTCAATATCACTGCGAATAAGCAATACTTTTAATTCATTCTCATCAAAACCAAAAATTACGCAATCAACAGTAATGGGAACACGGGGATATGATTCAACAAGTTTTTTTACATCTTTGATTAATCCGTCATGTTGAAAACGGGGTGCAATGAATATAGCAGAATCTTTTTTCATTATGGCAAACAATTTTAGCGAAAACGAATAAGAATAAAATGAATCTGGCCTAAAATTAGTCAATTTAATTTAATGTGTTTAAAGTACACTTTAGAAGTTTTCCGGATGATCGTCTTATCCATTCAAAACTTACATCTCGTTTTTTTTCCACTGCATCAAATTCATGATGATCCGATGTAACAACTGTTGCGTTATTAATTTTTGCTGTTGCCAACAAGCATAACCTGTTTCGCCTCTTAAAAGAGCAATTATTGCACCGGCATCCAAAATAAATTTTTTCATCCTTTTACCTGTCTAATAATTTTTCTTCTTGTTTTCTTCTCATAAACTCTTCTGTTGAACTTAAAGAATCAGCAAACTTTCCGGAAGATTCTCTGATTGTTTTAAGATATGCCCCTTTCTTTTCCTGCTTTAATTTTTCAATCATAGATACTACCGTAGGCAATTCTTCTTCAGGCATATTTTCAAGCAGCTTTAAAATTTTGCTCCTCATAGAATTTTCTCGCACGCATAAAGTTATATTTTCATTCAAATTTACGCTATTACTTATAATCTCTTTTATCTTTACCTAATCCTTTAGTTATGTACACATTACAAGAAACAAAACGATTGCAGGAAACAACAACTGACTTCCTAAAGCGTACCGATCTTTCATCGACTGATATCGAATCTTTACGCAATGTGCTTCGCTTTCATGAATACAGATATTATATTTTGAATGACCCATTAATTGCAGATGCTGAGTATGATACACTCTACAAGCAACTGCTGCAATTGGAGAAAGAACATCCGGAATTGATTACTTCCGACTCTCCTACCCAGCGTGTTGGCAGCACTTTAAACAAGGCATTTCCAACAGTTCAGCATCTTGTTCCCATGTTAAGTCTTGACAATAGTTATGATGCTGAGGACTTGCTTGATTTTGATCGCAAAGCAAGAGAACTCACCGGTTTGAAAGTAATAGAATATTGTGTGGAACCAAAGTTTGATGGAGCCAGCATATCATTGATATACGAAAACGATCAGTTGGTTCGTGGTGCCACCCGCGGTGATGGAGTGGAGGGTGAAGATATTACCACAAATATTAAACAGGTTAGATCAATTCCGTTATCGGCACCATTTTCAAAATATGGCATTCAGCAAATCGAAATTCGTGGAGAAGTGCTTATGAGTAAAGTGTCATTTAAAAAATACAATGATGCTTTGGCAGAGCAAGGCCTGGGCGCGTTGGCTAATCCACGTAATGCAGCAAGCGGAAGTCTTCGCATAAAAGATCCTAAAATTGTTGCAAAGCGCAGCCTTGAAGCATTTCTTTATCACATAAGTTTTTATACTACCACCACCGGTTTGCAATTCTCTGTAGAGGGTGAAACAGGTGATCATCCTGCTCATATAAAAAAAGATCTTTTAAGTACACATAGTGGTTCACTGGAATTGTTGTGGGAGTGCGGTTTCCGCTCACCGCACAGAGAAAAAATGGTTTTGAACGGCATTGATGAAGTAATAAAACATGTACATGATTTTGAAGAAATGCGCGATACATTGCCTTATGAAATTGATGGCATGGTAATAAAAGTAAATGACATTGCCCTGCAGGATAAAATGGGCATGACCACGCATCATCCGCGTTGGGCAATGGCTTTTAAATTCAAAGCACGGCAAGCTACAACACAATTAAAGGCAGTAGAATTTAACGTTGGCAGAACCGGTGCAGTAACTCCTGTTGCCAAATTAAATCCGGTACACATAGGCGGGGTAACTGTATCAAGCATCTCTATTCACAATGAAGATTATATAAAGGAAAAGGATCTCAAAATCGGCGACCACGTTTTAATTGAAAGAGCCGGTGATGTTATTCCGCAGATTGTAAAATCTTTACCCGAGTTAAGAGATGGAAGCGAAAAAAAGATTTTGTTTCCCAAACATTGCCCGGTTTGCAACAGTGAATTGTATAAGGAAGCTGGCGAAGCGGTATGGCGTTGTATCAACATCGAATGTCGTGCACAGGTAGTTGAACGCATCATCCATTTTGTAAGTAAAGATGCGATGGATATAAGAAGTTTTGGCGCTGCAAATGTGATCAAGTTTTATGAGCTGGGTTTGCTGAAAGATATTCCCGGTATTTATACTTTGGATTATGATGCTATCAGCAAACTGGAAGGTTTTGGAAAAAAATCAATTGAAAATTTACAGAATGCGATTGAAGCTTCAAAACATCAGCCGCTGCATCGTTTGGTATATGCGTTGGGCATTCGTTATGTAGGTGAAACAACAGCTAAAACACTTGCCAACGCGATAGGAAATTTATTTGATCTTACTTCGATGAACGAAGAAGATTTGCAACAACTGGAAGATATTGGTGTAAAAGTGGCACAAAGCGTTTATAAATTTTTTCACAACGAACAAAACCTGCACATGCTGCACCAGTTAAAAGAACTTGATCTCCAGATCAAAAATGTAAAGAAACAGGCAGTTGATGGAAACACTTTAAATGGGCAAACTTTTTTATTTACCGGCACACTAAACAAGCTAAAACGCAATGATGCAGAGGCTTTGGTAGAGAAGCATGGCGGCAAAATTGCAGGCAATGTCAGCAGTAAACTGGATTACCTTATAGTGGGTGAAGATGCAGGAAGCAAATTAGAAAAAGCAAAAAAAATAAATACAGTAAAGATTATAAGTGAAGATCAATTTCTTTCGTTGATTGGTGATGGCGTATAATACAGAATTTGATAAAGTCGAATTTTTTTGTACCAAACGTTTGTATTACTATGAAGCTTTTGTTGCGTCGCACTCTTTTACATTTTGTTCTTTTTCAGCAAAACAGATTTAAAAACTACTGTTCGTTTATTAATGCATTATTGTATCACTAATTTTTATTTTGAATAATCATTATCAAAAAGAACATTGTTTCTTTGCACCTCAAAGAACAAGGCGTTGAAGTGAGTGACACAACTATGTTGAATAACATTCCTCAAAGCTGACCTCAAAAACTACAACCACAAACTTCAAACTACAAACTATTATGAGTTACATTTCCGACATCCATGCACGGCAAATATTAGACAGTCGCGGCAATCCCACTATTGAAGTAGATGTAATAACAGAAAATGGTATGCTTGGCCGTGCTGCAGTGCCAAGCGGTGCATCAACAGGAATGCATGAAGCCGTTGAATTAAGAGATGGCGATAAAAAAGTTTACGGAGGCAAGGGCGTATTAAAAGCCGTATCAAACGTGAATGATGTGATTGCCGAACAACTTACCGGTTATCCTGTAAATGACCAGGTGGGCATTGATAAAAAATTAATTGAATTAGATGGTACAGATAATAAAGGTAAGCTTGGTGCAAATGCTTTGCTTGCTGTGTCAATGGCTGTGGCAAAAGCTGCTGCACTGGAAAGTGAGCTTCCTCTGTTCCGCTATCTTGGTGGGGTAAACAGCACAGTGTTGCCCATTCCCTTCATGAATATTCTGAATGGAGGCGTTCATGCTGATAACAAAATAGATTACCAGGAATATATGATTGTGCCTGTTGGTGCAGAAACATTCAGCGAAGGGTTACGCTGGGGTGTTGAAGTGTTTCATCAGTTAAAAAACGTGCTGAAGAAAAAAGGTTACAGCACCAACGTGGGTGATGAAGGCGGATTTGCTCCCGATATTCAAAGCAATGAGGAAGCAATTGAAACAGTACTGCAAGCGGTTGAAGCTTCGGGTTATAAAGTAGGAGAAGAAATTGCCGTTGCGCTGGATGCTGCCAGCAGTGAAATGTTTGACAAAGGCAATTACAAATTTTATAAAAGCAGTGGCAAAGTAATCAGCAGTGATGAAATGGTTGCATACTGGACAGAATGGATAAATAAATATCCAATCATCTCTATCGAAGATGGCATGGCTGAAGAAGATTGGGAAGGCTGGAAAAAATTAACGGATGCAATTGGTAATAGAGTTCAGTTGGTTGGTGATGATTTATTTGTGACCAACACAAAAATTTTACAGCGTGGAATTGATAATGGTATTGCCAATAGTATTCTTATTAAAGTGAACCAGATTGGCACCATAACAGAAACCATTAATGCAGTACAACTGGCGCAGACACATGACTATACAACAATCATTAGTCATCGTAGCGGTGAAACAGAAGATACGACTATTGCAGATTTAGCTGTAGCCTTGAATTGCGGACAAATAAAAACCGGCTCTGCCTCCCGTACTGACCGTTTAGCCAAATACAATCAGCTTATACGCATAGAAGAAATGCTGGGTGAAAATGGTGTTTATCCTAAAGGGAAAATAAAATTTAGTAAGTAGATTTTGAATAGTTCCAAGGCTTGATGGAGCAGCGGTTTTGGATATTTTTCTAATGTGTTTGGTTTTATTCCAATGACTATAACCGTTACCTAAACTGGCAGCTATAAATTAATTATCAACATATTAACATACTACTTTAAATCGTTGGTCGTTTTTGTAATTTTACAGGACCAACGATTTTTTTATGCGGACAGCAGGAAAAATATTCTCCATTCTTAGCAATAAATATTTTATAGCACTGGCAGTTTTTAGTGTTATTATCCTGTTTACGGATCATAATAATCTTTTTGAACAATGGGATAGGAAACAGGAGCTGAAAGAATTACAGGCCAGGAAAGCATATTACCAGGAAGAGATTGAAAAAACCAAAAGAGAGCTTGCTGATTTAAGCACTAACCCTGCTGCTCTTGAAAAGTATGCCCGTGAAAAATTTTATATGAAAAGGGATAACGAGGATGTGTTCATTACCGATAGCATCAATGTCTTAAAAAAATAGTTTGCCCATACAATATAAAAAAATCACCATCGTTTAATAAATTACCAATTCCTTTGAAAGATCATGGATGCACACAGGTGCAGCAGATTATTAATAAAAAAATTAGATTGCTCATGATCAATTCTACACTTGAAGATTTAATACGCTACATGTACAACGAAACAAACGCCTCTCAGAAAGCTCAAATTGAAAAAGAGTTAAGGGAAGATTGGGTGTTAAGAGAAAAATTTAATGTGCTAAAAGAATCCTTTGAACGATTAAACAGCACGGAGCTTCAATCACCAAGACAGCAAAGCATTGATGCTATAATGAAATATGCCTGCTTCACTTCCAAAGTTTGCTTACAGTAAAACAAATTGTTCAATTTCTGAAAACATAATTTCTTTGCGCCTGATATTATGACACGCAAAGAACGTTTTCAATTTGTTATTGATTATTTTCAGCAACATATGCCCATTGCTGAAACTGAACTGGAATATGAAGATCCCTACCAATTGCTTGTAGCAGTAATTCTTTCTGCACAATGCACCGATAAGCGGGTGAATATAACTACACCTGCTATCTTTGAAAAATATCCTACCGTGCAAGATTTAGCCAAAGCCACATTTGATGAATTATTTCCTCTTATCAAAAGCATTTCTTATCCAAACAATAAAACGAAACATCTCATTCGCATGGCCAATATGGTGGTGAAAGATTTTGACGGCAAAATTCCTATGACCGTTGAAGAGCTGATGAAACTGCCGGGCGTTGGAAGAAAAACAGCAAATGTTATTACTTCAGTTATAGATTCGCAGCCCAATATGCCTGTAGATACGCATATATTTCGCGTTGCTGCAAGAATAGGCCTAACTGTAAATGCAAAAACACCGCTTGCCACAGAAAAACAATTGTTGCAATTCCTTCCAACAGAACTCGTTCATAAAGCGCACCACTGGCTTATTTTGCATGGACGTTATATCTGCGTTGCCCGAAATCCCAAATGCCTGGAATGCGGTTTAAGACCTGCATGTAAGTATTATCAAACAGTAAGGAAAAAAGAATTGGAGAAAGTGTAGGGAAATTTCTTTAGTTACAGAGCATTTAAAAAAACATAAAAAATTTTAATTGTCAAATGCCCACAATAAAATTTAGAATTCAAATTTCAAATTTTTCTACAGGATTGTTTTTTACCAGATGTTCTGTACTTTTAAAGTCGCTGAATAAAGAACAGAAAGTACAAAGTGAGTGACACAACGAAGATGCTATGAAAAAACAAAAGCTCATAACAAAAAAATCTTTCACATTAAAAGCATAGCTATATGAAACGCAGAAAATTCCTTCAAAACACATCAACCTATGTAATGGGTTCAGCACTAATCCCTTCCACACTAAAAGCAGCCAGACACATTTCACCAAACGATAAAATAAATGTGGCAGCCATTGGCATAAATGGTATGGGTTGGGCTGATATAACCAATGTGCTAAAAAATCCGCAAACACAATTGGTCGCCCTTTGTGATGTTGATAAAAACGTTTTGGATAAACGTATGGCAGAACTTGCTAAGAAAAATATTAAACCTGCCACTTATGGTGATTATCGCAAACTGCTCGAGGATAAAAATATAGATGCGGTTGTGATTGCAACGCCTGATCACTGGCATTGTAAAATTATGGTGGATGCGTGCGAGGCTGGCAAAGATGTGTATTGCGAAAAACCTGTTGGCAATTCAATAGTGGAATGCGCGGTTATGGAAGCGGCACAGAAAAAATACAATCGTGTGGTGCAGGTTGGACAATGGCAGCACAGCAACAAACATTACCAGGATGCGGTGGATTTTGTGCATTCAGGAAAACTGGGCAACGTGCGTCTTGTAAAAGCGTGGGCATATCAAGGCTGGATGGAATCTGTTCCTGTTAAGCCCGATAGCGCACCGCCTCCTGGTGTTGATTATGATATGTGGCTGGGACCCGCCACCAAACGTCCTTTTAATCCCAATCGTTTTCATTTTACCTTCCGCTGGTTTTGGGATTATGCAGGCGGATTAATGACGGATTGGGGCGTACACATGATAGATTATGCATTGCTTGGATCCAAAGCTTCTGTGCCTAAAACTATTATGGCAGGCGGAGGCAAATTTGCTTATCCTGACGATGCAGAAGAAACACCCGATACACTTACTACTGTGTACGAGTTTGACGGTTTCAATATGTTATGGGAGCATGCAACGGGCATTAATGACGGGCCTTATGGCAGAGACCATGGTGTTGCATTCATTGGCAACAACGGAACACTTGTTGTCGATCGTGGCGGCTGGGAAGTTGTTCCCGAAAAAAAGGATGGCAAAGACCAGATGGAAGCCGTACCTCGCAAGCAAAGAGAAGATGATGGGCTTGCATTGCATACAAAAAATTTTATTGAGGTAGTGCAATCAAGAAAGATGGAAGATTTAAGATGCCCTATACAGGTTGGCGCTCATGTTGCCACGGTTTGTCAAATGGGTAATATTGCTTTTAGATCGGGAAAGAAAATTAACTGGGATGCAAATGCCAGCAAATTTACTGATGATGATGCAAACAAATATCTTGTAGCGCAATATCATAATGGTTACAGTATTCCAAAGGTTTAGTTTTTTATGTGACAAGCTTTTGTATTTATGGCATCGTCCCTTGTGTCACTCACTTGTACTGTAGTGCAGAAATCAACAATTCAACTTATCAACATATTAACGATTCAACAATTAATCAATCAAAAAAAGAACAAGAAAAACATCATGAACAAAAAAAATCTCCTTATCATTCCCTGCATGTCTGCAATTATTTCTTATAGTCAGGATACAACAAAATATCTTGTAGGTGAGCCACTTGAAAACAAAACGATGAAACATGAAGAAACAGAATTTTATTCACCTGTTCCGCCGGTAGTAACGCCTGGAGCAACACCGCAGGATCCTCCATCTGATGCCATCATCTTGTTCGATGGCAAAAATCTTGATGCATGGCGCTCTGCTAATGATACAAGCAAGGCAGCAGGATGGGATGTTGCAAATGGCATTATCACTGTAAATAAAAAAGCAGGTGATATATCAACGAAGCAACGTTTTATGGATTACCAGTTACATATTGAATGGCGCATTCCGGAAGATATACAGGGTCAAGACCAGGCAAGAGGAAACAGTGGCGTATTTCTCGCAGCACCCGGACCCGGAGAACTTGGCTATGAGATACAAGTACTCGATTGTTACAATAATAAAACTTATGTAAATGGTCAAACAGGAGCAATGTACAAACAAGGGATTCCTTTGGCAAATGCTTGCAAAAAACCGGGCGAGTGGCAAACTTATGATATCGTTTGGACGGCTCCGCGCTTTAATGACGATGGTTCTTTAAAATCACCCGCACGTGTTACGGTAATTCATAACGGTGTGCTTGTTCAAAACAATTTTGCATTAAAAGGCTTTACACTATTTATAGGTAAACCATATTATATAAAACATGGGGCTACACCTATTATGTTACAAGCTCATGGTGATCCAAGTAAACCGATCAGCTACCGCAACATTTGGGTAAGGCCGTTAGCCAGTTCAAATAGCTGATACTATAAAAATGAACCAAAAAAAACCTGTGAGTTCGAAAACTTCACAGGTTTTTTGTTTTTGCTGAATATAGTCTTACAGTACAAGTGAGTGACACAACGAAAGCATCATAGTAAGGATGCAGCTTGATTCAAAAAAAATTACAAATACTTTCTTATCTCATCCACTAATTCATGTTTTGTGATCGGTATACCCATTATTTTATTATACCCTTTTGCATCTACAAAAAACTGGTCGCGGATTATTTTTATTAACTGACCATTGTTAATTTCCGGTATCAGCACATGTTCAAAATTGTGGACGATTTCTCCAAGGTTTTTTGGGAAAGGCCGCAGATAACGAATATGCGCATGACTAACAGCATGACCCTCTCTTTGTAATTCAAACACTGCACTTTTGATACTGCCATACGTACTACCCCAGCCCAACACTAACAGTTTACCTTTTTCAGCACCGCTGTCCAACTGTTGTAATGGAATGTAATCAGCAATCCTGTCAACCTTTGTCTGTCTTATTTTTACCATGTGCTGATGATTTTCCGGCTCATAATTTACATTGCCGGTAACATCTTGTTTTTCGAGGCCCCCGATACGATGTTCTAATCCTGCAGTGCCGGGAACAGCCCAGGGACGTACCAGCTTTTCATCCCGCTTATAAGGAAGAAACTTCGCTTCATCTTCATCCAAATCTTTTTTGAATTTTACTTCTATAGGCTTGAGGTCTGCCGAATTAGGAAAACGCCAGGGTTCTGCACCATTAGCAATATATCCATCACTTAACAGGATGATCGGCGTCATGTGCTGCACTGCAATACGCACTGCTTCATAAGCCACATCAAAGCAATCGCTTGGAGTGCTGGAAGCAATAACAGGCATGGGACATTCCCCGTTTCTTCCATAGTATGCCTGCAGCAAATCGCTCTGCTCTGTTTTAGTAGGTAAGCCTGTTGAAGGACCGCCTCTCTGCACATCAATTATCAGCAATGGAATTTCCAGCATCACTGCCAATCCCATTGCTTCTGCTTTTAAAGCCATTCCCGGCCCTGATGTTGTTGTAACTCCGATACAGCCACCATATGATGCGCCTATTGCCGCAGTAATAGATGCAATTTCATCTTCGGCCTGGAAGGTGCGTACACCAAATGTTTTATGCCTGCTCAATTCATGCAATATATCTGAAGCGGGTGTAATAGGATATGAACCAAGAAACAATGGCAAACCGCTTTTTTGAGATGCAGCAATCAGTCCATAAGATAAGGCCTGGTTACCCATAATACCGCGGTATTTACCGACAGGCAATTTTGCCTTTTCTACTTTGTAGCGGCTGGTAAATGTTTCCGTTGTATCGCCAAAATTATATCCTGACTGCAATGCTTTGAGATTGCTTTGAAGAATATTATCTTTTTTGCCAAATTTTTCTTTTAGAAAGTTAATGGTATTATCAAGGCTGCGGTTATACATCCAGTAGAGGAACCCGAGCACAAACATGTTTTTAGCGCGGTCTTTTTCCTTAGTGCCCAAATCATGGAAATCTTTTAAAGCCTCACGGGTCATTTTGGTGACATCCATTTTGATCACTTCGTAACTATCAAGACTTGCATCTTCCAAAGGATTTACTCCATCGGGATAATTTGCAAGACGAAGATTCTTATTATCAAAACCGTCCACATTAGCTATGATTTTTCCAGCGGGTTTAAGACTTCTTAAATTTACTTTTAAAGCTGCCGCATTCATAGCTACCAGCACATCACATGCGTCTCCGGGTGTAAATACACGGTCACTTGAAAAGCGCAACTGGTAACCACTCACGCCGGGCAAAGTTCCAATAGGAGCACGTATCTCTGCCGGAAAATCAGGAAAGGTTGCAAGGTCAATGCCAAGCAACGCAGTGTTGTTTGTAAACTGCGAACCGGTAAGCTGCATGCCATCTCCGCTATCGCCGGCGAATTTTATTACTACATCGTTTAGTAAAACCTCTTGTCTCAAGGAAATATAAAATTTTGAATATTAATCGTTAGAATAACCGCGAAGTTAATACAAGTATGTAAAATAGAATTGTAAGGTTTTGTTAGGAGGGAGAGCTCGAAAGTCGGAAAGTTAGTAAAGTCGGTAAGTCTTTTCGCCTGCCGGACTTTCGGTCTTTGCTGACTCGACTAGGAAAAAATTATTAAATCTTCTTTAAGAAATATTTGAAATACGTTTCATCAAATATTACTCTGTTATATTTGCTTTATATAAGCCTCTTTCATGAGAGTTAATTTATGGACTCTAAAGAAAATATTGTATCCAATTCCACTTCTTATCTCTATTGCATTTTTAAACTCCTGCAAAAGTTATGATACAAAAAATTTTATTGGCAGCGATTCAACAAAAACAGTTATAGCAAATCCAGTTCGCGATTCAACCTTTACTCACGACAGCACAAAAAAATATATTTATTTCACTTTTGATGATGGTCCGCAACCCGGCACCATGAACTGTTTTAACATTGTGCGTGACCTTAATGTAAAAGCAAGTTTCTTTATGATAGGTGCACAGATAGATACCAAGAATCTCATGAGAAAAGTGGATAGCATCCGCAACAGTTATCCTGAAATTTTACTCTGTAATCATTCATATACACACGCAAATTTTAATCATTACAAATCTTATTACAGCAATGCAGATTCAGCCTTTCGTGATGTAATTAAAGCGCAATCGACCATGCTGATACCTTTAAAAATTTTTCGCACACCTGCTAATAATTCATGGAATATAAACGGCAGATTAAGATGCCCGAAATTAACAAAGCAACTTTGCTTTTTACTCGGCAATGCAGGCTATGAAGTTGCAGGATGGGATGTGGAATGGACATACAAAGAAAAAAAGGGCATGACTCCTATTCAGAGCGCAGACAGCATGATAAAAGATATTGAAGCAGCTTTTAATAGTAACGGAAATTTTGCACGAAACAATGTTGTTATACTCACACATGATCGCATGTTTGAAAAACCGCAGTATGCTGATTCGCTTCGGAAGGTACTCACTACATTAAAAAAAGATAATCAAATTGTGTTTGAAACAATGGATCATTATCCCGGTATCCTACAAAAATAATTAACAAGCTATCAAATCTGTTTTATGCTACTTTTGTTCCTTAAAATTTAAAAATAATATGGCACTTTTAGAGTCAGGCAACCCCACATTGTCTCAGAAAATTTTCAGCAGGTCGGCTTCGGAAATTTCAACAGAAAGCATGACTGTGCGTGGCGCTATCAATAAATTCGGTTTTCTTTTATTAATGGTAATTGCAGGTGCGGCTTTTGCATGGCAGCAGTATTACACAAAACTTTCCCTTGCAGATGCGCAGCAATCTGTAACTACTTACATGATGGTGGGTATATTCGGTGGTTTAATCTGTGCATTAGCCATCGTTTTTAAACCAAATTGGTCACCTTATCTCGCACCGGCTTATGGCGTGTTAGAAGGCTTATTTCTTGGCGGAATTTCTGCAATATTAAATGAGACCTTCAAAGAAAAATATCCCGGTATTATTACACAGGCAGTAGGCTTAACTTTTGGCGTAGCCATTGCCATGTTCCTGTTGTATAATTTCAGAATTATTAAAGTGACTGAAAAATTCAGGTCTGTAATTTTTTCAGCAACATTGGGCATTGCAATATTTTATCTCATAGCGTGGGTACTCAGGCTGTTTCATGTGAACCTTCCTTTCATGTACGATGCAAGTCCGCTCGGCATTGGCATTTCGTTATTCATCATTGCTATTGCTGCATTAAATCTCATACTCGATTTCGATATGATTGAGCGCGGAGCCGAAATGGGCGCACCAAAATTTATGGAGTGGTACGGTGCATTCGGTTTGCTTGTTACTATGGTTTGGCTGTATCTTGAGATATTGAAATTGTTGGCACGTTTTGCCGGCAACAGAAGATAATTCTCCATGCGTTATAAATAAAAAAGTCAGGCTATAAACAGTCCGACTTTTTTTTGTACCCAACTATCGTTTTTTTATAGCATCATTCGTTGCGTCGCACTCTTATACTTTCTGAACTTTTATCATCTTTTATTAATTCTCCGACAAGTGCTTTTACATTCTTTCCAATTAAATCTCTCACTTCATTAAATTGTTCTCTTTCCATCTTTTTTGGATCCGGTATTTGCCAGTCAATAAATTTTTTTGCCCGCATCCAAGGACATGCATCACCACAGCCTATTGTAACTACCGCATCAAAAGGTGCATAAGCTTTTACTTCATCAAGAGATTTGATGAGCAGAAAGATCATAACCTAATTCATGCTGCAACAACTTTTGGATTAGCAATACCCGAAGGTTTTGAGCCTGCACTATATGCCTCTACAGCATTACCTCTATAGATATTGGCAAATGCATGGCTCATCTGCGAACGATTGCTGTTCTCCACGCACACAAACAAAAGTTTCTATATACCATTCATCTTACCAATTCTTTCTCTTTTACCGATAATTCTAAATCCACACGCTTCATGAATTTTTATACTGCTAATATTTTCAGGAAAAATACCTGCCTGAAGTGTCCAGAGATTATGCTGTTCACTTTCATTGATCAAAGCTCGCAATAATTGTTTCCCCATTCCTTTGCCTCGTGCAGCCTCGGCAATATATACACTTACTTCCGCAACACCTGCATATACGCAACGATCTGATACAGGCGTTAAAGCCGCCCATCCTAATATCTTATCATTTTCAACCACAATCAACCTGCATGTTTGCAAATGTGAACTATTCCATTCTCCCCACTCTGGCGCTGCAGTTTGAAAAGTAGCATCACCAGTCCCAATGCCCTCTTCATAAATCCTTTTTACATCTTCCCAGTGCTGAGGAAGCATCTTTATTATTTCCATAATTATTTAATTGCAACAACCGGGTTCACAACAAGGTTTTTCAGCAACAGGTTTTTCTGCATAAACTGTTATACTATAAATGCCTGTGTTACTTTTTTTAAATGATGAGATTTCTTCTTGTGAAAAATAATTGGCAAGAATATCATCAGGCAATAAGATTGATTTCTCTTTTTGTACTGCAATATTCACAAAACCTGTTGCTTCAATTATTTCAAGATATACTTTCTTCTGAATGGCGCCGGCCACACAACCTGCATACATTTCCGCCGCCTGTTTTAATTTATCCGGTAATTCTCCCTCCAGAACAATGTCTGAAATACTGAAATGAGCACCCGGTTTTAATACGCGATAAATTTCTTTAAAAACATTTAGTTTATTCGGCACAAGATTGAGTACACAATTACTTACTATTACGTCAGCAGTATTTGCTGATACAGGTATTTGTTCAATATCTCCAAAACGAAATTCAACATTATTATACCCTAATTTTTCGGCATTGGATCTTGCTCGTTCAATCATGTTTTCTGTAAAATCAATACCAATCACTTTTCCCTTTTCTCCGGCAACTGCTCTCGCCACAAAGCAGTCATTTCCCGCTCCGCTGCCAAGATCAATTACAGTATCGCCTTCTTTTATTTTAGCAAATACTGTAGGTAATCCACAACCTAATCCTAAATCCGCTTCAGGATTATAACCCTCTAATTTTTCATAATCATCAGCCATAATATTATAGGCTTCATCGCTGCAGCAACCTGAACCGCAGCAGGAACTTGAGTTGTAAGATTTTGACTGTCCGGCTATTTCGCCATACTTCTCTTTAACCAACTCTTTTAATTCAACATCACTGGACATAGTTTTAAATTTTTATGATTAACAACATTTGTTTTTTGAATTTGTATTAGTACCATTTTGCAGATAGCCTTTGTAAGTATCTTTTCTTAATTCAATCAGCTTCGAAAATGAATTGGTGAATTGATCGCAAAACTTTGAAAACATTTTCCAGTTAATGCAATAACAGCTTCTTGGTCCATCAACGGTGCCTTGTATAAGACCTGCTTCCAACAAGGCTTTCAAATGTTGTGAAACGGTTGACTGGGCAAGTGGCAATACGTTAACTATCTCGCCGCAAATACATTCTTCTTTTTGTGCCAGAACCTTTAAAATAGCAATACGTGCAGGATGGGCGATAGCTTTTGCAAAATTGGCAAGGTCCTGTTCCTTTTTACCGAACTCTTCTTTTTTATGAATAGCCATAATTTATTATCGTATTTTTACGATTAACTTGAACAATAAAAAGGCAGATTAAAATTGCCTTCATTCTTATCCTATATCGCAAATATACGATAAAGGAAATATCAGCAAAATTTTTTTATCCTGCCCGAACAAAAATATATGAAGAGTTTTAAAAAATTATTGTTCAACCAATAATGTTCTGCTTTGCGGGAAAGGTTAAATTAAAGGCATGAACGAGGCAGTTTAATAAAATTGATGAAGTCAACAAATTTGAGAATAAATTCGCCAGAATTTGCAGTCCGTTTTGCATGTTTACGTAAGAACAGGTAATTACAGTACAAAATAGGTTCTTACTTTTGATGAACAACGCGTAATAATAAAAGTTTAATAGATTAGAAACTTAGCTCGTTGACAGCAACCGAATATAAAAATTGAATAATTAATTTTTTAAACCATTTTACTATGAAATTTTTTATTGACACCGCCAACCTCAATCATATCAGGGAAGCAAATGAATTAGGCATCCTTGACGGCGTTACTACCAATCCTTCATTGATGGCAAAAGAAGGCATAAAAGGTGAAGAGGCAATTTATAAGCGTTATAAAACTATTTGTGAAACTGTGAACGGAGACATAAGCGCAGAAGTATTGTCAACAGATTTTGACAGCATTGTAGAAGAAGGAAAAAAGCTTGCCGCTATTCATCCCAATATTGTTGTAAAAGTACCGATGATAAAAGAGGGTGTTAAAGCCATCAAATGGTTTACAGATAACGGTATAAGAACCAATTGCACGCTTGTGTTTTCTGCAGGGCAGGCAATACTTGCGGCAAAAGCCGGAGCAGCTTATGTATCTCCTTTTATTGGCCGTATTGATGACAGTGGATGGGATGGTGTACAACTGATTGAGCAGATAGCAAACATCTACCGCATACAAAATTTTGAAACAAAAATTCTTGCAGCATCTATCCGCAACCCCAATCATATTGTTCAGTGTGCAGAAGCCGGAGCGCATGTATGTACCTGTCCATTAGATTCAATACTCGGTTTATTAAAACATCCGCTTACAGATTTAGGTCTTGCAAAATTTATGGAAGATGCAAAAAAAATGGGTACTGTACTTGAAGATGTTGTTTAGCGAAAATTAAGAAGCCTCTCTTTTACCTGGAGTAAAAATTTCAAGATTGATATCATATCTGCGTTACTGATAACGCAGGAAAGGATGAGTTTATTTCATAGGAAAGCGAAGAGTCAATCACAGAAATTATAATTGTTAAACATACATTTATTTATCTGAACATACAGTCGAGTCGCTGTAAAGGTTTCTTAAATCATTTAAAAACAGACCTTTATTAAAAAGTTTTATCAAAACAATATGGGTAAAATTGAAATTAAACATCCCGACAAATTAGTAAGCACCGGAGCTTATTCCGCAGGAATACTGATGGATGGATGGTTATTCATGAGCGGGCAGGGACCTCTGAATTTATCAACGGGTGAAGTGATACATGGAACTCTTGAAGAAGAAACACTGCTCACTTTATCGCACATAAAAAAAATTATAGAGGCGGCGGGTGGTAGCATTGAGGACATTGTAAAATGTACAGTTCACTTAAGCGATATAAATGATTTTGAAAAATATAATGCTGTCTATGCGTCTTTCTTTCCTGGTATTAAGCCTGCAAGAACCACAGTTCAATCTGTTTTGTTTGATGGAATAAAGATTGAAATAGATGCTATCGCAAAAATTGAAAAGAAGAACTAAAGAAGAGGAATTGATCATACAAGATTAAGACGAATTTTTATAATGGAGCACGGGCTTATAGCTGCTAAACGATATACAGATAAAGTGATTGCGACGCAACAAAGATGCCATAAAATACAGATGCTGGTATTAAAAATTAATTTGTTTCGAACCTATTAAAACAGCAAAAGCTAACAGCTTCATGAGTGAAAAATTACGGATAGGAATAGTTGGTCTCGGATTAATGGGTAGCAGTATTGCCACTTGCATTTTAGCTGCTGGACATGAGGTTACTTCATTAACAAGAAATATTGAAAAATCAGATGAAGCAAAAGAAAGGATATTGAACTCTCTTGTTCAATTGCAGGAGGAAGGAATGTTAAAAGAAGATCCCAATATAGTTCTTGAAAGGCTTACGATCACAAATGATTATTCTTTGTTTGCAAATCATGAAGTAGTAATTGAGTCAATTATTGAAAACGTTGAGGATAAAAAACGAGTATTTCAACAACTGGAAAATGTGTTATCTCCCACCGCTATTATTGGCAGCAATACTTCAGCAATACCAGTTACTATTTTACAAAGCGGTTTAAAACGTCCTGAGCGGTTACTTGGAATTCATTGGGGAGAGCCTGCACATATATTGCGTTTTCTCGAAGTGATTTGCGGAGAACAGTCCGACATAAAATACGCAGAAAAAATAGTAGCGCTTGCGGAGGAATGGGGTAAAGAGCCTTCATTGGTAAGAAAAGATATCAGGGGTTTTATAACCAACCGGCTCATGTATGCAATGATGAGAGAAGCAATCCATTTAGTGGAAAATGGTTATGCAACAATCGAAGATATTGATCGTGCTTGCAGAAATGATATGGGTTACTGGATAACATTTGCAGGACTGTTTCGATTTATGGACCTCACAGGAATACCTGCTTATCTGACAGTAATGAAAGATCTCTTTCCCGAGCTAGATAATTCAACGAAAGCTCCCTTCTTTATTGAAGAGCTGGTAGCATCAGGTGCAAAGGGAGTTAGCAATGCCTGGGGTTTTTATCCATACACAAAAGAATCTGCAGAAAAATGGAAGAAGTTATTTATTGAGTTCACATACGACATAAGAAAACTGTCGGAAAAATATCCAAAGAATATTGGGGATTTATAAAAAAATACGAGAGACAAGAAGCTTATTGCTTGTTTATTCTGCGCATGAGATATACTATGGGCAAGAATTTTGGAATTAGTATTATGAGAAAAACATTTATTTCCTGGACGTTACTCATAGCATGCAACCTTATGTGGGCACTTCAGTTCACATGTATCAAGCTCACGCAGGATCAGGTTGGTCCTTACTTTACTGTTTGGGGTCCTATGCTTTTGTCAACTATCTTTTTAATACCATTTGTCTGGAAAGATTTTAAACGAGGGAAAAAAGTTTTTAAAGATCTTCTTGTATTTATACCACTTGCTTTGTTTGGTGCTTTTATTGCGCAGGTGTTCATGACATGGGGTACACAATATTCGCTGGCAAGCAATGCAGCTATTCTTACACTTGCATTACCGGTTGTTACTGCTGTTTTTGCTTTCCTTATTTTAAGGGAAAAGATGAATAAGATACGTTGGGTTAGTTTTATTATTGCCATTGTTGGTGTTATCCTTTGCTCCACAGGCGATATAAAGCAAATGAATTTCAGTTCAAAATATGCAGTGGGGAACCTCCTGATCTTTCTTGCCATATTGGGTAATTCGTATTACAATGTGGGTATCAAAAAAATTGCAAACAGGTATACAGAAATGGAGATGGTATTTTTTACTTATGTAATCATGGTAGTCTTGCTTACACCTCTCGTATTGTATTATGAGCCCGATGTTTTTGCGCGGATACCATCATTTACGCAACAGACCTGGATTGGTATGAGCCTGCTTACGTTCTTTCATAACTTTCTTTCGATGGTATTATTTTTTAAAGCATTGAAAGTGCTTGATGCAATACAGGTGGCATTATCTAATTACCTGATTACATTCATAGGGCTGCCAGTTGCGGCAATATGGTTGGGAGAAAAATTGAATGCTTCTGCTATAATTGGAGGTGTCCTCGTTTTTGTTTCTACATTGATTATAACAATTGTTGATTACAGAATGAATCATAAAGTAGTGATAAAACCAATTACGCAATAACATGGAGATAAAAACCAAAAAAGAATTATTTGGCGTTGTGCCTATTATTCCAACACCATTTACTGAAAAAGAAGAAATTGATGAAGACGCTTTGCGAAGATTAATAGATTTTGCTGTAGCCGGTGGAATAGAAGCTGCATGTTTGCCGGCTTATGCAAGTGAATTTTATAAATTAACTGATGAAGAAAAATTACAGGTTGTAAAAATTGCTGTAGATCATTCTGCAGGACGAATACAAATTATTGCACAATCCAATCATCCATCTTTAAAAGTTGCGATTAAATTGGCGCAGGCTAATGTTGAAGCTGGTGCTGATATAATTTCATTAGCGGTACCCCGCATTTTTAGCTTACCCGAAAATTCTTTGAAAGAATATTTAAGTGGCTTTATGCAATCCATACCGCACACGCCGGTATTGATACAAGATTTTAATCCGACAGGTCAATCAATTAGTGTAAGACTCATCAAAGAATTAATGGAGGAACATCCCAACTTTAAATATCTAAAACTGGAAGAGCCGCTTGGCGCCTCAAAGTTTGAAGAGATTATCAAAACTACTGAAGGAAAAATTGGATTGTTGGAAGGATGGGGAGGACTATATATGATGGAATTAATACCGATTGGCATTACCGGAGTGATGCCAGGTTTAGCTGTATCGGATATTCTGCAAAAGGTATTTATGTTACGGAAGAATGGAGAGAACGAAAAAGCATTTGACCTGTTTGAAAAAGTAATGCCGCAAATATTTTTCTCGTTGCAGAATATGGAACTGTTTCATTATATAGAGAAGGAGTTATTGAGTGCAAGGGGAGTATTGAAGAATAGCGTTGTCCGCAAAGCAACATATAAACCTAATGCATCTACCAAAGCATTTATCCAAGAACTAAATGATAGAATCGTTCGATTGGTGAATGAATGACAGTCTCCTTACCTCCAACATATATTAATCGCAAAAAGTTGAAATATCATTATGAAAAAAATAGAATCAAAAAAGCTTTGTCAGTTTATCAGAGTGATAATAATTCATTGTTCCTTATGCGTATGTTCAAAGGAGGCGATGGCGGTTGAAAGGCCTTTGATATTTCCTATTCCGCAACATACTGAAGTTACGAATGAGCATTTTATTTTAGATGAGAGCGTATCAATTATTGTTCCTCCAAATGCAAACAAAAAAGATATTTCACTCGCAAATTTTCTCGTAAGAGAGTTGAGTGATAAATATGGTTTAGCATTGAAAATTGAAACTCTTGCAGACATTCCAAAGAATAAAAAAGTGGTGGTGATGGGAACGATTAATAATCCACTCATAAAAAATTATTGTAAAGAAAATAAACTGGAGCTTACTGCAAAAAATCCAGGCACCGAAAGCTATATATTACAAGTTAATAGTAATACAATTGTTATCGCAGGATGGGATGATGCAGGAGCTTTTTTCGGACTACAGTCTTTACGCCAGTTAATTGAAGCGGGAAAAGGCAAAGAAATCGTGGGGATAAAAGTAAGAGACTGGCCAAGCTTTCCATTCAGGGCAATAAAAGTTTATGTGCCAGGCCCGAATAATATAGCTTTTTTTAAATGCTTCCTGCAAGATTTTATGGCACTCTACAAATTCAATAAAGTAATGATTGAATTTAATTGCATGAGGCTTGATAAACATCCGGAGGTGAATGCCGGATGGATAGAGTTCGCAAAGTATATGCAGTACACCCGTTTGAATGAAACACAGGGAATTCACGGAGAAATGAAAAACTCAACTCATTATGATGCCGGAGATGGCTTTATAATAGAAAAGAAAGATGTTAAGGAGATAGTTGATTTTGCGAATGAGAATTTTATAGAAGTTATTCCTGAAATTCCTTCCCTCACCCATGCCTACTCTCTGTTAACAAGGCATCCTGAATTGGCGGAATATCCGGGAGATAAATGGCCTGATACGTATTGCCCGTCCAACCCTGCATCTTATAAACTCATGTTTGACGTGTACGATGAATACATTGATGTTATTCATCCAAAAATGATTCATATAGGACATGATGAATGGTGGGGTGCACCATTGGATTCTTGCCCTCGTTGCAGAGGAAAGGACTACTCTGCGTTATATGCGCAGGATGTAAGCAAAATTCATGACTACCTCGCTGCAAAAGGAATTAAGACTGCTATGTGGGGAGATTTTTTATTAGAGAGCGTAAGGGGAGTGGGGCCGGTTGAACGAACTTCTTCCACTGGTAAAAAGTATAAAACTCCGGGCGGTTTACGACCATCAGTTGTACAGAAATCTGTTCCAAAAGATATTTTAATTTTCAACTGGTTTTACACCGATGAAAAAAAAGAAATGGAACTTCAAAAATTTGGATTCAAACAGGTATATGGAAATTTTGAACCAAACATCAGCAATTGGGAAGAGAGGATAAAAAAAATTGATCTTGTTGGCAGTGCTCCATCCTCATGGGCTTCGACAAATGAATTTAATTTCGGGAAAGATTTATTATCAGATTTCCTTGGCTGCGCTAATCTGTTATGGTCTTCCCATACGATCCACCAGGAAGATTTGCCTCCGATTGTGTGGCAGTTAGTTCCATCAATCAGGAAGAGCTTCAAAGCTGAAAGAGTTCCAAGTGAAGATGGAGATGCAGTGGTGCCTGTTGATATCTCTTCTCGTTTCAATTTAACAAAAGATTCAAAAGCGTTTAATATTAATCTCACTTCATTAGCAACGGGACAAGTTAACAATCAATCAAAGTTGTTTAGCCTGGTTAATTCAACAAAGACTTCAGGGAATTGTGCGATTGCAGTTGGCTCTCAGGGCACCGGTGAAAACTCTTTGCCGAATGAGATTTCAGGCATTCCAATAAATGAAGATGTTAGCAGTCTCATATTTTTACACGCATGTGCTCTTCCTTCAGGAAATCAAAAAGCATATTTTAATATTCCGGACAATTTTGATGCAGCAGATGTATTGGGATGGTATGAAATTGTGTATGAAGATGAATTCAGGGAAATTATACCAATACAATATGGGGTTAATATATTGGAGTGGAACCCGGGCGGAGAAAAGAGTCTTAATAAAAACGAAGGAGAAACAGGATCGGCGCAAAAAACTTATAGTTATGAGGCCGATGCAATTAATTGTTCTTCGAATGAAAAAGAAAATCCAATCACTTTTTTTGCATTTGAATGGGTCAACAAACGTTTCGGTAAAAAAATTAAGGAAGTTAATATACATGGAACTGTGAATTACCAGGCCCTTCAACAGGAATATTCCAAACCTGTTACTGAACCTGCACCATCCAATGCGATTATTTTAATTGGATTAAGTAAAGTAATAAAAAGAGAGCCTGCGAGCCCTCAGTAACTCTTAAAATGTTGCTAATCGAAATCAAGAAATATTAATTAAGAAATATTAATAGTGTGATAAATCAGTTCTTCTATTTTTTATAATAAGAGCCGACTCATTTAACTACTAAATGTGAAAATGGCACAACATGTGCCTGCAAGAAAACCAACACGCCAACTAATGCTGCCAACGCAATGCTGTGAAAAAAAACATAACGTAAAATTTCTCCTTCATGCCCGTACCAATTTGTAGCAGTACTGCCAACTACGATGCTTTGTGCATCCACCATTTTGCCCATCACACCACCGGAACTATTTGCCGCTGCCATAAGAACGGGATTGATGTGAGTTTGTTTTGCGGTAATGGTTTGCAAACTGCCGAACAAAACGTTTGAAGAGGTATCCGAGCCGGTGAGTGCTACGCCGAGCCAACCAAGCATCGTTCCAAAAAAAGGATAGAGCACTCCTGTTTTTGCAAGTGCCAGGCCAAGAGTAGCATCGGTACCTGAATATTTTGTTACATAACCAAACCCAAGCATAGCCGTGATTGTTATTAATGAAAACCGCACCCGCCATAATGTTTGAGCATAAACACGGAGCAGCTGCCGCAACGAATAGCCGATTGCAAAGCCTGCTACAACTGCTGCAACAAAAATTCCGGTGCCTGTTGCGGAAAGCCAGTTTAATTTGAAAACTGCTTCTTCCGGTTTTGTGGGTTTTTCCAATGTTGGCTCCGGAACAATCGGTGGAGTACGACTAAGCCGATTATGTAAATAAGCAATTTTATATTCGGGTGCTGAAATGGTGTTCAGTGTTTTTTTGACAAGAGGTAATCCCCAAACGAAAATAAATAATGTCAAAAGCACCCATGGCAACCATGCAACAAAAAGTCTTTTTCTATGGACTTTCACCTGTTCAAAAGAAGCAGCATTGGCTTCGCCGGCGTCAGTCATTTTCCAAATGGTTTTTGGTTTCCAAAATCGCAGCAACACAATTATTGCTATTAAAGAAGAAACGGAGGCTATGATATCAACCAGCCATGGACCTTGAAAATTTGAGACTAAAAATTGTGGAACGGCAAAAAACAATCCCGCGATTAAAGCAACAGGCCATACACCTAACATGCCACGAAAACCTGCCATGGTCCATACTACCCAAAATGGAATGAGCACAGAAAAAAATGGGAGCTGGCGTCCGACCATTGCAGAAAGTTGTTGCACATCAATTCCTGTTACTCCTGAAAGCGCAATAATGGGCGTACCCAAAGCTCCGAAGGCAACTGGTGCTGTATTAGCAATGAGTGAAAGACCTGAAGCAGCAAGGGGCTTAAAACCGAGTTGAATAAGAATAGCTGCGGTGATGGCAACCGGTGTTCCAAATCCTGCAGCTCCTTCAAAAAATGCCCCGAATGAAAAAGCAATCAAAATAACCTGGATTCGAGGATCGGGTGCAATAGTTGCCAGGTGCTGTCGTATAACCGCAAATAAACCTTTATTGACCGTAAGTTGATAGAGGAATATTAAATTTAAAATGTTCCAACCGATTGGAAACAATCCATAAGCTCCACCATAAATGGTAGATGCGGCAGCAGCAGTTACAGGCATTTGATAAATAAAAATCGCAACAAAAATTGCAATCATCAGACTAAAGAGAGCTGCAAAATGGATCCGGATTTTAAACACTGCTATCGAACTCAATAAAATAATAATTGGAAGCGCCGCCAGCACAGTTGATAAAAAAGCGTTGTTTAGCGGATCATAGTTTTGTTGCCAGATTGTTTCCATATATTAGTTTATAGTTCCCGGTAGGCTTCTAATGTGAGGAAATCCTGGAATTTTTTTTCTCTTACCAATTTGTCAAATATTACTAATGCCTTTTCTAATTTACCGGTAGCTACCCGTTCCGAGCCAAGCAGGGCTGCCGCTTTTTGTTTTTCTTCTTCAAAAATGGTCTTGTATAATTCCATATCTATAGACCTTCCATCATCAAGCTTTACTCCTGCATCTTCCATCAGGTTGTATAAAGCTGCTGCGCCGGTACCCTGCAGCCATGATTCTATATACAATATGCCCACATTGATATTTAAGCGAAGTCCTGTCTCGCTGATCTTTCCACCTTTAATATTAATATCAAGCAAATCATTGCTGCTTACTTTCAAATCTTCTCTCAGCACATGTTTTTGATGAGGGTTTTTATCAAGAATTTTATCGAACTCCTCCATAGCTACAGGAACAAGAAAGGGATGGGCCACCCAGGTACCATCATAACCCTGCGATGCTTCATTGCTTTTGTCCTCACGAACTTTAGCAAAAGCCATTTTATTAACTTCTTCATCTTTCGATGGTATAAACGCGGACATTCCCCCGATGGCATGAGCCCCTCTTTTGTGGCACATCTTAACCAAGAGTTCGGCATAAGCCTTCATAAAAGGTACACGCATCGTAATCTGAATACGATCGGGCAATATAAAACCAGCATGATTTCTGAATTTTTTGATGATGCTGAAAATATAATCCCATCGGCCCGCATTCATGCCTGCAATATGATCTTTTAATTCATAGAGTATTTCTTCCATCTCAAAAGCTGCAAGGATCGTTTCTATAAGTACTGTCACCTTGATAGTTCCCTTAGCCAAACCAAGCCTGCTTTGCGATTTCAAAAAAACATCATTCCATAAACGGGCTTCCCTGTGATTTTCCAGTTTTGGTAAATAAAAGTAGGGGCCGGATGCCCTGTTTAAAAGTTCCCCGGCATTATGAAAAAGATACAAACCGAAATCAAATAATGAGGCTGATATCGGCTCTCCGTCAACTGTTACATGTTTTTCCGTTAAGTGCCAGCCGCGTGGTCGTACAATGAGTGTAGCAGGATTTTCTGCCAGCGTATACAATTTTCCATTGGGAGCAGTAAAATCAATTTTCCGTCTTATAACATCTCTGAGATTAATCTGCCCTTCAATACAGTTTCCCCATGTAGGTGAATTAGCATCTTCAAAGTCCGCCATAAATACTTTAGCACCTGAATTCAAAGCATTAATAACCATTTTCCTGTCAACAGGTCCTGTAATTTCTGTTCTGCGATCCTGCAGATCATCAGGGATGCTGCCTACTGTCCAGTCGCCTTCACGCATCGCTCTTGTTTCATCCAAAAAATCAGGCAACTTCCCGCTATCTAATTCCTTCTGTCTCTCTTCCCTGTCCTGCAATAATTTTTTCCTTTGGGGATTAAATTCACGGTGGAGATCAACCACGAATTCGAGTGCTTCAGGACTTAGAATTGATTCATATTCCCCGGAATTATTGCCCGTAATATTTACTCCGCGTTGTTCTACTTTAGATTGTTCCATATGGTTAGAAATACTTATTGTTTAACCCTGATTGTTTCGACCCAATGATAGTGCTCCTTTTCATAACCAAAGGAGCCCGCCATGCCACAACATCCCGATGGAATTTCCTTAACTGTTTGACTGGTTTTACTGAATATTGTTTTCAGTGCTTTTGTACTGTAAAGCGCTTTTTGGTGACAATGCCCATGAATGAAAATATTTTCAGCAACAGCTTCAAATGTTATGTTTAAATTTCCAGCGTCTATCTCTCTGGCTAAAAAAACATCAATTATCATTACCTGTTCCTTTAGTTGATCGGCGAGGGCAACATCCTCAATTAAGTCAGGGAGGTCTTCATTTAAGGCAGAAGCACAACTCGGTTCGCATACTACAATTGTTAATCCCTGGTCCAGATATTTCTTTAATCTTTCAACGGTTTGGGCACCTTCTTTTTTTGCATCCCTTACAAATCCATGTGAAATTTTAGGCCGCTGACAACAACCTACGTTAGCAAGAATTACTGCATAGCCACAGGAATTCAGCAGTTGAAGAGCCGATACTCCAATTTGTGGTTCATGAAAATTTAAGTATGTGTCTGCGAATAGTACTACTTTTTTAGAGCTTTTATAATTATTGTTACCTTTTTTTCTAAACCATTTGTAAAATGGTTCTTTTGCATATTCAGGTAATACCCTGCGGTTATCAAAGCCGGCCAGTTTCTGTAAAAGGAATCTGAACAATTTTGTTTTTTGGATAAAATTTACCAGAGGTGATAAGGTCCCTGATAAATGTGAGGCAGCACCGGAAGAATTCCTGATTAGGCGGTCGCGTAAGGCAATGCCATGTTCATCGAAGTACATTTGTAAAACATCACTTTTCATCTTAGACATATCCACATTACTGGGACATTCTGATTTGCATGCTTTACATGACAGGCAAAGGTCCAATACCTGGTGAAGGCGTTCACTGGTAAGACCTTCGTTATCCAGTTGGCCTGACATTGCCAATCGTAAAGCGTTTGCCCTGCCCCTCGTGGAATGCTCTTCGTCGCGGGTTACTTTAAAACTGGGGCACATAGTTCCTCCAAGCGTCTTCCTGCATTCGCCAACTCCGGTGCACATGTGTACAGATTCTCTGAAACTATTTTCAGCACGGTATTGAAACTCGGTTTTTACATCCTTGTCTTTGTACCTGGTACCATAGCGAAGATTTTGTTCAATAGTTTGAGCATCCACGATCTTTCCCGGATTCATTAAGTTTTCAGGATCAAACAAATGTTTTATTTCCCTGAAAATATTATATAACCGGGTACCAAAAAAACGCTCATTATAAGCGCTTCTTACGAGACCATCTCCATGTTCGCCACTCCATGAACCGTGATACTTTACTACGAGGTCAAATGTTTCATCAGCAATATTTTTCAGGTTTTTAATGTCCTGTTCCTGCCGAAGATCAAGGAGAGGCTGAACGTGAATTACCCCCACGCTGGCATGCGCATACATGGATACTTCTGTATTATGTTTTGCGCAAATCTTAAGTACTTTATCTATATACTCTGGTAACACTTCTGTCGGAATGGCCGCATCTTCAATAAACGATAAAGCTTTTTTTTCACCCCCGAGTCCCATCATCAATCCCAGGCCTTTTTTACGCACGAGCCACACATCATCATATTCCTTGCCTTCAGGGAATAAAGGATATGCATATCCAAGTTTCAGGCTTTTCAGTTTTTCAATCATTTCAGTGGGCCGCTGCATTACATCCTCAAAACTGTCTCCATAAAATTCTACAATCAAAATTGCAGCAGGATCATTTTCAATAAAATAACAATGTTGTTTGGTAGTAAGATTTTCTTTGCTTAAATCCAAAACTGTTTTGTCTAATATTTCAATAGCCGACGGGCGGTAATCAAGCATTGGCTGCACAGTCCTTATGGCTTCCATCAATTCAGAAAAATGAACTACGACTACTGACTTGAATTTTGGAAGAGGCTCAAGCTTAAGTTTTACTTCCAGTGTAACAGCCAACGTCCCTTCGCTTCCGGTTATAAGCTTTGCTAAATTCCAGTTGTCAGTATATACAAATTCATCAAGATTATATCCACCTACTCTTCTCATTACTTTCGGGAACCGTTGTTTTATTTCCTCCTTATTCCGTAAAATTATCTGCTGAAATTTTTGATAGATTTCGCCTTCCCTGTTTATTTGATGCGCCCTGAGTTCATATTCCTGAGGAGTAAAATTTTTTAATAGAAGTTCAGTACCATCAGCAAGTAAAACTTTTGCTTCAAGAATATGATCAACCGTTTTACCGTATAAAATGCTTTTTGTACCGGAAGAATTATTCCCCACCATACCACCAACATTGGCCCTGCTTGATGTGGCAGGATCGGGAGCAAAATGCAAATTAAATTTTGCCATCTCTTCATTCAATTGATCCCGTACAACTCCAGGTTGCACTCTTACCCATCTTTCCTTCTCATTGAACTCCAGGATCTTTGTCATATACTTGGAAAAATCAATCACCAAAGCTTCTCCCACCGTCTGACCCGCTAGACTGGTGCCGCCTCCACGGGGCAGAATTTTTATTTTATTCTCCCTCGCAATTTCAACTGCTTTTTTTACTTCTGATTCATCCTTGGGTAAAACAACTGCTACTGGTATGATCTGGTAATGACTGGCATCAGTAGAATACATGCCTAATGAATATTCATCAGCAAGAATATCAGCAATATATTTTTTTAAGTCTGCAGTAAATGATAGTGTGGAATCCATATTTAAATTTACAGGATAAAGTTGTGTTATTTGATAACGCTAACTCAATTCGATAATCAACATTTTATCTTATTATTCTTTGCTAATTCATACATATAAATTCCAGTCACTGCTATTGGTAGAATCAGCAAGAATTCTATTGGTTTTACTTTTCTGCATAAAAAGAATTAAATATTCAAATCATGAGTAAATTTTTTATCTATAGCTCTAACAAAAAGCATTTCATTTATAAGTTGAAAATGTTTTGTAATGATTAAAAACATTTGAAAGAAAAATTTGTGAACAAAAGAATTCAACAGCGAAAGATTATTTCTTTTCACTAATCTGCTACAAAGGTAGGTCGCGTCTGTAACATGGCATCTCAAAGCGATTTTGATTTTAAAAATTTGTTTTTCCGTAAAATGTTTCAGCTCTTTGGTATAGAAAAATTTAATCCGCCGGTATAATATTTCATTCTGTATATATAAAAACGCCTTATTTCTTTTCCTTCCCTGTATTGAGGAATAATAACCGGTGCTTCGACAGTTTTGAAATTTTTAGAAAAAAATTGTGTTGGATTTGAATTAAAATTTGAAGGTGATATGTAGTAAGCATCGGTGCTTGGTTTTATTAAACCATTTAACTGATCGAGCCATGCGAAATGATGTATATCGAACAATGGGCCGATGGCATATAATTTCATTTTCAAAGGGTATGCAACATAATAATCAAGATGTCCCGCAGGAAACCATTTATTAGAAAGTAATACTGAACCTGAACGCATTTCTTTGTCTTCGATGTCTTCGCTCTTCAACTTTTTAAATTGTGTTTCAAAATTATTCCAGCCGTACAAGTCGAGAGTTAAATCTCCTGATCCCAAATTCAGTATATCAGCACTTCCAAACTGTTTCGGCAAATAATTAATCGATAAATAACCTATGATCAAAACCACTGTCAATAGAGCGTTAGCAGCCAAAACAGTTCTCATTACCCGTTTCCTTTTTTTTGCAAAAACGGCATCTGCATAATATGCGGTTAAAATGAGGAGAGCAATATAACCTGGGCCTGGCCAGTGGGGAAGCGCATTGCGGAATAATGAAATAGTCCAGAAAATAAAAATTAAAGGTAAACTTAGAAGTAAAAGCAATGCAAATAGTCTTTTATCGGGATAGAATAATTTCCGCCTAAACGAAACAAAAAGCACAGTAATTATTAGCACAAAAATTATTGGATTAGCATATAAGATTTCACCGGTTAATTCAGTAATAAAAGAAGAGAAATGTACTCCACTATTGGCCATCACTCTTTGGCTGTGGTAATTGTACGTGATGAAATGATTTTGATAATTCCAAAAGAAGATAGGAGAGACAAATAAAATAGTAATAATTGCAGCAAGCCACAAATATTTGTTAAGTAGCCATTTTCTTTGAAACAACAAAATGTACCAGCCCACTGCAAACCACAGGTATAATCCATGTATTTTAGACAATGTACACAGTCCGGCAGTTATACCAAATAAAATGATGTTCTTATTTGGGTGCTCATTCAAAATAAAAATTTTGATAAGTAAATAAATACTTAACAACCAAAAAACGACTTGTGGTGAATCAGGTAAAATAAACAGCCCGCTTATTATACTTGTATAAACGCAGCCATTGTATAAAAGCGCAGCATAAATTCCGGCCCGCCTGTTTCTGATTTTAGAAAGTAATTTGTAAATAAGCCAGCTGTTGAATGCTGAACAAATAATAGCGGTAAGTCTTACAAATATTTCCTGGTTAAAGTTGAGATTAACTGTAAAAAAGCGGATAAATAATGCCATTAATGGAGGATGATCAAAGTAGCTGCTTTGCAAGTGTAAGGCGTACGTCCAGTAATACACCTCGTCATTATCAAGTCCAACATTCGATGCGATGATGCATCGCATAGCTGTACTTATAATGATGATGTAATAAATAAGATAATCTTTGGTATTTATTCTCATGTGTGCTTATAAAAGGTGACATAGTTATTCATTAAAAAGTTCCAGATAAACACTATACAAACAGCAATTACTTTTGATAAATAAAATCTCACATTCATTTTATTTATCAAAAACATAATTACACCGCTGTTAATGCATAATCCCGCTGCTGAAATAATTGAGAAAAGGAAAAATTGATCTGCAATGAGATTATTGTTAGCAGAATTAAACAATTTTAAAAAGTTGTTTGTATTGTTCTAATACCTGCTGATGACTGAGGTTGGCTGTATTGGTAGAAATGGCAAGTAGCCCATCATATTTTTCATTCTGCCTTATTTTTTCTGTATCCAGTTCATAGCTGTCTTCACTTTGTTGTTTAATAAAATACCGGCTGGCTTTCTTTTTTATAAGAGAAGGATTTTTCAATAAGGTGTTGGCTGTTTTCAATTTTTGTTCCCGTTCATATTTGTCTTTAGCAGCTCTGTTCTCACTATAGGTGGCTATGATGCTTTTATTGTTATATTGAGTTACATAGTATTGCAGGGTTATCTGTTCTCCGGTAGCATCATCATAAACCCAGGTTTGTCCGTAATTATCCTTATTCAATAATTTGATTTGTATCTCTGCCGGCAAATTTTTAAATCTTTCTCCTACAATAAACTCGTACCCATTATCAGTAATAGCTTCTATATTTTCTTTACCAATCATACCCCTGTCTGCTACTACAATTATTTTATTGATATTGTAATCTTTTTTAAGTTGTGCAATAGCATGAGGCAGGGTATGCCCTTCAAAGGTATTACCATGAAAAATTTGATAACCGACGGGATGCTTGTCGGCATCAATGAGCATGCAGAATAGAATTTGTGTCTGACCTATTTTGCCATCCTTGCTAAAACCTTTTTGTCGCAGACTGTTTGGAACTTCTTTCTCACTTTCAAAATACAGCGTAGTTACATCATAAAACACAACATCCAGTGTTTGGTTAAACAAGTCTCTGCCAGTTTGAAAAATTTGTTGCTGAATGAGTTTGTTTTCTGCTGCCAATTTATCTAATGCCCGGTATAAATGTTGCAAGTATACAGGTTCTAATCCGGCATAATCTAACTGATTAGCATAGTTACTACGTTTACTGCAGGGTTCCTGCAAACGTTCTAAGAGCATGAGCATAACAGCACTGTCCAAATCAAAACTTACTTTCCATCTTGCAGCAATGCGCCGTATCAAATGATCGAGTTCATAATACTTAAATGCCTTTCGATAAATTTGATAATATCCATAATTATAACGACCTACTTCTTCTGTATTGCCTTCCAGAAGTGCTTTAATATCGCCGCCTCCCAACTCATACAAGCGAATACCTATTTGCTGTAATTGCTCAGGAGTATAATCTTCTACCTTACCTAAAGAATGAACAATGCGATGGCGAGTCTGTCCCTGATCATCACGATAACTTTCAATGATGCGTAAGTAAGTGCCTGATGATTTACGTTCAACTTTCAGGAAAGACATACTGCAAAAATCCGGCGTGCTTACGGCTTTTGCAAGCATGTGGATAAAAGCTGGCTCACTACATTTTTAACTTTTAAAAAATGAAACCCCCATCCCCACTGCATTGCAGCGTTTTAATACCTCCCTGGCTGTTAAACTCAAGAAAAAGAATACTACGAAGAGTGAGGGAAACTGTTTGAAAATTTTCCTGTTCTATGTTCCAATACCCTGTTGCGCAAATTGGATGTGACACCTGTGTATAAAACTGTGTGATGCTTATTAGTCATTATATAAACCGTGCCGCCGTATTCTATGTTGATTAAAGATACAATGTTGAATTTACGCGTCATTGCGAGGCTTTACTCACAGGTTGGTGTGTTGGCAAAGCTGTGGCAATCTCCTGAAAAGAATTTTGTTGTTCATTATTTAGACTTGCTACTGAATAGCTGGAGATAGCCACATCGCAGGCTTGCACACAAAGACCTTTATGCTCCTCGCTATGACGTTATTCTGTCCGTCCCTTTGCGAGTAGGCAAAGCCGTAGCAATCTCCTGAAAAGAATTCTGTTGCTCATTAATTTAAACTTGATTATTAATAGCTGGAGATAGCCACGTCGCGGCTAACGCACAAAGGCTTTGCGCTCCTCGCTATGACGTTTACATGAGACTGGCTTCCACGCATCCGTAGTTACAGATACGGATAGCGGCAAGCTTGTTTATAATTGCTGAGAGCAGAAAATGACGAAGAGCGGGAAAAAATTGTAATCGGTAATCTCAGCTTTTGTGCCTTGAATGCCGCAATTTCCTCGGCTAAACACAAACCTTTGGAGAGACTCTGCGGAGAAGGGAAAAACACTTTTTTCAAATTTACTGTAATAAAATAAATCTCATGCATCCGTAGTTGCAGACACACGGATAGCGGCAGGCTTGTTTAGTTTTAATTCTACGAAGAGGTGGGCGATTTAAAGTGACCCCTTTTCAACAATCACTGCAGTGCCATAAGCCAATACTTCTGTAACAGAAGACATTACTTCATTTGCATCATATCGCATATTGATGACAGCATTTGCACCTATCTGTTGTGCATGTTGAATCATTAGATCATAAGCATCTTTCCGTGTTTTTTCACATAGGTCAGTATAAATAGTGATGTTGCCACCAAGAAGTGTTTGCAATCCACCTGCAATATTTCCAAAGATACTTCTGCTGCGAACAATGATGCCCCGTACAATTCCCATTTGCTGTACTACTTTGTATCCTTCCAAATTTGTGCTGGTTGTAACAAGCATAAAATGATTTTTAAATTGAATAAATAAATTCACCAAGAAAATTACTGAATACGAAATTCACTTGTTATTGTTAGTAGCATTGCGAATAATTTTATTACATAGTGATGTAAAATATTTCATTTGCATTTGTAGTTGCGAAAACACGGATAGTGGCAGGTTATTTATGGTTTACCGAAAGCAGAATACTATGAAGACCAGATAACAATAGCACAAGAAGCTAAACACAAAGCCACGCCTCATTCTTGCGCCAGCAATGGGGACTGAAATGGGGGCAGAAATCTTGGAACATTCGATTCACCCGAAGCAGCAAAAAACATGAAGAGGAAATACAGTATTTTAAAAGGCATTGATTGCAGTTGATAATTGATATTCAGCAAATCTTATTTCAGCTTTTGTACTTTGTACTAAACATGCCGCAGGGTCTCACTCTGCACACAAGGCTTTGCTGTGAAGACCCAGCGGAGACTGAAAGCTTTGCTGTGAAGACCCGGCGGAGACTGAAAGACAGATGGAAGCAAGCCTGCATAAGCTTATTCTTAACGAACCGCTAACGAGACTTATATGTAAATTGTAAGAGGAGGAAAAGGTTTATGAAAAAGGCGCTCCTGATAGTTTTTGTGTCGCTTGCCAGCTTTAATATAATGGGACAATCATATAATGGCAGTATCATAAGAACAAGGGAAGAAAAATTAAATGATGAATATTGCTCCGGTTTGTTTAAAACTGCTAACGGAACTATTTTAGACCTGACAGATGATAACACAAGTGCACAGGGTTACTTTAATATTCTTGACTGGATGCCGGGCCGCGTGGCAGGTTTGCAGATTTTTATAACGAGGCAGGGAACCCGCATTCCTTTCATTCGTGGCACCAAAGCCAATATTTATGTTGATGAAATACCGGTTGATGCCGGTTACCTCAATGCACTGCCGGTGAATGATATTGCCATGATTAAAGTTATCAAAGAACCATTTGTCGGAAGCATAGGTTGTAATAGTGCTGTTGCTATTTACACTTTAAAGGCAGAAGAAGGGGAAGATGAATAAAAGTTTTAAGTTTAGATCAGTTATTTATACATAATCAATAGCGTAAAGTTCTATAAACAACATGAGATAGCCACGTCGCGGCTTACGCACAAAGGCTTTGCGCTCCTCGCTTGACGCTCGCATTCGAAATTGCTACCTGATGAAACAAAAGGTTCCAGAGATAGAAATTTCATGGTTTGCTTTTCTATAAAGCTATCAAATTAAGGAAGGAAAATAGTAATCAGTAATTTTAGCTCTTGCGCCTTGATACCGCAGAGTCTTCAGCCCACACACACAAAGCCTTTGGAAAAACTCTGCGGAGAAGGGAAGCGATACATGTTCTAAAATAAGAATTCTTATACGCATTGGTTAGGCGACCAACAACGGCGGGAAGCAGTTCGAAGAAGATAAATTTTAAAGTGTGATTGATAAATTTTATATTGGGATTAGTTGCAACCTCTAAAAATTTCCTTATGAAACAATTAATTCTTTTCATTCTTATAGCAAGTACACTTCAAACTTTTTCTCAAGTACGGGTTAGTGGTTATTACAGAAAAAATGGGACATATGTTCAACCTCATTATCGTTCAAATCCAGATGGAAATCCGTATAATAATTGGAGTTATCCAGGCAATGTAAATCCCTATACTGGAAAAGTTGCAACAGGTAACCCTTCAACCTACTTGAATAATTATTATAATAAAAATACCTCTTCTTCTTCTTCTTATAATAATTATACTCCTAATGCTACAACAAACTATACTTACTACGTCACACAAAATAATGTAGATGTTAGAAGTGGTCCATCAACAAATAATTCTGTTATAACCACACTTAATTTTCGTGATATTGTTGGTATAGTGGAAACCCGGACTGATTATCCTTGGTATAAAATCAATGTAACTTATTATGATGATTTTTCAAAATCGTTTAAAACAACAAACGGATATGTGTATGGTGCTTACATATCCAGTACGTACCCTATATCAACAAATAATAATAATAATAACAATAATAATAATAATAATAATCAATATACTACATCTAATGAAATGCTTATGAATGCAGCATACGACAGTTTAGACACTAACCCCCAATTTACTTTAAACATTACGGAAGAAATTGAACAAAGAAATTTATTAAATAAAGACGATCTGTATTTTCTTAAATATTTAGCTTATGATAACATTTCAAACTACGATTTAGCGTTAACATTTTTAAATAAGTATATTTTAGTAGGGAAACTTACAATGGGTGAGTTTCGAATTGCAAAATTGATTAAGGCTCGTTTGTTAGAAATTTTAGGTGAATCACAAGAAGCACTAACAGAACTTAATAACCCTGTTTTGATTGTGAAAAATGATACGATATTACAAGCAATAAATTTATGGAAAACTCAAGTTTATTATAGTTTGCAAAACTATGATAGCTCTATAAATTATGCTAATAAATACCTATCTAATTTTTTTAAAATGGATAAATATAGCACCTTATCCATTTTACAATTGAAAGCAATGAATTTACGAGAGCTAGGCAAGTATAAAGAAGCTCTTGTATCAATAAACGAGGCAATTAAAAAAGATAACACTAATTCTATTCCTTCTCTTTATGCGACAAAAGGAATAATTTATTATAAAATCCAAGACTATTCTGATGCACTAAATGAATTTATAAAAGCAACATTACTCGATGAAAAAGATGGTGAATCTTTTTATTATCGTGCAATGTGCTATAAGAATTTAAATCAGAAGAATAAAGCTTGTGAGAATTTTTTAAAAGCTGTAAAACTTGGTAACAAAGATGCCTTAGATGCTTATCCAGTATATTGTAAGTAATAGACCTATTCTTGATAACTCCTTTAGAGAAAAAAATAAACGCTCATCGCAATGACCGTAAAACTTCATCTTTCAAAACAAAATTTACCAGAAAAAATTGCAAGATTAATTCAAACATCATTAAGAGAAGATGCAGATGTTTTATGTGAAGTGACAATTGTAGTAAAGCCTGGTGAAAAAAGCGGTACTACACTTACTTTAACAATTGATTCATCCGTTAATTATGACGAATATGTTAAAGAAAATTCATAAATATAACAAGATATTTTAAGTAATGTCAACTCTAGTAAGGATAACACAAAACTTGAAAACTGAAATGCTTCTTCTTAATCTCAAGGAGGTTGAGTGGTTTGAGTGGTAGTTGTTGGAAATTCATTTATATCATAAGTAGCTTCAAATGCTAAAAAGCTTTTAGAGGCGTGAGCTTTTAAAGTTTTTAATCTATCATGTATTCTTTTAATTGTATCCTCCTTAGTTTTATCAAAATCCATTTTAAAAATATCATTAACAATTTGCTGATGGATTAATTTTATTGCATTCATAACCTTCTTTGTAAAAAAAATTTGTATGAAATACTAAGCGATCAGCATTGTTTGATATTAAAGCATTAGTATTATCTTTTGTTATATCGAATTTGATTAAAAAAAACCTATGAGCTATTGAACTTCGAACATCATCGCTCAAAACATTTAAAATTATATCCAAATCCTTACTAATAGCACCTTGAATAAGATTGCCAAATAAAGATTTAATCTTTAAAAAATATTTAATGCGTGGATTTAATGCTCCTGCTTCCTGTTTATCAAGCAAATACCCAAATAAATCACAAACTGAAAATGTAGTCATTGCTTGTGGAACAGCACAAGCTCCAGATCCATCTTCATTCGCCTTGATTTTCATTAAATTTTCTAAATCAGGAATGATATATTTTAAAACATGATTTTCAAAAAAATTTACTACTTCTTCTTTTTCCAGTTGATAAGATAAAAAAATTTTACGAAGTAAAAGTAAGACGTTAATCCTAAGTTCAGAATGAGCTCAAATAATTTTTGTTCAGTAGAATTACTATCCGTACAAGAGTGTCCCTCTAAGCCGCGGCTGAGGTCTCGCTCATAACAACTTTCAAAATTTTTAATTGATTAATTTTCAATAGTCAAATTTTGAGTTGTATAGAAGTGCTACGCAACAAAAGCTTCATGCATGCACAAAAGCTCGGCTCATAAAAATTCTACAAACTCACTCCCCTTTTCCATGGAATAAAATCATTTTGTCCGTGCCTTACTGCGGCGGCTTCGGTTTCGCCGCTGGCAACACTTATTACATAGTCGAGAATGCGCTCACCTGCCTGCTGAATGGTTTCTTCGCCTTCGATAATGGTGCCTGTGTTGATGTCAATGATGTCGGGCATGCGGCGATACAAAGCGGTGTTACTCGAAATTTTTACAACCGGCGCAACTGGATTGCCGGTGGGCGTGCCAAGACCCGTTGTGAACAAAACGATGTTGGCACCTGCGGCAACTTCGGCAGTGGTGCTCTCTACATCGTTGCCGGGCGTGCACAACAAATTGAGACCGGGCTTGCGCACTTTTTCGGGATAATCGAGCACATCGGTAACGGGCGAAGTGCCGC